>Ga0105105_10000480_pt1 | contig 18279 bp, 13 predicted proteins | sample PPLLaktember2015_4_FD_79108 | JGI IMG/M metagenome (GOLD analysis project Ga0105105, IMG submission 79108) | Freshwater sediment microbial communities from Prairie Pothole Lake near Jamestown, North Dakota, USA - PPLs Lake P8 Core (1) Depth... | ecosystem: Environmental > Aquatic > Freshwater >...
GACCGGCCTGAGGATGGGCGCATAGGCCCAACACAGCGCCGCCGCTGGCTCCGGTGACTGAGGGCAAATTGCCCTGATGCCCCAGAACGTGCCACCAGGCCAGCAGGGCGAAGGCCAAGGCTTCTCGCTCCGCCTCGCCGATGCCGCATTCCGCCAGTTGTCTCACGATCAGGCCGCGGCAGCGGCGGTGCAATTGTTCAACCAGCAGGCTGTTGCGGCAGCCTCCGCCAGCTAACAGCAGCTCTATCGGCTGGGGCCCATGCCCTAGCTCCTGGGCCACTACCGCCGCACTAAAGCCAGTCAGGGTGGCCAGGGCGTCCGCGGGGTTTCGCTCCCCTATTTCGGCCAGTCGGCGTTCAAGGTCTGCCTGGCCGAAAAGCTCCCGACCGGTGGACTTCGGCGGCTGGGTCTGGAAATAGGGCTCGGCCAGCCAGCGTTTAATTAGGCCTTCATCGATCTGGCCCTGGCGGGCCCAGGCCCCATCGGCGTCGTAGGTCTGCTGGCCGCCACTGAAGTGCAAAGTTGCCAGATCCAGCAGGGTATTAGCCGGGCCGCAGTCCCAGCCCCGCACCGGCAGGCAGCTATCTGGCCCCTGAGCCGGTGGGATCAGGGTGAGGTTGGCGATGCCCCCCAGATTCAGTACGGCCCGCCAGCCGCCGCAGCGGCCAAGCAGGGCCTGGTCCGCGGGGGGGACCAGGGGCGCCCCTTGGCCGCCGAGGGCAAGATCGGCGCTCCGAAAATCGAATACCACCGGCGTGGCCAGCAGTTCCGCTAGCAGCGGCCCCTGCAGTATTTGCCAGCTGGCACCGCGTTTGCCCAGCTGGGGTGGGCGATGCCAGAGGGTCTGGCCATGGCAGCCAACTAACTGGGCATGGCCCTGGGGGTCGCATGCCCGAGCGGCCAGAGCTTGCTGCTCGGTTACGGCTTCCGCCAACTCGAGCAGGGTTGCGCTGTTGATCAGCTGACCTTGGCCGATGCCGACGAGCTGGCGCTGGAGCTCGGCGGGATATGGGTTGAAGTGGTGGTTTTCGATCCTCCAGCGCGGATGTTGGGGCGGCCCGCTGAAGTTGGCCAAAACGGCATCCACGCCATCGGCGCTCGTGCCGCTCATCAACCCCAACACCCGCATCAGCCGCAGCTCACTTGTTGGGCTGGGGGGTCATGCGCAGGTAGGGCTTGATCTCCGTGACGCCCTTGGTGAACTTGGCGCGGGCATCTTCAGTGGAAATCGAGGGCACCACGACGCAATCGTCGCCATCTTTCCAGTTCACCGGGGTGGCGACGGAGTGGTGGTCGGTGAGCTGCAGGGAATCGATCACCCGCAGGATTTCGTCGAAGTTGCGACCGGTGCTGGCGGGGTAGGTGATCTGCAGGCGCAGTTTCTTGTTGGGATCGATGATGAACACCGAACGCACGGTCAGATTGTTGAGTGAGTTGGGATGGATCATCCCGTAAAGGTCGCTCACCTTTTTGTCCGCATCCGCCAGGATCGGATAATCAACTGTGGTGTTCTGGGTTTCGTTGATATCGCAGATCCAGCCGTTGTGGCTTTCGGCGGAATCCACGCTCAGGGCGATGGTTTTGACATTGCGCTTCTGCCACTCGGGGCGCAGCCTGGATACCTCTCCCAATTCGGTGGTGCAGACCGGGGTGTAATCGGCCGGGTGAGAGAACAGCACAACCCAGCTGTCAGCGCCGAAGTCGTAAAGGTTGATCGGGCCCAGCTGGGAATCCTGGGTGAAATCGGGAACGGTGTCGCCGAGTTGGAGGGCCATGGAGGCTGTAGGGCAAGGAGAATGCTCGCGCTGATCGTGCCACAACTCAGCGCCAGCATGTGGTGTTTTCGTTCTCGGGCGCTGACTCTGGCCAGCTGCGCAGCTCCTGGCGAAGGTGCTGCAGGCCCAGGCAGGCCGTGGCGGAAATGAACAGAGCCGTTGGGGCTAGCGCCCGGGCCCGCTCCACCTCCCCAGCGGCACAGCGGTCGATCTGATTGGCGATCAGTCGCCTTGGGGCCGTCGCACCAAGGGAATCGAGGATGGTGTTCACGGTGCGCCACTGCTCGGGCCAGGCAGGATCGGCGAGATCAACCACGATCGGCAGGCCTTCAGCTTCCAGGGTTTCCTCCAGGGTTGAGCGGAAGGCTTCCAGAAGCGGCGGGGGCAAATCGCGGATGAAGCCCACCGTGTCTGTGAGCAGCAGTGGTTCCGGCAGCTCCAGGCGCCTGGTGGTGGGATCGAGGGTGGCAAACAATTTGTTTTCGGCCAGCACGGCGCGGGCTTCGCTAGCCCTGGTAAGGGCGTTGAGCAGCGAACTTTTGCCGGCGTTGGTGTAGCCCACCAGGGCCAGCCGCCGCAGCCCCTGGCGGCTGTGGCGCAACCGGGCCCGGTGCTCGCCAAGTTGGCTCACCTCGCGCTGCAACCGCTCGATACGGCGAGCGATGGCGCGGCGGTCTTTTTCCAGTTGGGTTTCTCCTGGCCCCCGGGTGCCGATACCACCCCCCTGCCGCGACAGGCTGCGGCCGCGGCCGGTCAGCCGGGGCAGCCTGTAGCGCAGCTGGGCCAGCTCCACCTGCAGGCGCCCGGCGGCGCTGGCGGCCCGTTGGGCAAAGATGTCGAGGATCAGTTCGCTGCGATCGCTCACCGGCAGATCCAGTAGCCGCTCCAGGTTGCGGGCCTGCACCGGTGTGAGCTCCCGGTCGGTCACTACCAAAGTGGCACCAAGACGTCGGGCCTCCAGGGCCGCTTCACCTACTTTCCCCTCACCCCAGAGGGTCTGGGGTGCTACCTGGCTGCGGCGCTGCTCCACCACCCCCACCGGCACGGCGCCGGCGCTGTGCACCAGGCCCTCCAGTTCGGCGATTAGGCGCTGGGCTCTGCCGCGGTCACCGGGGGTGAGGGCAAGCAGCAGCACCCGCTCGGGGCCGTCTTGGTTGGCGGTAACGGCGCTAGCGCTGGGCTCGTTTGGCGGCGTGAGGCTGAGGGGATCGCGGCTGCATAGCTGGGCCAGATCTTCAGCGGCTTCGCTTGCCCAGGGTTCGGCTGCATCGGGATGGGCCACCAGGAGTTGGGCTGGCCATTGGCCCCCGGCCTCAGCCCTGTCGCCGAAGCGCAGCCAAAGTATGGGGGCCAAATCCAGCCCCACAATTCCTTCCTGGCGGCCGGCTTCGAGCTGTTTGGTTCGGCCGCAGCAGGTGATCAGGCGCAGCTCGGAGCCCTGGCGACGCTCCGATCCGGGCAGGCGCTCCAGCAGCCGGCCCGATTGCTCCAGGGGACCTACCCACAGCAACCGGCACAGGCCCCGGCCATCCACCACCAGGCTGAGGGGCAGTTCCAGCTCGCGGCTTTCAGTTGCAAGCCGCTGCAGGCAGAGCAGCTCAGCTACCTGGTCGTCGGGATGGCGCCGGTGGCAGAGGCGTTCCAGGCGTCTTTTTTGGGCGGGCCTCAAGCCGGCCGTGCGCCCCGCCAGGCCGCCTTGTTTCACCACAGATGGACAGAGAATGCTGATTTGATCATGGGCGCTTTACTTGCACCCAGCTCGAGTTCTCCAGCAGCGTCACCGGGGCCAGTCCGCCAGCCAGCCGGCGGCCACCTTGAACTGGTGCGATTTGCCGGGTAAACGCGCTAGGTATGCCAATTTGCGGATCTGAAATGCCGCAGCTCCAGCCAGGGTGAATCCCCCGCCTACCAAGGTGGCTTCCCCCCGGCCCAGGCTCATCATTTCGCCAAGGTCGTTGTAGTGGAAGGGCTCCAGCGGTTCTCCGGCGAGAGAACGGAGCAGGTTCCCCGCCAGGCACTCCGCCTGCTGGAAGGCCACCTGGGCGGTGGCGGGCAGCGGTGACTCCTGCTGGGCAATATCGCCTAGGGCAAATAGATAGGGGTGGTCGACCAGTTGCAGGCTGGGTTCACAGCTCAGTCGCCCGAACCGGTCAACGGGAATTGCCGGCTGGCATTCCGGCGCCTGAAAGCGGAGGCCGGCAGTCCAGATAACCCCATCAACATTGAGCTGCTCAGTCCCTGTGGGCCCTAGCAGCGTCAGTCCACCGGCCTGCACTGCCTCGACGCGGGTTTGGGTTCTCAACCTCACATCCCGGCGCTGTAGGGCTTGCTCGGCCTGTTCTCGGTTGAAGGCTTTGGCCTGGGGCAGCAGTCCGGGGCCCTGCTCGATCAGGTCCACGATCGTGCTGCCCTGCAACTGGTCAGCCAGCTTGCAAGCTAATTCCACCCCGCTGGCGCCCGCTCCCACCACAGCCAGACGCTGCAGGGGCCGGGACCGCTCCTTCAAGTTGTGGATCAACCGCTGCAGGCGTTCCACATCTGCCAAGGTCCGAAAGCCCAGGCTGTATTCAGCGACGCCGGGGATGCCGAAGTCGTTGGACTGGGCCCCAGTGGCTAGCACCAGGCGACTGAAGGGCAGGCACCGGCCGCTGGAGGTGTACGCATGAGAGGAATGGGTGTCGATTCGAACCACTCGGTCTTGCAGCCAGGCCACCCCTTTGCCCGCGAGCAAACTGTCGTAGCGAGGGGCGATTTCCCAGCTGCGTAGTTCGCCGCTCAGCAGCTCGTAAAGCAGGGGCAAAAACAGGAAGCGATCGTTAGGTTCGATCAGCAGAATTGGTGGGTGTAGGCGACGCGCTGCCAGGGCGAGTGCGGTGTAGAGCCCACCAAAGCCTCCGCCCACGATCACCACAGGTGCGGTTAGCGGGGTCTCCGCTGCCTCCGATCGCGCAGCCTCAGGGTTCAGCATTGCTTTGGTGGTTTTACGCCGGCACCTGCATTTGAACCCTAACCAGCGACTCACTCAAAGGGCGATGATGGCTTCATGCAGATGGTTTCAGCCCCAGCCCTTCCCGCCGATGGTGCCGGTCGGCCGATCGATCTGGTCGCTGCCCGGGCACTGCTGGCCCCCCTGACGGCCCAGGAGCGCCTGCGCTGGGCCCAGGACACCTTCGGGGCAGGGTTTGCACTCACAACCAGTTTCGGTATCCAGTCGGCCGTGCTGCTGCACATGGTCAGCGAGCTCACCGCCAAGTCCGGCCGGCAGGTGGCCGTGCTCTGGGTTGATACGGGCTATCTGCCCCAGGAGACCTACCAATACGCGGAGCAACTGGTTGAGCAGCTCCAGCTCCAATTAGTCGTGGCCCAGTCAGCCATCAGCCCGGCCCGGATGGAAGCTCTCCACGGCCGCCTCTGGGAGACAGACCAAGTGGGAGATCTTGAGCTTTATCACCGCATCCGCAAGGTGGAGCCTCTCGACCGAGCTCTCACCGATCTGGAGGTGACCTGCTGGGCCAGTGGCGTGCGCGGCAACCAGACCGATCATCGCAAGGCTATGCAACCCCTCGATGCGGTGCGTCAGCGCTGGTCGCTGCGGCCACTGCTCTCCTGGAGCAAACGGGATGTCTATTACTACATGGAAGAGCACAAACTGCCGCAGCATCCGCTGTTTGAGCAGGGTTATTCGACGGTGGGCGACTGGCACTCCAGTGCTCCTGATTTGGGAGATGTCAGTGGCAGGGCGACCCGTTTCGGTGGGCTTCAACAGGAATGTGGCATTCATCTGCCGGGACTGATGGGCGAGGGCATCTGAGCGAGGGCCGTTGGCTGCTGATCGGCAACAGCCGATGGCACTGGGCAGTGGGTGAGCCGGGCGCTTTGTGCACTTGGAGTGCCCCAGCGGGTGAGGGCGAACTCAAGGGGCTGGTGGCTTGGGCTGCGGTGGGCCCTGTGCCGGCTTCTGCTCCCCTGCCGACGGAGCGGCGGCTGCACTTGGAAGATGTGCCCTTGTTGGAGCAGCCTGATTGGCTGGGGGTAGACCGGGCCCTGGTGGGTTGGCGTGCCTGGTGCCTTGCCAATGGCTCCGTATTAGTGGCGGACGGCGGTACAGCCTTGAGCCTCACTCTGATCACCGCCGAGGGCCGATTTGCGGGAGGACGGTTGCTGGCGGGGGCGGCCTTGCAGTTGCGGGCCCTGGGCGCTGAAACTGCAGACCTGCCTGCCATGGAGACCCCCCGGGCCCTGCCTTCGAAGCTCTGGCCCCATGCCACGGCAGAGGCTATGGCCGCTGGAGTTTTGCGGGGGCTGGCGGCTGCCGTAGCTCAGGCTGGGCGCGAAGCTCAAACCAGCTGGCCAGGCTGCAGTCTGTGGCTCACGGGAGGGGATGGACCACTGCTTGCACCGTTGCTGGGGCAGTTGCTAGCCAGCGAAATGCCGGTGCAGCTGGCTCCTGCCCTGGCCCTCGAAGCCTTGGCTGCCCTCAGGCCAGGCCCAGATCGCTGAGGATGTCGTCAGCCATGGTTTCGGACTTCACCTTCGTGTAAATCTTTTCGATTTTTCCCTCAGCATCCACCACAAAGGTGTGGCGCATCATGCCCATATATTCCTTGCCCATGAATTTCTTGAGCCCATAGCTTCCATAGGCCGCGGCAACTGGGCAGGGCTCGGCATCGCTAAGCAAGGTGAAGGGGAGGTCGTATTTGGCGATGAATTTGGCGTGGCTGCTAGCGCCGTCTTTGCTGATGCCGAGCACGGTGATGGCTTGCTTTTCGAATGCCCCCCACTGGTCGCGGAAATTGCAGGCCTCTTTGGTACATCCAGGGGTGTCGTCCTTTGGATAGAAGTAGATGACCACCCGTTGGCCCTTGAACTGGGACAGCTTCACCGCCGTGCCTGCTTGGTCTGGCAAGGTGAAATCGGGGGCGGGATCGCCGATCTGCAGGGCCATTGGACATCAAACCGATTACTGGCGTGAGCCTAGGCAGCAGCTGGGATAGGCCGCAGAGTCAGGCTCCCCAGCTTTGGTTGAGCTCCTTAGAGGGTGGTGACCTCGGTTGCCTATCCAGCAGGGAACGGAGTTGGGGCGCGGCTCTGCCGGAGCTGCAGCGACGTCGCTACTTCCAAAGCCGAGCGCTGCTCCGGCAGCAGCTGGCAGAGGTTTTGGGCTGCCCTGGCGACGATGTGCCCCTCCATAGTCCGCCGGGCCAGCCACCCCAGCTGGCAGACGGCAGGGGTTGGGTAAGCCTTAGCCATAGCGGGGCTGTTTTGCTGATCGGCTACTCCAGCTGCCCCATCGGAGTAGACATCGAATCCACGGCTCGACCGTTGGAGCCTGTGGGGTTGATGCGGCGGTTTTATCCAGATGATGAACAAGCCCAGTTGCAGGATTTGATTGGGGATGAGCTGCGGCGAGCGGTTCTCACCAGCTGGGTGCTGAAGGAAGCGGCGATTAAGTGGCGCCATCGCACCCTGGCTGCGGAACTTGCTCAGTGGTCTTACAACCATGGCAGCGGCAGATTGCGGCATATCGGGGATGGGGCCCAGCCGGATTGCAGCAGCGCGGTGCAGCGGGGTTGGCGATGGGGCGCTGTTGGGGAGGGTTGTGCGGGGTTGGTGCTGCAGGACGCAGGCCTGCCTGAGTAGGCAAATGGGCAGGAAGAAGCGTGCAGGATCATTCAAAAAACGCAGAGTTGTTGCCGCAATCCGCTGCAGCCTTTCAGTTGTGTGTCGATGTGCCCTACAGACTTGCTTCTTTTGTGAAATACGGCACGAGGTGGCTACGTTCGAAGAGAACTGATTCCGCTTCTCTTGTGATCAAGCGTTTGCTGGCCGGCCTTTTTGTGGGTACGGCCCTATCGGCGGTGGCCCTGCCAGCGTCCGCCGCAGTCGACAACAATCTCCCAGTTCGTTGGAACACCGGCGGTGCTGTGTGGTCCACCAACCAGGATGCCTTCAATACATTTTTTGAGTCGGGTGAAGTCACCGATCGGGGTCTTGAAGGGGGCCTGAAACGCTCCGGCTGGACCGCCGCCGAGGTGCGTGAAGGCATGAACAAGTCCTACAACGTGGACTTCGTTGGCGTCTCTCGCTTCCTTTATTCGGATGCCGGTGTGAAGTTCCTCAAGAACCAAACCACCAGCTACTTCCCTTACTGGAGCATGAACACCTTCGCGGTGCAGGCTCTGCGTTCGGCGATCGTGGCCGATGCTCGTGACGGCCAGATCTCTTCGGCCGGCATCATGCAGGCCCTGCCTACCGACATGCGCCTAGCCGATTTCTGCAACACCTACACCGGTGCTCAGAACGTCTGCGCTGAAGGCCGTTGCCAAGGTGACGCCCAGTGCACCTCCCTGCTCTCCTGGTACGTGTTCCTGCCGGCCTGCATCCAGGCCAACCAGATGGCCGATCCCGTGGCTCAAGTGCGCACGATGGCCCCTGCCCCGGTTCAGCAGATGCAACCTGAAGCCATCCGCGGCCTCTGGTGAGCTTTGCTTTGGTGTTCGGCTCGCATTAGGCGAATCACCACCCCAGAAGCCCCGGCTAGCGCCGGGGCTTTTTTATGTGTTGAGGGGTGTCTGCAGTGCGTCCGCTCGCCTTGCTGTTAACAATGTGTGCTCAAGGGCCTGGGGCAGGGGCTGGCCCAGTAGACGGCTAAATGCCTCTCGTAGGCTTTGCACCGCATCGATGGCTAGGGGCTTGCCCCGGAGCGCGGCCATCGCTTCGAGATAGGGGCTGGCCGGGGCCAGCCAGCGTTCGATCAGCTCGGCCGTCAGCTCGAGTTGGAGCGACTCCCGCCACTGCTCCTGCTGCACTTGCCATCCCGCAGCGATCAAGCCGCGTTGGCTAATCAGGGCGGTGTTCTGCGCCTGGATCAGCCGCTGCCCCTCCAGGTACTTGAGCTCCTCCAGCAAGATTTGTAAGGAGGGTTCTGCCGTGCCGATCAGGGCCTGCAGGCCTGCGGCTGGTCCAAGTTGGGGGGTGCTGAACAGCAGGCGCCATTGGCCGGTTTTGCCCAGCAGAGCTCCCGCCTGGCTTATCCAGGCTGAGATCTGTTCGCCGCTGAGGCCCTGCCAGGGTTGCCGGGCTATCACCCAATCGAAGCGGGCTCCGGAATCAAGTGCGACTTGTGGTTCGAGCTGGGAGCTAAGGGCGCCAGGGTTTTGGGGAGGCACCAGCAGCAGCTGGGGCTGGCGCAGGGTGTCGAGCACCTTCAGCTGGGCCTGCAGCCGCTCCCGGTCGTAGGCCTGGCCCACGGTGATCACTACCCCCCCCTCGGGCGTGGCGGCCAGGGGATCCAGGGCCCATAGCAACGACCTCGCTTCCAGTACCAGCACCCGCGCTTGGCGTTGCCAGATCACGCCTTCCCAGAAGCGACGTCTCAGGGTGTCGAGTCGTTCTCCCTCGGCTGCGGCTTGCCGCTGCAGCCACCGCTCCAGCTGGGGATCCTCCGGACTGCTGCTAAGCACATCACCCTGATCTGCGGCCATTTCGGCCGCAGCCGCTAGCTGGGCGGCCCGCCGCTGTTGCAGTCGCTCGCGCTTCTGGCCCTCCCACCCCAGGGAGCCCGGTTGCCAGAAAATCTCACCTTGAAGTGCGCCGGGCAAATACTGCTGGGCCACCCAGTGTTCGGCGTAGGCGTGGGGGTAGCGATAGCCCACCCCATCGCCGAAGGCCTGGCCATCGCGGTTGGCATCGCGCAGGTGGGATGGCACCTGCTGACGATTGGCGCTGCGCACGCTTTTGAGGGCATCGAAGAAACCCAGCACGCTGTTGCTCTTCTCCGCTCCTGCCAGATACAGAGCTGCCTGGGCCAGCGGGTAAAGCCCCTCCGGTAAGCCCACTCGCTCGAAGCTGGCCGCACAGGCTTCCACCACCACCACGGCCTGGGGATCGGCCAGGCCGATGTCTTCCCCGGCGGCGATCAACATGCGCCGAAAGATGAAACGTGGGTTTTCGCCCGCCTCCACCATGCGGGCCAACCAGAAGAGGGCCGCATCGGGATCGGAACCGCGCAGCGATTTGATGAAAGCGCTGATCGTGTCGAAGTGGGCATCCCCCTGTTTGTCGTAGAGCACCGCCCGCTGCTGGATCGACTCCTCGGCGATGGCGAGATCGATGGTGATGAAGCCATCCGCTCCGGGCGGAGTGGTCTCCACGGCCAGCTCCAGTGCATTCAGCAGGCTGCGGGCATCGCCGCCGGCCACATCCACTAGGTGGTCGGCTGCCGCTGGCGCCAGGGCAATCGTGCGCCCGCCGTAGCCCACCTCGGTGTCCCGCAGGGCCCGTTCCAGTAGCTGGCGCAAGTGTGCTGGTTCGAGCGGTTGCAGGCGAAACAACCGTGAGCGGCTCACTAGGGCCTTATTCACCTCGAAATAGGGGTTTTCGGTGGTGGCTCCGATCAGATTCACCGTGCCGTTTTCTACCCAGGGCAGCAGGGCATCCTGCTGGGCACTGTTGAAGCGGTGCACCTCATCAACAAACAGCGTCGTGCGCAATCCATGGCGTGCCAAGCGCTCCCGGGCCGCCTCCACCTCCGTGCGCAGATCCTTGACGCCGGCGAGTACGGCATTAAGGCTGCTGAAGTGAGCCCTGGTGTTGCCGGCGATAATCCGGGCCAAGGTGGTTTTGCCAACCCCCGGTGGGCCGTGCAAGATCAGGTTTCCGACTCGGTCTGCGGCGATGGCGCGCCGCAGCAGGCGTCCCACGCCGAGGATCGACTCTTGACCCACGAAGTCGTCAAGGTTGCGGGGCCGCAGCCGGTCGGCTAGGGGCGCTATCCGGGCCAGGGTGATGTCGCGTTGATGGCTGAACAGGTCGCTCACGAGGTCGCCGCAGCGCCGTTCAGAGTCCATCATCGGGCCGCTGGCGATACGCTCCGGCCACGCGGCGCGCCCGACCCACCACCACAGCCATGCACCGCCCTGTTGTTTCCCCGCTTTTGATTCTCACGGCGATGGCGTCTGCCCTGGTTGTGGGGTGTCAGCAGGGGCGCGAGCCGGCTCCGCGGATGCCTGTGGTGCAGACCCAGCGCCTGGAAACTGCCGAATTTCAGGCCAGTTTTGACACTGTGAGCACTCTGGAAGCAGAGGAGGAGGTTGATCTGGCGGCCCAGGCGGGGGGCCGTATTCAGCGTTTGTTGGTGCGCCAGGGAGATCGGGTGCGCCAGGGCCAGTTGCTGCTGGTGCTCGACCAGGCCCAGCTCAGGGCCGAGGTGGCCAGCCTGCGCGCTCAGATGCAAACCAACCGACTCAACTACCAGCGTTATCAGGATCTGGCCCGCCAGGGTGCAGCCAGTGCCCTGCAGCGGGATGAATTTCGCCAGGCCTACATCGCTGCCCGCGAAGCTCTGGTGGCCAAGGAGGCCGATCTCGCCTTTAAGGATCTGCGGGCGCCGATCAGCGGCACGGTGGCTGATCTGCGCGTTAAGCAGGGCGATGTGATCGCCGCAGGTGTGCCGATCACCCGCTTGATCCGTAACAACAATCTCCTGGCTCGCATCGATGTGCCGGCCACCTACGCCGATCGTGTCCGGACGGGTCAGCGGGTGCTGCTGCTGGGCGCCTCCAGCCCCCAGACACTGGCGGAGGGCCAGGTGATCTCGGTGGATCCGGGGGTGAGCGCCCCAACCCAGACGCTGCTGGTGAAGGCGTCGTTTGCTAACCCGCCTGGCAGCCTGCGTAACGGCCAGCGCAGTCGCACTCGGCTGGTGCTGGATCGGCGCCAGGAGTTGGCCGTTCCCTTCACCGCGGTGACGCGGTTGGCAGGACAGCCCTTTATCTATTTAGTGGGCAGCTTGGCTGAGCTGGAGCGGCGGCCAGGCAAGGCCCCCATCGCCGAGCTGCGCCGGTTGCCGAGCGGCACCCTTTTTGCCATGCAAACCCCGGTGGGGCTGGGCGGTTTGCAGGGAACCCTCTATCCACTGCAGCGCGGCGCTCAGCGCGGCGACCGGGTGATCACCGCGGGCTTGCTCAACCTGCGCCACGGCGCTCCGGTGCAACTGGAGAGGCAGGGCAAAAAGGCAGTGGTCCGGTAACTTGCGTTTCGGTGCTCAGTGGATGTGAATAGAGCTGTTGCAGCTTTCTCCCTTCTTGGCCTGCTGTGGCTGGGGGGATGTACGACCAAACAGGCTTCCCGGCCTCCGCTGGTAGTTCAGACAGAGACCATCGGCGAGGCTGATTTCAGCCCCTCGATCGAGGTGATCAGCCAGCTCAGCTCCACCAGTGATGTGGCCCTTCGCCCCGAGGTTGATGGGCGAGTGGTGAAAATTCTGGCGACCCAGGGCCAGCGGGTGAAGGCGGGGCAGCCGATCCTGGTGCTCGACAACGTGCAGCAATCGGCAAGCCTGGATGCCAGCAAGGCCGAGGCCCGCAAGGATCGGGCTAACGCGGAGCGCTACATCTTCTTGAACGAGCAGGGAGCGGTATCCACCAAGGATCGCGACTACTACGTGACCCAGGCGATCCAAAGCCGCGACCAGGTGCGTGCCAACGCTGCCACCTTGGGATACAAATTTGTGACGGCGCCGATCAGTGGCGAGATCGGCGATCTCGACACGGTGAAGTTGGGTGATTACGTGCGCCAGGGGCAGGCGATCACCGGCATTGTCGACAACTCAAGCCTTTGGACCCTGATGGATGTGCCTGCCACTCGGTCATCGCAGGTGGCGCTTGGCCAGACCGTGCAACTGGTTACCCAGGGCAACCCTCCCCTGTCCGCTACTGGAAAGGTGGTGTTTATTTCTCCGTACTACGGCGTGAGCGGCAGTAGCTCCTCGCCAAACACAGTGCTGGTCAAGGCTTCCTTTCCTAACGCTACAGGTCAGCTCAAAACAGGTCAGTACGTGCGCAATCGGATTATTACCGGCAACACCCGCCAGCTCTCGGTGCCGGTGCAGGCCGTGATGATGCAGGCCCAGCAGCCTTTTGTTTATCGGGTGTTGCAACTCAGCCAGGTGCTCGCCAAGATCCGCGCCTCCACCGAGATTCCTGAGGCACAGAAGCAGAAGCTTGAAGCCCTGCCGCCTACCACTCCGATCGTGGTGCAAACCCCAGTGCAGCTGGGGGCTTTGGAGGGCAATCGCTACCCGCTGGTCTCTGGCTTGCAAAAAGGGGAGCAAATTGTGGTTTCCAATACGGCGCTGTTGCGTACCGGCATGCCGGTGAAACTGTCGGATGGAAGCAACTAAGAAAGATATGTCACTCTCCGATAATTTCATCAAACGGCCAGTACTTACAACCGTTTGCAGTATTCTGATCGTGCTGATGGGGATCATTGCGATCCCCGGTCTGCCAATTGAAAACCTGCCAAATATTGCGCCACCGCTCATTCAGGTGACGAGTAATTACGGTGGTGCTAATTCCATTGTAACGGAACAGGCCGTTACTAATCCGCTCGAGCAGCAGATCAACGGCGTGCCGGGTGCTGCCTACATTTCGTCAACCAGCTCAAACACTGGTCAGAGCATCATTCAGGTTTTCTTCAACGAAGACACAGATATCAATATCAATCAGGTGAACGTGCAAAACCGCGTTTCCCTAGCCATGCCTCAGTTGCCCCAGCAGGTCTCGGCAACGGGGGTGTCGGTGATGCAGAGCACCCCATCGATTCTGCTTGCCTATCAGGTCACCTCGACCCAGGGACAGTTTGATGCGCCTTACATCAATGGCCTCATTTATGAGCAGCTCTATTACGAGCTGGAACGGGTTCCTGGCGTTGCCCAGGTGAACATGCTGGGGGGCAGCAACCCGGCCTTCTGGCTGTTTGTTGATCCAAGCAAGCTGACGGCCAACCAGCTGACGGCCGATCAGATCGTCAATGCTGTCAAGAGTCAGAACAGCGTTGCGATTGGTGGTCTGATAGGTGGTCCACCAGCCGGAGGAGATCAGCTGTTCGCCTACCCGATTCTGGTGAGCGACAACGGCAACCTGATGTCGGTTGAGCAGCTCAACGATCTGATAGTGGGCAAGTCACCCCAAGGCAACTTGCTGCGGCTCCGGGATGTGGGCCAGGCCACCTATGGCTTCAACACTTTCGCCCAGCAGGCGGTGAGTGTGGAGGGCTACCCAGCGATCACCGTGGCGGTGTTCCAGACCCCCGAGAGCAACGCTCTGGATGTGTCGGAAGCGGTTGTGGCGGTGATGGACCAGTTCGCCCAGACGGTGCCTGAGGGGATCACCGTGAAGCAGATATACAACATCGGTCAATTTATTGAGTCTGCAGTTGAAGGGGTAACGGATGCCCTTGGCCTGGCAATTGTGCTGGTGCTGGTGATCCTATTTCTGTTTCTGCAGAACTGGCGCGCCACGGTGGTGCCGAGTCTGGCGATCCCGATCTCACTTATCGGCACTTTCGCCTTCATCAAGGCTTTTGGATTTTCAATTAACCAGCTCACCTTGCTTGGCCTAGTGCTTGCTACTGGCCTGGTGGTTGATGACGCGATTGTGGTGATCGAGGCAGTTTCTAAGAATATTGAGAGCGGCATGAGTCCGCGTAAGGCGGCGATGGCCTGTATGGGCGAGCTGATTGGTGCTCTGATCGCCACATCTCTAGTGCTGATGGCGGTATTTGTCCCGGTGGCATTTTACCCCGGCGGCATTGGCATCATTTACAAGCAATTTGCACTCACGATCGCCTTTTCGATTGCTATTTCAACCTTCAATGCCCTCACCTTCTCGCCAATGATGTCGGCCCTGATTCTCAGGTCTGAACATCCACCTAAGCCGCGGGGCTGGGGCTGGACCATCGGCGGTGTGCTGGTGGGCCTGGCGTTTGGCAAATTCAGCGCCGCTTCTTTTGGAGTAGGTGCTTATGTCTTCGGGATTCTGGTGTTCGGTTTGGCTGGCAGCCGGCTGGCCTGGATTTTTGAGCACTTCAATAGGTTTTTTGAGTGGTTGCAGAGCAGTTACGCCCACTTGCTTGAGGTGCTGATCCGTAGGCGTAAATACGTTGTTGCTGGCCTCGCTGGCGGCATTGTGCTCACCGCTCTTGCCTTCTCGGCCCTGCCCTCGGCTTTCATCCCTGAGGAAGACCAGGGCTATGGGGTGGGAATTTTCCAGCTACAGAATGGGGCTTCCCTCAGCTTGACCCAGAAGACTGGTCTTGAGGTGGCCAAAATTCTCAAGGAAGAGCCAGATATCACTGCCGCTTCGGTGGTGAGCGGTTATGGCTTCAATGGTTCTAGCCCTGATCAAGGAGTGTTCTTCTTCGGCCTCAAGCCCCTTGAAGAGCGCAGTGGTGCCGATCAGAAAGCTCCAGCAATCGTGGCGCGACTAAACACCAAACTTTCCAAGATTAGTAGTGGCCTCGCCGTGGCAGCCCAGCCGCCGGCGATTCCTGGCTTCTCGGCCCAGGGTGGTTTCTACTTCCAGTTCAATGATTTGAGTAATGGTGCATACAGCTTCAACCAGCTTGATGCCCTGGCTCAGAAGCTTGTAGCCGCAGGAACAGCATCTGGCCAGTTTTCAACCCTTTATACCCAGTTCATTCCCAGCGCCCCAGCATTTGGTCTCAAGATCGATCGCTCGATTGTGGGTGCGCTGAACATCGATTTCCAGCAGGCAATGCAGACAATTGCAGTGCTTGCTGGTGGAAACTATTCAGGGCTTACTTATGAAAATGGCCAGGTGCGCAATATCTACGTGCAATCTGAGGCTTCAGGTCGCAGCACTCTTGAGGATGTACTCAGCTACTACGTGCGCAACCGCGACAACAAGCTAGTACAGGTCAGTGAATTTGCCTCGTCCGAGCTCACTAGTGCTCCTCCGGTGATCAGTCACTTTAACCTCTATCGCACAATTTTGATACAGGGTGCTGAGGCTGTTGGCAAGAGTTCTGGTCAGGCTTTGGCGGCAATTCAGCAGATTTTCAAGCAACTTGATTTCAACAACATTGGCTACGCCTTCACCGGTCTGGCTGCCCTGCAGCTATCGGCGGGAAGTGCAAGCGTGCTGGTGTTTGGTTTGGGAATCTTAATTGTCTATTTGGTGCTCTCTGCCCAATACGAGAGCTATGTCACCCCTGTCATCATTTTGATGACGGTGCCCTTAGCCATGCTTGGGGCCCTGGTGTTTTTGGCGCTCCGCTCCATCGATCTAAACATCTATGCCCAGGTGGGTCTGGTTACGTTGATCGGCTTGGCAGCCAAGAACGGCATCCTGATTGTGGAGGTAGCCGAGCAGCACGTTGGCGCGGGCATGGGCTATACGGAAGCGGCGATTTTGGCGGCCGAATCTCGTATGCGCCCAATTTTGATGACTGCGATCGCTTCGCTGGCGGGATTCCTGCCCCTTGTGGTGGCTACCACCGCCGGAGCAAACAGTCAGCAATCCTTGGGCACGGTGATTTTTGGCGGTCTGCTGGTGGCCACAGTTCTTTCACTTGGAGTTGTGCCGCCCTTCTATGTGGTGATCAAGCAGCTGGAGGAGCGCTGGTTCGGCCGCGAGGTTTCCGTCTGACAAGCGTCCTTGATGCTGTATCAATCCACCTTCGGTCCCTCAGGGCGGAGGCTCATTGTCATCATTGGCTGGAAGCTGAATGGCGCCGACGTGGCGATAGACCCATGCCCCTAGGAGAATTTCCAGGAACAATGTTGCTGCCGTTAGGAAGACTGCCGATTTCAGGGCAGCGCGATAGCTGAGGCGTCGTTGGATAGCGGCTTAAGACGATCCCGGCCGCAGCTACTCCGTCCAGCAGGACCCACTTCAATTGTTTCCAGCTCATTTGAACAGCCAGCCCTTGAAGCAACGCGTCAGGAATGGCATCACCCAATAGGTGAGGAGCAGCACCGTGATCCCCATGTTGGCCAAGACGCGGAGAATCCAGGGCCAGGAGGCCAGCAGAGCGCTCACATGGGGGCTCACCAGTAGGGAAATTCCCACCACCCCAATCCACACCAGGATGGCTTGTTTGTAACGCTTTGGAGCGGCGTGAGTTGGTTGTCCAGGCAACTGGAACCACGGCTCCAGACCGGTGAGCACTCTGATGGATTCCGGCTCGCGAATAAACGGCTTCACGCGCTCGATCCAGTCCTTTCGGATCTCCGATTGCATCCAGGTCTCCAGATGCGGGCAGGTGTCGAACTCGAGCACGATCACGTGATCAGACGACACGCCAAGTTCGGGGCGCAGGATGTGGGCGCCGAGGTAACCGTCGAAGTTGCGAGCGTCTGCGGCAATGCCCTTGAGCCACTCTTCGTAGCCCGGTTCGCGCCCAGGGCGGACGTGATGGGTGATCACGGCCGTGACGTGAACGCTGGGATCCGTGTCACTGGTCATGGTGATCTTCTGTAGCCAGCTGGTTTCCGCAGTTAGCTGGTTTTCGGAGGTAAAGCAGGAGCCCCCTGCTTGATTCAGGTGATCACCGTTGGCTGCTCCATGCCGGTGCGGGTGCGTATTTCGGCCAACTGATCGATGGCTGTGATCAGCTCGCCCAGGGCCCTTTGGGGATCCTGGCTGAGGTCGCCGCTGGGGGGCACATAGCTCTCGAGATACACCCGTAGGGTTGCCCCCTGGGTGCCAGTGCCCGATAGGCGCAGCACTACCCGGCTGCCGTCATCGAGCAGCAGGCGCAGGCCCTGGCCGCTGGTGAGGGAGCCATCCACCGGGTCGGTGTAGGCGAAGTCGTCGGCGGTAGCGACGCTGCGGCCGGCGAAGGCCTGGCCCACCAAAGCGGGCTGCATGGTCTTGACCCGCGCGTAGAGGTCGTGGGCGGCTTCGGAGGGGATCGCCTCATAGTCGTGGCGGGAGTAGTAGTGCCGGCCGAAACGGCTCCAGTGCTCGGCCATGATCCTGCTCACCGGCTCACGCCGCCTGGCCAATATTTGCAGCCAGAAAAGCACCGCCCAGAGGCCGTCCTTTTCGCGGATGTGGTTGCTGCCGGTGCCGAAGCTCTCCTCGCCGCAGAGGGTAATCCGACCGGCATCAAGCAGGTTGCCAAAGAATTTCCAGCCCGTCGGCGTTTCGTAGCAGGCCAGCCCTAGTTCCTTGGCCACTACATCGGCGGCGGCGCTGGTGGGCATCGAGCGGGCTACGCCGGCTAGGCCATCGGCGTAGCCCGGTGCCAGGGTGGCGTTGGCGGTGAGCACCGCCAGGCTGTCGCTTGGGTTCACGAAGCAGCGCGCCCCCAGCACCATGTTGCGGTCGCCGTCGCCATCGCAGGCGGCACCGAATTTGTAGGCATCGCTGCCCATCAGCAACTCGGCCAGGTCGTGGGCGTAGGTGAGGTTGGGATCGGGGTGGCCGCCCCCGAAATCCTCTAGTGGGATGCCGTTGCGCACCGTGCCCGCAGGTGCCCCCAGGATTTCCTCGAAAATGCGGGTGGCATAGGGGCCGGTCACCGCGTGCATGGCATCGAAGGCTATGGGGAAGTCTCCCCGCAGCAGATCGCCGATCTGGTCGAAGTCGAACAGACGTTGCATCAGCGCTACGTAGTCGTCGACGCCATCGATGACCTCAACTTGCAGGTCGCCGATGCTGCTGTGCCCTGGCGTTGAGAGGTCGGGATCGCTGCC
>Ga0105105_10000481_pt1 | contig 18277 bp, 11 predicted proteins | sample PPLLaktember2015_4_FD_79108 | JGI IMG/M metagenome (GOLD analysis project Ga0105105, IMG submission 79108) | Freshwater sediment microbial communities from Prairie Pothole Lake near Jamestown, North Dakota, USA - PPLs Lake P8 Core (1) Depth... | ecosystem: Environmental > Aquatic > Freshwater >...
CGGCCATCGACACCGAGTGGGCGCCGATCTCGGTCTGGCTGCGCACGTCCTTCGCGACCGCGAAGGTGCGCTGGAAGAGCTGGTGCAGATGGGTGCCGAGCGCGTCGGCTTCCTGCGCCACGCGCGCGGCGTCCTTCATCTGGCCGAGGATCTGGGGCTCGCCGAGCACCATCGAGTCGAGCCCGGAGGCGACGCGGAACGCGTGGCGGACCGCCTGGTCGTCGGGCCGGGCGTAGAGGTGCTCGATCAGCTGAGAGCTGGCGCCGATCTGGTTGCGCTGGGCCATCCAGCCGGCGATCGCGGCCTGCGCGTCGCGCGGATCGGGCGTGGCGCAGTAGATCTCGGTCCGGTTGCAGGTGGACAGGATCGCGGTTTCCGGCACGAGCGTGCGCAGCTGCGAGCGCAGGTCGGCGACGGCGTCGCGCAGGGCGTCGCCCGGGAACGCCACCTTCTCCCGCAGGGACAGCGGAGCGGTGGTGTGGTTCAGGCCGAGCGTGAGCAGGTGCATGTGACAGGCTGGATTGACACCCGGAGTTTACCCCGGCTGGGCCGACTCGGGTTCATCGGGCAACCACAGCACGATCCGGGCGCCGCCTTCCGGACCGTCGAGCGCCCGGACGCGGCCGCCGTGACGCTCGGCGACGGTCGCGACGAAGGCCAGGCCGAGGCCGGCGCCCGAAGAGGGGTCGGCCTTCGGGCCGCGCCACCAGGGTTCGAAGACCCGCTCCCGGTCGGCCACCGGGATGCCCGGTCCGCGGTCGGTGACCGACAGGCTCCAGCCCGCGCCGTCGCGCTCGAGGCCCAGGCCGATCGTCGAGCCGGCGGGTGCGACGCGCAGCGCGTTGTCGAGCAGGTTGACCAGGGCGCGCCGCACCAGTCCGGCGTCGCAGCGGCACAGGGCGACCGAGGTCTCGTCGGGGGGCGCGGGCGACTCGATCCGCAGCCCGGCGGCGTGTGCCCGGGCCCAGCAGGCATCGGCCGCCTCGATCGCCAGGTCGGCGAGGTCGTGCGGCTCCGGGCGCAGCGGCTGGGACTCGGCGCGCGCCAGGTGCATGAAGCCGTCGGTGAGTTCGAGCGCGCGTCGGGACTGCCGTCCGATCTCGCCGGCGGCCCCCGCATCGAGCGGACCGTCCGGGCTGCGCTCGATCAGCCCCAGGATCGACAGGTGCGGCGAGCGCAGGTCGTGCGACAGGAAGCGCAGCATCTGCTCGCGATCGCGCTGCGCAGACTGCAGGGTCGAGAGCGCGTCGGCGAGCGTCCGGTTCAGTTCGGTGATTCGCTCGGCGGCGTTCTCGAGCCGCTGCAGGCGGTGGGCGATCGGCTCGATCGGGCGGCGCTGCTCGACGGCGCGGTCGGGCACCGCGTCGGCCTCCAGGCGGGACGCCTGCGCGATCAGTCCGACCGACGCGGCATGCAGCCGTCGCCAGCTCCAGAGCGGAAACGCCAGGCCGAGCACCGCGAGCAGCGCCCCCGGCGCGAGCCACCAGCCCGCACCGATCGCCGCGACCGATGCGGCCGCGCCGAGGACCATCGCCGTCGCCACGCAGGCCAGACCGGTGCGCGGCTCGGTCGCGTACAGCGCCAGGAGCACGGCGAGCAGCACCGCGGCCGATACCGCCAGGCGCATCCCGTACGGGGCGTCGCGGATCAGCCGACCGTCGAGCATCGCGCCGACCGAGGCCGCGTGCAGTTCGACGCCCGGCACGGTCGCATGGCCCGGGTAGAGCGTGGTGGCGTGCACGTCACCCAGCCCGCGGGCGGTCGCCCCGATCAGCACGATCCGGTCGCGCAGCGTCGCGGCCGGCACCTCGCCCCGCATGACGGCCGCCGCCGACACCTGCCTCACGGGCGCCTTGGTCGCCCCGATCCGCACGTAGCCGTCGCGCGGCCAGTCCCCCGCGCGCAGCGCGCCCACCAGCGCGTCGGCGGTGGCCGGCTGCGGCCGGTCCGGGAACGCCAGCCGCAGCGACATCGCCGGAAAGCCGCCCTCGTTCAGGTAGAGGCCGCGGATCAGGCCGTCGACGTCGGTGCGGAACTCGACGTGCGCCAGGGGCCGGCCGCCACCGATGGCCTGCACCGGCAGCAGGGGCTGCGCGCTGCCCTGCGAGTCGGCGGGGCGGGCCACCGGCAGCACCACCGGCGCGGGCCCGGCCGCGGCCGCGCCCAGGCGCTCGTCGCCCACCGCCTGCTCGGTCAGCAGCAGGTCGACGCCGATCGAGCGCGGCCCGGCCGCCTGGATCTGCTCGAGCAGCAGCGCGGTGACCGCGCGCCGCCACGGCCAGCGGCCGACCTGCGCCAGGCTGTCGTCGTCGATCGCGACGATCATCACCTCGTCGCGCGGCGGCCCGGCCCACAGCGCGAGGCCGATGTCGTAGAGCGCGGCATCCACGCGCGACACGAGCTGGCGCGAGGGCTGCCGGCTGGCGTGCGCGACGGCGAGCAGCACCACCACCAGCACCGTCGCGAGCACCCACCACTCGAACGCGGCCCGACTCGTGCCGCTCCGGACGGCCGCGGAGGCCGGGGCGACCGGACCGGCCACCGGTCAGCGCCGGTCCTGGAGCTCGACGGGAGCTCCGGCGCCGCTGCCCACCGGTGCGCCCGAGCCGCTGCGCAGCAGCGACTTGATCTCGAAGCGCTGCGCCGGGCCGAACGGCGAGACCAGGCCCTGGGCGTCGATGCTGCGCGTGCGGGTCCAGTAGGTGCCGGGTGGGAGGCCGCTCAGCACGACGCGCGGCGCATCGAGCGAGCGCTCGATCAGCGGGGCGGTGAAGGCCGCATCGGTGGCGAGCTGCAGCTGCCAGGTGTGGGCGGGCAGCGGCGGCCAGGACAGCTCGAGCCGGTCGTCGTCGACCGTGCCGCTCGGGGCGCTGCCGACGGGCCGCTGCTCGAAGGTGCGCGCCGCCGAGAACGGGCCCTGGCGGGCGGAGGCACCGCTGCCGGTGATCGAGGCGATCCGCCAGTGCCAGGTCGCGGTGCCGGTCGGGAGCGCGGGCAGCTCCACCGTCGCGCCTGCGGTCCGGACCACGGCGTCGAGGATCGGTGCGGCGAAGCCGGCATCGCCGGCGACCTGGACCCGGAATGCGTCGATGCCGGCGGGCTCCGCCCAGGCCAGGGCCACGCTGCGCTCGAAGACCACTGCCCGCTCGTTCGGACGGATCGGAAGTGGCGGCTCGGGGCGGGCCGCGACCTCGAGGCGGGCGACCGCGTCGCGACCCTCCAGCCCGATCGCGGAGACGGCGCGGGCCCGGACGTGGATACGGCCGTCCTCTCGCGTGACCACCGCCGCCTCGGGGGCGGTGCCGGTGGTGTCCGACAGCAGCCGCGTGAAGCCTTCGTCGAGCGCCACCTGGACGCGGTACGCGGCCGCGCCGTCGACCGGTGCAAAACGCAGCGTCGCCGCCGGTGTCTCGATGCGGGCCGGCAGCCCGTCGAGCGCGGGGGCGGCCAGCAGCGACTCGACCCGCGGCGGCCCGTCGCGCCGGGCGAGCGCGCCGCGGCCGGCGTCCACCTCGGCACGGCCCCCCTGGCCGTCGGCGCCGACCCGGCCGGTCAGCACCTCGACCGCCGTCGTGGCCTCGCCGGCCCGCACGCGGAACTCGGTGCCGCGCACCGCCGCGGTCGCCACCGGCGTGCGGATCTGCAGCGACCGACGACGACCGGGGGCCGAGCGGGTCTCGATGCCGCCGCGCTCCACGCCGATCCGGGCCTCGATCGAGTCGGTGCCCAGGTACTGGCGCAGCCGCTCGAACCGCACCGCCGACGCCGGCGGGATGGTGAGCGTGGTGCCGTCGTTCAGCCGCACGACCACGACGCCGTCCGGCCCGGTCTCCAGGCGGCTGCCCTCGCGCCCGACCGCGCCGGCCACGGCGGGCGCGCCGTCGAGGGTCGCCGTGCCGCCGACCGTGCCCAGCGTGACGCCCGACGTCTCGCCGCGCAGCCAGTCCGGGTCGATCCGAAGCTCGGAGCCGGGCACCAGCCGTGTCGGGTCCTTGATGCGGTTCAGGCGCTGGACGTCGCGCCAGCGCTCGGGCTGCTCGAGCAGCCGCTGTCCGATGCCGATCAGCGTGTCGCCGGCGCCGACCCGGTAGACGACCCGTCCGTCGGGTTCGGCACGGGGCTGCGCGGCCGCGGTCGGCAGCGCGAGCGCACCCGCGATCAGCAGCGCGGCGGCGAGGGGTGCGCCGTGCGCGAGGCGGGGGACGGGGCGTCCGGTCGCGGACCCGGACCGCCGGGACGAGCCGGGGCGGACGCGGACGGGCGCCGGGCCGGGGCGGTCCATGGGCGGGCGGGTCGGATCAGGCCGGATCGCCGCAGGACGCGGATCCGGCGACCGCCGCGCTCGAGAGCAGGTGCTCGAGGCGGTAGCCGTAGCTGTAGACGGGTGCGAGCAGGTAGTGCCGTTCCGGGCGGAGCCCGAGCTTGGAGCGCACCCGCGAGACGTGCGTGTCCATCGTCCGAGAGGGGATCTCGCTGTCCCGGCCCCAGACCACTTCGCGGATGTGCCCGCGCGACAGCGGCTTGCCGAGGTTGCGCAGCAGCAGCACCGCGAGCAGGAATTCCTTCTGCGTGAGGTCCACGGGCGCGCCGTCGACCCAGGCACGCTGCAGCTTGAGCTCGAAGCGGAACCGGTCGTACTCGTAGGTGTCGGGGACGTCGGGCAGGCGCGAGTTGCGCCGCCACAGCGCCCGCAGCCTCGCCTGCAGCTCCCCGATGCGGGCCGGCTTCACCACGAAGTCGTCCGCGCCGGCCTCGAGGGCCTCGATCACGTCGCTCTCGGCGTCGCGGGCGGTCAGGAACAGGACCGGCACGGTCACCGGCACGCGCGTGCGGATCGCGCGGAGCACGTCGAGGCCGGACATGTCGGGCAGGCCCCAGTCGACGATGTACGCGTCGTAGCTCTCGCGGTGCAGCGTCGCCACGAACGAGCGACCGTCGGCATGGGTCCGGCACGTCCAGCCGTTGCGCGCCAACGCGGTGGTGACGCTCGAGGCGAGCGCCGCGTCGTCGTCGATGATGGCGATCCGCATGGTCCGGGAGTGAGTCACTCGATGAGGCCCGCGCAGGGCAACAGTCGAGTTTACCTTCCCGTCACGGTGCAAGGCCCGCGTCCCGCGGGTATTCAGGCCGGGGGTGTGTGAAATGTCGTGAACCCTCGCGCGGGCTCGCGCGGGCTCGCGCGCGCCCGGGCGGAACGGGTCGGCACCTCAGCCGGCCTCGCCGTCCGCCGCCAGGAACAGCTTGTACGCCGGGTGGTCCGTCTCGTCCCAGTGCGGGTAGCCCAGGGTCCGCAGGAACGCGGCCAGCGCCGCGCCGTCGGCGGCCGGGACCTGCAGCCCGACCAGGATCCGGGCGTAGTCGGCGCCGTGATTGCGGTAGTGGAAGAGCGAGATGTTCCAGTTCGGACTCATGCTCGTCAGAAAGCGCATCAGTGCGCCCGGCCGCTCGGGGAACTCGAAGCGGTAGAGGCGCTCGTCCCGCGCGAGCGGCGAATGCCCGCCCACCAGGTGGCGGATGTGGAGCTTGGCGAGCTCGTCGTCGGTGAGGTCGAGTGCCGCGAAGCCGTTCGCCGCGAAGGTCGAAGCGATCGCGTGCGCCTCGTTCCGGTCGGCCACCTGCACGCCGACGAACACGTGCGCGACACGGGCGTCGGCGATCCGGTAGTTGAACTCGGTGACGTTGCGCGGCCCGACCAGCTCGCAGAAGCGCCGGAAGCTGCCGCGCTCCTCGGGGATGGTCACCGCGAACACCGCCTCGCGCTGCTCGCCGACCTCGGCGCGCTCGGACACGAAGCGCAGCCGGTCGAAGTTCATGTTCGCGCCGCAGGCGATCGCCACCAGCGTGCGGCCGGTCACCGGGGCGCCGGCGGCGGCCGACTCGCGCTCGATCCAGGCCTTCGCGCCGGCGATCGCGAGCGCGCCCGCCGGCTCGAGGATCGAGCGGGTGTCCTGGAACACGTCCTTGATCGCCGCACAGGCCGCGTCGGTGTCGACGAGGATCACCTCGTCGAGGAACTCGCGGCAGAGCCGGAACGTCTCCTCGCCGACCTGCTTCACCGCCGTGCCGTCGGAGAACAGCCCCACGTCCTGCAGCGTGATCCGTCGGCCAGCCGCCAGCGAACGAGCCATCGCGTCCGAGTCGGTGGTCTGCACGCCGATCACCTTCACCTCGGGTCGCAGCTGCTTGACGTAGGTGGCGATGCCGGCAGCCAGTCCGCCGCCGCCGATCGCCACGAAGATCGCGTCGATGGGGCCCTGGTGCTGGCGCAGGATCTCCATGCCGACCGTGCCCTGGCCGGCGATCACGTCCGGGTCGTCGAACGGATGCACGAAGGTCAGGCCGTCGCGGGCCTGAAGCTCGCTGGCGTGCGCGAAGGCGTCGCTGTACGAGTCGCCGTGCAGCACGACTTCCGCACCGCGCGCGAGCACCGCGTCGATCTTCACCCGCGGCGTGGTCACCGGCATCACGATCACCGCGCGGCAGCCGAGGCGCTGCGCGGACAGCGCGACCCCTTGCGCATGGTTGCCCGCCGACGCGGCGATCACGCCGCGCGCGAGCTCGTCGGCCCCGAGCCGGACCATCTTGTTGTAGGCACCGCGCAGCTTGAACGAGAAGACCGGCTGCAGGTCCTCGCGCTTGAGCAGCACCGTGTTGCCGAGCCGGCCGGACAGGCACGACGCGCGTTCGAGGGGGGTCTCCTGCGCCACGTCGTAGACGCGTGCGTTCAGGATGCGCTTGAGATATTCGGTCGGCATGGTCCCGGGATTCTACCGATGGCGTCAGGGCGCCCGGCCGGCCGACGACCGAGCGGGGACTAGAATCGGCGGCTGCCCGATGCACCGACCGAAGCGGCGGCGATCCCATGGAACTCCTCCTCGAACGCCTGATCGACTGGTTCGCGCTGCCGAAGAACGGGCTGTCGAGCGTGTTCGTCGTCGCCTTCGTGTCGGCCACGCTGCTGCCCCTCGGCTCGGAGCCGGCGGTCTTCGGCTTCGTCAAGCTCAATCCCGATGCGTTCTGGCTGACCGTCGCGGTCGCCACGGCGGGCAACACCCTCGGCGGCATCGTCGACTACTGGATGGGCTACGGCGCGAAGGTGGCGGTCGGCCATCGCGAGGGCACCCGCTGGTTCGGCTGGCTCGCCCGGTTCGGCCCGAAGTTCCTGCTGCTGTCCTGGCTGCCGGCGGTCGGGGATCCGCTGTGCGCGCTCGCCGGCTGGCTCAAGCTCCCGTTCTGGCCCTGCGTGCTGTACATGGCGATCGGCAAGTTCCTGCGCTACACGACGATGACCGCCGCGTTGCTGTGGGTGCCCGACGCCTGGTGGATGCGTCTGATGTCGCCGTTCATGGGCTGACGCCACGATCCCCCACGGGCCGTCGGGGAACCCCCCGCACGGCTACAATCCGGGTTTTGGACCGGTCGTCGGGCCGCGGCCAGCCCGCCGATGCCGACGCCGTCCCCGGACGGATGTCCCCCCGATGAACGCCCCGCTCCTCCCGGCCCTCGCCACCCGGCCTGCCGACGCGCCCGCCCGCCTGCGCGAGATCCCCTACAACTACACCTCGTTCTCCGATCGCGAGATCGTGATGCGGGTGCTCGGCGCCGAGGCGTGGGGCATCGTCGAGGAACTGCGCGGCGAGCGGCGCACCGGCCGCTCGGCGCGGATGCTGTACGAGGTGCTCGGCGACATCTGGGTCGTGCAGCGCAACCCGTTCCTGCAGGACGACCTGCTCGACAACCCCAAGCGCCGCGCGGCGCTGATCGAGGCGCTGCAGCACCGGCTGCGCGAGATCGAGCGACGTCGCGACGCCGACCGGTCGGCCGGCACGGCGGGCGGGGCTCCGGCCGTCGACGATCCCCGCCCCGCCGCGTTGCGCGCCGACCGGGTGGGCCGCCTGCTGGCGCTCGCCCGCGAGGCCGTCGCCCGCTTCGAGTCCGACTTCACCCGCACCGCCGATCTGCGCGCGCGTGCGCTGAAGCGGCTGTCGCGCATCACCCGGCGCGACAACATCCGCTTCGACGGCATGTCGCGCGTCTCGCACGTCACCGACGCCACCGACTGGCGGGTCGAGTACCCGTTCGTGGTGCTCGCGCCCGATACCGAGGCCGAGGTGGCCGCGATGGTCGCCGGCTGCATCGAGCTCGGCCTGACGATCATCCCGCGCGGCGGCGGCACCGGCTACACGGGCGGAGCGATCCCGCTCACGCCGCTGGCCGCGGTCATCAACACCGAGAAGCTGATCGGACTCGGCCCGGTCGAGCGGCTGCGGCTGCCCGGCGTCGACGTCGAGGTCGCGACGATCTTCTCCGAGGCCGGGGTGGTCACCAAGCGCGTGACCGACGCCGCCGACGCCGCCGGCGTGGTCTTCGCGGTCGACCCGACCTCGCTCGAGGCGTCGTGCATCGGCGGCAACATCGCGATGAATGCCGGCGGCAAGAAGGCCGTGCTCTGGGGCACGGCGCTCGACAACCTCGCCTGGTGGCGGATGGTCGATCCGCAGGGCGACTGGCTCGAGATCACGCGCCTGGAGCACAACCGCGGCAAGATCCACGACGTGCCGCTGGCGCGCTTCGCGCTCGCCTGGTACGCGCCGTCGCAGCTCGGCGCAGACGGCGTGATGCGCGGCGAGCCGACGCGTCGCGAGACGCTCGAGATCGAGGGGGCACGCTTCCGCAAGCAGGGCCTGGGCAAGGACGTCACCGACAAGTTCCTCGCCGGCCTGCCGGGTGTCCAGAAGGAAGGCTGCGACGGCCTGATCACCTCGGCGCGCTGGGTGCTCCACCGGATGCCGAGGCAGGTCCGCACGGTCTGCCTGGAGTTCTTCGGCCAGGCCAAGGACGCGGTGCCCTCGATCGTCGAGATCAAGGCCTACCTCGACCGCCAGCCCTTCGGCGCGATCCTCGCCGGCCTCGAGCACCTCGACGAGCGCTACCTGCGCGCGGTCGGCTACGCGACCAAGTCGCGGCGCGGCGGCCTGCCGAAGATGGTGCTGATCGGCGACATCGTCGGCGACGACGAGGAGTCGGTGGCGAAGGCCACCTCCGAGGTCGTCCGGCTGGCCAATGCCCGCTCGGGCGAGGGCTTCGTCGCGGTCTCGCCCGAGTCGCGCAAGACCTTCTGGGCCGATCGCGCGCGCACCGCCGCGATCGCGCGCCACACCAACGCGTTCAAGATCAACGAGGACGTCGTCATCCCGCTGCCGCGGATGGCCGAGTACACCGAAGGCATCGAGCGCATCAACATTGAGCTGTCGACCCGCAACAAGCTCGCGGTCATCGACGCGATCGAACGGCTCCTGGCCACCGATCCGGCGACGCTGCCGCTCGGCAAGGCCGACGACGCGTCGGGCCCCGATGCGCGGCTGCCGGTCGAGATGCTCGCCGAGCGGCTCGCGCAGGCCCGCGAGCTCGCGGGCACCGTGCGCGCGCGCTGGGAGTTCCTGCTCGAGGCGATCGATGCGCCGCTGATGCAGGCCATCACGGCGCTCGAGTCGATCGGGCTGCCGGCCGCCGCCGCCGAGGCGCGCCGCCGCGCCGCCCGCGATCCGCAGGCCCGGCTCTTCCATCTGCTGCAGGACCGGACGATCCGGGTCTCCTGGAAGCTCGAGCTGCTCGCGCCGCTGTCGGAGATCTTCTCCGGCCAGGCCTTCCGGCCGATCCTCGAGCGGGCGGTCGCGCTGCACAAGTCGACGCTGCGCAGCCGGGTGTTCGTGGCGCTGCACATGCATGCGGGCGACGGCAACGTGCACACCAACCTGCCGGTCAACTCCGACGACTACGGCATGCTGCAGGAGGCCTACCGCGCGGTCGACCGGATCATGGCGCTCGCGCGCAGCCTCGACGGCGTGATCTCGGGCGAGCACGGCATCGGCATCACCAAGCTCGAGTACCTGACCGACGCCGAGATCCGCGACTTCCGCGCCTACAAGGAGCGCATCGATCCGGAGGGCCGCTTCAACAAGGGCAAGCTGATGAAGGGCGGCGACCTGCGCGACGCCTACACGCCGAGCTTCGGCCTGATGGGCGCCGAGTCGCTGATCCTGCAGCAGTCCGACATCGGCTCGATCGCCGACTCCATCAAGGACTGCCTGCGCTGCGGCAAGTGCAAGCCGGTGTGCGCCACGCACGTGCCGCGCGCCAACCTGCTGTACAGCCCGCGCAACAAGATCCTCGCCACATCGCTGCTGATCGAGGCCTTCCTGTACGAAGAGCAGACGCGCCGCGGCGTGTCGATCCGCCACTGGGACGAGTTCGGCGACGTCGCGGACCATTGCACCGTCTGCCACAAGTGCGAGTCGCCGTGCCCGGTCGACATCGACTTCGGCGACGTGTCGATGGCGATGCGCAACCTGCTGCGCAAGATGGGGCAGAAGCGCTTCAACCCCGGCACCGCCGCGTCGATGTTCTTCCTGAACGCCACCAGCCCGGGCACGATCAACGTCGCCCGCAAGGTGATGATCGACTGGGGCTACACGGCGCAGCGCATCGCGCACGAGGTGCTCAAGGCGCCCGCGAAGGCCCAGACCGCGGCGCCGCCGGCGACCGTCGGCCGACCGAAGTTCACCGAGCAGGTGGTGCACTTCGTGAACAAGAAGATGCCGGGCAACCTGCCCAAGAAGGCCGCGCGCGCGCTGCTCGACATCGAGGACGCGCGCTACGTGCCGGTCATCCGCGACCCGAAGGCGAGCGTCGACGCCGAGGCGGTCTTCTACTTCCCGGGCTGCGGCTCGGAGCGGCTCTTCTCGCAGGTCGGGCTGGCGACCCAGGCGATGCTCTGGCACGTCGGCGTGCAGACCGTCCTGCCGCCGGGCTACCTGTGCTGCGGCTATCCGCAGCGCGGCTCGGGCCAGTTCGACAAGGCCGAGAAGATCATCACCGACAACCGGGTGCTGTTCCACCGGGTCGCCAACACCCTCAACTACCTCGACATCAAGACCGTCGTGGTGTCCTGCGGCACCTGCCACGACCAGCTGCAGAAGTACGAGTTCGAGAAGATCTTCCCCGGCTGCCGCATCCTCGACATCCACGAGTTCCTGATGGAGAAGGGCGTGCGCCTCGAGGGCGTGACCGGCACGCGGTACATGTACCACGACCCCTGCCACAGCCCGATGAAGCAGCACCAGCCGCTCAAGGTGGTGAACACGCTGATGAACGCCGAGCTCAACGGTCGCGTCGAGAAGAACGACCGCTGCTGCGGCGAGTCCGGCACGCTCGCGGTCTCGCGGCCCGACATCTCCACGCAGATCCGCTTCCGCAAGGAGGAGGAGATGACGCGCGCCGCCGACGCGATCCGCGCCGGCACGCAGGCCGCACCGGCGGCGGTCAAGGGCGAGGCCTTCGACGGTCCGGTGAAGGTGCTGACCTCGTGCCCGTCGTGCCTGCAGGGCCTGTCGCGCTACGAGGGCGATGCGGCGGTCGAGGCCGACTACATCGTCGTCGAGATCGCCAAGCACGTGCTCGGCGAGCAGTGGATGCCCGACTACGTGAAGCGGGCGAACGACGGCGGGATCGAGCGGGTGCTGGTGTGAGCGGGGTGGGCGGTGACCGCCCGGTCGCCGTCGTCACCGGCGCGGCGCGCGGCATCGGCCTGGCCTGCGCACGCTGGTTCCTGGCGCACGGCCACCGCGTCGCGCTGCTCGACCGCGATGGGGCGACGCTCGAGGCCGCGGTCGCCGCGATCGACCGGCCCCATGACGCGGTCGCGGTGCGCTGCGACGTGTCGGACGAGGCGCAGGTCGAGGCCGCGGCCCGCGCGGTCGACGCCCGCTTCGGCCGTGTCGACGCGCTGGTGAACAACGCCGGCGTCGCGGTCTTCGAGCACATCCAGAAGACGACGTTCGCGCAGTGGCGCGACGTGATGGCGACCAACCTCGACGGCGTGTTCCTCTGCACGCAGGTGTTCGGTTCGCGGATGCAGGCGCGCGGGCGCGGCGCGGTCGTCAACGTCGCATCGATCTCGGGCCTGCGCGCGAGCACGATGCGCGTGGCCTACGGCACCAGCAAGGCGGCGGTGATCCACCTGACGAAGCAGCAGGCGGTCGAGCTGTCGCACTACGGCGTGCGCGTGAACGCGATCGCGCCGGGCCCGGTCGACACCGAGATGGCGAAGCTGGTTCACACCGCCGCCATCCGCGCCGACTACCACGACGCGATCCCGCTGGCGCGCTACGGCGGCATGGACGAGATGGCGAGCGTGGTCGGCTTCCTCTGCAGCGACGCGGCCGCCTACGTGAACGGCCAGGTGATCGCGGTCGACGGCGGCTTCGACGCGGCCGGGGTCGGATTGCCGACGCTGCGACGGGACCTCGGGGCCGCGGGCTGAGCCTGACCGCGCGGCCGGCTCGGGCCGGCCGCGGCCGACCTCACTCAGGGTCGCGCCGGACCCGCGAGGGCACCCACTCGTAGAGATCGAAGCCCGCGCGGGCGCCGCCCAGGCAGCGGGCGAAGTGGTCTTCCAGCTCGCGACCCAGGGTGAGCCGGTTGCGCCAGCCGACGATCGCGTGGCCGGCATCGGGGAACGAGACATAGCGGACCGGATGGCCGCGCGCGCGCAGCGCGCGCACGACGTCGATCGAATCCTGCTGCAGCACGCGCACGTCGCGCTCGCCGTGGACCACCAGCAGCGGCGCGGCGATCCGGTCGAGCGCCGAGATCGGCGACTGGCGCAGCATCTCGGCGCGCTCGGCGGGGTCGTCGAGCCGACCGTAGAACCGGGTGGCCCAGGCGCGGTTGGTCCAGTAGGGAGGCCACGCGGCCAGCGTCCTCGGCCAGTCGGCGACACCGACGATGGAGACGCCGCATCGGTAGGGATGGGGCTGCGAGATCAGCTGCATCATCACCGAATAGCCGCCGAAGCTCGCGCCGAGCAGGCCCAGGCGCTCGCGATCGGCGATCCCGGCGTCGATGGCCCACTGCACCGCATCGGCGATGTCGCGCTGCAGCCGGTCGCCGTAGGTCCGCGCGCCGGCCCAGAGGTGTTCGCGGCCGTATCCGGACGAGCCACGGTAGTTGACCTGCAGCACCGCATAGCCGCGGTTGGCGAGCATCTGCAGCAGGCCCGGCGTCGCCGGGCCCCAGCGGTCCCGTGCCCACGGCCCGCCATGGATGTCGATGATCGTCGGCACCGGCCCGACCCGCCCGCGCGGCCGCAGCAGCACGCCATGCAGCCGACGGCCGTCCGATGCGTCGAACGACACGGGCGTCCACGGTGACAGCGAGGCACGGAAGGCGGCGTCCGCATCGCGACGGTCCAGGCGGCGCAGGGTGTCCGTCGCGCGGTCCCACAGCAGCTCGGCACGATCGAGCCGCCCGACCGCGGCGACGATCCAGCGGCCGCCGTCTTCGGACCGCCCCTGGGGCAACACGATGACCGGCGCCTCGTCCACCAGGCCGTCGCGCAGGGCCCGTTCGCCGAGCCGGGCCAGGCGGTCCGCGGCCTGCGCATCGAGCGCATGCAGGCGGGGCAGGCCGTCCATCGTCGACCATCCGATCGGAGGGCCGTGCCGATCGAGGAACACCGGGCCGTCGATGTCCACCACCGGGTGCGCACCGAGCACGGTCTCGACCCCGGTATCGAGATCGACCTCCGCCAGCTCGGCGCGATTCCGACCGAGGTTCGTGACGACCCAGGCGCGTCGCAGGCCGAGATCGATGCGGTGGAGCGCCCAGGTGTCGAACGGGCCGACCGTGCGCAGCGTGCGCCGCGTGCCGTCCGGCGTCTCGAGCTCGAACGACACGTCGGTGCCGTCGTCGTCGGCATCGCCGACCCGGCGCGCCTGTCCGACGATGTCGCCGGCGACGTCGAACAGCCACGCGCGGGTCCGCGCATCGGCCTGGCGCAGCATGCGCACGCTGCGGGTCGCGACGTCGCCCTCGTACAGGTCGAAGACCTTGCGGTCCCTGCGGTTGCTGACGAAGGTGAACGCTGTGCCGGTCGTGCCGCGGCGCATGAAGACCGAGCGCACGCCGGGCCACGGCGTCGCCACCCACGGCGCGCTGCCCGGTGCGTCCGCGTCCTGCACGCGGACCTGCAGGTTCTCGTCGCCGAGCGGGTCGAAGGACTGCACCAGGTGGCGGCTGTCGCCCAGCCAGGCCGACGGGCCGCCGAGCGGAACGCGGGCCAGCACCGAATCATCGGTCGCGTCGCGGATCACCGTGCCGGCGCCGAGTGCGACCGTCTCGCTGCTCGCCGTGCGCCGACCGTCGGGCGAGATCCGGAAGCCGGCGGCGACGTCGACGTTGGCGACGTAGCGGCGCACCGGCCAGACGCGCGCGGATTCGCTGCTCGCTTCGGCCCCGGTCGCCGGCATGGGCACCGAGAGGGGCGCCGAGGGGGGCGCCGAGGCAGCCGCCGAAGTCGGCGGAGCCGGGCTCGCGCAGGCGGCCGCGAGCAGCGCGGCGAGGCAGGCGAGCCCGGCGACGCGCAGGTTTGCACGAGGCACCGGACGATGCATCGGAGGCGGCGGCGGCGGGCAGAGGTCGGGCATGGCGGCTCGGGACGGGGCGACGCCCCGATCCCCGGCAGCTTAGTCGGTGCCGGTCGGCGGCGGATCGCCCTCGCCCGAAGGAGTGAAGCCTTCGATGCCGGCCTGTCGCTGCGCTTCCCGACTTAGGCATCTTCCTGCGCGGCGACCTCGGGGCTGCCCCGGCTCCCGGCGCCCCCCCCCGGTGCCTTGGCCGCGGGAAATACCCGGCCGCCCCCCGGACGGGTTTTCCCGCGCGAGGCGCTCGGGCATACTCGCGCACCGGCCGGGCCAGTGGGCGACGCGGGGAGTCTGCCGAGTCGGACTCCCGCCGCCGCCGACGTCCGCCGGACCCAACGATCCGAGGAGACATGTCCCATGAGATTCGCCCGTCCGGCGCTGACCGCGCTCGTCGTAGCCCTGCTCGCCGCCTGCGGCAGCGGTGACAACGGCCCCTCCACCGGCGCCCTGATCGGCAGCCCCACCACCGTCGGCACGCTGCCGAAGGCCGCGCTCTCCGCGCCGTGCGACGTGAAGGTCGTCGGTCTCGAGTACACGACGCCGGCCGTGCGCGCCGGCGTGAACTCGAACGCATCGGCCGGCCTGCTCGTGCCCGAAGGCACGGATGCGGCGTGCCGTGGGCCGTTCCCGCTGATCGCCTATGCGCGCGGCACCGAGGTCGACAAGCGGCGCACGATGGCCAGCACGTCCGACGCCGAGATGCTGGGCATGGCCAAGGTCTTCGCGTCGTGGGGCTACGTCGTCGTGGCGACCGACTACCTCGGCTTCGCGAAGTCGGCCCATCCGTACCACCCCTACCTGCACTCGGACTCCGAGGCGACGGCGGTCGTCGACTCGATCCGCGCGGCGCGCGCCTACGCGCAGACGGCGATCATCCCGCTGTCCGGCAAGGTGATGCTCTACGGCTACTCGCAGGGCGGGCATTCGTCGCTCGCGACGCAGAAGGCGATCGAGACCTCGCCGTCGCTGCGGAGCGAGATCCAGATCGCGGCGGCCGGGCACGGTGCGGCCCCGAGCGCGCTCGGCACCTCGCTGCGCAGCGGCGCCGAGATCGCGGGCGGACAGTACTTCGTCCCGTTCCTGATCACCGCCTGGCAGAAGGTCTACGGCGACGTCTACACCAGCCCCGCGCAGGTGTTCAAGGCGCCGTACTCCGGCTACATCGAGGACCTGCTGCCGGCGCCGGCCGACACGTACACCACGCTGGTGACCTCGGGCAAGCTGCCGGCGTCCGACTACAGCGCGGCGATGTTCCAGCCGACCTTCGTGCCGTCGCTGCAGGACGGCTCGAGCGGCGTGATCCGCGCCGCGCTGCGCAACGACCTGGTCGCCTCGGGCTGGACGCCGAGCTCGCAGACGCGCTTCTGCGCGGGCAGCGGTGACCCGACCGTGCCGTACGCGACCGCGCAGAAGCTGGCGCTCGACAAGTGGGGCACCCTGGCCAACGTCAGCTCGCGCGACGTCGACCCCGAGGTGCAGGCGGCTGCTGCGGCGCAGGGCCTGACCCAGCTTCAGCTGCTCGGTTCGTACCACGGCGCGCTCGCGCCGGCGGTGTGCCTGACCGACATGCGCGCGTACTTCGACGCGCGTCGCTGACGCGCGGCGCCGGTCGGCCGGGGCCGTTCCCGGTCCGGGCCGCCGGCGTTCCGACCCGGGCGGTCCGGCACACCGGCCGCCCGGTGCCTTCGCTACAGTGCGGGGATGGAGACACGGCTGCTCGCGCTCGCGCGCCGCATCGATCCCGCCGCCCGTTCGACATCGCGGCCGGAGCGTCTGTCCGGCGGTGCCAACAACGAGACCTGGGCGTTCGACGTGGTCGCCCCGTCCGGCACGCTGCCGCTGATCCTTCGCCGCAAGGCCGGCGACGGGTCCGGCATCCGCGCACCCGGCGATCCCGACGACGCCTCGATCGCGCCCGAGACCGAGGCCGAGGTGCTGCGTTCGGTCGCGGCCGCCGGCGTGCCGGTGCCGGCCGTCCGTGCGGTGCTCGAGCCGGCCGACGGCCTGGGCCGGGGCTTCGTGATGGAACGCGTACCCGGCGAGACCCGGCCGAAGCGGCTGCTGCACGACTCGGCCTTCGCCGACGCGCGCCGCGCCGTGCTCCACGACTGCGGCCGCGCGCTCGCGGCGCTCCACGCCGCGCCGGTGTCGGCGCTCCCGCCGCTGCGGGTCACGTCGGCCGCGGCCGAGCTCGCCCTGTGGGAGCGCCGCTGGCGGGCCCACCGCGGCGCCCGGCCGGTGTTCGAGCTCGCGCTGCGCTGGCTCCACGCGCACCTGCCCGCGACGCCCGCGCGGCCGGTGCCGCTCCACGGCGACTTCCGCACGGGCAACCTGCTGCTAGACGCGCGCGGGCTGCGCGCGGTGCTCGACTGGGAGCTGGCGTGCGTCGGCGATCCGATGGCCGACCTCGGCTGGTTCTGCGTCGCCTCGTGGCGCTTCGGCGAGCTCGACGCGGTCGCGGGCGGCTTCGGCCCCCTCGACGATCTGCTCGACGCCTACCGGGCCGCCGGCGGCGTGGCCGATGCGGAGCGGGTGCGATACTGGGAAGTGCTCGGCACCTTCCGCTGGGGCGTGATGTGCCTCGACATGGCCGAGGCCTGGCGAACCGGGCGCGACCGGTCGGTCGAGCGCACCGCCGTCGGCCGGCGCGCGTCCGAGACCGAGCTCGATCTGCTGCGGCTGCTCGCGCCGCGACGCTGAGCGGTACGGATCCGAGCGGAACCGGCAGGAGAGGGAGACGATGGAGACCAAGCCCGGTTCGGCCGAGCTGATCGAAGCCGCGATCGAGTCGATCCGCGGCGAGCTGCTGCCGGCGCTGAGCGGGCGAGCGGCCTTCCAGGCGCGTGTGGTCATCACGGTGCTCGACACGGCGCGCCGCGAGGTCCTGCAGGCACCCGCCGCGGACGCCGCCGAGCTCGCCCGCCTGCGGGCGCTGCTCGCGATGGCGCATGCCCCAGACGGTGCCGCCGACCCGGTGCTCCCCGCCCTGCGCCACACCCTCTGCGATGCGATCCGCGAAGGCCGCGTCGATCTCGCCACCCCCGGTCTCGCGGACCACCTGTGGGCCGACGTGCTCGCCCGTGTCGCGATCGACCAGCCCGCCTACCCGAGCTTCGTCCGCGAAGCCGCCCCTGCTGCGTCCCCTGTTCCCGAACGGACCCGAGACTGATGGACTTCGACCTGCCCGCCGACCTCGTCGCCTACCTCGCCGAGCTCGACGCCTTCATCGCCGCGGAGATCGCGCCGCTCGAGGCCGCCGACGACAACGTCCGCTTCTTCGACCACCGTCGCGAATGGGCGCGCACCGACTTCGAGGCCGGCGGCCTGCCGCGCGCCGACTGGGAGGCGCTGCTCGCCGAGGCGCGCCGCCGTGCCGACGCCGCCGGCCACTACCGCTTCGCGCTGCCGCGCGAGTGGGGCGGGCAGGACGGCTCGCACCTGGCGATGACCGTGATCCGCGAGCACCTCGCCGCGCGCGGCCTCGGGCTGCACAACGACCTGCAGACCGAGCACTCGATCGTCGGCAACCAGCCGCTCGCGCTCGCGCTGCGCGACTTCGGCACGCCCGAGCAGCGCGAGGCGTTCATCCCCGGGCTGCTCGCCGGCCGCCTGCGGATGAGCTTCGGCCTGACCGAGCCCGAGCACGGCTCGGACGCGACCCACATGGAGACCCGCGCGGTGCCCGAGGTGCGCGGCGGCGTGGCCGGCTGGCGCATCGACGGCGAGAAGATGTGGACCACCGGCATGCACACCGCCTCGCACTGCCTGACCTTCGCGCGCACCAGCGGCGAGGC
>Ga0105105_10000483_pt1 | contig 18253 bp, 28 predicted proteins | sample PPLLaktember2015_4_FD_79108 | JGI IMG/M metagenome (GOLD analysis project Ga0105105, IMG submission 79108) | Freshwater sediment microbial communities from Prairie Pothole Lake near Jamestown, North Dakota, USA - PPLs Lake P8 Core (1) Depth... | ecosystem: Environmental > Aquatic > Freshwater >...
ACTTGTTCCTGGCGCGGCTTGGTTGCGAATAAAAGGATGGGGTTTTAAGAGGTGAACTCTCTTAAAGTGGGTTCGCTTCCAAAGCGCTTCCAGGGGTTGTTGCATGATAGTGGGTTGTGTCGTTACCGTAATACTCCCCCTTACATTTTATGATTCACAGTTCTCCGCCTGATGTGTATTGTTTATAGGTTTGGCTTGCTATTCTGTTCGTGATGCTCTCGCTTTTTTCTCTTCTCTCTTCTGCTCTTTGCTCAGCGATTGAATCAAAAGCTTTTCCTAAAACACTGCTCGCAAAACTTTTCGGCATGTTCATTCCGAAATTGTTTCTTGCTTTTTCAGCAGTGTTTTCGTATTCCTCGTCTGAATCGAATTTCGTAGTACTGTTTCTTCCTTGAAAGAAAAGCGGCTTCTTATCCATATCATAATTCCTCACGTATTCCCCTGCACCGTTGCTTGTTTCAAAGCTGTATGCTTCCGTGTTTCTCCTGAAGGTTAAGGGTTCGGGTGGTGGTAGCGGAATGTTGTTGAAGGTTCTGCTGGACAAGTCTCTCGTGTCCGCATCAGTATGGTATTCTGTGTTGCACTTGTTAAAGTTTACGGGTTGGTTGATGTTGCTTGGGTTCATGAATTGGTAGTGTGCTTTTTCTCTTACCAATCCCATGACTGTGTCTGCAATGTTTTGTTTTTTTCTTTTGTTCATGTTCTCATCCTCGCATTATTTTTTTGCTTATTGCTTCGTACCAGCTCTTTGGCATGTCTGGATGGTTTTTTTTAAGGTTTTCAATAATCTTTTTTTCGTTCATGGTTCTCAAATCCTCCTTAATTATAGTCTCAGTTTTCTTCTCCTCCTTCATGCTTGCCAGTATCCGTTATTGCATACTTTTCTAAAAGGTTATCATTCAGCGCGTTAACCTTGTAAATGCTCACTGGCAAGTTGTACGCCTTGAACAAGTGGTACACGTCGCTGTTAAGTCTAAAGTACAGGTTGTATTCGTCTTTTTTGTTCATTCTTTCACCTCTAATCGTAGTTTCCATATTCTTCCCCACCAGTCTCGATAACACCGTAATGGTTGTGCTTGTAAGGTGTTGGAAAAAGAGAACTTGGCGAGAGGTTATTGTAAGCACTGCTCGTTTTTCCCTGGTTGTTTTTTTCCTGCAAAGCTGTTTCGAGTGGTGGGTTTTCTTCTTGTTTTTTCCTGGTTAAGTCCTCAACAGTTTCGAATATCATGGTTTCATTCCCTCCTCATAGTTTTTAAAGTTGTAGTACTCTGTGAGCATTCTGACATCGTAGCCCAGCTTCTTGTACAAACCCACTTTTTCGAGTGCTGCTTTTCGCTGTTCGGGCTTGTCTATCATTTCCTTGATGATACTTGTGATGTTTCTTGGTAGTTCTTGCATGGTTTAAGGCCTCTCTTTTTTTTCGTACTTTCTCGTGGTTCTTTTCGGGATTACTAAGTGTTTTTCGAGGTAGGAGAGTTTTGTTTTTGTTTTTTTGGTGGTCCGCCACGTGTTTTCTCCGTGAACCTTTGCCAAGTGCTCGTTTTTCATCCATTCCAAGGCGTACTTCTTGCACATCCATACTCCTTTAATGATTCCTTCCTGGTTCACGATCCATACTTTCTTGATGGGGGTGCTCATGGTTTCTGCCTCGGTCTTTTGACTTCTTCCCTGTAGATGCACTTGGTGCAGAACCAGTGGTGGTCCATTTTGTTTGCTAACGTGTTTTTTATCATGACTCCCGCGCAGAGCGGGCATTCCTTGTTTTCCTGGCTGGCCAGGATGGTGAAGGTTTTGTAGTCTATTTTGGATTGGATCATTTATTTTTCCTCTTGTGTTACTTCGTCCAGCATGCAGTATAAGCATTTCTGGCCTACGCGCTCATTGTTCTCGATCATGGTTCCGCAGGTGGGGCATGGTTTGGGTGTTTCGCAGTTCATGAGAACACCACTACGAGGATGGTTACGAGGAGGCAGAGGATGGCGAGGATGATTGCGATGATGGTTTCTTTGTGGGTTCGTGCTTTTTCTTTCTTGCTTGATCGTTTCATGATGCATGCTCCACAGCTCTGTCGTAGCAGTCGGGGCAGAGGTGTATGTCGGTGTTGGTGAAGTGGTGGGTTGCTTTTGATTTATGGCAATGGTCACAGTTCATGTTTAACATCTCCTTTTAATTTAGGGTAATAATGTTTAGTATAATATTGGATAGTTAATCTTTGAAATCTTTTTTTATTTTTTAGTCTTTTCCATGCTATTGTATAAAGAGGATATAAAGAGAAATTTTCAAAAACCAATATAGTTGTATTCATAGGAAAATTTTCTAATTGACCTTTTGAAAATGTAATTATTTGACGCCATTGAAATCCTTCATTATTATTTCTTATTTTAAATATTTTTTTTACTTCATAATATCTTTTTCCATTTTCAGTTATGAAATCAGGATAAAAATGTTTATGTGTTTTTTTAACAATTATGTTTCTATTTTCTAAATAAATCTGTGCTCTTTTTTCTGTGGTGTTCATTATTTTTTGATTTCTGGGTATTTGAGGCATAGTTATTATAATAATAACTTAGTATTTTTTTTGTATTTATAAATCTTTCTATTTTTGAGCGGTGAAAACACGCTTTTAACCACTTTTAAGGCATCAAAAAAAAAAAGAAATAGGAGAGGAGGAGCAAAGGGGTTCAAGCCGAAAAAAACCAAATAGCACAGAAAAAAAAAGCATAGGTGGGTGATTCATGGACCATTGGTTCTCCCAGCTCTCAGCTCCCCGCCACCACCCCTCCTTCAATCATAAGCAGGATAAAACCTCGGCACGATTAATTCCACACCCCCCAAACTATTCGAGTGCAGATCAACAATGTAAAAGCCCTTCATGGCAGCGATGTGCCTGCCCCGCATAAACTTGGTCTGGTTCTGCAAGCAAGCAGTCTGGATAATATGAATATTACGATAAAACAAGTACTCGGCTTTGTGCATGTTCCCAATATGCAGAACGGAAGGCTTCTTCCCCCCCTCCAAGCTCTCCGCGATCTTCTGCGAACGATAACTGATCGCGTAACTGGACACGCTGTCCGGGTGCAAAAGCTTAATGGTTGCTCCCCCTTTCAGGCTTATGTCTCCTTCCGCGTTGCCCAAAAAGTGGTGTGTTTTGCCTTTCAAGGCGGCCTTTTCCTCCAAAACTCGGCCAACTTCGATGCCTGCTCCGCGCATGAACGTGTTGTACTCGTGGTTTCCCGTAATAAAGTACAACGGGCAGGGCAGCTTGCAGAGCTCCTCAACACCCATTCCAACCTGCTGGTCCACGCCTACCGCGTTCAATTCGAAAATGCTCTGAGGACGATTCTGAAACCATCCCTCCAAGACGTCCCCCGCGTGGATTGCGAAGTCGCAAGCCTCCTTCTTTGCCTGACCCACCGCAAAGCTCATCAAGTCCTTATCGTAATAAATGCTGCCAATGTGGGTATCGCTCAAGGCCAAGTAGCGCACGCTCATCTTTCCCACACTGTACTGCTTTTTAGGGGTGGGATTGCCTGTTTTGAGGGCTTTGGCCATGACCACGACATCGTCAAGGGTTAAGTGGTTGTCCTTCAAGTACTTCAATGCTTTGTCATCTTTTCCCATAAAAGAAACACCCCTTGTTTTTTTATGCTGGCATGGGCGGTTGTAGTGGAGCCTTATACACGATCTTCTTCCACAATGCCGTCACGAGGTTCTGCACGATAGGCGTCAAGCCAAGACTTATAAGGAAGCTGTACTCCTCAGCAACGCTGTTCCCTGTGAAGTAGATGGCTGTTCCCGCCAATCCACCAATAATGACGGTGGTTGCGAACTTTGACCAGTCCCACTCCTCACCTTGGCTCTTAGCTACTCCTGTCAAGGCGTACGTGATGCCTGCGCCGATTCCGTATATGATGGTTGAAATCATTTGTTTGTTACCCCCAATTTTTTACTGTCACAATAATAAGAATGATGAGACTTGCCGTGCTAATAAACCAAGGCATGAGTGTTCTGATCCAGCTTTGCGCGTTCTCCGTGTACTTGTTGAACTGTTGCTGAACAGAGTCGAGTTCTTCCCTCGTCGCGTATTTTTTGTCCGCGCAATCTATGAACTTGTCAAGCTTGGTATTGGTCTCCTCAATACCTTGCTTGATGTACTCGATGCACGTTTCTATTCTTGCCATTCTCTCCGCCGCTGTTGTTTTCATAGATTACTACCTATTTATACTTGTACACACATTTTTAACGATTTTTTGTCCCATTATTGAAGTGTCCAGAGGTCGAAAGCTTTTTTCCTCACGAGCTCCTCACTAATAATAGTGTATCCTTCATCACCCCACTTTTTCCCCCAACTATTCCTAACCTCGAAACCATCAACTCCGTAACCCGTTATGAGCATGGCGTGGTATCCCTGGATGCCTCCTTTGATTTCATCATAAAAGTTTTTCCCTTTAAGCTTCATGAACTCGCTCGTGACGGGAAAACCAAAAACTACAGGGAAACCGTTGTTTAAAGCATTCTTAATGCTTGCAGTGTTGCCGGGGTAGATGCTGAAGTACCCTTTGAATTGTGAGAGGTAGAGCTTGTAAAAAGATGCACTGATCTCCGCGTTTTTGTCTGGTTTTTTCCTCCACCCGTCCTCGAAGTCCCACACGCTTTGCGGCACGAAACCGTACTTCATAATCGTCTTGAAGCAATTCCTGAGCTGTACTCCCACGTTTTCGTCCTGTTTTCCTTCATCCAACCTGCTATAATACCACTGGTACGCCTCGGAGTAGTCAAAATCGTGCCACGGCATGTCCTTCTTGTAAGCCGCTACGTAGTCGAAAAGTGCTCCCGTGGCATAAGCAGTGCATGCCTCGAAGGGTTCCTGGTTCCTGACAGGTCCCATCTTGTCTCGCAAACTCACGCTAAGGCTGGAAGTGGTTGGCGTGTCCTTGTAGACGTAGTCTCGCTCGTCAATGCTTTGCGGGACGAGTCCTGTACTCTTCACCCTATTAAACCATTGCCAAAACCGTTTAAGTAGTATCTCTATGATAATCATTTTTTACCCGTAAATAACCCCATAGCTTTTTATTTGTGGAAGATAACTGCTCGTGACGGCTGTCGTGGAAGCTTTCACTTTAATGCTCGTCCCGCTTTGAGCAATGCTTGTCAGTACCTTGTTGGTAACTGCTGTGTAATTGCTTCCACCATCAAGGCTTACAGAATAAGCAAGACCGTTTCCTGCACTATTAAAGTATCCAATAGCTGTATCGCTTGTTTCTATCGTCGTTGCTGTACTTATGAAATCTTCGGAAGCAGTCAAGTTCGTGCTTGCATTCGTATAATATATTGGATACACCCATAGATTGTAAGTGTTCGCGTCTACTGGCGCATTGCTCACACCAACCAATTCTATGTACCAATTACCTGTGACACTTGCCAAGTTCACGTTTGATTGAGCAACACCATTTTTTGTCCAGCTCAGTGTTGTGGTTGAAGCATTAAAAGTGAAAACATAGTAATTAGTAGCTTGGCCATCGTCAGTAAAAACATAAGAGTCCACGGTTGCAGTGTGCGTCCCATCGCTTATTCTTAGTGTTATTGTGAAAGTATCTGCTAGATGGGCATTGTTCATTTGTGTAAATGTTTTGAAAGCACACTGCGTAATATTGCTTGCTGTTTTCATGTTCAATCCACTAGCAGCATTCGTGCTTATGATCCATGTCCTTGCTCCAGTAACATCATTCGCAGTGGCTATCCCCACATATCCATCGCTATATGTTGGGTTCGTGTTGGTTCTTGCCACTTCCACTTTATCTGTTGTCGGATCAGTGATTGTCCATTTTGTCGTGTCAATGCTTGCATCAGCATAATTGTCATAAACTATTCCCGTGAATGCTCCTATTTGCCAGTTAGAATTGCAAACCCAGTCCGTGTTCGCAGTATCCACTTTTGTCGTGGTATCCGTATCCAAGTCGTACACGAAATTGTTCTCAGTAACCCCATCAGTCGCGCTATGGCCTATTGCTCGCAAGTTAAGATTTGCAATAATTTGGCCTGTTAAAATTTGGTTAATGTTTTCATTGACCTCGCTGGCTTTTGCTTTGGTTCCTGATGAAAAAGTGTTTAATACCATGGTTTTCTCCTCATGTTTGGTTTCTGATCTTGGTTGTTTCCACGAAGTAAAAAATATCTGTGTTCGACTTGCTCTCAGCGTTAAACACTGCGTGACTCTGCAAATTACCACTCGCGTCGACTTCTCCCTGCTCCGTAATACTACTTCCATTTGCCATGGTTGTGGAAAGCATTGCTTCCGTCACGGCTTGCAAGGTAGTCGTGTCAACGCTGGGATACCCAGCGACAAGGCTTATATCGTAGTTCGCACTCGTGGCGAGCTTGATGTCATCAAAAAGCAAGGGATTGCTCCCGCTCGTAGTCGAGCTCGTCGTGGTATAGTAGAGGAAACTGAGGTACGTGCAAGCCGTGGTTGTCGGGCTTCCTATCGTGGTTGTTGCTGTTGTCGTGGTGAAAGCGTAATAATTCCACCCCGTGCTCACACTCGTCAGGGGTACTTGGTATTTGTAATAATTCGCAGAACTGCTACCGTAGCGCGCCTCGATGGCCGTCGTGGCCAGGATGCTCGTGCTTGGGACATACGTCCACCACCACAACGTCTTGCTCGTGAAGTCAGCACTGCTCTCCGTCTTGGCCATTGAAGCAGTTATTCCAGTAGTTCCCGTCTTTCCCAGCTCTACGCTGCCTGTTCCTTCCTTGAACGTTGTCGTGTTGAGAGCAGTCGTGCTGTCCGTTCCAGCAACCCAACTCGTGGCAGCATCCATGGTGTCCACAACGGTAGAATTCACGGGAATCTTGTGCCCAAGAGCCGTGTCACTCGCCGTTGGCGTGGTTGTGGAGTCCCCAATCCACATCTTGGTGGGTGGTGTGTTGATACTTTTAAAGTGGGCGTTCAGGATTTGCCCGATTGCCGTGTTCGTTTTCACTTGGCCGTTCATACGTTTACCTCTATTTTAAGGGGTGTGCTTTCCCCGAAAGTATTCGTAAACACTATACTCGCCGCTCCAGCACTGTCTATCCTGTAGCGGAGGTCTGTTCCCGTGGTTGCAAAAGTGAGAGTAGAAGCATTCGTGGTTGCTTCCCAACTGCTTCCAGCATCATTGCTCAAGTACAAGGACGTGCTTCCCGTAATGCTCGCGACGGGTATGCTGATTCTCGCAGTATTGATCAGGGTGGTTTTGTATTTAAAAAGAGTATCACTCCTAAAAGTTTGTCCTGCTGTGAAGCTGACGGAGTGGGCTGTCGTGCTCACCGTGGCTGTGGTGGTTCCCGTGTCGACGTGGTCGTCATCCCAGAAGTCTTCAAAAAAGATGTTGTTCGAGTGTGTTCTCTGGCTCAGCGTCTGGGTTTCCGGAGTATCAGTACCCCAATCATAGTCATCCCATGTTCCCTGGTTGTCGTCATCCCAGTACAAGGTGTCCGCGTCCGGGCTGGCCTTGTTTACGTCGAGCTGGCTTCGAAGAGCGAGGTTTTGTTCTACGTCGATAAAGCTGTTCAGGACGTCCTCGTTATCACTATTCTTCTCCTCAAGCCTCTTCAAGCGCTGCGAGTCATCCATGCTCCACTCAGCCGTTCTCAGCGTCAAGTCGCTCACGCTCACCTCGTCATACCTGAAAGGGTACTTGAACGTGACTTTTTGAACAAGAAAACTGTCATTCACGCCATTAACACCGTCCACGACCTTGTAGACTTCCCCAATATTAATACTCGTCACTCCTAAAACTTTAAGGTTCGCGCTCTTAAAAGGAAACCCGTACACGTTCACTTGCTTCTGCGCCCACGTCGCGACGTCTTCCACGAGTTTTAAGTCATCCTTGAACACGCTCCTCGTGATAGTCTTTCCGAAGTACGCAATGCTCGCATTGTTCTTCCTACTGACAGGGCTTGGAATGTCGTAAGTGTAGTTCACCTTGGCATAGTACGAAGTTGTCGGCGTAAAAGTAGAGCTCCACTCTATTTTTTTAGCGTCCTTGTCAACACTGTAATCATAAGAACTGCTGGCCCCCACAACCCCACCCTTCTTCTCAGTGGTTGGGGGATTGCTCGTGTCAGAGTACACCTGCACGGTCACGAGCTTGTTGTTCAGCGTGATGCTCGTCGTGTTCCAATCCGCATCCACCACTCCATTAAGGAGTATGGGGCCTTCGCTCGTGTTAATGTTTTGCGTAATCCCTCCAATGATGATCTCGTTAAACAAGTTCGTACTATCAATATTCCACTGGGGAACCTCTATAATGTTTGTGCCGAGCTCTAACACGTTAGCATTCGTCGTGTACCCTTTCGGCTCGAAGTAGACGAGGTCGTCCGTCGGGTCGTAATACATTTGGAAGTCTATCATGTCACAAATCTGTTTAAGAGCATCGTAGGCCGTCGCGTTTCTAAGCACAAACTTTTTCCTAATAAGAAAACTTCCACTGTTCTGCACGCTCGCGCTCGTAGCCGTGAGGCCGACGTAGTTGTTCACGATGTCCTTAAAAATCTCGCTCAGAACACCCGCGCTTGAGTCAATGTTCGAGTCGTAACTCTTATTAATGGTTGTCTTCCTGCTCAGGCCGAGCTTGTCGTAACAATTAACAATGACGACTGCTCCTTGAAAGTTCGTGTTGTCAACGTATCCTCTGAACAAGTACTCCTCAGTGCTCGTGGCAACTCCTCGCTGGATGGTGACTTCTTTTTCTATCAAGCTGTTGTCAGTGATGGATAAAAGAGTGTTTACCGTGTTTTTAAGACCTATGCTCGCATTCCTGAATTCTTGGCCGAAGGTTTCGTCGACCGTGAAGCTCATAACGTAGCTCGAGACGTCTACTCCGTCTATGACGACTTTTTGGAATTTCGGCATATCAACCATGCTTATAATCCCTCAACAAAGCTTATCGTGAATGGCAAAAAGTTGACGTTCCCGCTCTCCTCGGTGTAGCTGAACTTTTCAATGTACACGGTTTTGCTTGTTTGGAAGTTCGTGCTGAGAATCATTCCTGACTGTCCACCGTTCACCCAGTACTCCAGCCACGCGGCCTGAGCAGTAATGCTCGTGGTTGTTCCCACACTTGTTCTCGTGGACGTGGCCGGCGTGATTGCTCCGTCAAGAGTTATTTTTTTATTCACACCGTTAAAGTCAACGACGAACGTGGAATCACTGTCGCTTCCCGGAGCCTCGTTGACGTCGAGCATTGCTGTCTTGTCTACCTTGATTGTTTTGATGTCTCCTTCCCCGAACGTGAAGACGACATTGCTGTTCCCGTTCACGTCTATTCCGCTTGTTGTAATGGTTACCATTTTTTTTTTTTATACCTTTAAGAGTTTTACTGCTGCATTTGCCAAGGCAAGGTTTCCTGTTGCTGCTCCCCACATCAGTATTCCTGTTTTGAGATTAAAATTCGAGCTTCCTTTTGATTTTCCTCCTCCTTCTTCCCCGCTCGCCTTTTTAAGCTTGTCGAACTCTGCATTCCAGCTCGCGACTGCTTCTTTAATCTTTTCTGTTCCCACAGTTTTGGTTGCTCCGAATTGGTCTCCCACAGTCTCGTTAATGCCTTCCACAGCATCAAAGCTCTTGATGATGCCATTGGTTTGTAAGTCGTTGAATTGTATGCCTAATGTTTCGCTTATGCCTTTCAATGCTTTCATTCCTGCTTGTTCCGCGATGAGGAATTCTCCATCAATAACTTTGAGGATGCCTTCAGGTATGCCTTGCCCTCCGTAAAACACTGCGTCAATGCTGTTCTTGACTTTTTCTTGAAAATCAGTAGTTTTCACTCCCACGCTTGTCGCCATGAGGATGGCTTGGCTTGCTATTCCTCCCTCAATAATGGCTGTGGTTCCCTTGATTCCGGCGTCTACGGCGTCTTGTGCTTTCTTTATTAAACCATCAGCTCCTGGAATAATTGCTCCCATGAGAATTCCTATTCCCGTCAACGCGTTGTCTATTGCGCTCTGGATGAGCATGCTTGATACTGCCACAATGACCGCGTTGAGGCCGCTGAAAATGATTCCCGTCGCGGCAGCCATTTGTATTCCGCCAAGCACTGCAGCGCTTCCTCCTTGCTTCATGTTCGCGCTCGCAGCCTTCATGACGGTCATGGCGAGTTGGAAGTAGGGTTGCATGATCTTGTTGACCGCGCTCACGATGGGTTTGAGCAGGAACAATACTGGCATGAGAAGGGTTACGATAACCATTTCGATGGGTCTGAGGACGGCCATGACGAGTTTGAAGATGGCTTGGACAATGCTCGATAGTAGTTTCATGTTGGAAGCTATTTGGATAACGAGTCCTACTCCTGTCGCGATGCCTACTCCGTGCAGTACGCCTGTCATGACCGCGCCGAGAGCACTGTTTTTTCCTTTTCCAGTATCACCTATTCCTGTTGCTGCTCCTGTTTTTCCCGCGCTTATAGCTGCTCCTGCGCTGTCTCCAATGATTCTTATTATTGCTACTTCTTCGCTCATGGTTTCACGTCAGCATGCTTAATGGGTTCTTCTCGGCAATGTAGTTATAGACTTCTTCGAACAACACGAGTTTTTCGTATTCCTCATCTTCCAACTCGCTGGGTTTGCAGTGGAAAAGCTTGCAGAGGACCGCTTCGTGTATCACTCTTAAAGCGGTTTGGTCCCTGCTCCTGCCTTTCATTGCTAACCTTATTTTTTTTTTAGTGCCTCCAATGCTTCAAGATTGTTCAATGCAGCAATCTTTGGGTACAAGTAGTCAACGATGCGCGTGTCGAAGTCGTCACTGTCAACGATTGCAAACTTTTCCTCATCACTCAAACCCTCCTTGAAGAAGGGCGCACTCTTGACTCCGTACACGAAAAACGCGAGTTGCAAGTCGCCAAAGCTAAAACTCGGCTTCTCGGTTTGCCTTCCTTGCTCGTCCGTGCTGACCTCTATCTGTACCTTGTTCCTGATCTTTCTCATACTCTTGTAGCCGAACTTGCGAATAGTTACTACGTCACTTTCTTGCAGTCCTGGTATGTTCCTGATTTCTTCTTCCACGCTTTTTCCCTCCTTGTTGTGCTGCGTACATTAATAGTATTTCGTTAAACCAGCTCGTATCTAAAGCCATTGTTTTCACGTCCTGTCATCAGTTATGACGAGTGTTTTGGCTGTTCCGCTCAAGTCCTCGCTAATAACCTGGTTCAAGTCGACGTTCATGGTTTCCTCGTCGAACACGAAATTGCTGAACACGAAGTCCGCGCTCTGGGTTCCTTGCATGAACTTGACCGCGATGGTCGCGTTCTCTGTCGCGCCAGCAGTACTGCTCGGAGTGGCTGCTCCGAGGAGCTTGTTCCAGTTCTCGTTATCAATGTATTTCAGGGTGAACTTGATGTTGTAGTCAAGCTCTTTAGGGAATGCTCTCTGGCCGAGCCTGCTTCCGAGACCGTACAGGATTTCCCAGTTGTTCTTAATGCTTATCTCGACGCTGTCAATAATGTTGTTGAGTGGTGTTCCGTCGGGTAGTTCTATGCTCGCCCCGCTGAAGTTGAACACGGAGTCAGTGAACATTGCCGTGTTGCTCAAGACGGTCGTGTCGTACTTTGCCAGCGCGCTCATAAAGTTTATGGAGCAACTGACTGGTTCTCCCACCGCGCACTTTATGGAAACACTATCAATAACGCTTCCCGTGAATACGAGGTCTTGGGCCGTGCTGCTCGTTCCAGGGTTGCTGATGCAGTGGTGTATGCTGATGCTTGGCGGAATATTGCTCGCCGTGTACGTGTAGCTCCCGGCTTCGCTTCCCATGACGAATTTGAGGAATTGCCAATCGTTCACGTCGAAGTCGATGGTTCCGCTCGCAGTGTGTTTTCCCGCTGCGAACTGGCTGATGGCTCTTCCCCCACTCGTGCTTCCAGCGAATCCTCTGAGCTTGATGGTCTCGTTGCTCACTGCTGGCTTGAAACTCTTCACGAGCCCGAAGTGTGCGTACCCGCTTCCAGGATCAGTGTTGTACGTTGCTTCTTCCGCGTAGAGTAGGAAACTGTGTACTCCCCCAACTGCTTCAATATTGCTCATTTTTTCACCTTTTTTGTTATCATTTTTTTTCTTTTTTTACTTGTCCATGTTTATGATTCTTACTCTCATTTCTCGGAGGCAGACAAGCATGTCCTCTAGGATTTCTATACTCTTTGTTTTGAACTCGTCATCAGTCATTATGGGTACTCCTTTAATGCTTTCTTTAGCGTGGGATTGTCTTGTGTGTCCAGTGCAAAAAAGTAGTAAAGCCAGACACTGTAAAATACCATGCCGATGCCGAGGATGCCGAAAAAGTGGAAGTGTGCAAAGTACCAGTCTGCTGCCTTGGTGAAGTACATGATGATTCCGAAGACTATGTCTGTCAATCCAGCGTACATGCTCGCCTTGACTTGCCTGAGCTCTGCTCTCACGTGTTCACCTCGTACACAAAGCTCGCTCTGAAGTCAATGTTTTGCTGTAACACCTTGTCTTTTCCTTTCTCGTAAGGGCTCTTCACGATAGGCCCAACCCTTAATGGTCTGACGTAGTTGAATGAGTAAAAACTCGTAAAGTAGTCAGTCACTGCCTTTCTGATCCTGTACAGGTACGTGTCCAAGTCTTTTGTCTTAAAATCGTAGACGACAACGGTGAAGTCGAGCGTGTTCACGTTCACGTTCCCGAATCCGCCAGGCTCCGTGGTCACCCCGATGAAGTCGACTGCTATTCTTGGAAAATCAGTGATGGTGAGCTGGTTTTTGGGGAAGTCAGGCCATATCTTGTCACTCGTCCCGTAATCAAAGGTTGCCGTGCTGGCCCCGCTTTGCGCGGTCGTGAACGTGACCGTGGTGCTGCTCGCCGAGAATGCGGGGGAGTAATCCGTGCCGTAGCCCATGCTGGTTCCCGCAACGCTTATGCTGCGAATGTTCTTAATATTGCCCGTGGAGAGTGTCCACGCAGTAGCAGTGCTGAGGCTCGTGGTTGCTGTTGTGGTGGTGACTCCGCGCTGCGTGGTCGAGAATACGTCTGCGTTTCTTAAAAAGAGTGTGAGTTCTTCGCGTATTTGGTAGAGGTTGATATACGTCATTTTGCGAATTGCCTCTTGAAATTGTTTCTTATAATCTCTGGAAGCTTGCTCTGAATCGGGTTCCTGATCCAGAACGTTGGCCTGGTTCCTGGGTGGTGAACGCTCTTCACGAAAACGTCTTCCCCGTTCATTTTGAAGTGTAAACTTTTAGCATTCTTGGCTTCTATAATGTGCGGAGGACAACCCACATCCTGCAGGTATCCGTACCACGGCATGCTGATGACTCCACCGTTTTTTAAGAGTTTAATATCTATCTGGTTTTTGAGGTTGCCAATGTCCACAGGGCATGTTTCCACGAGTTCGTTCATGAAGTCGTTAGCTGTTCCCTGCATTGCCAAGTCCCACCTGTTCAAGAATTCCTTCTTAGTCATCTCAACTACAACCATGAGTGTTCTCCTATTCCTTCAGTTCACACGCCCCCGCGCGGAGGGCTCGCTAAGGAATATGAAAGACTTCGTTGTTTCTCGTATTTAAAGAGTATCAGTTCAGCCTGGTATGCTGGACCCGTAAAAAGCTTTTATGCAAAGCCTGTCGCTTGTCGTAACACTTCCCGCGGGAAGGCCGCTGGCGGTTTTCGGGCTCGCACTGTAAGAAGTGGTCACGTTAGCCCTGATCGTGAACAAGAGTGTTTCGACACTGCTCGTGTTCACCTTGTAAAACTTGAAGTCTATATAAGGAGTTTGGCCTACTGGCGTGTTGGCTACTTTGGCGTTGTACTTGACGTTCCACAAGATGTTATGCGCTGAGAAGTCCTGGTCGGAAGTAAAGATTGCCGTGCTCGTAATGCTTGAGTATATGGGTGTCGCAGTATTCGTGGAGTTGTACTCCACCTCTGGGCCATTGCTCGCAGTCGTGTTTAAAACATAGTACAGGAAGAAGTCAGGGTCCGCCTCGTTCTGCATGTAGAGTGTCGTGTTAAGGCTTGCAGCGTAGACATCGTGCATTTCTCCCAAGATGAGCGAGTTATAAGGTTGGTTAGCGAGTACCGCGTTGACTGATGTTTGGGCAAAGCTCCACTGGTTCGTTGAAAGAAGCACTTTCTCTGTTTTGAAGTATCCTGTGAACGTGGCCATTTTGTTTTTATGTTAAGTAGTACCAAATGATCCCCGACACCCTGACAGCGAAAGTATTCACTATCCACAAGGCTTCTCCTGGATTACTCGTCCAGTAAGGTGTAGCAGTGGTTTCGTCAGTGACTTGAAGTCCCCAGCTCTGCTTTGTTCTCAAGTACAGGCTTGCGACGTCGCTTCCGTAAAGAATGTCGCCAGTGACGGACCACATGAGGAAGCATTGCTGGTCGTACGTTGAATCATTGTTCGTTATGCTTAAACCAGCAATATTAATGCTTTTGCCGGCCGTGGCTGTAATGATTACTTCGTAACTGCTCCCAGCATAGTCGAAAGTTGCTTGTTGTACGTCAACCATAATAGTACCACACGGTTCCAGCCACTCTTTTTCCGTCCACGGGGTTGATGAAGAAGCCGTTACCGTTCGTGAGCTCGAACCAGGGGGCGAGGTAGGACATGGGCAAGCCGAAGAATCCTCCTCTGCCAACAAGGTAGATGGCTCCTGTTGCTCCTCCGTACAGGTTGGTTCCGCCACTGCCGTCAGTGAACTTGACCTTGGTGTCGTTCGTGCTCGTGGCGTCGTTGTTGTGCATGGAGATAGCCACGACTTTTATGCTCTTGTTAGCCACTCCCGCTATGGCTGTCGTGGTGCTCGTGATGTCGAAAGTTGCCTTGCTAACACTGCGAATGGGTGTTAGAGAGTTTGAAGCGCTGGTTCTGGTCATGTTGTGTAAATATAAGTTACTCCTTCCCCGCTTACGAACGCGTTGAGGTAGACGTCTGCGAGGTTGTCAACGTCGAGCGAGACGGCGTCTCCAGGGCTGAGCTGGAATCCCGCAGCGGTTGTAACGCTGCTGCCCCCAATGCAGATTATTCCCGTGTTGCTCGTTAAAGCTTTTATGGTGACTGATGAAATGCTCGTGCTCCCAGCAAGCACTGCTGTGGTTCCCGCTGTTGTCGCCGTGGTTTTGCCCGCAGCGCAGCTTGAGAGTGGTAGGAGCGTGACACTTCCATCAATAGTGAGGCTTCCCCCGTTATCATCAACGCTCAGGAGTCCCGTGCTATCATTTGCTATGGTTACCCTGATACTTTTTGCTTCTGTTCCTCCTGCTACTTGTACGCTTTCCCCTGCGACCTTGTTAAGGTCTACTTTTTGGTCTGTGAAAGTGACCGCGACGGTTCCGTCTACAGTGATCGTGTTTCCGCCATCCTGAATGTTTACCGCGCTGGCTCCTGAAGCATTGTTAATGGTTACATCCCCAATATCCACACCGCTATTGGCTCCGAGTATCCAGGTTCCGCGCTGGTCAGCGCTTACGGCTCCTGTTATGGTGTAAGTGCCGCTTGGTATTGCGGTAACCGTTCCAGTGATCGTCCAAGGATCAGTCCCTTGCTGTGCCGTAATGGTTCCGCTCGTAACTGTTAAGCTTCCAATGTTTGCCGTGACGCTTCCCGTTACCGTCCAAGGATTGGTTCCTTGCTGGGCTGTCACGCTGCCGCTGGTCACGACTACGCTGTCTCCCGCTGTTAGGGCTTCGTAGAAATTAGTGCCGTCGCTTAGTCTTGCCGAGAATGGAGCATTGCTGGCTGTTCTGTCAGTGCTGGGGCTTGCTGGGATGTTGTCCGTGTTCGTCTTGATGCTTGCCAGGTTTCCCCCGCTTTCAAGGGCTAAAAGGCTCGTGTCTACCCCGTTCGCCGTTACGCTGCCAGTGATCGTCCAGGGCGGGCTTCCCTGGTAGGCCGTGACTGCGCTCGTGCTTCCGCCAAAGCTCGTTATTTGGTCCCCGTTGGCGTCCACGATGGCTACTGTGAGGGGGTTGGCATTGGTGAGCGCTGCCACGGTGGCCTTGGTGGTGGCAGTTACTCCGTCCGTGATCGTTGTCGTAGTAATCCAAGGATCAGTGCCTTGCTGGGCAGTGATAAGCCCGCTCGTGACTGTGAGGCTTGAAATGTTCGCGGTTACGGTTCCCGTTACCGTCCACGGATCGGTTCCTTGGAGGGCGGTGACCGTGCTCGAAGCGCTCGCCGTGGTGCTGCTCGCCGTGTAGATGTTTCCCGCGGCGTCTACGAGAACGACTCTGCGCGCGAAGGCAGGGCTTTCCTGGTACGTGTCGGTTTCTTGGTCGTTAAGGTTGGGCTTCAACGTGCTCACCCGACCACGTCAGTATCAATGGATTCTTCAGGGTTGATGCTTTCCGTGTTCTCCCTGGTCTCTTGGTCTAGAAGGGGTACGACTTCCTCGAAGTCTGTAGTGATGCCTGGTTCTTCCTGTACGCTTTCTTCTTCTTCTGTTTGGTTGATGGTGAAGCTCTTCTTTTCCTTCACTTCTCTAAGAGGGAAAATGATGCGGGGATTGGTAAGGTATTCCTGCTTGAAGACGGCTACTGCTTGGGCATCAATCTTGGGGTATGTGCTGCAGAGCTCGTAGCTTCCCACGATTAAGTATATTCTGATCTCGCTGGGTGTTTCTACTGCTATGACGGGGCCGTCTCCTTTGGCCATGTACTGTTTCAGTGTCGCGATGGGTACTTCGAAAGTCTTCATTTAGTCCACCTGTGTAAACAAGACTCTGCTTCGACAGTTCACATGGAATCCTGCTGTTTCGAAGTCCTTGTTTTGTACGGGGTCATGGAATTTTTCATTAAGAGGTATTGCTTGCTTTGCCGTGCCGTACTTTTCGTGCAGTGCCTTGCACGTTGGGCTGGTGCGGTCGTCCATGTGTACACTGATGTACTTTTTTAGTTTGAGCTTAGACTGGTAGGCTCCTTCGAGTCGTCCAGCGTTGAGCGCGTTGTTGGTTTCGGTTCTTGCTATTGTTTCCACACGGTTCCTGGCAAAGTCAGTAACATCACTTACTCGTTCCTTGAGCTGGCTTGGTGTTTCTCGCTGAATAATGCCTTGCGTGAGTGCTTTTCTGAGTTTTTCCCTGACCTCGTTGTTGAGGCCTTTGATGTTGTCGAACGTGTACTTTTGCAGAAACTCGATAGCCTTCGCATTGGGGATGAAGTTCATGTTCAACTGGTTTCCTGCTTGCTCAAGACCTTTGACGAATTGGTCCTTGATACTTTTAATGATGGCGGGCTCGAATTGTTCTATTCTGAACAAGGCGTCGAGTTTCTTCATGATTTCTTCAGGCAACCCCTTCATTTCAGCATTGATGCCTATCTGCTTTAACTGGTCCCTGTTCATGCCGTCCACGATGCTGAGTCCTTGCTTTATTGTTTCGTCGTAGAACTTCTTGATCATGCTCTCGAAGTCTTGGGGTTCTTGTTTCTTGACGGGTTTTTCCTCTACGAGTTCGAAGAACTTGGATTCCATCTTGGCCAGCTTCTTGTAGTAGTCGGGGTCCTCGGCGAGGTGGTCTTTGGCTATTTCTTTCTGCTTCTCGGGGTCATCGGTGTGTTCTGACTCGACCTTCATGCCCTCGCTCAGGCTTGCTTTGTCGAAGTATTCATCTTTCTTGTTGTCCGCTTTTCCGCCTGTTAGTTCTTCTTTTCCGCCCGCTTCCTCGCTCGACGGAGTCTCTTCAAGGCTCCCGCTTTTCTGTGTATCCACTTGCTGATCTTGGTTATTAGTATCATAGTTTCCACCTGTTAGTGCTTGGTTTACGTTCATGCTGTCCTGCTTGCTCTTTAAGAGCCTGCTCGTGTCAATGCCGAGTTCTTCAGCGACCATTTCAGGAGTCTTCACCCCCATAGTTATTTGTCGCTGGTACAAGTCCATTTGTTTGAGTTCTTCGTCCACGTCGAAGTGGTCGAACTTGAACTCGAACATGGGAGCGTCGAACTCTGGCATGATCTGGTTATTAATGTGGTACTCGATGAGGTTCAAGAGTGGCACGATGCTTTTCCTCTTAAACACTTTGCTCTGCATGTACTCCACTGCTTTGTTGCTGTCCTCCGTGAATCCGAGTTCTGATCCGGTTATTCCGAAGCAGGCCCATACGAGTTTTATGAACCAGGTTTGCTGCTCGATGATCTGCATTTGTTCTGCTGAGAGCTGGAATTGGGTGAACTCGGCTTTCTTGTTCACAATAGGGTAGCTGTGGAATTTTCGCCTGTACTGTCCGAGGACGTCTGTTTGCTTGAACTGTGCCTCGAAT
>Ga0105105_10000484_pt1 | contig 18138 bp, 16 predicted proteins | sample PPLLaktember2015_4_FD_79108 | JGI IMG/M metagenome (GOLD analysis project Ga0105105, IMG submission 79108) | Freshwater sediment microbial communities from Prairie Pothole Lake near Jamestown, North Dakota, USA - PPLs Lake P8 Core (1) Depth... | ecosystem: Environmental > Aquatic > Freshwater >...
TCGTGCGGCGCGCTGAGGAAGAACCGGACCGCGCCGGGCTGGCGCATCACCGGCGGCAGGCGCGCCACGTCCCGGTACACGGCCTGCGTGGTCAGGAAGCGCGCGAACGCATTGCCGCCCTCGGTGCCCGGTCGTGACATCAGCGCGGCCTTGCGCTGCTCCTGGGCGTCGAGCTTGAAGATGGTCACGCCCTCCTTGATCGTCTCGGTCACCTTGATCCGGTCGATCGTCGCGGGCGCGACCGCCGTCGGATCGTCCGAGAGGATCACCAGGTCCGCCAGCTTGCCCACCTCGAGACTGCCCTTGGACTTCTCCTCGAACTTCTGGTACGCCGCCCAGAGGGTCATCGACTTGAGTGCAGTGATCACGTCCACCCGCTGATGCGGGCCGACGATCCGACCCGTGCCGCGACTCTGGCGCGTGACGGTGGCGTCGAGCACCCGCATGGAGTCGGGGAAGGCCACCGGGGCGTCGTGGTGGCTGGTGAACCTCATCCCGCGCTGCCGTACCCATCCGGTCGGGGAGATGTTGGCCCCGTCGACCGGCCCCACGGTCTTGTCGAGATGCCAGTCCCCCCAGTAGAAGGTGTGCATCGGGAACAGCGAGGGGATGACGCCGAGCCGCTTGTAGCTGTCGACCTGGTCCTCCCGCATGAACTGACCGTGGATCAGCACGGGGCGCAGCCGGCTGGCCGTCGGGAACCGCGCCTGCGCCGCAGTGTGGGCCGCGATCAGCAGGTCGGAGGCGCGCTCGCCGTTGGCGTGGCTGATGATCTGGACACCGTTCTCGGACGCCCACTGGACCGCGCCCATCACCTGTTCGGCAGTGGCGGAGGGGTAGCCCGAATAGCCCGGGGGAAACGCTCCCACCGGCTTGTAGTAGGGCCTGTCGCGCCACGCGGTGAAGCCCTGTGGCGCACCGTCGATCGTCAGCTTGGCCCCGGCGACGCGGAACCGGTTGGAATAGGTGTCGCTCCTGTTGGCCTTGATGAAGTCGCGATCCGCCAGGACGTCCGAGTACGCGACGACGTCGATCGCGAAGCCGCCCTCGTCGGCGATGGACTTCAGCGCCTTGGCGACCCCGGGGACGGCCTTTCCCTCCTCGGCCGTGGTGTAGCCGTAGCGCGCCCACAGCTTGGCGCCCTCCCGAGCGAAGATCTGCAGGCCGTTCGGGCCGATCGAAGGCAGCAGCTTGAAGGCGAGGCTCGCGAACGCCAGCTCTTCCAGCACGCCGTCGGGTTCCTGGCTGCCTGCGCGCCGACGGATCACGCCGCCGGCCGGGTCGGGCGTTGCAGCCGTAAGGCCCGCGATCTCGAGCGCCCGGGAATTGACCGCGCCGAAATGGGCCGACTGGTGCACCAGCATCACGGCGTGCTCGGTCGAGATCGTGTCCAGCTCGTCGCGCGTGGGGTGACGCTGTTCCTTCAGCGTGGCGGGGTCGTAGCCGAAGCCGATGATCAGCCCGGTCTGGGCGACCGCCTCCTTGTTGGCCTCGACCCACTCGCGGACCGTCTGCAGGAGGCTGGGGATATCGGTGACGCTGCCGTCCGGCGGCGCCAGCAGGTTCGCCGACAGCGCCTGCATCCCGCCGACCACCAGGTGTCCGTGCGCATCCACGAAGCCCGGCAGCAGCGTGCGGCCCTTCAGGTCGATGACCCGGGTGTTCGGGCCCCTGAGCTTCATCACCTCGGCCCTGCTGCCCACGGCGACGATCCGGCCGCCCGCTTCGGCGACGGCCTGCGCACGCATCGCCTTGTCGTTCATGGTGAGGATGGGGCCGCCCGACCAGATGCGGTCGGCGGGCTGCGCACCGACGGCCGGCTCTGCGGCCAGCAGGGCGGCCAGCAGGGCGAAGGTCGCGCAGGAGCGGACGAGCGTGCGGGTCATCGCGTTCTCGCTTCAGAGGATGTCGGGCGGCGCGCCTCGGGGCGTCGTGGGTTCACGGCAGCGTGTTCTTGTAGATCCGGCCGTCCTTCATGATGACGACGAAGTTCCTGCCCGGATCCTCGATCAGCCTGATGTCCGCGAGCGGGTCGCCATCGACCAGCAGCAGATCGGCGAGCGCGCCGGGCTGGACGACGCCGAGCTTTCCGGGATAGGGGCTGCGCAGGCCGGAGAGGGCGAGCAGTTCACCGTTGTCGGCCGTCGCCATGCGCAGCGTCTGGGCCGGCGTGTACCAGCGCGTCAGCTTGACGAGCTGGGCGCCCTGGCGCGTGGCCAGCTTCGCGTCGAACAGCGTGTCGGTGCTCCACGCCGTCTTCAGCCCGTACTTCCGGGCCAGCGCGTAGGCCCGCTCGGTACCGGCGATCATCTCGAGCTGCTTCGCACGCGCACCGGAGCCCTCGGGGAACGGAATCATGTCCTCGTCCTGGAGGAAGGGCTGCAGGCTGATCCAGATGCCTTTCTCGGCCATCAGCTGGGCGGTCGGTTCGTCGATCAGGTGCCCGTGCTCGACCACGCGCACGCCGGCTTCGATGGCCTGTCGCACCGACCGAGGCGTGTAGGCGTGCACCATCACGTACGTGCCCCAGTTCTCGGCAGCATTCACCGCCGCGCGCAGTTCCTCTGGGCTGAACTGCGTCACGTCCAGCGGGTCGTACGACGACGACACGCCACCGCCCGCATGCAGCTTGATCTGCGACGCACCGAGCGCGAGCTGCTCGCGTACGCGCTTGCGCACCGCATCCACGCCATCGACGATCATCGCCATGTTGGTGCGCTCGCCGTACGACACATCGCCCGGCCGCGCAGGAATCTCTGTCGGCAGACGGAAATCGGCATGGCCGCCGGTCTGCGAGATGAACGCGCCCGAAGGCCAGATCCGAGGGCCGGGGATCACACCCTCGTCGATCGCGCGCTTCAGCCCGAACACCGGCCCGCCGGCGTCGCGCGCCGTCGTGAACCCCCGCATGAGCATGCCGGCGGCCGCCTGGGTCGAGGCCGCATGCACGTAGCCGATATCGGCGGTCAGGGCAGCCGCCTGCGGAATGATCGTGAACGACAGGTGGGTGTGCGCGTCGATCAGTCCGGGCATGAGCGTGCGGCCGTTGCCGGCGATGCGCGTCAGCGTCGCACCGGGCGGCGGGGCGATCGGACCCTCCGCGATCGTCCGGATCGTGTTGCCGACCACCAGCACGCTGCGCGGCGGCGACAGCCGCTCGCTCGTGCCGTCGAACACCCGCACGTTGTCGAACAGCACGGCCGCAGGGGGTGCGGGCAGCGGCGTCTGGGCTCCGCCCAGGGCCGGCCCGAGTGCGATCGAACCGAGCAGCACGGTCATCACGACACCACGAGACATGGGAACCTCCTTGTTCCGAACGGAGCAGGTGCTCAGCGCCTGTTCATGCCGAAGATCAAGGGCTTCGCCGGCTCGAACAGGCCGGTCACGTCGCCGTTGAGCGAGAGAATGCGTTGCTCGACCTTCAGTTCCTGCTCGCCCGAGGCGTTGCCGAAATCGAGCCTGGAATAGTCGACCCAGACCACGTTCGGCGCGAAGGTGCTCTCGAAGAAGTAGCGCTCGCCGGTCAGGTCGATCACGGAGCGGAAGATGGTGCTGGCGATGTTGGGCCGCTTCGGATCGCCCGCGCCGAACGGCACCGAGACGTTGCGGATGACGCTGAACATGAAGGCCGTCCCTTCCGCGGGGCTGGCCGGCGTCTGCAGCTGGCTGGCGTAGAACGCCGCGCGGACGAACCGGTCGGTCGGGGTCCGATCGCCGGGCAGGGGCCGGTCCCCCCCGAAGTTGCGGTACTGCTTCAGGTTCCGGATCTGCTTGTCGAAGGTCGGCTCGTTGGTCATCACGGTGAAACGCCGGTCGTGATGGATCCGCGCCTTGCCGCCGATGAACTCGATCACCGCGGAATCGCCGCTCCTGTCCGACAGCGACACGTGCACCAGGGTCGGAAAGCCGTTCGGCAGGATCATCGATTCGATCTGGAACGGCCACGACTTCTGCGCTTCGACGGCTTCGGCCACGGTGGCGTAGTTGTCGAGGTAGTACTGCACCCACTGCATGACGCCGATGCCGGGCTGCCGGGGGTCGCGCCGGGGGAAGCTGTTGTCTTCCGCGAGATAGAGCGCGTGGCCGCTCAAGCCCTTCTCGTTGACCCCCTCGTGGGTCGCCATGTCGTACGCCGTGAGGACGAGGCTGCCGTACTTGGCGGTCCAGCGGTGCGGGTTCTCGGCGACCGCGCCCACGCGCTGGGCCCCGCGCGGGAAGAGGCGGAAGGCGTGGCCCGCCTTCTCGGTCCAGTCCTGGGTCCGGCCCACGAACACCTGGTTGTCGGGGGACATCCAGAGGACTCGCGTGCAGGCGTGTGCGACCGGCAGGGCGGCAAGCAGGGTGATCGCCAGAGCGACCGCGAGGCCCAGGGCCGAGCGACCGACTTGGGGGGGCCTAGCCTTCGTCATGCAGTCTCCGCGTGGTGAAGGGAGCGCCGCTTGTCCTCGGACGCACCGCGCTTGGCGCGGTGACCCGGGTGGCGTCGGCATCCGCTCGACGGCCGGCGACGTGCCTCGTGTTCCCGAACAGTCGAAGGGTGATGCGTTCGGCCACGGACACGGTGGCGAGGTGACCCACATCGGGTCACCAGGTCGTCCGCACCACCCCGCCGGTTTCAGGTCCGCCTGGAGCGGGCGGGTCGCGGCGGCGGGGGGGCGATGGCCTTCAGCGCGACCAGCTGTTCGGTGCAGTCCGCATGCGCCTCGAGGAGCCTGAGGACTGCGCCTGCGGCCCAGTGTTCGCTCAGCCGGTTCGGAGCGAGCACGCCCTTGCGCGTCGACACCAGGACGCCGCGCCTGACCATGCCGTCGACATGCCGTCGCACGGTCTCCGTCGGCAGCCCGGTGACCCGGGCGATCGCACGTCGCGACATCGGCACCACGAGATCCGGCGGCAGCGCCGTGCTGGCGCGAAGCACGTCCGGGAGCGCCTCGGTCCGCACGGCCCGCTGCACGTTGCCGGTGGTCGTGGCGATCAGGATCAGCACCTCGATGGGCTGCAGACGCACGTGTTCGGCGATCACGTGGTGCATCGTCAGATAGTGGTTCAGCAGCGCGAACCCACAGAGCCGCAGTTCGCGCTCCATGGCCTCGACCGATATCGAATACCGGAGGGTCGGGTCGGCGTCAGTTCGTTCGGTCACGCGCCGGCCTCACTTCATCGCGGACCCGGCCTGCGGCCGGAGCGCCGACGTCCGAGCCGCGTCGATGGCCACGTCGTCCAGCACGTAGACCGAGCGCACTTCGAGCTCGCCGTCCACCAGGCGCAGACGCGAGGATCGGACCTGGATCCCGATCCTGCCGCTCAGCACGAGCGGCTCCGGCACCGGGTGCTCGATGCTGTCCAGCGCATGCGCCGGCAGGCGGATGACCTGGTTGGGCGGAGGAAGCGCATGGCTGCAGGCGTTCGCCCCCTGCACGAACAGGAAGTCGGTGACCCGCGCACCGTCGGCGGATGCCGGCACCAGATACCCGTGCAGCCGCACCGTGCGGCCGGCGAGCGCATCGACCGGGGCCTGTGCCGCGGCGCTGCGCTGCGCGATGAGCGTGTCGCGGCGATGCAGGAGCGCCTCGACGTCCAGGCCCTGGGCCGCCAGCGCCGCGGCCTGCGCAGCCTGGCGGGCAGCGGACTCCGCCGTCGGCCGCAGGCCTCGCGCCTGCATCAGCCGCGCGACCGCGATCTCGCGCATCGCATCGACCTGGTCCGGCGTCAGTCGCTCGAACGGGTTGTCCTCGGCCGTGATCGGGGGCCGCAGGGCGTCCCAGTCGAGGTCGTCGACGGTGTCGGCCTCTGCGGAGCCGAGCAGGGCGACACTGGCCAGCACCGCGGCGCAGAAGCGCGCCAGGCATCGGGAGGCGGTCATTGCAGCGTGTTCCCGTGGATCCGTCTGTCCTGGAAGGATTGTTGTCCACCGGCCGCTGCGGTGTCCACGAGGGGCGCGTTCCCGGATCCGATGCGCGGGCCGGCGGCTCCCTGATTCGCCCGGCAGCCGAATGCCCGGCATCACCCCGCTTCCGGTGGCGTTCTGCGGGCATCGCGGGCGTTTCGACGGCGGCGCGCAGGGCGCCCTGGTCCGGACGACCGCCGTGATGGGCGCCGACCGGGTAGAGTCACGCCCTCCAACCGTATCCGAACGAAGACCGAATCATCCGATCGAATCGCGTCCCTGATCCGTCCCGCCCGGCCGCCGGCCGTGGCCGGCCCCCCGTCACCCCCGAGCCCGGCCACGCGGCACGGCTGCCGGCCGGCTTCGACGCCGCTCGCTTCGAGCGGCTTCGGCAGGCCGCCCTGGCGTTGCCGCAGGTCGTGCGCGCCGCCGATGCCGCGGCGGCGGCACGCCTCGATGCCAGCGGCCACGTGCTGCTGGTGCCGCCGGTGTCCTCGAGGCCCGGACGCTGGATCGATCCGGCGCTGATCGATGCAGCCCTCGTCCACATCGACGCGGTCGGCACCGGCACGCCGGCCCGCACCCTGCTGATCGAGCGCACCGCGGCGCTCGAGGCCGCCGGCGTGGCACGGGTCGACGGCGCCTTCGCCCGGCTGATCCGGCACACGCTGCAGGTCCCCGTGCCGGACGCCGAACCGTGGCCGATCCCGGTGCTCTACCACCGTCCGATCCCGGACCCCGCCCCGATCTGGGCGTTCCACCGCGATGGTGACGCGCCGGCGCTGCAGCGCGCGCTCGGGCCGGCGCCCGGGCATCCCCAGGCCGCGGCGCTGCTCGCGCACATGGCGATGCTGGTGCGACGCAGTCATGCCTGCGATCCCGAGCACCTCGAGGCGCTGCGCGCGCGGCTGCAGGCCGAATGCGCGCGTCCGCAACCGGCGGCCGACCTCGAACGCGCCCTGACGCGCGCGCAGGACCGCTGGGAGCACAGCGCGGCCGAGCTCGGCACCCTGCGCGGCCTCGCCAGCGAGCTGGCCTTCCAGGGCTATCCGGACAGCTTCCCGGTCGCCCGGTCGCTGTCGCGATCGATCTCGCTCTTCGTCGGTCCGCCGAACAGCGGCAAGACCTACGCGGCCTTCGAGCGGCTCGCGACGGCGGCGCAGGGCGCCTACCTCGCGCCCCTGCGCCTGCTGGCCCTCGAGGGCCGCGACCGGCTGGTCGCCCGCGGCGTGCCGTGCTCGCTGCTGACCGGCGAGGAGAACGTGCCGGCACCGGACGCGCGGGTGGTCTCGAGCACCATCGAGATGGTCGGCACCGCCCGGCCGCTCGACGTCGCGGTGATCGACGAGGCGCAGATGATCTTCGACGCCTCGCGCGGCTGGGCCTGGACGCAGGCGATCGTCGCCGCGCCGGCCCGCGAGCTGATCATCATCTGCTCCGACTACGCGGTGCCGGCGATCGAGGAGCTGCTGGGGCTGTGCGGCGAGACCTGCACGGTCCGGCGCTTCGAGCGCAAGCAGCACGTGCAGCTGCTGCCACGCACCGTGCCCATCGGCTCGCTGGGACCGGGTGATGCGGTCGTGGCGTTCAGCCGGCGCGACGTGCTGCGGCTGCGCGACCGGATCGCCGCCGACGGCCATCCGGTATCGGTCATCTACGGCGCGCTGCCGCCCGAAGTGCGGCGTCGCGAAGCCGAGCGGTTCGCCGGTGGCGAATCGACGGTGCTGGTCGCGACGGACGCGATCGGCATGGGCCTGAACCTGCCGATCCGTCGGGTGCTGTTCAGCACGCTCGTGAAGTTCGACGGCGAGGGCATGCGCGGGCTCGGGGAATCGGAAGTCCAGCAGATCGCGGGCAGGGCGGGCCGTTTCGGCATGCACGAGGAGGGCTTCGCCGGCGTGCTCGAGGATGCCGAGCCGGGCGCGCTGCGCACGCTGCGCGAGCTGCTGCTGACGCCGGCGGGCGCTCCGGCGGACTTCAAGGCCCCGGTCGCGCCGAATGCCTGGCACGTGCGGACGATCGCGTCGCGGCTGCGCAAGTCCTCGCTGCGCGAGGTGCTCGCGGTGTTCGTCGAGCAGCTCCGGCTCGACGACGCGCACTTCGCGGTGGCCGAGCTCGAAGGGATGCTCGCGCTGGCCGATGCGCTCGATCGCAGCGCGGCGTCGCTCAGCCTGCTGGACCGCTTCATCTATGCGCAGGCGCCGGTCGACGTGCGCACCGATTCCCAGCTGCAGGAGTTCCTCGACTGGAGCACGCGGCACGCGGCGGGCGGGCCGGTCGGCGCGCCCTGGTTCCTCGAGGGCGTCGACGGCTACAGCCGCCTCGACGCGATGGAGCGCGCGCTGCGTGCCAGCACCACCTGGCTGTGGCTCGACCTGCGGTTCCCGGGTGTCTACGGTCACGTGGAAGCAGTCCATGCGCTGCGTGCGACGCTGTCCGACGGGATCGCACGGCAGCTCAAGGGCAAGCGGCCGCTCGCGCAGCGGCCGAACCGGGGGCGGGGCGGCTGATTCGCCGCCGCGGTCCCTCGGTCGCTCCGCCTTGCTGCGGTGACCCGTGCCCCGCTGCGGCGGTCACCGCCCCGCTGCTGCGGTCCTGCGTTACCCTGCCTCCCCATCCCTGTCGCCGACCTCGCCCTCGATCCCCGCGCATGCACCGAACCCTGTTCGACACACCGATCGTCAATACCCTGCTGCGCGCCTTCTCCCGGGGGTTCCTGCGCCTGAACGGCTGGACGGTGGAGGGCAGCCTGCCGCCCGAGGCCCGCAAGAGCGTGCTCATCGCGGCCCCGCACACCAGCAACTGGGACCTGCCGTACACGCTGATGGTGGCCTTCGTGCTCCGCCTGAACGTGTACTGGATGGGCAAGCACACCCTGTTCGCCTTTCCGTTCGGTCCGACGATGCGCTGGCTCGGCGGCATCGCCGTCGACCGCAGCCGCAGCGGCAACCTGGTGGCCGCCTCGGCGGCGGCGCTGCAGGCCGCCGACGGCCCGGTGCAGCTGGTCGTGCCGCCCGAGGGCACCCGCGGGCGCACCACCCATTGGAAGACCGGCTTCTACTACATCGCGCTCGAGGCCGGGGTGCCGATCGTCCTCGCCTACATGGACTATTCGCGCAAGGTCTCGGGCCTCGGTCCGGTGTTCACGCCCACCGGCGACGTGGACGCCGACATGGCCGAGATCAAGCGCTTCTACAGCGGCATCAAGGGGCGGCGCCCGCAGCACTTCGAGGCGGGCTGACCGGCGCGTCGGGCCGCATCAGCGATCGGCGTTCGCAGCCTCGCGCCGGGTCCCGCCCAGGCCCGGCACCCGCAGGAACAGCAGCAGTCCGCAGACCGCACCGGCGGCCGACAGCGCGAAGCTCGAGCCATAGCCTCCGGTCAGGTCGAACAGCGCACCGCTGCCCCAGGCCCCCAGCGCCCCGCCCGTGCCCATCCCGAACAGGATGCCGCCGAAGATGCCGGTCTGGGCCCCGCCCGCGAAGTGCCGGGCGGACAGCACCGCGACCAGCGGCCCGCGCGAGCCCTGCATCGTGCCGAACAGCAGCACGAAGGCGCCGGCGAAGAACAGCGGGCTGCCGTGCTGCACGAGCGCCAGCGCACCGACCCCGACGATCGTGGAGCCGTACGACAGCATCGCGACGCGACGCTCGCCGAAGCGCTGCGCGAGCGCGCCCGCGGCGATCATCCCGACGATCGAGGTCAGCCCCACCAGGCCGTAGATCGACGCGGCACGCAGCGGCGGCACGCCCGCATCGACCAGGTAGGCGACGAGCTGCGGCGCCACGGCGTACGTGCTCAGCGACGTGAAGAACATCACCCCGGCCAGGGCCCAGAACACCGGGGTGCGCAGCGCCCGCCGCAGGCTCCATGCCTGCGTGCCCCGGGCGGCGTCGCGGCGGGCCGACACCACGTCGGGCGCCCCGGCCGCGATGCGCCGCCACGGCAGCACGGCCGTGACCACGAGCACGCCCAACAGCAGCGCGCCGAGCGCGCGATAGGCGGCACGCCAGCCGAACGCCTCGATCAGCGCATGGACGAGCGGCGCGAACAGCAGGATCCCGATGCCGAGCGAGGCCGACAGCACGCCCATCGCCACCGGCAGACCGGCCTGGAACCAGCGGCTGGCGAGCCCCGAGGCCGGCAGCATGCCGATCAGCGACGCACCCACCGCGCCACCCAGCCCGACCAGCAGGTAGATCTGCCACAGGGCGGTGGCCGAACCCGCGAGCAGATACGCCAGACCGAAGACCGACAGTCCGATGCCGTAGGTCAGGCGCGGCCCGAGACGGTCGAAGGCCGTCCCCGCGATCGGCGACATCAGCCCGACCGCGAGCATGTAGAGGCCGTAGATGCCGGTGAGGGCGCCGCGGTCCGCGGCGAAGGTCTCGGCCACCGGCAGCAGGAACACCGCGAAGCTCTCGCCGACGCCCCGGGAGACGACGTTGATCAGGGTGCACAGCGCGAGGACGGCGAGTGCCGCCCGACGGGACGAGGCGGCGGCGGGGCCGCCGGGCGCGCCGGGGAGGCCGGGTCCGGAACGCTGATCGGTCGGAGGCATGACGCAAGTCACCGTGGACCGGTCATTATCCCGGCGGCGGGACCGCATCGCCGTCGCCGGGGCGGACGGAGGTTCCGCTTCGGGACCTGCCGGCACGGCGGGTCCCTGCCGGAGAGGTCATGGACACACTGCTGCCCGCCGCGGATCGCATCGCGCGCCTGCTCAAGGACTCGGGCCGGACGCTCGCCGTCTCGGAATCGTCGGCCGGCGGCCTGATCGCCGCCGCGCTGCTCTCGGTGCCCGGGGCGTCCGCCTACTTCCGGGCGGGGGCCGTGGTCTACACGCGAGCGGCCCGGGTCGGGCTGATGGGGATCGGCGACGAGGCCATGCAGTCGATGCGCTCGTCCTCCGAGCCCTACGCGCTGCTGCTGGCGAACACCGCACGCACGCGCTTTCGCGCCGACTGGGGCCTCGCCGAGACCGGCGCCTCCGGCCCGGACGGCAACCGGTACGGCGATCCGGCGGGCCATGCGTGCATCGCCGTGGTCGGCGACGGTGTCGAGCGCGTGATCACGCTGAGGACGGGCTCGGCCGATCGGCTGGCCAACATGCGGGCATTCGCCGGGGCTGCGCTCGCGCAGCTGGAAGCCGCCCTCGCCGGGCGCCCGGGCTGAACCCGCTTCGGGGAGCGAGCCGGGGCCGCAGCGCGACAGCGGGGCAGGGCAGCACGACCGCCCCCGCTGTCGCGCCGCGGCAGCGAGCGGGCGCCGGCCGTCGGGCGCCGGGCTGCGGACGGCCGGCGAGCCGATAGCATCGGGGCTCGTCCCCGACCGCCTGCCGCGGCGCCCGCGCCCCGTCCCATGCTGAGCCCCGCCTTCCGACAGCTCGTCCTCAAGCACGTCGTGCGTCCCGTCTACGGAGCCGGCGGGCGACGGCACTGCCGGGCCTGCGGCCGGGCGGTGCTGGGCTTCCTGCCCTACGCGGGCGGATCGCGGAACGTTCCGGAGTTCATCCGCCGCCTGGACCTCGTGGGCAGCAACGTCGACCAGTTCGCCTGCGCGCTGTGCGGCGCCACCGACCGCGAGCGGCACCTGCTGATGTACTTCGACGCCCTGCGCCTGTGGGACGGGCTCGACGGTGCGGCGGTCCTGCACATCGCGCCCGAGCGCAAGCTCGCCGAGCGACTCGCGGCACTGCCGCTCGGCGAATACGTCCCCGGAGACCTGTCACCGCGTCCGCCGGCCCGCCACCGCATCGACGTGACCCGGATCGACTGGCCGGATGCGCACTTCGATCTGGTGATCTGCAATCACGTGCTGGAGCACGTGCCCGACTACCGGCGCGCGATCGCGGAGCTCTACCGCGTGACCCGCCCGGGCGGCACGGCGATCCTGCAGGCGCCGTACTCGCGCCGGCTCGCGGAGAACTTCGAGGATTCGGGCATCGACGACGATCGCGGCCGCGAATTCTTCTACGGCCAGTCGGACCACGTCCGGGTCTTCTCCGAGACGGGCTACCTGCGTGCGCTCGAGGAGGGTGGATTCCGGCTCGGGATCGCGCGCCACGCTGACCTCTTCGGGCCCGGCACGGCCGAGCGCCAGGGCGTCAATGCCCTCGAGGACCTGATCCGCGTCACCCGACCCGCATGATCGCCACGTTGTCAGCGCCCATCGGAATGCCCCGATACGGTGCGCCACCCGGGCGTCGGAGTGGTACGTTCCTTGCAGCCCCCACCGGGGGGACCTCGCCCCTGAGGATACGAACTTGAGCACCGTCGACATCGAGACCGCCGCCGCGGCGGCCGAGCCGGAACGCGGCGAGCACCGCACCGGCCTGAGCAAGGAGGCGCTCAAGCGCGCCTTCCTGGACAACCTTCTCTACGTGCAGGGCAAGTTCCCCGCGCTCGCGACGCGCACGGACTACCACCTCGCGCTCTCGCACGTGGTGCGCGACCGGCTGCTGCAGCGCTGGATCAGCACCGCCACCGCCTACACCGGGCAGGGCGCACGCACCGTGGCGTACCTGTCGGCCGAATTCCTGATGGGGCCGCATCTCGGCAAGAACCTGCTCAACCTGGGCATCCTGAGGCAGGCGCGCCAGGCGATGACCGAGCTCGGTCTCGACTTCGACGCGCTGCTCGCCGAGGAAGAGGAGCCCGGACTGGGCAACGGCGGCCTCGGACGCCTGGCCGCCTGCTTCCTCGACTCGATGGCCACCCTCGAGATCCCGGCGCTGGGCTACGGGATCCGCTACGAGTTCGGCATCTTCCACCAGGAGATCGCGGACGGCTGGCAGGTCGAGAAGACGGACAAGTGGCTGCGGCACGGCAACCCCTGGGAACTGGTCCGTCCCGAGTGGACGGTGCAGGTCAAGTTCGGGGGGCACACCGAGCGACATCTCGATCCGCAAGGCGTCGAGCGGGTGAGCTGGGTGCCGGCGCGGACCGTGAACGGCGTTCCCTACGACACGCCCATCCTCGGCTACCGCACGCATACCGCCAACACCCTGCGGCTGTTCCGGGCCGAGGCGGCGGAGGCTTTCGACCTCGAGCAATTCAACCGCGGCGACTACCACGGCGCGGTCAACCGCAAGGTCGTCTCGGAGAACATCACCAAGATCCTGTACCCCAACGACGAGTCGATCCAGGGCAAGGAGCTGCGTCTCGAGCAGCAGTACTTCTTCGTGTCGTGCGCGCTGCAGGACATGCTGCGCATCATGCGCACGCAGCGCCTGCCGCTGTCGAGCTTCCACGAGAAGTTCGCGATCCAGCTCAACGACACGCATCCGGCGATCGCGGTCGCCGAGCTGATGCGGCTGCTGGTCGACGAGCACCTGATCGAGTGGGACACCGCCTGGGACATCACCCGCCGCTCGCTCGCCTACACGAACCACACGCTGCTCCCCGAGGCCCTCGAGCGCTGGCCGCTCGACCTGTTCGGCCGCATCCTGCCGCGCCACCTCGAGATCATCTACGAGATCAACGACGCCTTCCTGGAGGAGGTCCGGGCCCGTTTCCCCGGCGACGAGGCGCTGATCTCCCGGATCTCCCTGATCGACGAGCACGGCGAGCGCTACGTGCGGATGGCGCATCTGGCCTGCGTCGGCAGCCATTCGGTCAACGGTGTCGCGAAGCTGCATTCCGAGCTGCTGGTCCGTGACGTCCTCAAGGACTTCCACGCGCTGTGGCCGACCAAGTTCAGCAACAAGACCAACGGCGTCAGCCCGCGGCGCTTCGTCGCGCTGAGCAATCCCCGACTGGCGAACCTCATCACCGAGGCGATCGGCGACGGCTGGCTGCAGGAGCTCGACCAGCTGCGCTGGCTCGAGCCGATGGCCGACGACGCGGCGTTCCGCCACGAGTGGCGCGAGACCAAGCTCGAGAACAAGCGTGTGCTGGCGGCGATGCTGCGACGACGGACCGGCATCATCGTCGAGCCCAGCTCGCTGTTCGACATCCAGGTCAAGCGGATCCACGAGTACAAGCGGCAGCATCTGAGCGTGCTGCACATCGTCGACCTGTACCGGCGCATCGTCGCCGATCCCACGCTGGTGGTCGCCCCCCGGACCTTCGTGTTCGGCGGCAAGGCGGCGCCGGGCTACCGGATGGCGAAGCTCATCATCAAGCTGATCAACGACGTCGCGTCGGTGGTCAATCACGATCCGGCGGTGCGGGGCCTGCTGAAGGTCGCGTTCCTGCCGAACTTCAACGTGAGCAGCGGCCAGCGTGTCTATCCGGCGGCCGACGTCTCCGAGCAGATCTCCACCGCGGGCAAGGAAGCCTCGGGCACGGGCAACATGAAGTTCACGATGAACGGCGCGATGACGGTCGGCACGCTCGACGGCGCGAACATCGAGATCCGCGACGCGGTCGGCGCCGAGAACTTCTTCCTGTTCGGCATGACGGTCGACGAGGTGCAGGCGACCTGGGCCCGCGGCTACCGCCCGGCGGCGCTCTACGAGTCGAATCCGCGGCTGCGCGGCGTCCTGGACATGATCGCCTCCGGGCACTTCAGCGCCGGCGCGACCGACCGCTACCGATCGCTGATCGACTCGCTGATCCACCACGACCCGTACCTGCTGCTCGCCGACTTCGACGACTACGTCGCCTGCCAGCAGCGGGTCGACGAGGCCTATCGGGACCCCGAGCACTGGACGCGGATGTCGATCCTGAACAGCGCCCGCTCCGGCGTGTTCTCGTCTGACCGGACGATCCACGAGTACGCCTCGCACATCTGGTCGGTCGAGCCGGTGAAGGTCAAGCTGCTGACCCGCGAGGACGTCCGCGGCGGGATCCTGCAGTAGGGCGGACTCCGCCGATCGAGGGGGCGCGGTGGCCGCGCGCCCGACCGTCGTGCACGGCCGGCTGGGCCGCTCGACCCGGCCGACGCCGGGCCGCTTCGCCCGAGTCGGCCGGGATGCCCGGCCGGCTCGCGCCGGATGCGAGCGTCAGCTCTCGCCGCGCTGCTGGCGCTGCAGCTGCTCCCAGCGCTTCTTGCGGTACTGCGCCTCGTAGCGCTGGTTGCTCCAGAACGTGGCGTTCACCAGCATGAAGCCGACGACGACGAACAGGAAGATCGTGATCCAGAACGAGACGGGCACGGCATGCTCCTGGGCGGCCGCAGCCGAAGCGGCGACACGGATCGAAGGGGGCGACACGACGAGAGGCGGGACACGCCCGTCGCCGGGCACCCGCTCTCGCCAGTCGGGAGGAGGCTGCCATTGTGCCGCCGGCGTCTCGCAGGCGGGTCGACAGGCCCGCTGCCAAGTCGGGATTCGCCGTCCGCGGACCGCACGACAGGCGTCCGGCGCGACAAGCCGTCAGGGCGCTGCTACGCTCTCCCGCGATGCGTCCGGCGCCTCCCGGACCGCCGATCGAGATCCCTCATGAGCAACGTCCGAAACGAACGACCGATCCGGCAGTACGTGGTCTGGGCCGTGCAGGTCGCGGCCGCCCTCTTCGGCGCCGTGTGGGGCTGGGGCTTCGGCGTCGAGGTGGGCGGCGTGCTGATGGGGCTGGTGGCCGCGCTGAACTGCGCGGCATTCTCCGCGCTGCTGCTCGGAGCCGCCGTTCAGTGGCTGCTCAAGCCGCGCGGTGCGGCCGGTGCGGACCGGCCGTGACGGACTCGCCCCGCGCGTTCGGGCGCGGGGGCCGCACGCCGTTCAGCGCTGCTGCTGCGTGCCGCGCTCGTTCCATTTGCGCACGCGGTAGCGGTGCTCCTCGCGGACGTTGCGCCAGTAGTAGTTGTTGATCACGCCGAATGCGACGATGACCATCAGCGCGATGAAGAGCCAGAAGGTGAGGGGCACGGTGAACTCCTAGGCGCCCGCCGAGCAGGCGGGCAGGGGGCTGCGGACGATTCCGGACACGGACCCTGCGGGCCCGCGGCGGTTCGGGGACGGATGACGCGGATTCATCGGCCGGCGCCCGCCGGTCGGGCCTGCGTCGACGGCACGCGCGCCAGCGTGGCCATCAGCGCGATCGTCACGACCAGCAGCGCGATCTCCAGTCCGTAGACGGTCGAGTAGCCGGTGGTGCGTGCCGCGAACGAGACGCCCAGCACGCCCTGGGCGGCGAGCGCGCCGACGGCATCGCTGAGCACGCCGCCGAGCGCGACGGCGAGCCCCGCCGTGGTGGCCTGGACCGCGCCCCAGATGCCCAGCGCGAGGCCGGCCTGATCGGGCGGCGCATGGTTCATCGTGGCGGTGAGCGTCCCGTGACCGAACAGGCCGCCGCCGAGGCCGATGCCGAGCACCCCCAGCACGAACGCGCCGACCGAGCCGAGCGCCGGCGACGCGATCACCAGCGCGAACGCGGGGATGCCGACCAGTGCCCCTGCGATCGACATCCGGTACGGATCGGCCCCCCGCCCGAGCACCCAGGAGGCCAGGCTGAATCCGCACAGTCCGCCGAACGCCAGGCTCGCGGTGAGCGAGGTGGTCGCGCCGACCGTCATGCCGAGGACCTGCCCGCCGTACGGCTCGAGCAGGACGTCCTGCATGCCGAAGGCCATGGTCCCGAGCGCGATGGCGAGCAGCCGACGCCGCGCGCCGGGCATCGCGGCGTAGGCCCGCCACGCCTCCCCGAACTCCGGCGCCTCGGCACGCCGCGCGCCACGCAGGGGGCGGCGGGTCTCCTGCTTCCACAGCGCCGTCGTGTTCAGCACCAGCGTCACCACCGCCGAGGCCTGGATCAGCTGGATGAGCCGGCCGGGACTGAAGTCGGCGAGCAGCGATCCGAACACCATCGCACTCGCGATGCTGCCGGACAGCAGCATCACGTACATCAGCCCGACGACCTTCGGATGCGATTCGACGGGCGACAGGTCGGTCGCGAGCGCGAGGCCGGCGGTCTGGACCGTGTGCAGCCCGGCTCCCACGAGCAGGAAGGCGCCACCGGCGGCGAGCGGTCCGATCCAGGCCGGCCAGGACGTCGCGTCGCCGCGTCCGCCGAGCACCAGCAGGGCGAACGGCATGATCGCCAGCCCGCCGAACTGGAGCAGCGTGCCCATCCAGATGTAGGGGACCCGACGCCATCCGAGCTCGGAGCGGTGATGGTCGGAGCGGTGTCCGATCAGCGCGCGGAACGGCGCGTACAGGACCGGCAGCGAGATCATCACCGCCACCAGCGACGCCGGCACCTGCAGTTCGACGATCATCACGCGGTTGAGCGTGCCGACCAGCAGCACGAGCGCCATCCCGACCGACACCTGGAACAGGGCCAGGCGCAGCAGCCTGGGCAGGGGCAGATCGGGGCTCGCCGCATCGGCGAACGGCAGGAAGCGGGTGCCGAGACCGACCCATCCGCGCATGAACTGGCGGGCGAATTCGTTCATCGGGCGGTCCTGCGGTCGACGGGAACGGCGGGCGACGACGCGGCCTGCGGGGCTGCCCTGGGGGCGGCGGGGCGGCGCGTGACGGCGGGCGTTCGGCGGGTCGACATGGGGCGCAGGGCGTGGCGCTCGGTGAGTGTGGGTCGACTGGAGAAGGAACTGAGCGAGACGGAGAACGGGTCCGAGCGGTGAGCGGCCGGGCGCTTCACGAATGCGGGCGGGATCGTCGATCCCACCCGCGAGTCGCTTCGCGAGCGGTGCGTCCCGCTACTTCGAAGCCTGAGGCGACGCCGCCACCAGGACCGTGGTGCCCGGATCCGGGACCGTCGCGACCGGGGCCTGCTCGATCATCGCCGCTTTCGCGCCGTTGCCGCCGTTCAGGAAGCGCTTGACCCAGGTGGTGTTGGTCACCAGGGCAACGTGGACCGCGAACGAGCTGACCGCGACCGCGCCGAGGAACACGGGAATCCCGACGCCGGGTTTCACGTGCAGCCACATCTTTCCGTAGATCATCGTGAGCTCCTAGAGGGCTACTTGAGCCAAGGCGAGTAGATGTAGGCCAGCAGATGCGCGAACGCCGCGATGACGCCGAAGATCTGGGTGCCCTGGATCAGGTGCCGATGCAGCTCCTGTGCTTCGGGTTCAGTCAGGCCGGTCGGCCAGACCCGGTTCGGATCGGACGCTGTCGGATCGGACATGGTGCGAACTCCTAAGAAATATGACGCAAGGTTCGTGCTGTTCCCGCACGAGGGTGCCGCGCCTGTCATTGTCGACTTACAGTCAGGGTTGTCAAGTGTTCTAGACAGTTCTCGTGTGGATTGGGTCGGTGCCTGGACAGATCGGAACCGGCCGATGCACACGGAAACGACCCCGCGCTGGTGCCGTGCAGGCGGTCGCGGGTAAGGTGCGGACTGACCGCA
>Ga0105105_10000485_pt1 | contig 18128 bp, 40 predicted proteins | sample PPLLaktember2015_4_FD_79108 | JGI IMG/M metagenome (GOLD analysis project Ga0105105, IMG submission 79108) | Freshwater sediment microbial communities from Prairie Pothole Lake near Jamestown, North Dakota, USA - PPLs Lake P8 Core (1) Depth... | ecosystem: Environmental > Aquatic > Freshwater >...
ATATCCAGAAACTTCCTTTTCATTATCAGTTTCAATTCTCAGATTTACCATTATTCATTCTCCTTATATAATATTATCACAGTTTGACACCGAGTAGGTTAGAGTTAGATAAGTGTCCAGGCAAGAGCCTCAATTACTAACTCCTTCTCATAGACCTGCCCCTGTAACTTCTCAATCATTTCAACATTTTTGAAAAACTTTACTTTAGCAGTCTGCAACAATTTGTATATCTTATCCTTCTCTTGTTGCAGAAAGTCTATTCTATCTTGTATTTCTTTTTGTGTTTTCATTTTTATTCTCCTGTGGGATTGTACCACTTATCCAATGCCCAATGCAGAGCATCACTCAAAGATGTTCCAAGATATGAGCCAATGAATATAAAGATTAGCCACGACCAATCTAAATCACTTCTATATATCTCAAGCCAAATCCACCAGAATAGATATAGATAACGTACACCTGTAGCTACAAAGGGAAAGTGTGTCCAGAAACTTCTATGGTATCTCCTCCAATAACTACCATAAGCAGAGGAGATACCAAATAGGATATGTCCCATTGCTGGAATATCATTTACCAACCTACCCTCCGAGGCAGTAACCCCCATAATATCCCAATCATTCTCTACATACTTTCCAATCTCATACCCAACAAAAATTCCAATCCCTATCAGCATCTCTCCTCCCATCCTTAGGGGTAAGGGAGAAATAATAATTGGTAAGAGGATAGAAACCGGGAAAGCTATCATCCTTCCCTGTTTCCTATATATCTCGTGAGTGATTCCGTTAGGCAGGGTGTTTCTCCAATAAATCTCTGAGCCTAAGCCAAATTGGAAACATCATATAGTCATACTCATCCCACTCTTCCTGTGGAGTATTACAAGCAGAGTAGTATTCATAAGACTTAGACAAATTACGCATAAGAGATAAAAAGTCTACTTCATCCTGTGTATAAGTGTCACCCATCTTCATTCTCCTGCTCTTTCTCTTTAGGAGGAAATGGGCCATACAACTTTACCCTCTCCTCTTCTACTTCTTCGCTTACACCATCATACCAAATAGTGATTGTTCCCATTTACTTCTCCAAAGCCTTACCACCTCCCAGAAGTCTTTCCAACATGGAAACAACAACTAGGTCATTTTCATCATATTGCAAGTAGATAGAATGGGGTTCATTGTTTTTCCATCCAGTAATGGTATGGTTGATGGAATCCCATTCAATCTGCAAGGAGCCTTCTTTTGGTTCTACTCCCTTTATCTCACGGATAAGTTTATTCACTGTTGAGGGGTCGGGGGCATTTGCCAGTTTCATCCACTGGTTAGTTTCAACTTCCCATCCCTGCTTCCACATGGTTGCAATTGGAATAAGACAGCGAATAGGCATAGTCTTTAGCTTCTCAGAATATTCCTTGGGAATGTCACCACTAACCAGCATCTCCCAGACTTGATAGTTACGCTTAATGGTTACTTTCTTGCGCCCAAATTCATCCTCAGCATTTTCTTCAAAGGTTCCCCTACGCCCAAAGGCTTTCCACTGGAATGACATCACATAGATGAACTTGGCAAAAGCAATGCCACTAATTTGTGATACTCCCAAAATCCCCTTCATTGCACTAAAGGCAATATCTGGGTTCTTCTGTTCAACAGCCTCTTCCATTACATCATCCACCCGACTGAGGATGTCACGTTGAGGCTTACCTAGCGGGAGGAAAGCATCCAAGCCTCCCAATACAATATCATTCTCTGGTTCGTTATTCATCTATAATCTCCACAATATCACTGCAATTAGTTTCCAACACAGTTACTCCGGTTGATACTTCCTGAAATAACTGTGTTCCAGTCTCAATGTCTGTCTCAATTGCTACAGCAATGAAACGATGTCCATCATATGTTACCCAATAATAGTTCCCGAACTGATACTTAGGCATGTTCTTCTCCAATCAACCTACGAACTTCCTGAGAAACTGACACAGAGTCAAAAATAACACCCTTTGCTCTTGCCAATTCTGTGAAGAAAGCTAGCACAACTTCCCAATCATAAGAGTAGTTGTAGATCATGTTGGCAATCTCATCCGGCTCAGTGGGGATAACTAGCTGAGGAGTACACTCAAGGATACTTCCTCTATAGGGCAGACCTGTAGTTGGGTTTGTATAAACACTCATTTTTCATCCTCCAATACTTGAATATTGTTTGTATATCTTGATTTGCTCACTTAGGACTTTCAAAGCCACCCTCATCTCACCAATGGGAGAATTCATAAGTTTATCTGGATTCGGTGCAGGCACAATTACTGGTACATTAGGTAACAACTCTGATTTGCAAACAAGCCCATATACATCAGATGAATTATACCCCGTAAAGGTTTTCACTAGATCAGCCCCCATGAGCAAAATGATCTTTTTGTCTTTTGCCATTTCCACTAGGTTTGCAATCGAATAATCAATGCAACCACGAACTAAATCTTTTCCTTCTTTCGTTCTACCTCCTTTTGGTATTTGGTGCATAAATAAACATGACAGAGAGAACATGGAAAGTTGAAGTCCAACCAACCCTAGCTCACGATTGAGATAATAGGAGTTGGTATTTTCATCATATCCCCATTTGTTCTTCCCCTTTTGAACAAATACAGTACCACTATCCAGTTCATTCCCAGTGATACCTTCCTTCACAAGCATAAATGGACTGGAAGTGATTTTGGGTTGGATAATTCCTTTTCCACATGAGGGGCAGATGTTCATTCTTTCTCCCTGTACAGTTTCTCCCAGTCCTCACAAGTTTGCTTCCAACTTTCAATGATCTTTAGAAAATCAACACTTGCCCAGTAGTAACCAAAACCAATTCCTGCTACTAGGGTAAGTAGATAACCAGCAATAAGATTTACCAATTCCATTTTCATCTCCTCTAGTCTTTCTGCGACCAGTCATCTATGATACCACCGCTCACCCCGCCCACAATTCCAGGTGTCAGGCTCTCGGCAACATCAATCATTACTTTCTTCTGAATAGCTGACCATTCTTCTGCTAGATTCTCATCTACTTCGGTCAGAATTTCATCATGTACCTGAAGGATGATGGCAACCCTACCTTCGGGATAATACTTCTTGTAGAAATCAGTCTTACGCAGATTCCTCATCGCCAACTTTATCATGTCTGCCCCAGTCGCTTGCATAGGATTATTCAATGAGTTTGTTTTCCACTGACGATCATAAGGATGCAGATGACACTTTCTACCAAGAATAGAATAAGATAATCCTTGATTTACTGAGGTCAATTTTTGAATATAGGAAGCTGACTGAGGAAACGCTTGCATAAATGATTCAAACATCTCATCAGCTAGAGCTAGAATGGCTTCATCCTTTGCCTTACTAGACAGTCCTTGAGGAATAAATTTCTCTAACTTTTCTCGATTATCTCTAGCAAACCCATAGGGAGTTAGCCCATACATGAGACCTAGCACAAGAGCCTTGATAATCTTATAGCGGTCAGTATCTTTCTTGATTTCCTCGTTGAATGCAATTCTAGCTACTTCAATGTATAATTTCTTGCCATTATTGATAATGTCCTTGAATTGCTCATCGCCGGTTACAAAAGCCCAAATCCCTGCCTCTTGTCCTGAGTAGTCATAGAGTACCAGCTTCTTACCTTTACCAGCTACAAAACATTTTCTTCGTTCTGGGTCATGGGGCTGATTCTGTAAATTTGGAGACGAACTGGAGTCACGTCCCGTAATAGCTAACCCAATATTCAATGAGGTATAAATTCTCTCATCCTCTTCTACATTTTTCAGGAAGGATAAACCATAAGTAGAAACCTGCTTTTCTGACTTACGATAATCTAAAATGTCTTTTACAAACTCATTTGTATCATAATATGGACGAATGTGGTCATCGTCTGTTGATTCTAAATCAAGGTGATACTGTGTCAACAGGATTGACTTTACCTGTGGGTGAGAATTTGGATTGAAAGGCTCAAAGTATTCTTCTTCATGTCTGTTCTTACCACGACCAACAAGTTTCTTCTTTGTAGAGCCATACTGTGTTCCAAGTTTCTCTGAGATTTCATCTACAATCTTTTGGTTATGGTCAGCTAAATCTCTCCAAGCATCCACATCTAACTTGAACCCACCAAGTTCTAAGGTAGTCCAAACATGAGGATTGTACAGCTTATCCCAGATCACTTGATCTGTATGAGAAATGATCTTCTGCTGTTCTTTATCCACTAACCAAGTACCAATAACATCCAAGGCGGCATATTGTACCTGCTCATCAGTCATTGCCCCTTCCCAAGTTTTGAACTCTTTTCGGACATCCTTGGGCATGTAGCAACCAATATAACGTCTGACCAATGATTTCAAGTCAAAGTCATCATAGTAATTGCTCCACAACAATCTCTCGATTAGTAAGGTATCGCGCATGTTCTTACGTTCAAGGTAGGATGCCCATCGTCTAATGTGCCCAATATCAAATGTGCTGTTGTGGTAGATATGGGTAGCTTTCTCAATACGTGAAAGGAATTCCGGTACTTCATCCTGCTCAAAGACAATGTAGGCAGTTTCACCATCAAATGAGCCAGCAAGTGAAAGTAACCTACCAGCAGGTCGATGGAGTTGTCCATCACGTAGACCTGAAAGCTCAAGATCAAGCCCAATGGTATCAGTTTCTTTTAGTATGGGGGGTAAGCCCCTTATGATTTCCTTACATTCAAGCTGTTTCATTTGTCACCAACTGAGCGGCATGTTGTCGTAGAATTGAATGGATAGTAAACTCTAATTGTTTTACTTTTCGATTTGAGGTATAGTACCAATTTCCAGTTTCCTCCTGGTATTCAAACTTACAATGCTCTCGTAACTCCCTCTGTATCTCATTTCTCAGTGAAGTTAAAACATTATCTATCTCATATTTTTGAAATTCAATCAAATATTTCTTCATTCTTTTCTCTCCTTTCTTCATTTCATTATACTTTCTATCCCCCTATTAATAGATTAGAATTTCCTTAGTCTTTTACCCAATGCTGTAACCGCTTCTCACCAATCTCACAATACTCTTTGCCCATCTCAATTCCCTCAACGTATTCCCAACCGGCCAAGAGACTACCAATTATTTCACTGGCAACCCCAGAGAAGGGGACAAGTAATCTACGAGGAGCATACTCGATGGGAGGTAGCAAGAGAGTAGCAAGATACTTGGTAAGAGAAATTGATTTCAACGTTGGGTGGGTATTCTTTTCTTCTCCCATCCCCGCTGCTCTTTCCTTCTGACTGCATTTCTTTTCATACACAAATGGGTCAGCCTCATCCAAATTAGTCTGAACATTAAAGAAGAACCGAGAAGCCCCACCGCTATCACCATAGGTAGTTTGGACATCTCCCGCCTTTCCCAATCCACCATGTTCTAAGAAGCTACCCACCTTGGTTCTTACTGCATCCTTACCTGATTTCAGATGTCCACTTTGCTGGTCAAGTGATTCTGATACTGTATCATTAATAATGAAATTGGCAGGCCATCTTCCTAACTCACTTCCTTCCCAATCATCCCCGTTTCTTTCTGTGGTAGCCCACCCATAGTCATTCCCAATCTTCCCCTTACCAGAACCAGTTTTGATTTTAGTGGGGGTATAAGCATGACCAGCCCCATTTCCAAAGGGTTTCATGCCATCATCAAATTTATTGATATTGTAAGTCTCGCCCTGTTGCAGAGGAATACGCCCACCATCAACGTTGAGTGCCCCCGCACCAGTTGAGGTAATATTTGCTACTGAGTTACCCACTTCACTATCATAGGGCTTCTGAAACACAATAATTGGTTCCATTGCAGGTTTCAATGCCTGCAATCCATAGCGATAACCCCCAAAGGTTTCATTACCCTTTACTCTAGTAGCTTTGGGGAAGCCCGACCCATATACCCACCCAATCATTGGGTGAATGATAAAACCCGCATCCTCAATCGCCACAGCAATCTTGTGAGCCGTTCTACTACCCCCAAAGGTCATCCCAAACGCCCCAGGATGAAGATAGGGGAGGAAGCCAGCCCAAGTCTCAGGACAAAATGCTACATCTCCCCCGTCCCATTCCTGACCCATAAAACCTTTTGCGACTCTACCAAATGCCCCATCAGTTCCAAATTTAGCGGGAGCAGAGCCTTCTTTCCCAAATCTCTTAGTGATTGTAGTTAGATGGTATGGAGCATCACAGAATAGGGCATGAAATTTTTCACCCTCATATTCTTTTGACCAAACATTTACATTTTGATTATTTATTTTATGACTCATTTTTCATCTCCAAGTATTTCCCAAGAACAAAATGGACTACGGAACCTGATTGTTTTCTCAGAGTTCTTCACCCCAACCACTACACCACGTAACTCAATTGCCTGACAGGGGCTTCTATCACCCAATTCATCCTTCCCCTCAAATAAGATTTCCCCCTCAAAGATGATTGGTTTATTCTCCCCAATAATTACTTTTACCTTAGTCATTTTTCAGACCTCTTTGCAAGAAATTCTTCAACATCTCCATACCCATTAGATGCCCATTCTTTCATAAGTCTAAGCAATTCATCATAGGTAGTAAATGGAATGTCACGTGCTAAAAGTAGTAACAAATCTTCTGCATCCGTTCTAGATTCAGATTTTGTTCTACTGCCAACCAATTCAAAGTTTCTAATTGCATGTATAATTTTCATTTTTATACTTTCTTCTTTTTTACTTCTCGTTTTGTAGATGCCGACAAACTAAACCATTCACCTGTATTACTCAGGTCGTAACCAAACTTTGCTGAATGGTTAACACAGATTGCACCTGGAAAGTCGGGGTCATGGGGTTTGGCATTCTTGGTTTTCCAGAAGATAATATACCCCTTCTTGGGGGTAGTAGGTAGGGTATAGGCGTTTTCTTCATTGTCAGAGTAAGTATCACCCTCTGGGGTGTACAACATGATCTGCATATACACAAATCGCTGGTCAACGTAGGGAAGGGCTTCTGGGGTGGGTACTCCACCTTTGTAGAGCGTCTTGCCAAACTGTGCAAGCAGGAAGATAGGCATAGAGCGAAAAGCATTTGATACTGCCAAGGTCTTTGCCCCTGTGGAGAGGGTCTTGTAGACCTCAGTATAGGTGGATACGTCACTCTCTTTGGTCAAATATTCAAGATAGTCCACAATAATCATGCCAACGTCTGGATGACGACTTGCTTCTTCAATGATAGAGTTAGCATTTTCAGAGAACTCCATCACTCGAATTCTATCCCAGAATGATTTATCTCTCTCACCCAAAATCTGCTTTGTCCTAAACTTCCAACCCTCATTCATATCCTCAAGCGTAACAAAGAGTATTTTCTTATTTGGGTACTCGTTCAGGAACTTCTCCATGAGGGAGATAGCAAAAGTGGTCTTGCCTGTGAAAGTCTTTGCTCCAACCACAACTAATCCAGTATTAGGGATACCCCCAACCTGTTTATCTAAAGCCTTAGACCCGGAGGGGATATAGGCTTCATACTCATCACTGATTTCACTGGCGAGAATTGAATTTAGCCTCATCGTGGAATTGCGAATTGATTTGATGTCCTGTAAGACTTTATCTAGTTTGTCAGTATCACCACTCTGAGCAAATCGTTTGGCTTTATCCAAGGATTCTTCAATCAGCTCATTCTTGTATGCCATATCCATGATGCTGACCCAATCCGCCTCCCTACCTAAGCCATTGACTGAATGAGCGGCTTGCAGGGCGGGTTGGATAAGAGTTTCTGGGTACTTCACCAGAATTTCTTCCCTAGACAGCCCTTTTTTGAGATCAGTAATAACTCTTGCATACTGGGTGGGAAATCTCTCAGGGTTGAACATGGTGACTGACTGTTTCCCATCTAAGATCAGCCCCGTTACAATTTCTGCTTGTGATAGTAAATTATTCATTGAACTCCTAAATTAATTTCTATCTCAGGGAGTTTATATCCACAAAATGGACAATAACTGATTATTATCTCTGTTTCATACTCACCACATGAGATTGGAAGTTGCCAACTACCAGCAATGCACTCAACCTCAGGGTCTCCACAATTTGGACATTCTGCTTTATTATCCATAGTTGTATTTCTCCTTTGCTTCTTCAATTAGATGTGACACAGTATCAAGTCCATATTTTCTCTGTATATCATTCAGGTCTTTCGTCCCTTCTGGGAAGTTCAAGAGTAATGGGCATCCACGCCAATTCAACTTAGCCTGCAACTCTATTGCTGATTTCTCTTCACCCTTATCTGGAATGATATACATTCTCTTCCTGAACCTGTCCAGATTTTCAGCAGATAACTCTTGCCCAGAGATGCCAGTTACACCAGTATAACCAGCCAAATGCAATGTCCAAACATCAATTGTCCCATATGTAACATATAGTTCTGCTTCTTTGAGAACCTTTCTCCAACTAGGAACATAGAGCTTCATGGGACAGCCCTTTGACACTGTGTAACGATTATTCTTAGTTTGTATGGTTGGACTTGCTCTGGCTACAATGCCTTGGATTTCATCATACTCATTCTTTATAGGGAATAAGTAATATCCGTCAAGGAACCCGAACATTCCATTTTTTATTTGACTATCAATTTGACGTAGTATAAGGTAATTACCATCAAGTGGATTTTCAAGTAAACTTCGATGAGCAAACTTGGCTATGTTTTGTATTGAGCCAAATCTTTCTTCCCATCGTTTCCAAATTAGAGCAGATTGATTATAAACCCTTTCTCGGATAACAACACGCCCTGAAATCTGTTGATGCAATTTTGCTAGTGAGCCATGAGCACCACAAGACATACACTTGTATCCAGTATCCCAGACTCTCATTGATGGAGTTTTATCATCATGAAAAATGCAGATTGCCATATAGTAATGACTATATCTATGGGGCTGTTCAAGATACTCAGAAACATCATCTAGGGTTAGTAATGAATTGGGCATGGTTCATCACTATCACATCTACACTCTGGGTCAGATACTACATCAACTTTATAGGTCTCAACGTCACACCCACAGGCTTCAATAATCATATCAGTAAAACCGTCATAATACTCTCCTTGGGATGAAAACACTTGGGCAATAGATTTAGACACTTCTTCAGGTAAGGTTTCTGGAAGTTTGTTCCACTCCTCATCATTGTCATTTAGAGTTAGTACTAATTGAAGATTTATTTTGTAGGCTTTGGCTGTCATAATTCTCTCCTTTATATTGACCTGCTAAGATAATAGATTGGCTCCGGTTTAGTTGCAAGATAGATCAGTATCCAGATTATTGCATGAATAACACTCAGAAATAAAGAGAGGACTGACCAAAATAACACTTCTTGGCTAGTCCTCATCATTACCTCCACCCCAACAAACCAGGATTGTCTTTGTTCGTCTTGGGTTATCTCTTCCCAAGTCCTGCTCATAGTAGAAATCAAATACCCCCTCTTTATTTGCTTTCTCTACTGCCTCAGCATAAGTCCGACCAAAGAACTGATTGACATGACTATGCTTTGTAAAGCCTGAAAGATGTCCAACTTGGGTCATTACACACACTCCACTTTAGAAGTGATAGAATCCATCAGACTAAAAATAGAATTTAGGTCAATGCCCTTCCCATCTTCCTGTACTGGCAAGATTTGAAGAAGTCGATACTCTTGTGCAGTGAGTGGAATTTGGTTTACTCCCAATTCATGAGCAGGAAAAGCATCTGTCAGACTGATAATGTGTTTGTTTTTCACTGTAGCGTATTTTTCTGATTTCATTAGATTGGGTATCCTTGAAGTCCAACATCAATCCCGTGATTTCCACATCCTTCCTCATATTCGGGGATACCAAGAAACATTCTGGTAACAATCTCGTAGGCTTCCTGTTTCTGTGCCTCAGTTCTCCACACAGGCTCATCAGTCAGGGAAGTTGATGCTGACTCCGTGTCAAACCAATTAGTAGAATAAAGAGTTTCTACACTCGGGTCAAGATGAAGAATTTGAATTGGATGAACTACTTTCTGCCACCCATCAATAATCTTCTCAATTGCTAAATAATCAATCTGAGAGATTGACAGAGTAGGAAAAGCAGGAGCAAAGTTGAGTTGGGGTTTAGTATCTCCCAAATCACCGAGATCATATCCCCATTTATTCACTAACTCATCCAGTGACCAGTATTCATGACACCAATGACAGAAATACTCCTTGTTCAGAACTGGGGTTCCCAATGCTTTCTTCATAAACTTCTTCTGGCACTTCGGACAATTGATACACTCAGAAATGTTCATCTTTGTTCTCCTTTTGTTTATTCAATTATACATTCATTTGGGGTTTTATTTGATTAGACTTACCTTAGAGGTGGGGCAGGGTGGGGTCGAACCAACCATCTTAGAGCTATCTAGGGAGGTAGTCAGATTGTACTTCTCTGTAGTTTCTCCTTGCACGCTCAATACATTACCATAATGCTACTGCCCCAAGGGGGGGGGCACAATCCAACTTGAGTGCCCAATCAAGATTACACTTACAAAATCCCAAAACTCTGTAGGATTTTTACTACAATGGCGACTGGGATACTAAACTCACCAATGAACAACCCAATCACAGATGCCCAGAAGAAGGGAAGTGTCTTTTCTAAGAAGGTGGAGAGCAGATAATTCACTGACCATCCACCTAACACCAAGTTCACTACCAGAATTACTAAATAACAACCACAACTTACTACACTAGATTCATTGTCATGTCTCATTTCTTATTCTCCAAGGGCGGGGTGAATAACTTCATCTTCTTTTACTTCAGGTGTTTGAGCAGGAACCTCATCCGGCTCTTCAGTGAAGCCAATTTCTTCCTCTTCTTCAAAAGAGAGAGGGATAGACAGGGAAGTAACCCAACCCTTTGCGACATTCACAAAGAAGCGGGTATCCCGTTCTTGGGCAATCTGCTGAATTTCAGGAAGAGGATTTTCTGAATGACGAATTTGAGTGCAATCAATTCCAACAGCATCCAGGAAGTCATTCAGGTTATCACTGCCAGCACCAGAACCACCTACAGCTAGGTTTCCATCAGCGTCAGCAGCGAAGTTGTCATACATCCCAAACCAGTACTTTGCACCAGCCCAGATACCATCTTTGATCTTGACATCGTTCCACATGCCACCAGTGAGTTCCAAGAGGCAGGCAAACTTACCATAGATAGATGGCTTGCCCGTTCGTTTGTTGGGCTTGCCCTCACGCTTCTCAATAACAGGGGCTTGCCCTTCTGGAGCAACAAACTTATCAAACTTGACTTCAAAGTAGCCATTAGCAGGAACAGCAAATAGAACACGATCACCAGCTTTGTTCATAGTGGCTGAAACTTTGATCTTGGTCTTATCTTTCATCTTCTTGAAGGGAACATATTCAGGAACAGTCCCATCCTCACCAAATGATACTTTCACAGTGAAGGTTTCAGCTTTCAAATCTTCTGTCTCTTCAAAATCAACCCGCATCATGGTTTCACTCAAACGAACCAAATCACAAACTCCCCTACGCCCCTTTTCAAATTCATTGTCAGTATTTTTTACACGAGTAGCCATATTTTCTCCAATTGTTTATAGTTGTTTTCAGAATTTCACAGTTATTAGGTGTTTAGGTAATTATTCTTCTGGGGTATCCTCCTTTTTGTCTGGAGTTTCATAAGGTAAACTTCGTAAAAATTTACTCATTATCTTTCTATCTTGCTCGTCCTGAATAGAGGTACAAACCTCCTTCACAAATTTTTCAGGTGGTAAATCCATTGAACTTTCAGGTAATTGTTTTAATTTGGTAAACAAATTCTTGAACATTTTTCTCCTCGTATTACTCCCTTCATAAAACAGCAATGGGTAGCAGGCAAAAGGAGTAAAGACCTGCTACCCATTCAAGACTAAGTAAGCTACCCAGTATTACGACCTCATAGGAATGACCTAATCTTTTGGTAACTGAGAGACGACTTCTTATAGTTTACTTAGTCTCAAATTTCTGCTCTTCAATCAGCTTACGTGCCTCTTCAATCCTCTTCTGACGATTTTCTTCAATCTCTTTCTTGCTCTCATAACCATTGGGTAGATATTTCATATCAACTCTCCTTTTGAACAGATTTGAAAAACTTACTAATATTAACTTGAATATGTGCAGGGTTTTGGGTTCCTTTCTGGGGTTGTGCCGGATGGATGTTTGATAAAACCTGAGCTATTGGCATTTCTTTTTTGACTGTTGCATGAGTTCCAGAAACCTTTACTTTGGTGTTACTGAAAAATCCCATTTTCATCTCCTTTTATTTATTCTACATTTTTCTTACTACTTAGTAGCGGGAACTGAAAACGAATCAGTTTTAGTGGGATTATGAGACCCATTCGATGCCTTACCGACCTCCCGCACCGCATAACAAACTTTTCCAGATTACCCAGTTGGCTGGAACATCAACTTCTCCTATCTAAGTCCACATGACGGTGAGATTCTTACTCACACCTACGTCACATAGAAAATCTAAAAGAGGACTAGCGGTGACAGCTCTGACCTTTGAGTGTAGGTCATGTGGTTCTGGTATATCCTACCTCAGTTCTAGGACTACCTTTTGTGGGCAATGGATGAGTTTGAACATCCGTTTCAGGTATTTCTCCAGTAGTTTTTATTCTACTGATTTATCATTTCCTGACACCTCTCACGTCGAGGAGCGTCACCCTTCGCTACTTGCCCATAAATCTCAATGCTATTCAGTTGTAAAGGTTCAGTGTAGTTGGGAGCCAGTTCTGGATAAAAGCTAAAGGAGTAGAAATCAGTTACCATCACTCTTGCTCCCAACTACTTAATTAGTATACTACACTTTACTGCTGTTGTGCATTAGAGTTGTATGAGAGTTCACCTTTGTGCTTCTCATCATTCTCAATAGTCTTTTTGTAGCAATGACCACTCGGAGTATGGAAGATAACAACTCCCTCTGGTCGCATAAATCCAGGACTTGCCACACTGCCATTCAATTCCAACATACTCAGGGCATATGCTATGTCAAGAGTATCGAATGTACCCGCAAACAGGATGGGAACTACATGACAACAGCTTGGGCGAACCTCATCACTCTCATCTGACCAACGAGAGACATTGAAGAGGCTGAATCTCTTCTCACTAAGCCCATAGCCCCTCTGAATGCCCTTACCCCACCATTCTCCATAATGATACCCAACTCCAAGGGTCATCAACTCATCTCTATGTTGAGTAGCCCACTGAGCAAAGCCAGCATTGTCACTTTGAATGTTACCAAACTCATCTGTAAGCCATTTATTACGGCTACCTACTTGGAACTCACCATTCTCACCAATTGCAATGATGCCATTGGTTCCATCAATTTTTTCTGTCACTAAAATATCACGACTAAGCCTACTAATCTTTGGGAATGCTTTAAATTCTAACATGTTTATTATTCTCCAGTTCTATTATACAACAGGTTCTGACCTAACAACTCCAAACATCTCTTCAATGCTTGGAGCTAGTGGGTGTCGGGTAGTAGAGGTTGAACTTGTTGCATACTGCCTCTTCACCAAGTCAATATACATGGTGTACTGCCCATCGTCACCCATGTAGAAGGTATCCCACTTTTCCTTGTTCATAAGTCGTTCTACCTTCAACTGCCTGATTGCCAAGTTATCAAAACTGGTTACTTTGAATTCCTTTGTGATGTTGGGAAGGTTCTTATACATCCATGCAGAGTTATAGTCAAACTCCTCATCATGTTTATTCAACCAAACTTCACCCCGTCTGAAAATCTTATACCCAAGAATGAGTAACTTCAATCCTTTTCTATACAGTTTGGTCAACTCTTCTGGTTTGATAACTCCATAAATTACATGGACTACAGTATTTTTGTGTTCAGTCAGTGTTTGTACAAGTTCATCTGAAACTTCTGTCACAGATATCCCTAAGCCATACACTAACTTATCTTCCACCAGATGAGAGATGAAGTCGAAGTTTTCAAGAAAGTGTTTCTGGTTCACTGTGATGTTAGCAATGATATTCTTATTTTTTAGTTCCAAAAGGAAAGGAACCAGGTCTGGGTGGTCAAGTGGATTTCCTCCACCCAAGGCTAACTCAGTGTAGGGTGAAAGGGTCTGAATGAAGTTTTGGTCTAGGATATTGCCGTGCAGACCCTTGACTGTGGAGTTTTCATGACAGAAAGGACATCCCCGATCACAATAATCTGTAATCTTCAAATCAATGTTCTCAGGGAAGGATGGGGTTAGGTTATCCAAATCATTCTCTCTAACCTTAGTTCCGTCATCATAAATGCTAACTTCGTAGTTCCCATTAGTGTACTTACCTAAAATTTTCATTTTTTTTTGGTTTTCCTATTTAACCATCATACCCATACTGACCAAAGGCAACGATCTTATCACCTGACTTTGTAGTAAATTTTTGGACAAAATCTTCTTTTTCATTCTGATTATAGGCATCAAATGTTTGAAGATCATCATCTTCCCAGTCCCCAGATTCCTCTTTCTCTTTGTAACCCTCTGGTAGAGGTACTAACACTTCTTTGCTTCTATCAAAGAGAAGTTCACCGGCTACCCATTTCTCATAATCCTCTTCTGGCACAATAGTCAAACTGTGAGTAGAACTGCTGTTTGTCTCAAATACTCCAACACGAATTTGTTTCATAATTTTCTCCTAGTGGTTATCATTATCAGTTTCAAAAGAATACTTTTCATTGAACACAAAGTCTAAAACCTTTATTTTGAACCCTTCTTCATCAGAGACCAAGAACTCATCTAAGACATCATCTGATTGGTGATCTACATAGCCAAGTGGACTCCAATTGTCATTACACGCCTCTATCACAAGTTCCTGCCCACAATGTTGTTTTACTGCTTCTTTTAGCCAAGTATACTCTTGGAGTTTGAAGAATTCTTCAAGAGTATTGACTTGGTTTTTGGTAGCAAGCATGGTAATGACATAAGATAGCTTACTATCAAATCCATAATAACTTTCCTGCTCCCATCCATACTGCCCAAACCGAATTGTTCCAAGGAACTTCGGGTACTCATATTTATCTTCCCCACAGATGGTAATACTGTGGGTTGATGAGGAATTGGTTTCAAATACACCTTGTCTTGTGTGTTTCATTCTTGTTTTCTCCTATATCCTTATTTTACTACAAAAAGTTGATACTGTGTCAGATAGTCACATATAGACCATCATTGATAGCCTCTACGCAGTCAGAAGCCTCATTGTCACTCAATCCTTTCTCCATTGCTACATCATATATCTCCTGGGCATCACTGAAGTCATTCAGATCAAGCTGTACTTGTGCCTTGCCAATGTTGATAAGAGTAATAGTCATCCTTTTATTTCTCCAAGTAAAATAGAACTGAATGATAGGGGATATGCAGGGGCTTCTCACGTTTAGTAATGTCTACATAAACTTCCCACCCCGAATCCAAATTCTCATTGGGATAGTACATCATGTAAATCCTTTTGATTGTTCCTCCAAACCTATACTCATCCAGTTTGAATACTGTACCATCAATCAACGTTACTGAACTAATTTCCATTTTCATTTACTCCTTGAAAGTAATAAAAGCTGACACGGTATCAAAATCAATGGTGATAACTGATACCTCATCTTCTCGAAATAACCTATGATGAATTTTTTCTTGCTTGTCATTGTAGAAAACAAATTCATACAATTCAGTATCTAGTAAACTTCTCACTAGCTGAAATTTACTGTTCACAATAATCTTTCTTTCAAGTAGGTACTTCAACAATTGATTCTTCACTTTTCATCTCCTTATTCTGCTGGTTCTTCTTGATAATAGGATACTTTCTTTGTCTCTTTTGTCACAATCCGCCCAGAGTTATTCTTCTGGGCAGGAATTTCTTTGGCTAAGGGTACTGGTAAATCTTGAAAGGGAGTTATAGGTTCGTTATCTGAATTAAAATTTGAATTTTCAGGGTATCTTGTACTTGTATCTTCAGTATCTTTGTGGGACAAATTGACCCTAGTACCAGACAAATTGACCCTAGTCTCTGGACAATTTGTCCCTAGTGATTTTTTCTTTGCTGTGCTGATTCTATTTGATTTTTCTTTGGAGAAGGCATCTAATTCCTTCAATTTCCAGGATGATTTAGCATTTACAATATAATGACTAGGTGTTCTGCTTGCCTTACCATTGAAAATACACTTGATTAGCCCATATTTCATTAACTTAGCGAACGCCCTATCTACTGTCTTTTCACTCGCCCCAATTACACCTGCGATAGTCTGGGCAGAAGCAGTACACTTTTTGCCCGTCATATCACACCTTCGTTTAATTTGACCAAAGGTAGCACGATCAGCAACATTTAGACCTTTTGGAAGTGCATCGAACAGAGGTGTCCACTTGTCATCATACGGATTTATTTGTTTTCCCATCTTACTCCAAAGAAAAAGTCACTTCCCATTCCTGTTGCCGCAGGTTTGAGAAGTGACTGGTATTACCTATTGTTGGGTCTCGGCAAAGACGTTTTGTTTATTGCAAGACTAAGTATATCATGCACCTGATACTGTGTCAACTACTTCCTCCCAATCATTCGCTACAAGGGCGGTAGCCGTTGGTTCGTAATCCTTTTCCACCAAGGTATCAAAACTAACAAACCCGTCTGGACTAAGGTATACATTAGGAACTTCTGTTCCCCATCTCTTACGCCTTACTTTCCCACCTTCATCAACTATCTTCATTGCCTGCCAAAACTTCATTTTTTATTCTCCTTCAACTATATAGGCAATGTTTTCTACAGGGATAGTTACAACTCGGTCTGATCTGTCAAAGATAGATAGTATGCCCTCTCCCATAGCAACTCGGTCATAGATTAATTTTACTTGTTCTACTGGGCACTCAAAGGTAAGTTCTCCTCCTGTGGGTGATTTTAATTTGATTGTTACTTTCATTTTATTTCTCCTTCTTATAATTCATGAATGATTAGGTTATCCAAGTCAATTACCTTGGAGGGATCAACTTCTGCAATCCCTGTAGGCTTCGTTTTGTTCTTGGGGTGCATCATAACGCCCAACACTACTTTAATGTGCCAATCGGGGATTAGGTCTGGGATGTTTACCCACTTGTATGTGTTATTCAGGTATAGCTCATCTCTTACTAGGATGTGGTGGGACACTCTACCTCCAATTAGGGTCAAACCTGCCAAGTCTATCAGAGAGGAACTTTACACGCTTTTCTAATCTCTTTCTGGTTTCAATCTCATGTACCAGTGCCTCAGCCATTTCAAGGGCAATACCATCAAACTTTTCAGGGCAAAATGGGTTGTTGCACTCAGCATGAATAAATGTATGTTTACTGAATGGTATAGTGCTAATTTTGTATTCCATCTCCTCTCCACAAGCATTACATATCTTTGCTTCTGGTTCTTCTTTTGGCATACGAGTATCTTCTATATCTCTATCGTTCATTTTTATTCTCCTCATCTAGTTCTTTAGAAATCTCTAAATATAAGTCAATAATATTATATCCCCAACTATTATCTCCAAGCTCCCACCCATATTTAGTAGCTACTAATTCACGAGCATCCATGCTTTCAATGGTGGCATCTCTTGATTCATCCTTTTCATTATTTGCCCCAAGCCGTTCCCTAATATCACCTAAGATTCTCAATTCTCGTAGCAATTCAATTTTCTTACTTCCAGTTATACTCATTGTTTATTTTATCCTTATCTAATTAAACCACTGGGTAGCCATAGCTCTCCCAACATTCTGAAAGGTCTTAGACCGAAGCAAAGACCTATTTTCACTTGGAGGAAGATAATGTATTCTTTCCCTTTCTTTCTTCGGTAACTTCATCATCTCCTCATAGACATTATCTGTTTCAACTAGCAGAGGAAGTTTGTGGAGCCAAAGGCAGGTTGATTTTTGTTCTAAATGACCAAACATATAAGGCTGAATAATCTGGTCTGGTTTTCTGTAAACTGTAGACATAATACCAATAGGATTTTCAATTGCATAAGGAAAATCCAGGTTTGCAAGTCTCATGAAAAATTCAATTGCCTGAACCCTTGCATCTCGTCTTTCTTTCCCTATCAATTTTCCACTCTTTAATGGTGGCTGGTCTTTGAACCATCGTTCCCCACTCCCTGTCAGATAATCACAGGGAGGGAAGAAAATACCCGCA
>Ga0105105_10000486_pt1 | contig 18106 bp, 16 predicted proteins | sample PPLLaktember2015_4_FD_79108 | JGI IMG/M metagenome (GOLD analysis project Ga0105105, IMG submission 79108) | Freshwater sediment microbial communities from Prairie Pothole Lake near Jamestown, North Dakota, USA - PPLs Lake P8 Core (1) Depth... | ecosystem: Environmental > Aquatic > Freshwater >...
CTGGACGGCTGAAAATGATGGGCAGGCTTTTATGTGGCGCCAAAAAACAATTGATCTTTCAGCATATTCAAATAAGCAAAATCTTAAACTAGGTTGGCAATATGTTGGAAATGACGGTGACCTGGTCGGATTAGATGGCGTTAAGCTTCTCGGATATCCTACTTCTGTTGATGTAATCAGCAGCGAAATACCTACTGAATTTGAATTGAGTTATAATTACCCAAATCCATTTAATCCTTCTACAAAGTTTAAATATGCTTTGCCAGAAGGAAGAAATGTTAAAATTATTATTTATGATCTTAATGGAAGTAAAGTAACCGAGCTTGTAAATAATTATCAGGGTGCTGGAACTTATGAAGTAACCTGGAACGGAAAAAACGATCTTGGTAATCAGGTTGCAAGCGGTACGTACATTTACCAGGTTAAAGCAGGTAATTTTTCTCAATCAAAAAAGATGGTAATGCTAAAGTGATTTTCAACCTTTAAATACAGTTTTATAAAGGCGACTCAAGTAGGGTCGCCTTTTTTTTAGGACGATACAAAATTAAAAATCTGATTTGAACGGACTGTTGCAAGAGATTCATATCGTCCGTCTGCTCGGAATATTTTGAATCAAATCTTTCGATTTTGAAAAAAGGAGAAACTGTAAACAAATTCTGTCTGAACATAAAAGGATTTTGAGACAACCTCTAAATAAATAAAAATTTCAACAGTCTACTTGAGTAAATTATCAAACTAAATTTTAATCATGAGTTTCAGAATGGATCTCATCATGTAATTCAATCGGTTCTAAATGTGTTGTAATATTGGCTTGAGTCTTTAAGTTTTTTTTGATTGATCTTTCTAATTCGGTTGCAGTGTTATGCGCATCTTCAAGAAGAGTTCCTTTTGGAAAAAGTAAATGAAACTCCAGCCATATAATATTTCCACTTTCTCTAATTCTAAATTGATGATATTCCAATCCTTTGCTAGTTGTTTCTTGATTAAGAATTTTTCTAATAGCATCTGCGGTATTTTTATCTCCTTCATCCATTAGTCCACCAATTGATTGCCTGACTAATTTACCGCCCGACCATAAAATATTTAGCGCAGCTATTATAGCTACTATAGGATCAAAGGGAAGCCAACCAGTTAGCCATGTAAGTAATAAGCCTCCTACAACCCCAAAACTAGTCCAGGAATCTGTTAGAACATGTTTTCCATTAGCTATAAGTATAATTGAATTACTTTTCTTCCCTTTCCAAACTAAGTAAAGCCCTAAGATGAGATTTATTACGGAGGCAGTAAAAGTAAAATAGGTACCTTTATCAAGATTTGATATTTCAATTCCAAATATTAAACGCTTAATAGAAACATAAATAATAAAAATGGCTGCAAGGATGATTAATCCCCCTTCAAATCCAGCAGAAAAGTAGCTAATCTTGTGATGTCCATAAGTATGCTCTTCATCTGCAGGTTGAAAACTATACCACAAGCTAAATACTGCAAAGCCAACGCCTATTACGTGTATAACAGACTCCGCTGCATCAGACAAAATAGCTGTAGAACCAGTTAGATGGTATGCATACCATTTAATTCCCAGCATTAATATCCCAAATGCAAAAGAAAGTCTTATAGCAAACATTTGGGTTGATTTGTTATTTTCCATAAAATTTTGTTATAAAATTAAGAAAAAAGTATCTAAAGATTTAATTATTTAAAATCTATTTTCAACTACGACGATTATTACGAATTTCATTCTCTATTTATCCCTTTTCATAAAATTCTTGTAGACTTTTTTACCTTTAACTAATTTCAGTAAGGCATTTAATAAAATTATTAATTTTCGTTAAATCAATTATTGTGAAATGCACCTGCAGTTTTAGAATTATATTAGGAATATTAAATATGAAATTATTTCACATTATTATTTTCATTTTACTAACTTCATTATTTATGGAACAAACATTATTCGCACAAAATAACGACTGGCCAAATTTTGCCAGATACAAGGAAGATAATCTAAAGTTAGGGTTACCGAAAGCTGATGAAAATCGTGTTGTGTTTATGGATAATTCAATTACACAAGGTTGGATTGAAGCCGATCCAGATTTCTTTATGAGTAAATCATATATCAATAGAGGAATAAGCGGACAGACAACTCCACAGATGCTGATAAGATTTAGACCCGATGTTGTAAATCTTAAACCAAAAGTTGTTGTGATTTTAGCAGGCACCAACGATATCGCAGGTAATACAGGTCTATCTACACTTGAAATGATTGAGGATAATATCGCATCGATGGTTGAGATTGCAAAAGCAAACAACATTAAAGTTGTACTCTGCTCAGTGCTGCCTGCATTTGAATATCCGTGGAAGCCGGAACTTGAGCCCGCACAAAAGATCGTTGATCTTAATAAATGGATAAAAGAATATTCAATTAAAAATGAAATCATTTACGTTGACTATTTTACTCCAATGGCTGATGAACACAACGGTCTTAAAAAAGAATTTTCTGAGGATGGTGTTCATCCTAACATAAATGGTTACAAAATAATGGAACCTTTAGTAGAAAATGCCATAAAAGTTGCTTTAACAAAAGAATAATCCAAATAATAGTTTCATAGTTAAAAATTTTTTAAGTAATTTTGCTTTGCATTTGGAGCGAGGTTTACCCCCAGACCTCTAACCGATGTACCCCGATGTTGAACCCCTTCATCGGGGATTTTTATTTTAAATGCGTATAAGTAGTGTAAGATCTGATCATATCATTATTTAATCGAAAAAAAGTTCAATGTTTTAACGCACTGGGACAAAATATCCAGCAAATACTTTGTCCAATTATTCTTAAATTGCATATCAAATCATCTATATTTAATTTTTCAATAGTAATTACTAACGGAGAAATTTACGCGTAATGTTAAAATTTATTAAAAAAATATTTGGCGATAAGCACGAGAAAGATCTTAAAGTATTATGGCCGATTGTGACTGAAATTAACAGTCATTATGAAACTATAAAAAATCTTACCGATGACGAGTTGAGAAATAAAACAAATGAATTTAAAGAAAAGATTCAAGCACATACTGAGGAAACCAGAAAAAACATTAGAGAGCTAAAAACCCGTTTACAGTCTGATGAAGAATTTGATCGCAACGCAGCCTATGATGAACTTGATGAACTTGAAGAAAAACTTAACGATGAGTATGAGGAAATTCTTGATGAACTTTTACCAGAAGCTTATGCTGTTGTAAAATCAACATGCCAAAGATTAGTTGGTAAAAGCTGGACTGTTGCAGGAAATAAACTTAACTGGGATATGGTTCCTTATGATGTGCAGCTTATCGGCGGAGTAGTTCTTCATCAAGGTAAGATTGCAGAAATGGGAACGGGTGAAGGAAAAACTCTTGTTGCAACTTTGCCAATGTATCTTAATTCGTTAACCGGTCGTGGTGTACATCTGGTTACTGTTAACGATTATCTTGCTAAACGTGATAGTGAGTGGATGGGTGAGATATTCAGATTTCACGGCTTAACAGTTGGCGTAATACTAAACACAATGGATTCCCTGCAACGACAGCAGCAATATGCCTGCGATATAACTTATGGAACAAATAACGAATTTGGTTTCGATTATCTGCGTGATAATATGTCTGTTGATATTTCTCAACAGGTACAACGCAAACATAACTACGCCATTGTTGATGAAGTTGATTCTGTTTTGATTGATGAAGCAAGAACTCCGCTTATAATTTCAGGTCCAGTTGATCGTGATGATCAGCAATTTAATGATATGAAACCAAGAATTGAACGGTTATACAGACTTCAGAAAAATCTTGTTGCCACACTTGTTCAGCAAGCTGAAGAAATGTTAAATGGCGAAAAAAATGAAACTGAAGCAGGAGTTTTATTATTCCGTGCACAACGCGGTTTACCTAAGAGCAATAAACTTGCAAAAGTTTTTTCAGAACCATCTTTTAAAAAATTAGTGCAAAGCACAGAGATGGAATATCTTAGGGAAAAAGGTAAGAACATGCATATCATTGATGAAGAACTTTATTTTGTAATCGATGAAAAAAGCAACCAGATTGATCTTACTGAAAAAGGAAGAGAAGAGCTTGCAAAAGGCAGCGGATTTGAAAAAGAATATTTTGTATTGCCAGATCTTGGATATGAAATAAGCAAATTTGAAAACGATGAAACTATTTCAATCGAGGAGAAAGTAAAAAGAAAAGATTTGCTTTACAAAAAATATTCCGAAGCCAGTGATAGGATTCATACACTTAATCAATTGTTAAAAGCATATACACTTTTTGAAAAAGATGTAGAGTATGTTATAACTGATGAAGGAAAGATTGCAATTGTAGATGAGTTTACCGGTCGTGTACTGCCAGGCAGAAGATACAGTGATGGATTACATCAGGCTATTGAAGCTAAAGAAAATGTAAAGGTAGAAAGAGATTCACAAACCCTCGCTACAATTACTCTCCAGAATTATTTTAGAATGTACAACAAACTTGCAGGAATGACAGGAACCGCAGAAACTGAAGAAGGCGAGTTTTTTGAAATTTATAAATTGGAAGTTGTTGTTATTCCCACTAACAGACCTATCGCAAGAGATGACCAGGATGATGCCGTTTATAAAACAAAACGTGAAAAGTATAATGCGATCATAGAACAGATTGAAGATTTGAAAAAAAATGGGCGACCTGTTCTCGTTGGTACAACATCTGTAGAGGTTTCTGAAACATTAAGCAGAATGCTAAAACGAAAAGGTCTTCAGCATAACGTGCTCAACGCAAAACAGCATCAAAAGGAAGCAGAAGTTGTGCAGCACGCAGGTGAGTTAAGTGCTGTTACAATTGCAACAAACATGGCAGGTAGAGGTACAGATATAAAACTTGGTGCAGGCGTTGTTGATAAAGGCGGTCTATATATTCTTGGAACTGAAAGACACGAATCAAGAAGAATTGACCGACAGTTGAGAGGTAGAGCTGGAAGACAGGGAGATCCGGGTGTTTCTAAATTCTATCTTTCACTTGAAGATGATTTGATGAGATTGTTCGGCAGCGACAGGATTTCTTCAGTGATGGAAAGAATTGGAATAAAGGAAGGTGAAGTGATTCAGCATCCGATGATTAGTAAATCAGTTGAACGTGCCCAGAAAAAAGTTGAAGAGAATAACTTTGCTATTAGAAAAAGATTATTAGAGTATGATAACACAATGAACTCGCAGCGGGAAGTTATTTACTCAAGAAGAAAAAAAGCTTTGCAAGGTGATAGATTAAAAAGTGAACTTCTTGGTCTTACAGAAGAAATGATAGATGAAATTGTTGAGAAAAATTTTGAAGAAGTAAACGTTATAGCTATTAGAGAGCAGCTTTTACAAAGTTTGCTTGTAGATGTTAAGCTTGAACCGGAAGAATTTGAAACTCTTGGTGAAGCCGGGATTAAGAAAAAAATAATTGATGCTGCAAATGATTTCTATAAGAGAAAAGAAGAGATGCTTGGTTCCGAATTAATGGCAAGATTAGAAAGATACGCTGTGTTAAGTGTTCTTGATCATAAATGGAAAGAACATCTGCGTGAAATGGATGATCTTAAAGAAGGTATCGGATTAAGAGCATACGGACAAAAAGATCCTTTAATTGAATACAAGGGTGAAGCATTTAAAATTTTTGTCGAACTTTTAAACCAGATCAGAAATGAGTCCGTATCCTTTGAATTCAAGTTTTTTCCACAAGCACCGGAAGAAGTTCAAAGAAGAAGAACAGCACCAATTCGAATGATGGAAAGTAAGCAAAGTACAGAGAACATCGGTTTGTCAAATCGTCCGCCGCAAACGAATCCCGAAGGTAAAGTTCAAACTGTTCATGTTGAAGCAAAGATAGGACGCAATGATCCTTGTCCTTGTGGGAGTGGAAAAAAATATAAACAATGTCACGGCAGATCATAGTGGGGTAAAAAGCAATGGTTAATGGAGAATGGGCGATGGATCTAAGTGAACGGCGGGGGAATGGAAAAATCAAAAATCGGTGTTTCTTGTTTATAAATCTAAATAATAAATCCAAAAACTTGAACGTTAATTCTACAATCGGAGACTTCTATGAAAAAAATTGAAGCAATAATTCGCCCATTTAAACTTGATGAAGTAAAAGAAGCTTTGGTTGAAGAGGGAATCCACGGACTTACGATTTCTGAAGTGAGGGGATATGGCAGACAAAAAGGACACACAGAAACCTACCGTGGAAGTGAATACCAGATTGAGTTCATTCCAAAGATAAAAATAGAAATAGTTGTTAATGACGTTTTGTTAGATAAAGTTATTGATGCAATACTTCGAACAGCAAAAACAGGGCAGGTTGGAGACGGAAAGATATTTATTTCTGATGTGCAGGAAGTAATAAGGATACGAACTGAAGAATCCGGCAGCCAGGCTTTGTAGAAAAAAAATGCCTTTTTCTTTTTCCTAAGGTTTAATAGCTTAACTTATGATTTTAAGAAACAAAACAACTAAGTCTTTAGTTTTATTAATTCTTCTGCTTATTCTTAGCGGATGCTCAGTTTGGGATAATTTTACCACCTACTTTAATCTATATTTTAACACTGCCACTCTTTATGAAAATGCTGAGGAGGAAATACTTTCTCAAAAACGTGATCTTTTTTCGATTGAACCATTAGTAGTCCCAGGTACTGCAAAAACAGCATTAGATAAAGTTGTAGAAAAAAGTTCTAAGTTACTTCAATTCTATTCGTCATCATCTTATGTTGATGAGGCATTGATGATGCTCGGTAAATCATTTTATTATCAAAATAATTTTCAAAAGTCTAATAGAAAATTTGAAGAACTTCTTGCTACCAATATTGATGATGACGAGACTATGACTGAAGCAAATTTATGGATCGCAAAAAATTTATTTGAACTTAGAGAATTTTCTAAAGCACTAAAATTAATCGAAGAAGTTCGTGTTAAAGCAGTTGAAGAGGGTTATGATAAAATTGTAAAAGAATCTTATGTTCAGGAAATAATATACAGGCTTAAGGAAAAAGATAATGTAAAAGCAATTAGTCTTGCTAATGAGTTTGCTGAAGTTTATGATGATGGCATAGTGCAAGCTCAGATTTATTATGAGTTGGGAAATCTTTATACATTAATTGGTGAAAATGATAATGCAATAACAGCATATGAAAAAGTATTTGAGTACTCGCCTGATTTTGATCTTGAAATAAGTGCAACAATTAAATATGCTGATGCGTTACGCAATGCAGGTCAAACACAGAAATCTCTGGAAGTATTTGAAGATATTCGCAATGAAGATAAGTATCTTAATTCTTATAGTGAAATTGATTTTGAAATAGGAAAATCACTTGTTCAACTTGGCAAATATGATGAGGCTCTGGATCAATTTAGATTAGTTGATACAACCTATAAAAGCACACCATTTGCGTCGGCTTCTAATTTTGAAATAGGTGAGTTATATCGAACAAAGTTTTTAAAATATGATAGCGCTGGACATTATTTCTCAAAAGCCGCTGTTTCAAATCCGCCTAAGGATTATCTTGAAAAGGCAAAAAGTAATAATCTATTATTTGCCAAATATTCAAAGCTAAGGGGAGAAATAAACAGGATTGATAAACAGCTTTTTTACTCTGAGAATCCTGAAATATTTATTAAAGATTCCACCGATTATCTTGCTGATTCTTTAAAGATACTTGACGAGTTTCTTGCACAAAAAGAAATGCAGGAAATTTGGAAGGGAGCTGAGGTTGATACTACTTCTGGGAAAATAGATTCATCATTTATTAAAGATTCCATTTCTGTAAAAGATAGTTTGGTTAAAGTTGATAGCCTAATAAAAATTGGCGAAGTATCTGCTTTTGATACTGTTGGATTAGAAAAAAGATTACTTGATTTCAAAAAACAAAAAAGAGTTGAAGCTGAAAATGAATTAAAGAATAAAGAATTATTGAATCTTAGAAATCAGGGTCAGTTAAAACTTGATAGTCTTAACTTCAAGGGAAATCCTCCTAAAAGATTATCAATATCAATAGATTCTGCAAAGACGATAATTTCTAAAAATAATCTGGAGCTGGGTAACCTGTTTTTAACTGATCTAAATGTGCCGGATTCATCACTTATTCTATATCAGCAAAACTTAGAAAAGTTTGCTGGCACAAGTTATTATCCAAATACACTATATGCGATGGGCAGTTATTATTTAACTGTAAACGAAAATGCTAAAGCAGATAGTCTATTCCAAATAATTTATACAGATTACAAAGATAAAAATATTGTTAATGCTGCTGCTAATAAATTAAATTTACCTTTGGTTGATTTTGATTATGACCCTGCAAAAGAAATTTATGTTTTGGCTGAAGGTTATATGCTTGATAGTATTTATTCAAAGTCTATCGATAAATTTTGGAGCATTTATAAAGAATATCCAAAGTCTCCTTTTGCACCCAAAGGATTGTATGCATCAGGATTGATTCTTGAAGATAACTTGTTTTTATTAGACTCTGCCGCTTCTGTTTATGATACATTAATAGCAAAATATCCCACTACTCCTTACGCGAAGAAAATTTCTCAGAAAATTTCTTTCTACAAACAAGAAAAAGCCAGAATTCAAAAAGCAATTCAGGATAGTTTAAATGCTTTAGTACAATTGAAAACAGATTCTACAACTGTTGCTTTGAATGCTTCTGATGAAACTGAAGAATTAACTAATTTGGCTTTTGGCAACACTATTGAGGATGGTAAAATTGATGAAGAATCGAATCCTGAATTAAATAATGAAATTTTAGAACCTAAAAAACAAGTTGGAAATACCCGGAAAAAGAAACTTGAACCTCTCTGGGATCCACGTAAACATTTTAATTGATCTGTTAAAGATTAAATAAATTCCTTCCATTATGCGCTACAGAGAATTATTACTTCTCATTGAAGAAGGTGAAAATATTCAGGTTGAGTTTAAAAGAAAATTTTCAACTCACGATAAAATTGCACGTGAAATGATTGCGTTTGCAAACACAAAAGGCGGTTATGTTCTATTTGGGGTTGATGATGATAAAAAAATTGTAGGAGTTGAAAGTGAAAAAGAAACTTCTGAGTTAGTAAAGGATGCTGCGCTAAACTACTGTGAACCTCCACTTGAATATTCCATTGAATATAGAGAAATTGAAAGTAAAGAGATTGTAATTGTTTCAGTTCCGGAATCTATTTTGAAACCACACCGCTTACAGGATTACAAAACGGATTTAGATATTACTACAGCTATTGTTCCGATTCGTGTTAATGATAAAAGTGTTCAGGCAAGTAAAGAGATGATAAGAATATTTCGTGCTCAGTCAAATCAGGCAGCATTAAAAAAATATGTACTTGGTCCAACTGAAAAAATAGTTTTTGAATACCTATCGAAAGTTGAAAGAATATCGGTAAAGGAATTAAGCAATCTCGTTAACATTTCTGAAAGAAGAGCTTCGAGAACTTTAGTTAAAATGGTTCGTGCAAATTTACTTATGATTCATACCAAAGATAATGGGGAAGAGTTCTTTACGGCGGCGGTTTAATATTTATTCTTATCAAATATTTTTCTCAACTCAAAAATTGCAATGCCATAAGCAACTGCGACATTTAAAGATTGTTTAATACCGTATTGCGGAATTTCAATTGAGTAATCACATAAATCCAATACTTCCTGAGAGACACCTGTAATTTCATTTCCTACAACTAAACAAAGTGGGAAATCATTTTCAGTTATATTGTAATATGGTGTACTGTTTTCGGTTAGTTCGAGCGCGCAGATTTTAATTCCTTTAGACTTAATTTCTTTTATTGCCTCTAAAGGATTTTTTACATATTCCCACTTAACACTTTCTGTGGAACCTAATGCGGTTTTCAAAACGTCTTTGTTGCCAGAGTTATTGGAATCTATTGGAGGATGTGGAGTGTAGCCGCATAAAATAAGTTTTTCAATCATTGCACCGTCTGAGTTTCTGAAAATTGAACCGACATTATATGAACTTCTAATGGAGTTTAGTAAAACATAAACAGGCAGTTTTTTTACGGTGTGAATCGTTTCAAGAGAACTTCTGTTTGTGGAAATTTCATCATGTGTAAGTTTGCGCATCAACTTACTTGGTTTTGTTCAAGTTTGTATGCTAGCTGTCCACATGCTGCTGCAATATCATCACCCTGTGTATACCTTACCATTACAACTATATTATTTTCTCTTAGAGTTTTAACAAATTCATCAACCCTGAATTTTTGAGACGGTTCAAGTTCCTGTGCAAAGCCTGTTGGATTCATATGAGCAATTGAGTTAAATGGTATAACATTAATCTTGCAAGAAAGTGATTTACATAATTTTATTAGTGCACTCAAATCATCAGATCTGTCATTAATATCTTTTAACATTACATATTCAAAAGTAATTCGCGTATCAGTTTGTTTTGCGTAATATCTAACTGCTTCAAGATTATCTGCAACAGAATATTTTTTGTTGATAGGCATAATTTTGTTACGCGTTTCATCAAATAAAGAGTGAAGTGAAAGGGCTAACTTCACTTTGAAACCACTGTCAGCAAGTTCAACAATCTTTGGCGCAATTCCGGCTGTTGAAACTGTTAAACGTCTTAAACTGATATCTTTAGTTTTTCCTTCTGCAAAAATTTGAAGTGTCTTTAATGTATTTGCATAGTTAAGCAGCGGTTCACCCATGCCCATATAAACGATATTAGTAATCTTGTTTTTACCATAGTCTCTAGATGCCATCAGAAATTGATCGATAATCTCAGCAGATGAAAGATTTCTTTTATATCCCATTAAGCCCGTTGCACAAAACTGGCAGTCTAAGGGACATCCAACTTGTGTTGAGATACATAATGTAATTCTTTTCGGATCAGGTATTATAACTGATTCAACAATCAAATCATCCTGGGTTTTGAATAAATATTTTTTTGTGCCGGTTCTTTGAGATTGTTCTGAAGAAATTAATGTTAGTGTATTTAGTTCGCAGTATAGATTTAGTTTTTTTCTAAGATAATTTGGAATGGTGGACATTTCATCAAAGCTTGCAGCCATGTGTCCGTAAATCCACTCAAATACTTGATCCCCTCTAAATTTTTTTTCACCTGCTGCTACAAAGAAATCTTTTAATTCTTTTGGGGTTAAACCCTTAAGCATTGTTTTGCTAACAGGTTCCTCAGTTGTTGTTTGTTCTGTCATGATGTAACTATGAAATAAGTGATGTTGATAGAAAATACCAACCCTAACAAAAATCCCCAAGATTGATACATATTAATTATTAGTTTATTTTTGATATAAAATAAACGCCATAAATAAGCAACTTAAAATTAACAGGTTTTTATCAAATTAAAAAAGGATTTAAAATGAATTTCGATCTAACAGAAGAACATTTAATGATACAAGAATCCGCAAGAGATTTTGCTTTAAATGAAATAGCTCCTACTGCAGTGCAACGTGATAAATCCGCTGAATTTCCGTATGAGATTGTAAAAAAAATGGGCGAGCTTGGTTTTATGGGTATGATGGTTGCACCTGAATATGGTGGTGCAGGATTGGACACGATAAGTTACGCTCTTGCAATGATCGAAATTTCTAAAGTTGATGCAAGCGTTGGTGTTATTATGTCGGTTAATAATTCGTTGGTTTGTTATGGACTAGAAAAGTATGGTTCAGATTTTATTAAACAAAAATATCTTATACCCTTAGCTAAAGGAGAAAAACTTGGTGCGTTTGCATTATCCGAGCCTGAAGCGGGAAGTGATGCTACAAAACAAAGAACAATGGCGGATAAGGATGAAAATCATTTTAGATTAAACGGAATTAAAAACTGGATAACAAACGGAACGACTGCAGATTATGTTTTGGTTATGGCAACAACAAATAAAGAACTTGCTCACAAAGGCATATCAACTTTTTTAGTTGAAAAAGGTACGCCGGGATTTGATCACGGAATTAAGGAAGATAAACTTGGAATCAGAAGTTCAGACACTTGCTCTTTAACTTTTGAAAACTGTAAAGTTCCTGCTGAAAATCTCATCTGGGAAGAAGGAAAAGGATTTAACTTTGCAATGAATACTTTAAATGGCGGAAGGATTGGTATTGCTTCTCAAGCCGTTGGAATTGCAGAAGCATCATTGGATGCTGCAGTTAAGTATGCTAAAGAAAGAAAAGCTTTTGGACAAACGATTTCAAACTTCCAGGCAATACAGTTTATGCTTTCAGACATGGCTGTAAAAGTTGATGCGGCTAAAATGTTGACTTTAAAAGCTGCAGCGCTTAAAGATGCCGGTAAACCTTATATTAAAGAGGGAGCAATGGCAAAACTTTATGCTTCCAAAGTTGCGGTTCAAAATGCACTTGATGCAATTCAAATTCATGGTGGTTACGGTTATGTGCGTGATTATTTGGTTGAAAGATACTTGCGTGATTCTAAGATAACTGAGATTTATGAAGGCACTTCTGAAATACAAAAAATTGTAATAGCAAGAGCTTTACTTGATAGTAAATAAAAATAAACATCGTTTGTAATTTTTAATGTTCCATGTAAACATAAAAATTAACTCATCCCCCTTTTGTTCCACCTTCTTTTTGAAAGAGAAGGGGCTTAGGTGGTTGAGTTCTATAATATTATAATTCTTCCATAGTAAAATTATTTTTACTACCAATGCAAAGAAAAAAATATTTATTAACAGTTATACTGTTAATGACAGTAACAGTTAATTCCCAGACAGATTGGGTTAGATGGGAAAAGTCTGACGTGAGTTATCAAATAAAAGATAATTATCTCGATAGGGAATATGATCTTTCAATCAAATCAGCATCAGATATAATTGTGAAACCAGTTATTAACGCATATTGGTTTTTTATTTCGGATGTTGATGGAGCAAACTGTCCATTCCAGCCTTCTTGTTCAAGTTTTCTTGTACAATCAATTAGAGAAACCAATCCGTTTCAGGGAGTTGTGATGTTCTTTGATAGATTTACAAGAGATACAAATGTTTTTGGAAGAGACGAACATTACCCCAAATATGGCAAAAGACATTTTTACGATCCTATAACACTTTACACTTTAGATACGAATAAAATCAAATTCATTCCTGCCAACACTTTTATAAATGAATGAAGACGAAGATATTTCTTATACTGATTGTTGTTTGCTCTTCAATCTATTCACAGCGTATAGATTTTAACTTACCACAAAATATAAAACTGTTTGCAGATTTTCTATTTTGTGAAAAGGATTATTTAAGAGCAATTGAAGAATATGGAAAATATTTAGAAGTAATTGATAACGACACAGTTAAATTCAAAATAGCATTAAGCTATTCTTTAATGAATGATCAACTTAACGCATTGCAAGAATTTAGTTCAGCAAATAATTCATCTACTTTTTATGAACAAAGTAGTATTGAAATATTGAAATCGCTCTATTTGCTAAAGTATGATTCAACTTTCTATGTATTTGGAAATGATCTGATAAACTCAAAATCACAATTCTCAACTAATGCTCAAAAATTATTAAACACTTCAATATTTCTGACTGAAAAAGGATTGCCAGATAAAAATATTTTTTTTAAACCATTTGAGAGTGAAGAAAAATTATTTTTAGAAAAATTTTATGACCAGAAACTAAATCCACCTTATAAAAGTGAAACTGCTGCTGGAATTTTTTCTGCGATCATTCCTGGTTCTGGAAAAATTTATACAGAAGATTATGGAGATGGTATTACCGCTTTCATTTTATCTGGCTTACTTACTTATTTAGCTTATACAAATTTCGAACATAATCATCCAACCCGTGCTTGGATATTTACTGCACTTGGTGCTGGTTTTTATGCTGGTAATGTTTATGGTTCTATTGCATCTGCACAAATTTTTAATGCAAAAGTTAATTTTGATTTTGAAAATGGAATTAGACTTTTTCTTGAAGATAAAGACTATTTTTCACCGACGTATGACTTCTGTAAATAAAACAATAGTCTTTTTTCTTTTGCTTGCAGTTATGAATTTGCATCCGCAAACTTCTTTGCAGCAACAATTTGATTCTGCTATTGAATTATATAATCAAGAAAAATATTTTGATGCTATTACGGAATTTAAGCGGCTGCAATTTTTTGATAAGGAAAATCTCTACTCGTTTCAATTAAACCTGTTTATAGGAAAATCTTATAAAGCTGGAAGCAAATTTGATGAAGCAATAAAATATTTTACTCTTGCCGAAATGAATGCAGCAACTGAAGAAGATTATTTTAACTCTAAAATTTTAAGTGCAAGAACAAATATCTTACGCCGTACCACTAAACAATCTGAAAGAATATTGAATGAATTAAATGACGACTCAAGATTTGTATCCAGAATAACCGTAATCAAATATTGGCAAGGATGGAATTATATTTTCTCTGATGAATGGGACAAAGCTTATGAAATCTTTTCAGAAAATATTCTTGATACAACATTAGCAAATCTTTGTAAATCTGTGGATGAAGAACTTTATTCTGTGGAATTGGCAAAATATAGTTCTTATCTAATTCCGGGATCTGGACAATTTTATACTGGCGAATACATTAGCGGTGTGCTTTCTTTTGGATGGAATATTTTATTTGGTTACTTAACAATTAGTGCTTTTATAGAGGACAGAATGTTTGATGGTATAATTGTTGGAAATTTTTTGTGGCTGCGGTTTTATTCAGGCAGCATCCAAAATGCTGAGAAATTTGCTGTTCAGAAGAATCTTGAAATATCAAATAAAGCTTTGAAATATTTGCAATTTCAGTTCAGGGGCGAAAAGCCCTAAAAAAAATATTGCAATTTATAGTGTATTTTTGCAAAGATTAAGTATTATATTTTTGTGAGAAAATTTTCTAAATCGGTGCAATTGTTAATCTCCATATTCAAATTCAAATTTAAGGAGTAGTAATGAAAAATAAAGGAATGATGATAGGATGTGCCATTGGCGCAGTAGTCCTTTTAGCCGTAGGAATATTAGTTATTTGGGGAATAGGATCTTACAATAATATGGTGTCACTCGATCAATCAGTTATACAATCCTGGTCGCAGGTTGAAAATCAATATCAGCGCAGAGCAGACCTTATACCCAATCTGGTTAATACTGTAAAAGGTTATGCTGACTTTGAAAAAGAAGTCTTAACAAAAGTTACAGAAGCACGTTCAAAAGTTAGCCAGTTCAATATCACTCCAGAACTACTTAATGATCCTCAAGCATTTGCAAAATTTCAATCACTGCAAGGTGAGTTAAGTGGAGCTTTATCAAGATTATTAGTTACAGTTGAAAACTATCCCCAATTAAAAGCCAATGAAAATTTCTTACAGCTTCAAGCACAATTAGAAGGAACAGAAAACAGAATTTCTGTTGAGCGCAAAAAATTTAATGAAGTTGTTCAACAATACAATACTACAATTAAAAGATTTCCTGCTTCTCTGATGGCTGGAATGTTTGGATTTGGAGAAAAGCATTACTTTAAAGCTATTCAAGGTGCGGATACTCCACCTAAAGTAGAATTTTAATTAATGAACTCACATTACGTAATAAAAACAAACCTTGAAGGTTTTTCTAACTTAGTTATGTCTGTTTTACCATATCACGTTTATTTTCAAGTAAAACCTTCAAGGTTTTCTATAACTTGTGTTAGGTGAATGTTGAAGTATTTTTTTTCATTTATTTTATTTTGTTATTCGATTGGATTTGCTCAGCCGCAAATTCCTAAAATAAAAATGTGGGCAACTGATTTAACAGGCACATTAAGTCAGACTGAATTACAGAGTTTAAATGCAAGATTGAAATCTTATCAGGATACAACTTCAAACCAGATAGTTGTATTAATGATCCCCTCATTGGAAAATTATCCGATTGAAATGCTTGCTGAGGAAACTGCAACAAAAAATAAAATCGGAACTGAAAAAAATAATAATGGTATTTTGCTGTTAATCGCAAAAAATGATAAAGAACTTAGATTAGAAGTTGGATATGGTTTAGAAGGTGCTGTTCCGGATGCAATTGCAAGCTCTATTATCCGAAATGTAATTAGACCACGTTTTAGAGATAGTGATTATTATCTCGGCATCAATGAAGGCATAAACTCAATTATTGCTGCAATTGGCGGAGAATACAAAATTGAAGATGCTGATGACGATGGTGGATTTCCATTTATTATACTGATTATCATCATTATTGTAGCTTTTTCTTTTATGAGAGGAGGCGGGCCATTTGTTTCAGGAGGAGTTTATAGGACGGGAACAAGGTCTGGAGGTTGGACAAGTGGAACCAGCAGTTGGGGTGGAAGTTCTGGTAGTGGTGGTGGCTTTAGCGGTGGTGGAGGTTCATTTGGCGGTGGTGGTGCCAGCGGAAGCTGGTAATTTTGAACAATTTTTGATGTTTCTTAAATATCTCTTGAAGAAGACCTGTAGTTTTCCTAAAATGGATACGAAATTTGAAATAATATTTTATTAACATACTCTGATAGTAAATTCAAGGAGAAAATATATATGGCTATTAAAATAACAGAGGAATGTATCAATTGTGGTGCTTGTGAACCTGAATGCCCAAATACTGCTATTTATGAAGGCGGAGTTGATTGGGAGCTAGCTGGTGCTCATTTTGGAAATGGTGATGCTGCACCATCAGGTGCAAACGGATTTTATTCTACCGATTTCTTTTACATCGTTCCTGATAAATGCACCGAATGTAAAGGATTTCATGATGAACCCCAATGCGCTGCCGTTTGTCCTGTTGATTGTTGCGTTCCTGATCCTGATAGAGTTGAAGATGTTGATACTTTATTAAAAAGAAAAGAATACTTAGACGGAATAGGTAGATAAACATATTTATTAAAGGGCACTTATATAGTGCCCTTTTTTAATTTCGGTAGAAACCCTTTTACGTTTGTGCCCACCCATTTTTCAATTTCTATTACTACCTTTTCGTACTTGAAGGTCGACGAGTTAATTTTGTAATAGACCATCCCAAAATCATTTGTTGGTTAGTAACTAAAAAGTCGGTAAAACAAAATTATAATTCTCAACCGGAATAATGGGTTTAGCTGTAATTTCAAGAGTTGTGTATAGATAAGGTTCTGTTTCCATTAACTGGAATTTGATTGTTTCAAACTTAGGCAAGACAATTTGTTTTTGTTTATTCTCTTCGTCGGCAATTTTTATACAATCATTTGATGAAAAATTTTGATATAATTCTTCTTGTGGAAAAAATATACTATATAGAACAAGTATAGCCATTGCTAAAAATAAAAGATGTTGCTGTTTCATACATATCCTTTAGTGATTGAAAGGATTAAAAAGTTAATATTTTAATAATATTTTATAAGACAAATTGTATTCCAGACTTTTAACAATAGTTGTTTCTAAATAAATTATTTGAATAAATCTTTATAATCTTGGTTTTAGTTTTCATCGAATTGTGCGCTCAACTTTATAAAATATTAATATTGTATTTTATTGTACAACTGAATACTATTGTTCATTTCTTATAGTATTATCGATGATTTTTCACAAAGGTTTATACTTAGAATGATCTTTTTGTTTTTTTTACTTTTTAAGCTTTGTAACTTAAAACAAACAAACAATAACATTTTATGCAAATTGGCAAATACAAATTGTTAACTGTTCTATCTGGATTTTTGGGATTAGACGGTGGAGCTATGTTTGGCATTATTCCAAAACCGCTTTGGGAAAAAACTAACCCACCTGATGAATTAAACCGTGTTACACTTTCTACAAGAAATCTTTTACTCTTAAGTGATGATAAAAAGATATTAATCGATACAGGAATGGGAAATAAGTGGGATGAAAAGTCTAAAAACATTTACCGGATCGATCTGAAACTTGATCTTGAACATGAACTTGAACTCTATGGAATAAACTCAGAAGAGATAACTGATATACTTTTAACACATCTTCATTTTGATCATACCGGAGGATCTACAAAATATTTAAACGGAAAACTTGTTCCTGCGTTTCCAAATGCAAAATATTTTGTACAAAAGAAAAATTTTGAATGGGCAATGAATCCATCAGACAAAGAAAAAGGAAGTTACATCAAAGAAAATTTTGAGCCGCTTGTTAAAG
>Ga0105105_10000487_pt1 | contig 18104 bp, 16 predicted proteins | sample PPLLaktember2015_4_FD_79108 | JGI IMG/M metagenome (GOLD analysis project Ga0105105, IMG submission 79108) | Freshwater sediment microbial communities from Prairie Pothole Lake near Jamestown, North Dakota, USA - PPLs Lake P8 Core (1) Depth... | ecosystem: Environmental > Aquatic > Freshwater >...
CAGCTCCTTCAGCTGGCTAAAAGATCTCACAAAGGACGAAAGCCTTGTCAGAATCCACAATTTAACCCCATCTCACCAGCCCACACTCGGCGAGCGTCTTGTGAACTGTCGAGAGGCTGGTGCGCATCAGAAAAAACCGCTTGAGCACATCGGTTATCTGACGGGGGCCGTGCTCGGGATGCTCCACCTTGACGGCCACCGCCTGCCTGGAGGACTTCATCGGCCACCCTGCTCTTTCGGCTGACGGGACGCTTGGGCTCAAGCCCCGCAGCCCCGTGAAGCCGAAAGGCTTTCACCCAGCGCTGAATCGAATGCGTGCTGATCCCAAACTGCTCGACCAGCAGTTTGGGCCGGCACCCCTCTTCCAGGTAAAGCTTTACGATCCGCAACCGGAACTCCGCCGGAAAGGCCAGGGGCCGGTTCTTCCCCTTCGACCGGCTTGCGGGGCTCTTGGTTTTGCTTGCCATCGGGTTCACTCCTTCTCTGTGTAGGTGGTTTTTACACTCGGGAGTGTGTCACAATCATTTTTAGTTTGACACGGACAGCCTGACTGAGGTAAAAATCAGATACAGGGAATAAATCTGCAATGATTTTATATTGTTGGATTGTATAAATACATCTGACAAATAACTTGGAGGGGGTGAAGATTATGATAAATAAGTGTTCACTTCTAGTCTGCTTCTTAATCTGTGTAGTATTTTCTAATCCATCCTACTCAACATTGATCAATGGAAGTTTTGAAACAGGTGACTTAACTGGATGGACAGTTTATTCCAAAATTTATGCAGAACCTGATGGAGGCGCCTGGGGCTTATACGATCTTCCTGCTTCAAACCCACCCTATTATGATTTTACTCCTTCCGTAGTTGGTGGCAATGACTATTCCCCAGTGGATGGCGCTAAATATCTTAAGATTTCAGGAAACATAGGTTTAAGAGATTTTAGTTATTTAGGTGTAGGCTATAGTACTGACGGTAACGGAGTTATATCTGTCAGTCAAAATTTGTCTTTGAACAAGGGTGATATCCTCTCCGGCTGGGCAGCTCTTTATACTAATGATTACCCCCCGCATAATTCGGATAACGCTTTCATTAACATTAGCAATTCAACAATTAGCGACACACCGTTGCAAATTTTTGTAAAAGATGCCTACGGAGTCATTTGGCCAAATGGATCTGAGCCACAAAGTTCTCCTTGGATATATTGGAACTGGACTGCACCCTCAACGGGCATGTTCAATTTGACGCTCGGCAATAGCATGGATGACCAGGAAGATAGTATTGCCTATTTCGATAATGTTCGATTTACCCCTAAGTCTCAAGCAGTTCCCGAACCCGCCACCATCTTTCTTCTGGGAGCCGGCCTGATCGGACTTTTTGGTTATGGTAGTAAAAAGTTAAAGAACAACTAAGTAGCCTACATCTCATCTCGGTTACCTTTTTAAAAAAGAGGGCAGGGCAATATCTGGCTCTACCTTTTTGTTTTATCAAAGTCACAAAAACAATATTGCTTGCCAATCTGCAATATTGACAGCGACCAGCATCATATCCGTATTCTAAATATGTGATGTTGAATGCCTCAATCACCGGCGACAGAGGTGGCCCCGGAAACAAGACCACCCCATTTCATTTTATGCGTACAGGTTTTCAATCCATCGCATGGCCTCTGTGTCTGTGATCTTTCCCTGATAGCGCTGGGTAGTCGAGAGATTCGCATGCCGCAGGATTACCTTGCTGACAATTTCGATGGGCACCCCGGAACGGGACGCATAGGTAAATGAACACCACCTCATGCTCTCTGCCGCTTTTGGCTCCCTTGAGGGTGTTTTTTTTCGGCCGTTTGACGTCAGTTGGAGTAGGCGGTTCGTAACATAACGGTATTCTGAGAAACATCGCTTTTAAGGGGCAGACCTAAATAGGGTTCTGCCTCTTTCATTTATCTGCATTTAACGCAAAAAGAGTACCTTGCTATTCCGCCCCTGCAGGAAAAAGTCCCGATCTTAAGCATTTCCCCTATTGAAATGAGGCGGTCGTCCTATGGACAACTACATATAATTATTTAATAAATAGCCACAAAGAGAATCTGAATAGAGTTTTTGCAGGGACGTTTTTTCTGGCCCGTTCTGCAGCGTGAAAAAATGCTGCGGCGGAGCTGAGAGAGTTCACAAGAAGGGCATCAGTGCTTCAGCCCCGGATTGAACCTCTGCACGCTAATAAGGAAGGACCTGCACCAGACCGACGACCTGCGGGTTCTGGACTATGACGGGCACCGGGTGTTTCGGAATTTCACGCTATCCCAGCTCGGTCAGCCCCTCTATCACGAACCTTGAGGAGGTGAAAATGTTCAAACACATTTTGCTCCCAACCGATGGTTCGCCATTATCCGAGGCCGCGATGCGCAAAGGCATTGAGTTTGCAAAAGCCATCAACGCCAGAGTAACGGGATTTTGTGTGATACCCAAGCTGCGCTACTTCAGTTACGATTCAGATATCGGGCCGGAATTTGAAAAGCAGGCTGTAGCAGCCGTGCAAGCGGAAGTAAACAAAAACCTCCTTGCGATCGAGACGGCGGCCAAAGAAGCGGGCGTACCCTGCGAAGCCGTTCACGAAAAAAGCGATCAGACTTATGACGCCATAATCAAGGCCGCCCAAAAATGGGAATGCGATCTCATCATCATGGCCTCCCACGGTCGGCGGGGTATGGAGGGGCTGCTGATAGGCAGTGAGACTCAAAAGGTGCTGACTCACTCCAAAATTCCAGTGCTGGTGTACCGCTGAGCATGGAGGAAACGCGTTAGGTCCAGTATTTCCGAATCCAGTGGCGAGAAGTTTGCGTGTTCACGGGGTTGAGCGGCGAGCGCAACCCCGTGAACCCGTACAAAATCTATCTAATCTCCGCCACCCCCACCATTGCAGAGCAGAAGCAAAAAGCTTATTGTAATGAGGTGTTAAAGTAAATTTATTCAATCTGCCACAGAGGGCGGTGTCCCGCATGGCGGACCGGATAGGCGCCCGACCGGCCTGTCTGCGGGGCCATGTGACATGGAGGACGGGAGCTGTAGCATGAGACGTTGGATGAAGGGGACCGTGGCCGGAATCATCGCGCTGGGGATCGTCGGTGTTGGAGCCGCCTGGTATGGGCTGCGCGGCGGTGATTCAGCGACTGCCTATCGCACGACCGCCGTTCAGCGCGGCGACCTCTTGGTTTCCATCAGCGCCACCGGCACGGTGGTTCCCGAGGAGGTGATCGACGTGGGCGCCCAGATTGCCGGCCAGATCGTGTCCTTCGGCAGGGACGCCGCCGGCCGGAGCGTCGACTACGGTTCGGTGGTCGAAGAGGGAACGGTGCTGGCCAAGATCGACGACTCGCTCTATTCCGCGGACGCTGCGCAGGCCGAGGCCCAGGTGCAGTCCGGCCGGGCGGCGCTGCAGCGCGCCGAAGCCGATCTGGGCCAGCTGCGGGCCAAGCTGCACCAGGCCGAGCGCGACTGGCAGCGGGCGCAGAAGATCGGCCCGTCCGAAGCACTGGCCGAATCCAGCTTCGACGCCTACCGGTCGGCCTACGAGTCGGCCGCGGCCAACGTCGCTGTAGGTCAGGCCGCCATTTTGCAGGCCAGGGCCGGCCTGGCCCAGTCCGAAGCCCTCCTGCAGCGCGCCCAGCGCAATCTGAGTTACACCACGATCAAGTCGCCGGTAAAGGGCGTCATCATCGATCGCCGCGTGAATATCGGGCAGACGGTTGTGGCGAGCCTGAACGCTCCCAGCCTCTTCCTGATCGCCAAAGACCTCAAACGCATGCAAGTCTGGGTGGCGGTCAACGAGGCGGACATCGGCAAGATCCGCCCCGGCCAACCGGTGACGTTCACCGTGGATGCCTTCCCGGGCGAAACCTTCCGCGGCGAAGTCGGCAAGGTCCGCCTCAACGCATCCATGACCCAGAATGTCGTCACCTACACCGTGGAGGTGATCACCGACAACTCCAGCGGACGCCTGCTCCCCTACCTGACCGCCAACGTCCGATTCGAGTTGAATCGCCGGGCGAACGTGTTCCAGGTACTCAATGCCGCGCTGCGCTTCAGACCGACGGCCGAGCAGGTCGAGCCGGAGTTCCGCGATGCCTTTGGCTCTGGGGGCGAGGACCAGGGAAAGCCCAAAGAGCGTCAACGGCAGACCCCCGATCCGACTGCGAACGCCGAGGCAGCAACCAGCCGCGCCGTGTTATGGCTTCCTGCTGGCGAATACGTGCGCCCGCTCGCGGTGAAGACGGGGCTTAGCGACGGCACCATGACTGAAGTCGCCGGCGAACAACTGGCCGAAGGATTGGAGATCGTGACCGGTACGCAGCTGCAGGCCGGCGCCAAAACGACCACCAGCAATCCCTTTACGCCGAGCTTTTCCCGCGGCGGCAGCAGCGCCGGGGCCGGACGCTCCCGGTAAAAGGCCTGCACCTTCACCGGAGTCTACCGCTTCATGGAACTGATCGAGCTTAACCACATCTACAAAACGTACCATATGGGCGATATCACCGTTCCCGTGCTCAAAGGGGTTTCGCTGAAAATCGCGCGGGGGGAGCTGGTCGCCCTGATGGGCGCTTCGGGTTCGGGCAAGAGCACCTTGATGAACATTCTGGGGTGTCTCGACCGGCCGACCTCCGGAGAATACTGGCTCGACGGGCAGGAGGTCTCGGTCCTGTCGGCGGACGAACGTGCCCAGGTGCGCAACCACCAGTTCGGCTTTGTCTTCCAGAATTTCAATTTGCTGCCGCGCACCAGTGCCCTTGAAAACGTTGCCATGCCGCTATCCTATACGGCCGGCCATCTCTCCGACCGCCAGGCCCACAAGCGCGCCCAAGAGATGCTCGAACGGGTCGGCTTGGGGGACCGGCTGGACCACGAGCCGTCGCAGCTGTCCGGAGGCCAGCAGCAGCGCGTGGCCATCGCCCGGGCGCTGGTCAACCAGCCGCCGCTGCTCTTCGCCGACGAGCCGACCGGCAACCTCGACTCGCGCACGAGTGAAGACGTGCTGCGCATGTTCCAGCAACTCAACGAGCGGGAGGGCATCACCATCATCATCGTCACCCACGATGCGCTCGTAGCGCGCCATGCCCAACGGGTTATTCACATCCATGACGGAGTGATCGTCGAAGGCGCGTATGCGGCCGGATCGGAAACCGCCGCCCGGTCCGGCGCCCCTTCATCGCTGACGGCGGATTGGGGAGGTGCCGGATGAAAGTTTACCGCACCGCACGCACGGCCATGACGGCCCTGCGCCGCAACCCGATGCGGGCGATGCTGACGACTCTCGGCATCGTCATCGGCGTCGGGGCGGTCATCGCCATGATGGAGATCGGAACCGGCTCTTCGGCGGCGATCCAGAAGACCATCGCCACCATGGGCGCCAACGTTCTTTTGGTCGTGCCCGGTACGGCCGCCAGCGGCGGGGTGAGCTTCGGCGCCGGCTCCGTCACGACGCTGACCCCCCAGGACGGCGAAGCCATCCTGCGCGACAGCCCGGCCTTGCGCAACGTGGCACCGATCGTGCGCGCCCGCACCCAGGTGGTTTACGGCAGCCGCAACTGGGTCCCGCAGCAGATGATAGGCACGACCCCCGCATTTCTGGACATCCGCGACTGGACCCACCTGGCCGAGGGGGACGCTTTTACCGAACGCGACGTGCTCAATGCCAACAAGGTCTGTTTGATCGGGCAGACGCTGGCGCGCGAGCTCTTCCAGGGGGAACCCCCCATCGGCAAGGAGATCCGCGTGAAGAACGTGTCGTTCCGCGTGGTGGGCGTGCTGGGAGCGAAAGGCGCCAACATGATGGGCTCCGACCAGGACGACATCCTGCTGACCCCGTGGACCACGCTCAAATATCGGGTGACGGGCTCGACCCTCAGCAACCCCAACCAGAGCGCCGCCGGCAGCACCGGCAGCACCGTCAATACCTTGAACAAGCTCTATCCCAGCGAAGCGCCGGAAATCTATCCCAAGCAGTCGGAAACTCAGGCGGCCAACACCCCGCTGACGGTCCGTTTCGCCAACATCGACCAGCTTCTGACCGCGGCGCGCAGCCCCGAGGAGATCCCGGCGGCCATCCAGCAGATAAGCGACGTCCTGAGGGAGCGGCACCGCATCCGCGACGGCCAGCCGGACGACTTCACCATCCGCAACATGACCGAGATGACCAACACCCTTACCTCCACCACCCGGCTGATGACCAACCTGCTGCTGTGCGTGGCGATGATCTCGCTGGTGGTCGGAGGAGTGGGGATCATGAACATCATGCTCGTTTCGGTCACCGAACGCACGCGCGAGATCGGCCTGCGCATGGCCGTGGGTGCACGAGCACGCGACATCCTGCGGCAGTTTCTGGTGGAGGCCGTGGTGCTCTGTCTGGTGGGCGGCGCGGCCGGAATCCTGCTGGGCCACGGCGGATCGCGCCTCGTGGAGCTTCTCCTGCGCTGGCCGGTGGCGACGTCGCTGCCGGCCATTGCCGCCGCCGTCCTGGTGTCCGCCAGCGTGGGCATCATCTTCGGATTCTATCCGGCCTGGAAGGCGTCGCGCTTGGATCCCATCGACGCCCTGCGCTACGAGTGACGTCGGCTGCTGAGGAGAACCACTTCGTCTTCCGCTTGCGGCGATCGAGACGTTGGAGTCATGGAATCATTGCTCTCACTGGAGCCTCAGATGAATTCAAAAGCGCTTCGGTGGGAGCGGCATTTTGCCGCGACGGTATCACGGCTGGAAGCCGCTCCCACCCAAACCACCCTTTATTATTACCGGCAGGATGGCACCGCACGCGATCCCCTGCTTCTGAAAATGCTCGGGAGCATTTTTGTTTCGGCCCTTCGGATGGGCCGGCGGGTGCTGACCCTGTCGATGTTCTTATATGCAGCCGCCCTGAGCGGATGCATGGTTGGCCCGGATTTCCGGCCGCCGCAGATGACGGTTCCCGCCAACTGGATCGAGGCGGTGCCCACCGCCCCGGCTGAGCTGCCGGATGTCGATCTGGCACGCTGGTGGACGGTCTTCGATGATCCGATTCTGGTCGCGATCGAGGATCGGGCCATCCGCTCGAACCTCGACCTGCGGCAGGCCGAAGCCCGCATCCGCCAGGCGCGCGCCGCGCGAGGGATCGCCGGCAGCGGCCTCGGACCCACCGTGGACGCCGGGGGGGCCATCCAGCGCAGCCGGTCTCCAGGCTTGAGCTCCAACTGGCAGGGCGGTGAGACCCGCGGGGTGGTTTCCAACAGTTACGACGCCGGCTTCGACGCCGGCTGGGAGCTGGACCTCTTCGGCGGCATCCGGCGCAACATCGAAGCCGCCGATGCCGACCTGCAGGCCGCCGTGGAGTCGCGCCGCGACGTCCTGGTGACCTTGACGGCGGAGGTGGCGCGCAACTACATCGAGCTGCGTGCCTTTCAACAGCGCATCGAGATCGCCCGCCAGAACCTTGCCACCCAGCAGCACAGCGCCCGGCTGACCCGCCAACGGTTCGAAGGCGGGTTCGTCAGCGGCCTGGATGTGGCGAACGCCGACGCCCAGGTGGCCACCACAGAATCCCAGATCCCGTTCCTGGAGGCGGCGGCCCGGCAGTCCATCTATGCCCTCGGCATCCTGCTGGGCCGGGAGCCGGCTGCCCTTGTGGCGGAACTCTCGCCGGCATCCGCCATTCCGGCCGCACCCCCCTCGACCCCTGCCGGTCTGCCCTCGGATCTGCTGCGCCGGAGACCGGACATCCGCCGGGCGGAGGCGGACATCCACGCCGCCACGGCGCGGATCGGTGTTGTCACGGCCGAGCTGTTCCCCAAATTCACGATCACAGGCTCCGCGGGAATGCGCTCGGGTGATTTCAGCTCCTGGCTGACGTCGGCCCAGCAGTTTTGGTCTTTCGGCCCTTCGGTCAGCTGGCGGGTGTTCGACACCGGCCGCACGCGCTCCGCCATCGAGCAGCAGGAGGCCCTGCAGGAGCAGGCCCTCATCGCCTACCGGCAGACCGTGCTCACCGCGCTGCAGGAAGTCGAAAATGCCTTGATCGCCTCCGCGAAGGAACAGGAGCGCCGCCAGTCGCTTGCCAGCGCCGTCACGGCCAACCGCAAAGCCGTGAGCCTGGCGAAAACGCTCTACACAGAAGGGCAAACGGACTTTCTGAACGTGCTGGACGCGCAACGGTCTTTGTTCTTAACCGAAGAAACCTTGGTTCTGAGCACCAGTGCCATGTCGACCGACTTGGTGGCTCTGTACAAGGCCATCGGCGGGGGTTGGAGTGAAGAGGCGGAAACAGCCGACTGGAAGAATTAAGAAGAATCGGCGGTTGTCCGTTCAGGCGAGCTCGCCGACCTTCGTTTCCACCGCGCGCAGGATGTCTTCGCTGCGCATCAGCTCCCCCATCGCGTTGATGTCGGCGGCAAGGTAACGGTCGCTGTCGAGATGAGTGATGACCCGGCGGATCGTTTGATAGGCAGCCAGCGTGCCTTCGCCGGGCTTCATGTTGGTGAAGAGGTCAAGCGCCTGGGCCGCACAGAGTAGCTCAATAGCGACCACGTTCTCGGTGTTGGCCACGATCTCCCGGCACTTGCGTGCGGCGATGGTGCCCATGGACACATGGTCCTCCTTGTTGGCCGAGGTGGGAATGGAGTCGACGCTGGCGGGGTGGGCCAGCACCTTGTTCTCGGAGACCAGAGCGGCCGCCGTGTATTGCGCGATCATGAAGCCCGAATTCAACCCCCCGTCGCTCACGAGGAACGCCGGAAGACCGCTCAGTTTGGGGTTGACCAGCCGCTCGATGCGCCGCTCGGAAATGTTGGCAAGTTCCGCTACGGCCATGCCCATGAAGTCCATGGCGAGCGCCACCGGCTGCCCGTGGAAGTTCCCGCCCAGCAGGAACTCGCCGGAGTCGGCAAACATCAGAGGGTTGCTCGTCGAGGAGTTCATCTCGGTTTCGATCACCCGGCGGCAATAGGCAACGGCGTCTTTAGTCGCGCCGTGCACCTGCGGCGAGCATCGCAGGGTGTACGCATCCTGAATGCGCGAGCAGTCCTTGTGCGAGGAGATGATCTCACTGTTGCGAGTGATGCGCTCCATATTGGCGGCGGCGGCCATTTGACCCGGGTGCGGCCGCACCTGGTGAATCCGCGGGTTGAACTCGGTGCGGCTTCCCATCAACACTTCCAGCGTCATGGAAGCCGCAATGTCGGTTAACCGCGATAGCCGGACGGCATCGTAAACGGCAAGCCCGCCGATGGCCGTCATCACCTGGGTGCCGTTGACGAGCGCCAGTCCCTCGGCCGATTCGAGCTGCAACGGCTTGAGACCGCAGGCGGCCAACGCGTCGGCGCCGCTCATGCGCTCTCCGCCGTAAAACGCCTCGCCCTTTCCCAGCATGACCAGCGCCAGATGGGCCAGCGGCGCAAGGTCTCCGCTCGCCCCCACCGATCCTTTTTCCGGCACCACCGGAACGACGCCGCGGTTGAGCAATTCAAGCAGCTGCCGGGCGGTCTCAAGACGAATGCCGGAGTGCCCCCGCGCGAAATCCTTGACTCGGAGCGTCATGGTGGCCCGAACGGTTTCCGGCGCCAGCGGCCCACCCACGCCGGACGCATGGCTCATGAGAATGTTCTCCTGCAGGCGCCGGGTGTCTTTTTTCGAAATGGCCACGTCGCTCAATGCCCCGAATCCGGTTGTCACCCCGTAAATCCGCCGCTCTTCGGCCACCCACTGGTCCACCAGTGCCCGGCCGCATCGGATGCGCTCCTCAGACTCGGCGCTCAGCTGCACCAGCGCTCCATCGCGCGCCGCTGCGACTAGGCCGTCAAGGGTCATGTTCTCCATGTCGAGGACTAAAGTTGTCATTCGATTCAGTTCTCCGCGATTGCAGGTATGATAAGGGAATCTAATTCCACAATGGAAATTAAAAACCTAAAAATTAGCATTGCAATTCTACATATTGTAGGTTATAATGACAATTAACACAATAAGCAGGCCGGCTGAATCTTCATTTTTAGCCGCCTAATCCAAAAAAGAGGAGGAAATGATGGCAACAGCAAAGAAGGCCGTAAAAGCGACTAAGAAGACGGCAGTGAAGAAAACCACCGCTAAGCCTGCCACCAAGGCCAAAAGCGCCACCAAAAAACCGGCGGCAAAAAAACCCGCTGCCAAAAAGCCGGCTGCTAAAAAGAAATAGCAGCGCCTTCCCAAGCCATTTTCTCAGGGGCGGGGAATCCCGGTGGATAATGCCGCCGTGGACTTCCCCGTTTCTGTTTGGTTCTCGCCTACAAGCCTATTGAATTGCATCAAATTCTGTATTAGTCAGAAACCCTAGCTCTACGGACCAGGCCGCTTTCCAACTCCAACAGCTGGGCTTTGTAAGATTATGGCCGATCAAGTCAACTCCTATAACGAGGCCCACATTAAGTCTCTAATTGTTTCTGCCCGCAGCCAAAAGGTTATTTTAGATTCTGACTTGGCGGCAATTTTCGGAGTCGAGACAAAACGTTTAAACGAGGCTGTAAAACGAAACATTGATCGCTTCCCGGACGACTTCGCATTTCGCTTGAATTTACGGGAAGTTGCCAACTTGAAGTCGCAATATGCGACTTCAAGTTCCGCGCTGGGCCAATCCCGATCATATAGCCACGGTGGCCGGCGCACGCTGCCGATGGCGTTCACAGAGCACGGCGCTGTCATGGCGGCAAATATTCTGAACAGCCCTCGTGCGGTTCAGATGAGCGTTTTCGTGGTGCGGGCTTTTGTCAGAATGCGAAACTTTTTGGGTGAAACGCACGACCTCGCTCGTCGCTTGAACGCATTGGAAAAAGAACTCAAAGATCGCCAAGATGTTCATGAGTCTGCTATCGTCAGCATCCTCCAGCGGTTCTTGGATGTCATCGATCCGCCCCAACCTGCCAAGATCCCCGCCCGAAAGCGTATAGGATTCACTGTGAAGAAAAAATCAGCCGCTTATAAAACCAAGAAGATTGGTAAAGCTTTTTGAGAAGAAAGCTGTTGAGCTTGAAAGAAATTACCAAGGAAAGCAGCTATGATTGCCAACACCGAAATCGCCAAGTCCATGAAAATCCACCTCGGAGCGCTATTCGACGAGCTGCCGCCCAGACCGGGATTCGTCCAAGGCATTCGCCGCGCACCGGCGCGGCATTTCAATCTGTCCCGAAAGGACACCGAACTCGCCCTTAAAAACGCCCTGCGCTACATTCCCGAAAAATGGCATGCGTCGCTGGCGCCGGAGTTCCTGGAGGAACTGGTGGCGCGCGGACGGATCTACGGCTACCGCTTCCGCCCGCCAGGGACAATCACTGGTCGGCCGATCGATGAATATCAAGGCCAATGCATCGAAGGTCGTGCCTTTCAGGTGATGATCGACAACAACCTGGACTTCGACGTGGCGCTCTATCCTTATGAGCTCGTCACCTACGGGGAGACCGGTCAGGTCTGCCAGAACTGGATGCAGTACCGGCTGATCAAACACTACCTGGAGGCGCTCACCCGTGAGCAGACGCTGGTGATGGCTTCCGGCCACCCGGTGGGTCTATTCGCCTCCTCGCCGGAGGCTCCGCGCGTCATCATCACCAACGCCCTGATGATAGGCTGCTTCGACGACCAGGACAACTGGCACCGCGCCATGGCGCTGGGGGTGGCCAACTACGGCCAGATGACTGCCGGCGGCTGGATGTACATCGGACCCCAGGGCATTGTGCACGGCACCTACAGCACGATTCTAAACGCCGGCCGCGCCAAGCTCGGCATCCCGGCGGACCAGGATCTGGCGGGGCGGCTGTTCGTGACCTCGGGCCTGGGCGGCATGAGCGGCGCCCAGGGCAAGGCCGTCGTCATCGCTAACGGGGTCGGCATCATCGCCGAGGTGGACTACTCGCGCATCAAGACCCGCCTCGACCAGGGCTGGATCGACGAGATGACGGACAACCCGGCCGAGGCCTTCGCCAGCGCGTCCGCCTCCCAGGGCAAGGGCCAGGGCCGGGCCATCGCCTTTCACGGCAATGTCGTCGACCTGCTGGAGTATGCCGTCCACCACGACGTCAAGATCGACCTGCTCTCGGACCAGACTTCCTGCCACGCCGTCTACGAGGGCGGCTACTGCCCGCAGGGAATCGACTTCGAACAGCGCACAGAACTGCTGCGCAGCGGACATGCCGGGTTCAGGGAAATGGTGGATGCGACCCTGCGGCACCACTACGAACTCATCAAGACGCTGTCCGGCCGCGGAACCTATTTCTTCGACTACGGCAACAGCTTTCTCAAGGCGGTCTACGACGCCGGCATCAGGGACATCTGCCAGAACGGCGAGAACCCGCTCGATGGATTCATCTTCCAATCCTATGTCGAGGACATCATGGGGCCGATTCTTTTCGACTACGGCTACGGCCCCTTCCGCTGGGTGTGCCTGAGCGGCCGGGATGCGGATCTCGCCCAGACCGACCGCGCCGCCATGGAGTGCATCGACCCGCAGCGCCGCTTCCAGGACCGGGACAATTACAACTGGATCCGCGATGCCTTGAAAAACCGACTGGTGGTCGGCACCCGAGCGCGCATCCTTTACCAGGACGCCTTGGGCCGGATGAAGATCGCCTTGAAGTTCAACGAGATGGTTCGAGCCGGCGAAATCGGGCCGGTCATGCTCGGCCGCGACCACCACGACACCGGCGGCACCGACTCGCCCTTCCGGGAAACCGCCAACATCCGCGACGGCAGCAACATCATGGCCGACATGGCAACTCACTGCTTTGCCGGCAACGCCGCCCGCGGAATGAGCCTGGTGGCGCTCCACAACGGAGGCGGGGTGGGCATCGGCAAGGCCATCAACGGCGGCTTTGGCCTGTTGCTGGACGGCAGCGAACGGGTCGACGCAATCATCCAGCGCGCCATCCCCTGGGACGTCATGGGCGGGGTGGCGCGCCGGGCCTGGGCGCGCAACGAGGCCTCCATCGAAACCTGTATCCGCTACAACGAGCTACGCCGCCGCTCGGACCACATCACGCTGCCCTATCTGGCGAACGAGGGCTTGGTGGCGGCGTTGGTGGCGAAGGCGTTCGTGCAGCGGGGGAAGGAGAAATAAGGAATAGATACTCGATGCTGGATGCTCGATCCTCGATAAAGAGCAAAAAGCATCTCTCGTCACCGGTGGCGACTCTATGCATGGAAGTATCGCATGAGCTACAAAAAACTTGAAATTTGGCGGCTTGCAAAAGAACTGGTGGTAGATATTCACCGAATGACGATTGAAAAGTTGCCCAAATTCGAGATGTACGAAGAAGGCAGCCAAATTCGACGCTCGATAATCAGTCAAATCAACCATTGCAGAGGGCTGGCTACGGTCGAAGGGCATATAAGCAGGAATTCTTGAAATTTCTGACATACGCATCAGCATCCAACGATGAAACGGTGGATCACCTGGAAACGCTTTATGAGACAGGTTCATTAACGGAGCGTGAATTGTTCGAAGCTCTCAGCGACCGTTTAGACAAGCTTGGCAGAAAGATTAATCTTTTCATGCAGTCAGTGGAAAAAGGGCATTTAAGTAAGAAGTGATCCCGAAAAAGATGCCGAATGTGTTATCGGTTTTATCGAGTATCAAAAGATCCAAAACAGCATCCTGAAACACAGTAAAATTAGGAATAGTCCAATGCCTGCGATGACCAAAATCCTCGAATGCGTCCCCAACTTCAGCGAAGGCCGGGACTTGGAGAAAATAGAGAGAATCGTCCAGGCCTTCCGAAGCCGGGAGGGCGTCAAGCTTCTGGACTGCCAGCGGGACGAGGACCACAACCGCTGCGTCGTCACGGTGGTGGGGGAACCGGAGCCGCTCAAGGCGGCCGTGCTCGAAGCGATGGGGGTGGCGGTTGCGGGAATCGACATGCGCTGGCACAAGGGCCAGCACCCGCGCATGGGGGCGGTGGACGTGGTGCCCTTCATTCCCGTAAAAGGCGTCAGCATGCCGGAAGCCGTCGAACTGTCGCGCCAGGTGGCGAAGGCGGCGGCGGAGACCCTCCAGCTGCCCATTTTCCTGTACGAGGAATCCGCCACTGCGGTCCATCGCCGCAACCTCGCCGATATCCGCAAGGGGCAGTTCGAGGGCATGCCGGAAAAGGTCAAACAGCCGGAGTGGAAACCGGATTTCGGGCCGGTTGGTGTTCATCCATCCGCCGGCGTGACCGCCGTCGGCGCACGCATGCCGCTGGTGGCCTATAACGTCAACCTCGGAACGGCCAATCTCGAAATCGCCAACGACATCGCCCGGAAAATCCGGCATCTCAGCGGCGGCCTGCGCTACTGCAAGGCTCTCGGCATCGGTCTCAAGGATCGCGGCATCGTCCAGGTGTCCATCAACATGACGGACTACACGAAGACCGCGCTCTACCGCGTCTTCGAGTTGATCCGGATCGAGGCCAGGCGCTGGGGCGTACCGGTGGTCGGCAGCGAGATCGTCGGCCTCGTGCCCATGGGAGCCCTGGTCGACACGGCCGCCTACTATTTGCAGCTTGAAAATTTCAAAACGGAGCAGGTGCTGGAATCCAGGATTTATGAATAAACATCGATCCTTGATATTCGATGCTCGATACTCGATTGAAAAAGGCCTGCTCTTATCGAGCATCGAGTATCCAGAATCGAGTATCGTTTGGATGAGGCCACCTATCGATTGAGCTCAATTATGGATGGAAATCTGATTATAAAGAATGCTTCTGAGTTGGTCACCTGCAGCGGATTTGCCGCGAAAAGAGGCCGAGCGATGTCCGAACTCGGCATCATCGCCGATGGCGCCGTCGTCATCGAACAGGGGCAGATTTCCCGCATAGGCCCTACGACGGAGGTCATGACGGAGCTGAATGCTTCGGGCAAGGACCTGTCCCCCTTCGAAACCATCGACGCTTTCGGCAAAGCCGTCCTGCCGGGGTTCATCGATTCCCACACCCATCTGGTTTTCGGCGGCTATCGGGCCGAAGAGTACGCCTGGCGGCTCAAGGGCGACAGCTACATGGACATCCTGCACCGCGGCGGCGGCATTCTCAGCACCGTGACCGCCACCCGCCGCGCGTCGCGCGAGGAATTGACGGAAGCCGGACTCAAGCGGCTCGCCTCCATGCTCGCCTTCGGGGTCACCACCGTCGAGGGCAAGAGCGGTTACGGCCTGGATCGCGAAACCGAAATCAAACAATTGGAGGTCATGGCAGAGCTGAACCGGCTGCACCCGATGGATGTTGTGCCCACCTTCATGGGCGCGCATGCGGTCCTGCCCGAATACAAGGGTCGCGAAGAGGCTTACATCGACTTCATGTTGAAAGAGGTGGTCCCGGAGGTCGCCTCGCGCCGGCTGGCTGAGTTTTGCGATGTCTTTTGCGAACAGAATGTCTTCTCCATCGCGCAGTCCCGGCGGCTGTTGACCAGGGCCGCCGAATCGGGTTTGAAGTCCAAGCTGCATGCCGACGAGATCGTCCATCTGGGCGGCGCCGAGCTGGCGGCGGAAATCGGCGCCGTTTCGGCCGACCATCTTTTGCATGCCTCTGACGGGGGGTTGCGCGCCATGGCGGAGGCAGGAGTTGTGGCCACCTTGCTTCCGGTCACGGCCTTCAGCCTGCGTGAGCCATACGCACGGGGTCGCTTCATGATCGATGCCGGCGGCGCGGTCGCACTCGCCACCGATTTCAATCCGGGGAGTTGCTTTTCGGAGTCCATTCCGCTGGTGGCGGCGCTGGCGGCGCTCTACATGAACCTCTCGTCGGAGGAGGTCGTGACCGCGCTTACCCTCAACGCCGCGGCCGCCCTGGGCCGGGCGCAGGCCATCGGAAGCCTCGATCCCGGCAAGCAAGGGGATGTCGTCATCCTGGAAAACCCGTCCTACCGGTTCATCCCCTACCACCTCGGCGTGAGCACGGTGGAAAAGGTGATCAAGAGAGGGACTCTCGCCTTCGACAAGTGCAGACAAGGAGAACGCCCGTGCTGAAAGACCTGAGCATCGTAGATTATCTGGCCAAAACCGCGTCCGGCGATCCCGTCCCGGGCGGCGGCAGTTCAGCCGCGTTGAATGCCGCGCTCGCCGCGGCGTTGACTGAAATGGTGGCGCACCTCACCATCGGTCGGAAGAATTTCGAAAGTGTGGATGCCGAGATGCGCACGGTGGCCGAGAAAGCCTCAACCCTGCGGAAGAAACTCATCCATGACATCGACCGGGATTCGGACTCTTATGCCCAGGTGCTGAAAGCGTTCCAGATGCCGAAGGCCACCGAGGCGGAGAAGGCCGACCGCAGCCGGTCGGTGCAGGAAGCCTTCAAACAGGCGGCCCTTGTGCCGCTGGGGGTCGCCCGGGACGCCGTCGCGATCATGGATCTCGGCCGTGCCGTTATCTCGAAGGGCAACCCCAACGCCGCCTCCGACGGGGCCGCCGGGGTGCTGGCCGCGCGCATGGCCGCGCACGCGGCGGTCTACAACGTGCGGATCAATCTCGGCAGCATTCGGGACGAGGCGTTCACCTCCGAGCTCAAGCGGGAGGCCGACCGTCTCGAAGCCGAGGCCGAGGCGAAGGAGCGCGAGGCCTTGGCGCAATTGAAAATCTAGTCGAGGCTGAGAACCCGTTCAGCTGGGACATTCTGATACTCGATAAGCGCTTCGCGCGATACTGAATACTCGATGAGAGTGTATCCGACTTCATCGGTTATCGAGTATCGAGTATCCAGCATCCCGTATCCGGTATCCAGAACATGCAGCTATTCATTGAACAGCTTCTCAACGGCATCGCAACCGGCTCGATCTACGCCCTCGTCACGCTGGGCTTGGCGCTGGTCTATGGGATCATGCGCATCCTGCATGTCGCGCACGCGGCGGTCTACACCATCGGCGCCTATGTCGGTCTCCTGTTTTTCAACCTCACGGGCAGCCTGCTGCTCGCCGTTTTGGGCAGCATGGCGGCCTGCGCTCTGGTGGGGGTTGCGATCGAGCGGTTCGTTTATTTCCCCCTGCTCAAGTACCCGCCCTTCGTTCCATTGATCGCCAGCATCGCGATCCTGCTGTCCGTCGAGGAATTGTGCCGGCTGATCGCCGGTCCGCAGATCCTGACGTTCCCGGCCGAGCTGCCGTTTCCGGAGTTCCAGGTTTCCGGCGTAACGGTGACGTCCACGATCACGGCGGTCTACTGCATCACCGCCGCGGTCCTCGGTCTGCTCTGGGTGGTCACGACGAAAACCGAACTGGGCCTGGCCATGCGGGCCGCTTCACAAGACATGGCCGTGGCCGATGCCATGGGTATCAACTCCCATCTCATCGTCAGCATTACCTTCGTGATCGGCTCGGCCGTCGCGGCCGTCGCCGGGATCCTGGTGGGTATTTACTTCAACCAGGTCTACCCCACCATGGGCGCCATCCCGGCTTACAAGACCCTCGCCCTGATCGTGGTGGGAGGCCTGGGCTCGGTGCCCGGCGCAGTCGTTGCGGCGCTGCTGCTGGGAATGGCGGAGACCCTGCTCATCGGCTACGCCGATATTCCGTTGCCCCGGGACGCGCTGGCCTTCATCGCCATGATCGGTATGCTCATGTGGCGGTCCCAGGGCCTTCTGGGGTCGCGCTGAGGAGGCGGTTTGAGCGGATACCTGATCACCCTCGCCACCATCATCGCCATCAACGCCATCGTGGCCTGCGGCCTCAACGTCATCGTGGGCTTTGCGGGACAGATTTCGCTTGGACACGCCGCCTTCTTCGGAATCGGGGCTTACAGCGCGGCGCTCCTGGCGACGAAGGCCGGCTGGACCTTCTGGGCGGCCCTGCCTTGCGTGATCGCTATGACCGCCTTCATCGGCCTGCTCCTGGGGATCCCCAGCCTGCGGGTGCGGGAAGATTTCCTGGCCATCACCACCATCGGCATCAACTTTATCGTTGAGGCGGTCTTCAATAACGTCGAATTCTTCGGAGGAGCGTTGGGGATGGGCGGGATCCCGCGGGTGGCGCTGTTCGATTTCAAGCTCCGGGGAAACGAGTTCTTCTATCTCTGCCTCGCGTTTTTAATCATCGTGATCGCCGCCTGCTGGTGGCTGACACGCTGCTGGGCGGGGCTGGCCTGTTTCGCCCTGCGGGAGGAGGAGGCGGC
>Ga0105105_10000489_pt1 | contig 18057 bp, 12 predicted proteins | sample PPLLaktember2015_4_FD_79108 | JGI IMG/M metagenome (GOLD analysis project Ga0105105, IMG submission 79108) | Freshwater sediment microbial communities from Prairie Pothole Lake near Jamestown, North Dakota, USA - PPLs Lake P8 Core (1) Depth... | ecosystem: Environmental > Aquatic > Freshwater >...
CGCTGCAATTATCGGCGATAACGACAATTTCCAATTTTCCGGTCGGTCTTAATTCTCGTAGGGATTTAATGGTCTCGGGGAGTCCTTTTTCTTCATCGTGGGCCGGGACCAGAATAAGAAAATCGAAAGGGGCCTTTCGCCGGGGATAATCGCGCTTGATCACCATGGCCCAAAAAGCCAGAATCCACAAATAGGCGGAGGCAGCCGTCAGGAAAAAGAGGATAACGAAACTAATCCATCCCAGGATCGACACCGGCCACCTCTTATTGAGAAGTTTTTACCGGGCGAGGTTTTTCGTCCGGGTTAATTTTACATATGGAAAAGCGATACTTCCCCCGTTCGGTCTGGGGGATTTTATCGACATAGGAAATATCACAGCGCATACCGGCTCCGAAAATCTCGGCCACGGTTTTTTTCACGCGAATCGGGCATTCTTCCGAGAATTTGCCGTCCTTGACGATATAGAAATCGAGATGATCATATTTGTCCTGGATAATCTGAACCTGCTTTAAACCGGGGATGTGGATCACGAAAGTATCGAGGATAGAAATCCCGAATATCGGGCGCCCTTCGGGTGAGTATAAGAAATCGGCCGTTCGCCCGGAAATCTCCCGGAATCGGGGCAAACCCCGCCCGCAGGAGCAGGGTCCGGGTTCCAGAATGCCGTAATCGCCGATTTCATATCTAATCATGGGCATGGCCCGATTCTCCAGGTCGGTGATTATCAGGGGACGGGGCAGGCCCTGGTCCGGTCCGTCAAGTTCCACGTACAGGCCCTCGGCAAAGATATGCATGCCGGAGTGGGCTTCGCATTCCGAAGAAATAATCGACAATTCCTCGCAGCCGTAGCGATTGAAAACGGGCGACTCGAAGACCGCCTCAATGACTTGCCGTTCGGCTGTACTTAATACCATGGCGGTGGTAATGATGCCGTTGAACCGGATATCGCCGATTTTATTTTCGCGGCAGAATTCCGCCAGCCGATAAACGGAATGGGCGTGCCCCATTATGACCTCGGGGCGGTATTTTCTGATTTGCCCGATAAATGTCAGAATATGCGGCTCGTCGAATTTCAGGGTGTCCAGGTAAAAGGCCCGTTCGGTCAGGGCATTGCGCAGGCGCACTTTCCAGGGGAGTTTCTTTTCGGTATCGCCCCAAACCGCCGCCAATCGCGCTCCGGGAATCAGGCCGGCCCAGCCGTTATGGCGCATAGTGGCGGCCTTTTTAACCGCCGCGGCCGTGTAATCGAAATAATTGTGAACCGGAACACCGGTGGAACCGCCGGTTCGTTTGTGCATTGTATTCTCGCGGCTGAAATTTCTGGAGAAAAGACCATCGCCGGCCCGGCGGATATCATCTTTGGTCAAAACCGGAATTTTCTTCAAGTCGGCAAAATCCCTGAAATCTTCGGGATGAAATCCCGAAGCATCGAATCGGCTGCGATAGAAGTCGTTATTTTCATAACAATATTTGAGGAGCGCGGTTAATCTGGCTAACTGGTTTTCTCGAAGTCTTTCCTCCGACCAGTATTGAGAGGAAAGTAGTTCTTTCAGAATCGGCTTGACGACGACTCCGTCGCGCCTTGAATAAAAATCATAGAAGAAGTGACGGATGAACGGTTTCAGAATATCCATGCTTCAAATTCCCTTCGAGATTTCCGACAAGCCGTTTTCCCGGGATATGGCCAGGCCGGCAATTATATACCAGGTATCACGCAGGAGGATATGTCCGAACACCCCGGCGATCAGAAGCCCCGCCACGACGGCGTAGACGGATTTACGAAAGACAAATATATCTTCGGCCAGAAAGGTGTATTTTTCGTACTTGTGACGCATTTCACCCAGCATGGTTATCAGCCTCCACAGAAATAATCCCCAGGTGAAACTCCCCAGTATCCCGACCGTGGCCAGCATTTCAATATACAGGGAATGGGCGCTTAGCCATATCCCGTAGCGAGTGCCATAGGCGGTACTGAAAATCCCCGGTCCGACCCCGAACAGGGGTTTTTCCAGAAATATCCCCAACCCCGCAATCCAGGCGTCGATCCGCCCCTGGCTGGAGCCGTCGATTTCGCTCGAGGCAATACTTCCGTACCTTTCTTTATATTGATCCGGCAGGGCAAACCAGGCGATAACGCTTATGAATATTATGGCCACGATATACAAGGCCCTTCTTTTGGAGAACCAGGAATAGGTTAGAAAGACCCCCAGAATACACAAGATACCGCTGCGGGAGCCGGTTATTATCAGTGTGACCAGGCAGGTAATCATAAGCAGAACCAGAAGGGCTTTCAAAAAAGGTTTGCGGTAGCGGGCGAAAAGATAAATCAGCATGGGGATAGTGGTGGCCATGTACATCGCCATGGAATTGGAATGCTCCCCGTACGAAGTGGTTCCACCGGTACGCATGATGCCCTGGTTGACGCGGAAGTTGCCGGTAAAGTATTGCTCGGCGGCTTCGATTCCGACCAGGCATGTGAACATGGTGACGATCCAGAAGGCCCACTGGAATCGTTTTTCGGTGTCGACAAAAACAACAATAAAATAGTAGAGGATAAACACCTTGATGAATTTCACGACCGTTTCATAGGCGCCGGTTTTCCATTCGGAGAAGACAAAACTGACGACCAGGGCTCCGATGAACATGAGGAGCGCCTTGGTGATATTATCCTTGGGAAATCTCAACCCCTTCCCCCGGATACCATCGGCGGCGCTGATTAAAACCAGGAGAAGCACCCCGGCCAATAGTTCCAGCCGGAGCGGCGCCAGAAATTCGTATCTTTCGCCTGGGCGCAGAACGTAAATGGCCATGTACACGACAAACCCGAAAAAAGGATATTTTAATATCAGGGCCAGGATAATCAGCCCGACTACCCCGCCGATAAAATAGACAGGGTCCAAAAAGGTGGCCGCGACACCTATGGCCGCCACCAATATAAAATAAAGGGTATATAGAATGGCCCGGCTGGAAACCATCTGTCGAGGTTCCTGCCAGGCGGTCGGGGCATTTCCTTTTACGGGCTTCACATCCATCCGGTATCATCCATTAAATTATGAAAACATTACGCGGCGGGGCGAAAAATAGTCGGCGCTCGGCCAGGGTTTCGTCGCTGTTTCTCACCGACGTATATTTTACTCCCAACAGGGTAAAATGAAAAATCCTCTTTTTCAAACCATAACCCAACTGCGGTAAGGTATGCAAGACCGGGGAATTGCCTTCCTCGACCATCTGGATTAAATTATCTGCCCCGGCTCCGAAAAGTTCCTCGGCCAGTTTAATCAGGGCGTTCTTGTAAAGGCCTTTGCCCCGTTCGGAAGGGTCGGTGACAATTCCATATATATAGGCCTCGGAAATTTTCCCGGGGTGATTATAGCCCAGGCCACGGACATAACAGGGGCCATAATGTATCCAATTGATATTGGCCGGGCGTAAATTCTGGAAAACGCCGAAACATTTGTCGCCGGATTCGAAGCGTCGGTGAAATTCCAACTCCGCGGCCTCGGCCATATGGGTGCAGGCCGGGATATCGTCACCGGATGCGAAACGCGCCTGGTAGTCCTGGGGAAGAACATATTTCCGGACATTATTAAAATAAGTGGCTCGATCCAATTCATATATAAAAGCCCGGCCGTGGCGAAAGGCCCAGTATCTTATCAGGTGGCGAATCTTCAGGATTATTTTGTGCATACTGTTTTTTCGATCCTCCGGCGATTGGTCTAAACCGTGACGGCTAAGAAAATACCACGCGCCGGCAGAGTTCCGCCAGTTTTTTTACCTGGGCCGAAGTCTCCAGTTCCGGCAGAGGCCGCAGGCCGGGCGAGGAGATTTTTCCCGTATCGATTCCGGCCTGCCAATTATTATAGGCGCGATTAAGAAAGGCAAGGATCGGTTCGGCCGAGGGCCGTGCCAGGCTTAGGCCGCAGTCATACTTTTCTATCAACCCGGGTATTTCTCCGGGGGGGGCGAAGGCCAAAATCGGCTTATTGGTTATCATGTACTCATACAGTTTACGGGGAATAGCCGCCGCCAGGGCCGGATCGAACCCCTGGAACAAGAGAAGCAAATCCGCCCCAAAGGTCGCCCGCAGGGCCTCTTCCTGCGGCCGCCAGCCGCATCGTTCGACTATGTCTCCGAGATTATGGCGAACCAAAAGGTCGGAATGCTCCGGAGCCCAGTTGCCGATAAAAACAATTTTAATTTTGGTCGATAGTTCCGGGCGCGAGTTAAGCCATTCCCGAACGGCCGCGAAAAAGAAATCGGGATTACGGTGTTTGCCGTAAAGGCTCCCCGTGTAAAGCATGGTGAAGCGGCCGTTCGGGGGAATTTCCCCGAGGTGCGGCAAGAAGTCATCGGGATCCACCCCATTGGTGACCACTTCGATTTTATCTTCATTAAGGAAGCGGTTCTTTTCCAGGAGTTGCTGTTTAAAAGTGTCGGTATTGACGGTAACCGCCGCCGCCCGAGCCAGGATTCTTTTTTCATAGCCGCGATCCCGCCTTTTAAGATATCCGGGCAGGTTTCTTTCTTCGTAACTGGTATTTTGAGTCCAGAGGTCGCGAAAATCGACGATATGGGGTCGACCGGTAAGCCGGGCTATCCGCGAAGCGAGAATATGCGCCGATTGAGGCGGAGACGATGACAAAACCAAATCCACATTTTCCACATCCACGGCGCGGATACCTTCCCGAAGGCCGGTCCAACTCCAGAAGTAGATGCCATCGGGGACGGTTAAATTTTGGCGGATACTTTTTTTAATCGAGGTTAAAAATCCCGTTTCGGATTTTGCTCCCGACCCGGGATCGGCCTTTTTTGTCGCATCCGGGGTGTCATTCTTTTCCGATGCAACCGGTCCCTTCCAACGAAAGGGCTCATAATTCCAGGAGCGATAAACCGGGATATCGCCCGGGACAAGTTTAATTGAATTGTCATCGCGCATCATGGTGGTGGGGTTAGTCGGAGTAAGAATAACCGGGTCGATATCAAACTCGCGAAGATATTTGCAGAACTTCAGGATACGATAAACACCCACGGCCACAAAGGGGGGGTAAACATAAGTGACGATTAGCAATCTCTGGCGTCTTCCGGTTTTCAAACGAAATATTCCCTTCTAATTGACTGAAGCCATAATACGCGCCGCAATGGCGCAGTCAATAAATAATAATTCCCCTGTCATTCAGGGATTATATCGACACAACCTCTTAAATTATTATAGGAAAGCAGGTTAGGGGGCGTATTTCAGGCTGATGGAGATTGGTATTTTTAAAATGGGAGAGACGAGCCGGTCAATTTTCCGGAGGATGACGACTCCACTACAGGTAATCCACCCCATGGGCCAAATCATAGCCTTTTTGGTGGAGGTATTCCAGCAGTCGGCCCAGGACTTCCGTCATCAAAGGGTGATCGTTGTGGAGAAGAATAATATCTCCGCCCTTTATTTGGGGGATAAGATTCTCATAAATTTCGACGGCGGTTTTGCCCTTATTGAAGCTCCATTCACCACCATCGCAACTCCAGAATATGTTTTTCATCCCCAGCGTCTTGATGGCCAAAAGACCGGATAAAGTGATTATCCCGCGAGCCGGGCGAAACAGGAATGGCGTTATCCCGGCAACTTCCTTGATTTTATTCTGGCATTCCAGGACATCACGCCGGTATTTGAAAAAGGGGAAGGGTGATCCGTTGGGGTGCCGATAGGTATGATTGCCGATAAGATGTCCCTGCGCGACCATCTCCTTCAGAATATCCGGATATTTGTCCACGCGGTTCCCAACCACGAAAAAGACAGCACGAGCCTGATATTTCTTAAGTAAATCGAGGACTTGCACGGTTATTCCCGGAGATGGCCCATCGTCGAATGTCAATAAGACACTCTTCCGGGCGTTTTTATCAAGGTGGCGTTTGATACAGCAGTTGGGAATCAGTTTCTTGAAATATTTATACATACTGCTCTGGCGAAGTTCGCTTTGTCTTCGGGACCATTTGATTATTATTCTGCCCCCAAGGACTCTGATAGTGTCTGCCTTTTAATTAGTAAAACCCCTTTATGGGTCCAAGAGTTTCCTTAGATTTAATACCGATAGAACATTCCAGACCTGAAGCGCAATCGGATGGCTTCAAATCGATAAATGATTCCGTAAGGAGTAATATCGGCAGGAACTGAAGATAAAATCATGATTTCCCCACCAGGCCCGAAAGTATTTTCCCGGGATTGTCAAATTCCGGGTTTATCTGCAATTAGAAATTGTCGTCCGCTTTCAAGCCGACCATAATATACCAGGAAACGGCGATTTTCAACGAATAATTTTAAGAAGGAAAGGGCAAAAAACGATCGGTGGGGATTATTTCAGAAGTACCATTTTACGGGTTTCCTGGTGGGCTCCCATATCCATCCGGCAGAAGTAAACACCGCTGGCCGCGGCCCGGCCCAGTTTATCTTTCCCATCCCAGGATACGGCGAATTCCCCCCGGGGAAACTCTTCATCGGCCAAAGTGCGGATATGCCGTCCCAGTAGGTCATAGATTTCAATTTTTACCCGGGTTCGAGAAGGAGTTGAAAAATCAATCCTGGTCTGGGCATTGAAAGGGTTGGGATGATTTTGTTTCAGGCCCCAGTTTTCAGGCTGGTGGTCGGGCGTATCTCCCGGCGCCGAAGTCGGTTCCAGAATTATCCTGCTGAACCAGACTTGTTTATCAGTGCCGCCCAGGTCGCAATACCAGAAGACAGGTATATATTCGCACGAGGTTGAAACCTCGTTGACCGTGTTGGGGTGGCGATTGGCGGTATTTTGCGGATGGGTGGAAACCAGGACCGACGAAGACCAGGTTTGTGTTATTTGTGACCATTTCCGGTAAATGATTTCACCGGTGGTCGTATCGGGCCCCATCTGCTTGCGATAAAATAGAAATAGCTCATCGCCTCGAACCGAGCAGGTGGTTTCCCAATCGATACCCAGGGTATAATCAGAACTGTCAATTTTGATATGATTCCAATCCCCGGTTCCGTTGTTATAATCTTTCCAATAATGATAGAGGCCGTCGGCCAGGCCAAAAATTAAATGAAAGTACCTTCTCCCGATGGTATTATGCGTAAAGGCCCGGTCATTTTGTAGATTCCCGGAATATATTTGCGCGTCAGGATTAGACTCGAATGAATCCCCATCCCACAGGTAATAACGAAAACCCATCGGGCTATTGAGATACGCCACCACCAGAGCCGGTCGGCCTTCGATATAAGGCATGGAGCCAATACGGACATTGTCGTGACCGGTCGGATCGGCCGTGCCACTGGTCCAGCTGTCGCCCCCGTCATCGCTGTAATGGTATTGGACATTTTCCGAAGGGATACTTCCCTGGCGCGTAAAAACCCAGATTCTATTGTTCCCGGGCTCAATCATGATATTGGCCCGGGGGTTATCGCCCGTGGAATGAACTATTTCGAGAATTTCGCGGTCGGCCGAACTCTGCGCGGGATAATTGTAGCGGGCGAATTCGATATCGCCGCCCACCGGGGAAACGGTATAAATATTCCCGTGAGCGTCACCGGCCAAAGAAAGATGATAGTCGCAGGTATAAGTTGAAGTCAGAAAAATATTGGGCAGATTCCAGGTGGCGCCGGCGTCGGTCGAATAAACCAAATGTGATGAGGTTGCTCCCCAGGTGCCCATGCCCAGCCACAGCAATTGTGGATTTTCCGGATGCATGAAGGCTTTCCAGCGCGGAATCGACATGGTCGCTCCGGGGGTCCGGGACATGGCTACTTCTGTCGGAGTATCCAGGCTTTCCGCCGCAACATCGCGGTCTATGGGTAAAAAGGTCCAACTGCTAATAATCAGGCATATTGTCGCCGTTATATTTCTCAAAACCGCATCTTTTCTCTGAATGAGTCGCATTCCTGATAAGTCCGCCCGTTGAAATTTGAATTACTTTAAATTAAACGTCGAGTAATATATGCTTATTTGCTGTTTAATGGAGCCAAATGAGCGCAGGTCCCCCAAATCCATTAATCGTATTTTCAACCCGGGGTCTTTGGGCCGGGAAAATTATTGACTTTTCGGATAATATCGTCTTATTCCGATACATATTGTGATTTCTAATCCTTTGGTAATAAGGTAATTAGCGATGCCTGGCTTATTTGGTTTCATACGAAAAAAGGGCGGGGAGAAACAGGCGGGCGAAAAACTCCTGGCCGGAATGCAAAGTAAACTGGCCCACAACCCGGCCTACCGCTCGGAGACATATTCCAGCGACTGGTTCGGCTTGGGAGTTATAGATATTCCCACCCCCGGTCAATCTTTCCTGAAGCATCATCCGGAATCGCGAATCACGGCCGCAAGCGGGGGATATATCTACGACTGGCAGAATCTCCCCGGGGATGCGGGCATCGCGGCGTCCGATAACCCCGGCCGGCTGACCGAATTATACCGCCGTCTGGGCGAGGGTGTCATCGGTAAACCCAACGGTTCGCATAACACAGCCATATTCGATGAAACCAAAAAAGAGGCTCTGATATTCAACGACCGTTTGGGCCACCGGCATCTGTTTTATTATGAGGATGATGAGATTTTTCTGTTTGCCGGCGAGTATAAGGCCTTTCTGGCCTATGATAAATTTATGCCGCAGTTGGAAGATGCGGCTGTCGCCGATTATTTCAATTACTTCTTTACCCTGGGTGACAAAACCCTTTTAAAAGGGGTAAGAAGACTTCGCTGGGCGCATAAAATCACCTTCCGCGATGGCCGGGTATCCCTTGGACCCTACTGGGAATTTCATTTTGAACCGGATTCCTCGCATACGATTCCGGAACTTATCGAGGAAGGGCAGGCCCTGTGGCAGGATAATCTTCGCCTCCAACTGGCCCATGCCGACAGGATTTTAATCCCTCTTTCCGGAGGTATGGATTCCCGCATGGTGCTGGGCGAAGCCAGCCTGATGGGCAAAGAAATTTTCACCTTCAGCCACGGTATAAAAGGATGTCTTGATGAAACCATCGGTCGCCGGGTGGCGGCCGCGGCCGGAGTGAAAAATCACTCCTTGATCGAGTTCGATCCCAATTGGCTCGTGGATGACGTTGAAAAATTGATCTGGCTGGCCGGGCCTCTGGCGCCGACCGTTCCGGGATTGCTTTTGGGAGTTTGCCGTAATTATGGCCTGCCGCCGGAAACAACGGCGCTGCTTAACGGGTTGGCCGGTCGCACCGCCTTTGTCTATAGTTATTTCAACAAACTGGATATTACCGCCGATTTGGATATGGCCGAAAAACTGCAACGATTGAAACGACCCCTTTTCGGGCAATTTGTCAACGATGTTTATTACGAGTCTTTTCGGCCGGAGTGGCGCTTGAATTTTGGCAAGAGATATTTCCCTGCCATTGAGGAAGAATTAACGCGACATCTGAAGGCTTCGCCCTTGTTCTGCCACCAGCGCGACCTGTTCATGCTGGAAAACCGGTTCCGGGGGCATTTCGACGATGTCGATTTAAACCGCTATTTTTATCATGACCATATGGCCTGCGAGGACGAACGGACTCTGGATTTCTATTTAAAAGTCCCGACGACCATTAAGGTCTATCCTGACCGGGCTTTGCTTCGCGAAGGCCTGAAGATAAAATTCCCGCACCTGGCGGCCATTCCGACCCAGGCGGGAAGTGCCAGCCTGTTTGAAGCAGCCGATCCCCGCAAAAAACGCCGGCGGGAACAAATGCGGCGTCTGAAATTGCTTCTGGAGCGCTTATCCGGCGGCCATCTCCGGCTTTATAACATGGACAATTATATTCATTACAGCCAATGGTACCGCAAACATAGGCGAATCAGAAAATATTTCGAAGAAACGCTTTTGGATAAAAGAACCTGCGACCGCGGGTACTTTAACCGGGCCCGGGTGGAGGACCTTTTAAAAAGTCAAAAACGGGGTGTTTATGTCTATAATGACCTGGCCCTGCTCCTGGCCTTCGAGATTTTCAACCGGTTATATATCGATCGCCGCTGACGGGACGGATGGCAGGTCTTTCTCAGGGGATATCTCTTTATGATAAAAATACTATTGGCCGGCGATCTGGCCCTGGATTGGGTTCCCGGCATATCCCTGGGCCGCAAATTGAAGAAGATTATCAGTGGCCGGGCTTTTGCGGCAAAAAGCGTCGGGGGGGACATCGGATCAGCCGGGTTATTAACGCGGGCAGCCGGCGCCGTGATGTCAGAAAATATCGCGAGCGGCCTGATGGAGAAGCGAAAGAATTATGATTTTTTCTGCCTGAATCTGGAATGCGCCATGACCGGTCGCGGGTTGCCTCTGGCCGAAAAAAGATATACCATGCGGGCCGACCCGGCCATGGCCGTGTCTTTGCGAGATATGGATGTCTCCGCCGTTTGTCTGGCCAATAATCATATTCTGGATTACGGAGTCGAGGGCCTGGTCGATACCGTGACGCTTTTGGAACAGATGAAAATAGCGGCCGGCGGCCTGCGGTATGGCGAATCAAAATCGCAAAAGCCGCTGATCTTGGAAAAAGGCGGGGAGAAGGTGGGGCTTCTTAATTATGTTCAGCCGGGAATAATCGACCCCGCACCGGAGTCATATTTTCGCCATGATCCCTGCCCCTTTCCCCTGGAAGAGGAAGCAATTCTTTTGGATATTAAGGCCGGCCGCGAAACGGCTCCGTTGATTGTTATCCTTCATTGGGGCGAGGAATGGAGTTTTCTGGAAGACGAAGGGCAGCGTAATTTCGCCCGGGCCTGCATCGATTCGGGCGCCGCGGCGGTCGTAAGCCATCATACCCACCTGGCCGGCGGCTGGGAGGAATATAAAGGTCATCCCATCTTTTATGGTCTGGGGAATCTCTATATGTATTTGCCGCCGTTTTCGACACGCCGGGCGGAGCGAAGACTTCTGGCGGGTCTTTCTTTTGAAAACGGCCGGCTGACGGGTTACGAGGCTATCCCCCTGGTTTCCAGTGCTGACGGGTACCCGGTAATTCAAAATGAGTTCGATAGTGCCAGTCTGCGGTCGGAGTCTTGCCTGAAAGGATTGGAGGACTTTAAAAATGCGCCGTTTGATTCCTATCGTGATTTGAAAACGGCGGTGGTGATGGCAGGTCAAAAGAAAGCCGAACAATCATGTCACTGGCGCGATAGTTATTTAAATGAATTCGATGTCATTCAGGGGAAACTTCCCCTGGGCCCCGGATGGCAGGCCGTCGACCGGTTCTGGACCGGATTGGCTCAATCACGGGAATTTGCCGACCGGCAATACTGGCTTGCCGTCGTAACCCATATGAAAGACGAGGCGGTACTTTCGGTTTCCTTTGCGGCACCCGCTTCGCTTTCGAAACTGGCCCTGGTCTTTACCTTCCCCGAATGGTTTCATCCCCGTCCCGAGTTCGTCATACCGGGTTTGGAATTATCGCGTGATGAAACTGTCATTTTCAGAATGGAATCATCGGTACCATCAAAAGACTGGGAAATTCGCGAATTGACTCTTGACGGCCCGGTCTCGAGTATTAATATTACTTTTCGAGGATGTCCCGAAAAATTCTCCTATCTGGCCTGGCGAATATTTGCAAAATAGACGCTTTTCGTATATATTGATTAAAAATATATCCGAGGTGGAATTATGCCCGGACTGGTCGGGATCATATCGCGAAAACCAATCTCCCCGGAAAAACTGAAATCCCAATTTGACCGCATGGTACGCCTGGTGATGCATTTCGAGACGTACGAATGCGAAAGACAGGAAGGCCGGGATTTTATTATCGGAAGAGTCGGCCTGCCGTACCGTGGATATCGAGCGCTTCGCCGGGATACACAGTCAGGGAATATCGGCGCTTTTGACGGTTTTTTATACGGCTGGCGCGGTCCGGCCAGGACGGCCAAACCATGGGAAACCGAACCGGTTTCATTGTTTCCTCTTGAAGCCGGCTCCGATTTGGAAAAAATTCCGCCGCTTATAAACGGCTCTTTTACCCTGTGTCTTTATGATGCCGTCCGCGACAGGTTTACCCTGGCCGTCGACCGTCTGGGGTATCGCCGCCTTTTTTATTATCAAGACGATGACATCATCGCCTTCGCCCCGGAAATCAAGGCCTTCATGGGCCTGGATAGTTTCCGCCGCGAATTGGACATGGAGGGTGTCACCGATTATTTTAATTATTATTTTATTCCCGGCCGCAGGACTCTTTATCGAAATGTCAATTTTCTGACTCCGGCTCGGATATTGAATATTACCAACCGAACCCTTCAGCCGCCGATTCGTTACTGGCATTACGTCTTCAATGAGGGCCCCGATGAGCCGGATCGTCTTGCCGGGGAAATGTATGAAATAGCCGGGGATATTCTGAAACGCCAGATCGGTCAGGCAAACAAGTTTGTTATGGCGCTTTCCGGGGGAATGGATTCGCGGTTCCTGGCCCATTTGGCGACACAAACGCCGCATGAAATTATCTATTATTCCCACGGCTATCAAGGAAGCGATGATTTTCGCGTGGCTTCCCTCGTGGCCCAAAGACTGGGAATCGGAAATAAATTTTTTCATGCTGATATCGATCCCCGTTGTTATGCGCAACTGGGCGCCCGGACGGCCTGGATAAACGACGGAATGACGGTGTTGTCGGAAGCCACGAAAGTCAGTGCCTTGCTTCATTACCGGGAAAACCCTCTTGAATATGAATTCATGAGTTCACTGACTTCAGGAAATGTCAATTTCGCTTCGGCCTACGGCAAAGAGGCCGATATCAGCACGACCGTTCCCGAGGCCCGAAAAATTCACCAATTAAGGTTGATTCTGGGGCGGCAATACCGTGATGCCGCTTTTTATTCCCTTTTCAAGCCCGAGTTCGCTCGACTTTTCGAAAGTAATTTCGACCGTCATATCGAGGAAGACTTCCGTCCTCTGGAAAAACAATACCCCTATTATCTCCAGCAGAAAGATATATTTCTCGGCGAAGGCCGGGGAGTGCGGTTATCGCATCAGTATAATCTGGTACGGTACTTTTATCATGATCATCAGGCTCTTGTGGATGATGAAATAATTGACTTCTTTAATCGCCTGCCCATGAAATGGCAGGTGGAGCGTCGTCTTTATAAAAAAATGTTCTGTGATTTTGCCCCGGAAATGGCGGCTATCGAATACGCCAAAACCGGCCTGCCCATAGGCGTGGCGGGGATATCACCACGAGTGACCCGGCAGAAAAAACTGGATCGATGCCATTATTATCTGGGGCGAATTTCTCTTGGCCGAATAAATTTTTATACGCCGTCTAACTTCATGCAACATGACCAATGGTACCGGCAATACCCTGAGAATATGCAATTTTACAACGATATACTCCTCGATTCGCGAACGGAGAGGCGCGGTTTTTATAACATTCCGAAAGTGAAGGTTATCCTGACTAAACAGGCACACGGATCTTCGAATTACATGATTTTATCCAGCCTGGCCACTTTTGAATTATTTTGCCGGTACTTCATCGACGGTGACCCGCCGCCGATTTATCCGCCGCTAACGCGGGAATGATTGGTTCCTTCGGGGTGAAGGACAGGAAATTTCAAACCTGTGTCTTCGCGCATTGGTCGGAAATAACTTACCGTAGAAATGCCTAACGGCGAAAAGCCGGGATTACCTTACCCAGATAGGGGCGGGCCAAATCCCAGCCTTTGCGAATTTCCCCCGGTTCAAAAAAGCCGATGATGAATAAGAGAACCGGATAGGTCAGGCAGGCCAGGGATTTAAGCAGGACGTTCAATATGGGATTGCCCGACTCTATCTGGGTCAGGGGCCAGTACATCAGTCCGGCCAGAGCGGCCAATTTTAGAAAGCGACCCCATTCCATTCTCATGGGTATCAGGCGGTTACTGAACCAATAGGTCAGGGTATCCTTAATTATATAACATATCAAGGTGGACCAGGCGGCGCCCATCATGCCCCATTCCTTGATCAATAAATAATTCAAACCCAGATTTATTGTCGCCCCGATGACGTTGGTGTAGAGAATGTACTTGGTCTTTTTTTCTATCATGATGCCGATATTGAAGTGCATCTGGAAACTGGCGAAGATATAAGACAGCGTGATAAGCGGCACTACCCTGAAAGCCTCCCAGTAGGCCGCGTCCGACATTATCTGAATGACGTCTTTGGTGACCACGGCGATTCCCAGCCCGGCAAAAAATATCAGGGCCGAAAAATAGGTAAATATTCTGGCGAATATCCGCTCGGAATCACCCTTCTTGTACATCTCGAACCGGCGGGGTATCCAGGTTTGCCCGAAAGGCGAGGCCACGAACTCGTTGACCAGGATACCGAAACGATACCCCAAAGTGTAAATTCCGGTGGCGGTCAGGCCGGAAAAGGCGTTGACAAAATATCGATCCGATACCTTAACGATATAGGCCAGGAAATTGGAGGGAATCAGGGGCAGGCCAAAAGAGATCATTTCCTTGAAACGGGGCCAGGAATAGGCCAGGCCCGTTTCGCGCAGTATATACGGGATAAGGAATAAACAAAGAGCGACATTGACAATCAAGGTGCTTAGCAGTATCCCCTTGACGCCCATCCCCAGGGGGATAATGAAAATGATATTTAAGGTCAGTTGGGAGACCAGGCGGGTTAAGGCCGTAACCATGAGGGTAAAGGAACGTTGGCGAACACGCATATAGGTATAAGCCACCTTTATATACATTTCCGTCCCCAGCCCGGCCATAGCCAGAATCATCAGGTCGGTATACCCATCTTCTTTTAGTATCCACCGGGCCATCGGCTCGCTGGCCAGGAGCAAGAGAAGGATTACGACCGAGGAGCCAACCCCGAAACCGTAAAAGGTCGAAGTAACCACTTTATTGCGCTCAGCCTGGTCCTCGGAATCATAGTAAAAACGGCTCATGGCCGAGGTTATTCCCAGGTCCAGGACTATGCCCACAAAAGCCATGGAGAAATACAGAAGATCCATGACACCGTAGTCGGCAGGGCTAAGATAGCGGGTGTAAACCGGCAGGAGGACAAAGGAAACAATTCGGTTGAGGATATTCGAAAGCCCGTAAATGGAAGTATGCCGTGAGAGCAGTTTTATTTCCGAACCGACGTTTTGAGACATATTGGCCTAAGATTGATATTCCGGCATTTCCCCAAAGTCATATTTAGTGACTATCGCCGGTTTCCTCATGGGGGGTCTCGTTAACGTTTTTCAGCCCCTCGCGCGAGCCTATGACACGGGCCGGATTTCCGGCCAGAATTTTAAAGGGCGGAATAGTTTTGCCGCCGACCACCGACCCGGCCGAAATGATGCATCCTTCGCCGATAACCGCCCCCGGCATGACAAAGGCGTTGGCGCCGATCCAGACATTACTTCCGATAATCACCTTCTTGAATTCATATCCTTGCTCGGAGATAGGCCTCTCGGGGTCGTCAAACTTATGATTGGCCGACCAGATTTTCACTCCCGGTCCCAGTAGCACATTATCGCCCAGTTCCACGCCTCCGGCGGCCTGGATGACATTGCTTTCCCCCAAAAATACATTTTCACCGACGAAAAGATTCTGGATATTACGGATGCGGACATCCTGATGAATAACCCCTTTTTCGCCCACCTTGCCGAAATAGCCACGGTATATTTTCCAGCGCAAAGACTGCCCGAACTTACCGGGGACGTCAATCAGGAGGGCCTGAAAATATTGAAAACGGCCATTGCGGTGTTTCAGGTCCCAATAGAGTTGTTTTAGGAGTCCCGCCATTTAGTTTATTCCCATGCCTTTCCAATTTACATCGGCCACGGTTCCGTTACTTTAAAACCTTTCCTGTCCAGGATATCGGTTTTAAAGTCCCGGCTATTAGGCTAAATCTATTCTCTGTTAAGTCTAACTGCAAGAGTCATTTATTATTTAATTCAATTTAATAATTTCTTCAAGAACCAATGATTTATAGCCGAGTATAAGAATATCGGCCCAAGCGCCAATAAATTAGTATATGGCAACGTTTAGGTCATTGAGCCTATAATACGTGCGAAATATGAAAAATTCCAGAATTCCGAGGTCACAAATGGATATTAATGTTCAATGGCGGAGAATTCGGCAGATAGTATTTTTGGCGATTTCCATCTTCTTACCGGTTTATCAGGTTTCAGCCGACCAGTTAACCGCCCCCCAGGTGGTAACCGGTTTCGGCTCCGACCGCGGTACCATGGGTATCCCTCGCTGGAAGGGATATATGGATCAGGCCAACCCTGATCATCTCTGGATAAGTTTCGATAATGTCGGCTCGGGAACAAATATTCGTTACACCACCGACGGCGGCGAGACCTGGAGCGCCAATCTTATGCAGATCGATATCAACGGCTATAACGACTTCCATATGTCGATGTGGGGCCGCAACGGCGAATTGTTTTATACCTGGCCCAACCGCGACGGAATCGCTTTCCGTAAATTCAATGCCCCGGCCCAAAGTAACGACGACCGCGGCCCGATGTATCTTTTTTCCGGTACCACCGCCATGTATCGTTCCAATATCATGGTTCAGAATAACGGCCGCATCTGGGTATTTACCCGGTTCAGTTCCGATGCCGCCGAAAATGTCCGCTATAATTATTCCGACAATGGCGGCGTCAATTGGACTTCCGGGGTGGCCTATGCCGCCGGCACCGGTTCTCTGCGTATCGGTTCCATGCCTTATGTCAACGGCAACCCGGCCCTGGTCGTGTTGTATTTGAACAGCACGCGCGGGTGTGAATATTATCTCTGGAACGGCAGCAGTTTTGAGCGCAAGAGCGACGCCTCCATTTACCCTTATGATATCGATGCCGATCGCGCCTTCACGCATAATGTCATTGCCGGACAATATATGCACCTGATTATAGGCGACGGCAACGATTTGTATCACTGCTGGAAGTCGTACAACAACGGCACCGGTAACTGGAACCGCACCGTCATCGAAAATTCCCCCTTCACGGTCGGGATGGACTGGAATCCCATTTCCTGCGTCCGCGGTAACGACCTGTATGTCTTCTATAACCGCTGGCTGTCGTCGGATTCGATGTCTTCCATGGTGTACTATCGCAAGTGGTCCCAAACTACCCAGACCTGGTCCAATCCCGGTTTGGTGTCGGCCAATTTGACCAACCAGAAAAATTTTCAGCCCAACAGTTGCCCCCAGGTCCCGGAAAGCAGTGATTATGTTCCCGTCTATTGGCAGGGTGGTGCGGCCGGAAATTTGAGAATTTACTTTGCCAAGGTTTTGGTCGACGGGACTCCGGTTATTGACACTATTCCCCCTGCGGCGATTCAGGATTTACACACGGAGTGAAAAGCCGTTAAATCTTCGATTTATCCGAAAATCAGGCGGGGATAATCTTCCCCGCCCTTTTTATCTCTTCACCACGATCGCCATCAGTTCGAATTCGTCAGGGTCGATAGGGCGTTTGCCCCAGTTGCCGGCCGTCCCGCCTCCGAGGTACAATATCTTGAAACCGGTCTTTTCGAGCAAAGTTTTTAGTTCGCCTGGCATGTACCCCTTCTCGCGCGTCTTAACCCTTATCAGTCGCCCCTTCGCCTTGACCTTCATCACGCCGTTTTCCACCAGATCATAAGGGTCGAATTTGCCGGCGGCGATATCTTTGGCTGAATATTGACGGATCATTTTCATGGCGTTAAGGCAAGTCATTATCAATTTCCCCCCACTTTTCAAAGACCGGTGCATATTGGCCAGAATCCGGGCATCATGCACGGCGGGGTCTTCACCCTGACCCAGAAGCGAAAAAGCCCCCTCGCACAAACAGATGGCGGCGTCGAATCTGGTATTAAGGCGGAACGCCGTCGCGTTGGCTTTGATTAAAGTGATATCGACCTTAGCCTTTTCGGCCGCCTGGCGCGCCTGGGCCAGCATCCCGGAAGACAAATCCAGCCCGGTCACATTATATCCCTTTTGAGCCAGGGCGACCGTGTGGCGTCCGGTACCGCACCCGACATCGAGAATTTTCCGTCCCCGCTTGAGTTTCAATTCCCGGATAATGAAGGCCACTTCCTTTTTGGTATTGCGGGTGAACACGTTTCCCATATACTCCGGGGCGTGGTGGTCAAAAAA
>Ga0105105_10000491_pt1 | contig 18033 bp, 14 predicted proteins | sample PPLLaktember2015_4_FD_79108 | JGI IMG/M metagenome (GOLD analysis project Ga0105105, IMG submission 79108) | Freshwater sediment microbial communities from Prairie Pothole Lake near Jamestown, North Dakota, USA - PPLs Lake P8 Core (1) Depth... | ecosystem: Environmental > Aquatic > Freshwater >...
AAGGTTCTTGTGGCTTGCCGCGGTTCGCAGTAGGCAATCCGGTACCAGGTGCTCTTTGACCGATCGTAGTGCCACCCGTACGGATGCACCGTCCGCTTGGTTTCCTCCTGTTTTGATGGGGCGCGATAGGCTATGGCGATTTTTCTGCTGTTTCGGATGGCGTCTTCAAGCAACGTAAAACTTGTTGTGTCAATTTCCGCCGATGAGGATTGTTCAAACGAATAGATGTCGAAAATGCCATTTTCGGAACACGAAGCTGGCAGATATTGCAGAACCTTGTCGAGTGCGCTGCTGATTTCCTCGAAATAGGGAGTTCCCTGATACTGGGAGAGAACTTTCTTTGTGGCTTTCAGCGCCTCGGCTTCATGCCGGTCAAGAAATGCGGATGTAAGAAAGGCCCAGTGCTGTTTATAGAAATAGCCCTTTTTCTTTTTGTCGTAATCAATCGGGGCATGCAGCATGTCACGCATGTACTCGATGTCGCGCTGGATACTCTTGCTGCTCACTTCAAAGTGGCAGGCAACTCTGGTGCAGTTCGGGTAACCGTTATTACGCAGTTCCCGGTCGATATGCTGCATACGAACCAGCGGTGGTCTTGACTGTCTCATGACGCGAATGCTTCAGGTTAATGATGAGTAACATAGAGCGAGGCATGGGACAAAAGCTGTCCAATACGCAAAAAAACATTTCAGGTACTTCATTTCGATCTCTGTCTGCAGCAAGGGATTGTTCATAAACCATGGGAAACTGAATTGCCGATTCGGAGTTATCGGGTTTTCTTCATGCGACAGCGAGGGGGTGTTGCTGGCGCAATGTTAATGCCTGAAAAGGGTTGCAGGCATGTATACAGGCTTTTGAGGCTTATACGTCTCATGCAGAGTGGAGTAACTGAGAAACTGCAATCCGGAATCCTGCATCTGGTGCACAGTACTGCCGGAATTTTACGGCATCGGTTCTTTTTAACTAAAGAAAGCCCCCTGTATTTTGCAAGTTATTTCGCTACAGGCAGATGGGTTCACTGCAGGGGCGGATTGGGGTGAAGCGCTTGTTTTTTGCGGTGAAAGCGTTTTATTTGAACATAGCGACCATGTCGTTCCCTGCAACTCCATACACCATATGATTCCGATGAACACGCTATCCAGGTTTTTTTCTGTCGTACTGACGGCAACGCTTTTTGTCGCGGCTCCGGTTTATGCCGGAGAGGAGGCCTCCGGTTATTTTTCCTCCGGCAGCTCGAAGTTCGATTCGGGCGATTACCGGGGCGCCATCGAGGAGTTCACGAAAGCCGTCGAACTCGATCCGAAGGCAGCGGGGGCGTTCGATAAACGTGGCAATGCAAAAATGAAAACCGGCGACAGGCCGGGAGCCATAGCCGACTTCATACAGGTGATCGAGCTCGTTCCGCAGCTTGCCGATGCTTTTTCGGAGGGCAAGAGGGAGCGCGACGGGAGTGAGGCCGAGGGGGACGCGGCGTCTGATCTTCATATGGTCGCAGCCGACGACCTGCATGCCGATTATGCTTTCGCTTTCGATAACAGGGGGCTGCTGCGGTATATCAACGGGAACTACCGGGAGGCCATAAAGGATTTCACGGCTGCCATCGCGCTTGAGCCGAAATTCGCCCTTCCCTACAAGCACCGGGGTTATGCAAAACATGATCTGCAGGACTATGCGGGTGCCATCGAGGACTACAGTCGGGCCATCAGGCTCGACAAAAAAGCCGGGGAGACCTACTGGGACCGGGGACTTGCAAAAGAGCAGGCGGGGGACAGGGAGGGGGCTCTCGAAGATTTCAGAAAAGCCGCGAAGCTCGGCGAGAAGAGTGCCATCGAACGGCTTGGCGAACTGGAGGCGGAAGGGAATTCCTGAGCGGGCGGTTTCGGGATAGTTGCGGGAACGGCGAACGCTTGCCTGTCCGACGCCCCTGAAAAAAACGATTCGCATTTTTTACATCGGACGCTGTCGTGTATTTTAGGGAATAATCGATAACCCCGGCCAAATACACGATGCGTTTATGAAGAGATGTCTCCTGGTATACCTCTCCCTCAGAGGGACAACGGAAAAAACAGCGGAGGCAATTGCCGCGGGATTGCGTTCGGCAGGCCACCGGGTCGATTTGTGCAATATGGCTCATGAAAGGCCCCCGGGTCCCGAAGGGTACGATCTTCTGGGGATCGGTTCGCCGGCACACTATTTCAGGCTTCCCTTCAATATTTCGGATTTCCTGCGTGTTTTGAAGCCTCTGGATGGATTGCCTTTTTTTTCCTTTATGCTTTACGGTTCATATCCGGGAGAGGCCGGCAATCTTCTGCGCAAGGCGCTCTCCGGCAAAGGGGGGCGTGAGGTTGGTTATTTCCACTGCCGCGGGGCCGATTACTACCAGGGCTATCTGCAGGAAGGTTATCTGTTTTCGCCTGATAATCCGGTGCCGGAGGAACTGGCGGCAGCAGAGCGGTTCGGACGAAAAACGGCGGCGGTGCTCTCGGGTGCGGAAGCCTACACGCCACCCCCTCCCGATCCTCCCATGGAACTGATTTTTCGTATCGAGAGGAGTCTGGCCAGTCGAGGACTTGTGCAAACGTTCTATATCCGGCTGTTCAGGGTTGACAGGGCGCGCTGCGAGGCTTGCGGCAAGTGCATGAGCGGGTGCCCGACCGGCAATATTTCGGCGGACGGAGAGGGCAGGCCGGTCTGGGGGAAAGACTGCCTGCTTTGTCTCTACTGCCAGATGCAGTGTCCCGGTGAAGCGATTTCGACGCCCATTAACTGGAGGGTGTTCCGGACGATTCTCGGTTACAATATCGCGCACTCTCTCGGCGATCCCTCTGTAGAATATGTCAGGGTAAGCCACCGCCGGGGCGAGACCCGGCGGGAGGGATAGAAACAAGCCGTCTTATCCCTATATTGCCGGAAAAGAGATGAACCGTTATGATGGTTGCGATATGTACGATGTGCTGAAACGTATGGTAACGGGGCTTCTGCTTGCGGTCGTAGCGGCGGTGATGCCCTCCTTTTTCGCCGGGGATGCGGCGCTTTTCCTTTCATGGCCTGCGGCCGAAGCCGCAGTTCAGGAAAAGCCGGTGCTCTCTCAGGGGGAGCTCCGGCTTTACCGGTTGCTGATGGAATACCGCCAAAGCAGAGGCCTGCCCTCCATTCCGCTCTCGGCGAGTCTTTCGCGGGTTGCCGGGCTGCATGTGCGCGATCTTGAGCTGCATCCCCCTTCGGAACCCTGCAACCTGCACAGCTGGTCGAAATACGGTCCCTGGAAATCCTGCTGCTACCGCGGCAACGGCCGTGCGGAGTGCATGTGGCGCAAGCCGGGGGAGCTGACCTCCTATTCGGGAAACGGTTATGAAATCGCCTTTTACTCAAGCGAGCCATTTGCTCCGGAGGATGTGCTTGAAGCATGGAAGGATGGATCCCGTCACCGGGCCGTGATCGTCAATGAGGGCAAATGGGCTGCGAGGAACTGGAAGGCGGTCGGGGTCGGCATGCGCGGTTCATACGCCGTGGCCTGGTTCGGAATGGAGCCCGACCGCTAAATTCCAGCCGCGGCTTACTTGTTTTTTCCTGATCTTGAATAGCCCCATTTTGGCTTTCCCGATGCCGGAGGTTTCGGGCCGGGGTGCCCGCTGTTCGAGCGGCCCTGCTGTTTCGGGGTTTTCACCGGATTGTGGTCCATCAGCGGAAAAGGGTGTGCGTCGTTGACCGGAATTTTTTTGGCGATCAGCTTTTCCACATCGCGCAGATACTCTTTCTCTTCCGCATCGCAGAAGGAGATCGCCGTACCTTTCGCTCCGGCTCTTCCGGTTCGTCCGATACGATGCACATAGGTTTCGGCAATGTTCGACATGTCGAAATTGATCACATATTCCAGTTCGTCCACATCGATGCCCCGTGCGGCTATGTCGGTAGCCACCAGAACCCGCATGGTCTGTTCCTTGAAGTTTGCCAGGGCTTTCTGACGGGCGTTCTGGGCCTTGTTGCCGTGTATTGCCGCGGCGGTGATGTTGTGCTTCTGAAGGTATTTCACCACCTTGTCGGCCCCGTGCTTGGTGCGGGTGAACACCAGTGCCGTCCTGATATCCTGATTTTTCAGCAGGTGCACCAGAAGGCTGTTTTTATTGCCCTTGTCGACGAAGCATATCTGCTGGTTGATGACGTCTACGGTAGAGGAAACCGGAGTTACGGCCACCTTTGAGGGATTGTGCAGAATGGTTGCCGCAAGCTTGACGATTTCCGGCGGCATGGTTGCCGAGAAAAAGAGCGACTGCCGTTTTTTGGGCAGCAGCGCGAGTATTTTTCTGATGTCGTGAATGAAGCCCATATCGAGCATGCGGTCGGCTTCGTCCAGCACCAGGATCTCCACATCGCGCAGGTGCAGAAATCCCTGGTTCACCAGATCGAGCAGCCGGCCCGGTGTTGCGATGACGATATCAACTCCGTTGCGAAGCGCCGATATCTGGGGGTTCTGGTTCACCCCTCCGAAAATCACCGTGTTGTTGAGCCCCGTGTGCCGGCCGTAAGCGTTGAAGCTGTCTCCGATCTGGATTGCCAGCTCCCTGGTCGGCGTGACGATGAGGCTGCGGATCTTTCTTTTTTTGTCGTTGCGCTTTTCGGCGGCGCCCAGCAGCTGCAGGATAGGGATGGCGAAGGCTGCGGTTTTTCCGGTTCCGGTCTGTGCGCAGCCGAGCAGGTCGTTTCCCTCCAGTATAATCGGTATGGCTTCGGTCTGTATGGGCGTCGGCGAGGTATATCCCTCTTCGTGCAATGCTTTTACGACAGGTTCAATGATGGATAGTGATCGAAATGGCATGGTATCGGTATTAGTTTTTAATAAATCGGTTATGATGGTTCCCCTGAGGCCTCGTTTTGTTCCGGCAGCCCGTTGGTGGCCAGGTCACAGGCAGCACGGCGAAAGACGAGAGAAAACAGTTTGCGGCAGTTGAACAGGGGAGGAGCGTTCAGGGCTTGATATAGGCATTGAGTCCTATGGTCACAGGCTTGCCGTCGACTTCCGCAGTGGTTTCAACGTTGCCGCGGCTGCTTGCCACTACAAGGGTTTTACCGGATGAGGAGCGGACGGGTTTTTCAAGGTCTATTTCGATATAAAGCTTGTTGTTTTTGATTTCGACGGTCATTGCCATAGGTCTCAGAGGGATTCGGGTGATGTTGATGATGGTGCCGGACGGGCACAAGATAGCATAATTCGGCTGCCTGCAACAGGGGAAAAGAGGCTTCTTTCAACCCCGTTAACTGTAAACCCCGGTAACGGGGTATTAAGTTCATACGCGTTCCGCCACGGCGAGATAGTGTTCGATGCATCGAGAGACAAGGGCTGTCGCCCCGGTTCGTTCCTTTACGAATGCGGCGGCAGCGGCTCCCGAACGTTGACGTGCGGAAGGGTCCGTCATGAAGAGGTTCAAGGCCGCCAGGAGAGATGCTTCGTCCCCGACGACGGTTGCGCCTCCGGTTGCGGCAAGATCTTCGGCTTCCGGGGAGTTGTGGTGGCGGGGGCCGAAGATCACCGGAATGCCGTAGACCGCCGGTTCGAGGGTGTTGTGCACGTTCACTCCGAATCCTCCTCCTACATAGGCGATCGAGCCGATCGAGTAGAGTTCGGCCAGATAGCCGGTTTCGTCGATGAGGAGAACCTGCCGCTCCGGGTCGAATGCGCTTTCCGGCGCCGACACCCTCCCGAAGGGGATACTCCGTTCTTCGAGCGTCCGGGAGAGCCGTTCCATGTTTTCAGGATTCACCTGATGCGGCACCAGAACAAGAGGCGGTCTGTTTTCGAGCCGCTGCCATGCACCGAGGATCAGGGTTTCGTCGATTTGCCATACGCTGCCGGCGATGAGCACGGTTCGGTTGTCATAGAGGGGTTTCAGGTGCGCGACCTTCCCGGAATTGCGGCTGCGCAGAAAGACCTGGTCGAAGCGGGGGTCGCCGGCGGTTTCGGCCTGCCGGCACCCGAACCGGTCGCGGAATGCGCGGGTATCTTTTGCCGAAACCGTGTAGATGCGATCGAAGAGGTTGAAGATGCTGCGGTAAAAGCCCTTCAGGAGCGGGTTGAAGTACTGGGAGTTCTCCTGGAGCACGGCCGCGGCCAGTATGAGGTGCGCCCCGGATTTCTTTGCCGCGAGCAGGTGGTTGGGCCAGAAGTCGTAGCGCATGAGCAGGAGCAGGTCGGGCTTGAGCAGCGATACGAGGCGTTCGGCGTTTGCCGGCGTATCGACCGGGAGGTAGAAGACCGCGGCGGCCTGGGCAAAGTTTTTTCGGGCGTTGTAGCCCGAATCCGAAAGAAAGGAGACAAACAGCGTGATGTCCGGGTGTTTTTCCAGCAGCGCCGCTATGACCGGACGGGCCTGTTCGAATTCGCCGACCGAAGCCGCGTGTACCCAGAGCCGGAAAGAGGATTTTGCGGCGGATTGCACGGTCGCCTCAAGTTCTTCGAAAAGGTTTTTACGCAGGGAGGTAAAGGTATGCAGCCTCCTGAACAGAGGGCTGACCAGTCCGGCGGCTCCGAAAAGGAGCGGACTGATGAGGGTGTAGGTTGCAAGTGCCAAGCTGTTCATATCCATTGCCCGTTAATGCGTCAAGGGGAAGTGCTCAAGATCCGCTGCCTGCCCCGGACAGCATTTTTCTGCCGGCCATGAAACAGGTCCCTGCCTGCGGATGCCCCTTGCGTGCGGTATGCCGGAAGGGGAGGCGCCCATAAAGGTAAGAAAAAAGAGCGCTACCGCCTTGCCCGCCGTCCGGCGTCAACGTTTTTTAGAGGAGCCTGTTTGTAATTCGAACAAACTTATACGAAATTCAACAGGAACTTCAGCCCGTTCGGCGTCACGTTCAGTGCCCCGGGAGTGTTTAACCTGTTAACGGATCAGTACGTTTTGACGGATTTTCTCAGCGATCTCAACGATGTGCAGCGCAGTGCGGTCACTGCAACCGAAGGGCCGGTAATGGTGCTTGCCGGCGCCGGTTCCGGAAAGACGAGGGTGATCACCTACCGCATCGCCCATCTTATCCGCAATAACGGGGTTTCCCCGTATAATATCCTCGCCCTGACCTTCACCAACAAGGCCGCCGGGGAGATGCGCCACCGGATCGACTCCCTCCTTCGGGGATCGGGCTCTTCGGGTCTCTGGATCGGCACCTTCCATTCGGTTTTCGCCCGCCTGCTGCGCAGCTACATTCATCTTATCGGCTACGACAGGAATTTCTCGATTTTCGATTCCGACGACAGTAAAAGTCTGATCCGTCAGTCGATGAACGATCTGGGCATTTCGCACGATTCGCTGCCGCTCAATGCCGTGCAGTCGATCATCAGCAAGGCAAAAAACAGCTTCATTCTTCCTTCGGAGTTTCAGAGCCGGCCGGGCGATTACAACCAGCAGAAGGCCGGACAGGTTTATGAACTCTATACCCGGAAACTTCGCGAGAACAACGCGCTTGATTTCGACGATCTGCTCATCAAGCCCCTCGAGCTGTTCAGGGCGCATGAGGCAGTTCTCGCAGAGCTGCAGGAGACCTTCCGATACATCCTGATCGACGAGTACCAGGACACCAACCGGGCGCAGTACCTGGCAGCAAAGATGCTCGGAGCCAGGCATCGCAACATTTTCGTCGTCGGCGACGACGCGCAGTCGATCTACTCGTGGCGCGGCGCCGATATCTCCAACATCCTGAATTTTCAGGACGACTATCAGGAGTCGCTTACCTTCAAGCTGGTCGAGAACTACAGGAGTACCGGCACGATTCTCCAGGCGGCCAACAGCGTCATTCGCAACAACCGCCGCCAGATCAAGAAGGAGCTGATCTCGCATCGCAATGCCGGTGAGCCGGTTACCCTGCTCGAAGCGTACAACGAGCGGCAGGAGGCCGAGAAGGTTGTGGAGCAGGTCCGTTCGATGCGTCAGAGGGATGGTCATGAATTTTCGTGTTTTGCCGTCTTTTACCGCACCAACGCTCAGTCAAGGGTGCTTGAGGACGTGATGCGCCAGAACCGGATTCCCTACAGGATTTTCGGCAGCGTCTCTTTCTACAAGCGCAAGGAGATAAAGGACGCTGTCGCATACCTGCGTTTTATCGTCAATGAACGCGACAATGAATCCCTTCTGCGGATCATAAATTTTCCGCCGAGAAAGATCGGCGACGTCAGCATAGCCAAACTGAAGGAGTATGCCGCCCTGCAGGACGTTTCGCTCTACGATGCAATCCGCAATGCCTCCAAAGGGGGATTCCAGCAGCGCCTCGTCAACGCCCTGGAGAGTTTCAGCGGCGTGGTCGAGCAGCTCAAGGCGCTTGCGGAGTACGGCAGCGTGTACGATGTGCTCAGCGAGCTGTTCAATCTGACGGGGATTCCCGCCCAGCTTCAGGCCGAGAATACCGCCGAATCGCTTGCGCGCTTCGACAACCTCCAGGAGCTGCTCTCGATGGCCAGGGATTTTTCCGACCACAACCCCGATTCCAGTTCGCTCGGGGATTTTCTCGAGAACATATCCCTCGCTTCGGATTACGACGAAACCAGGGAGTCCGATAATTACGTGTCGCTGATGACCGTGCACGCTTCCAAAGGGCTCGAGTTTCCGGTTGTGTTCATTACCGGTATGGAGGAACGCCTTTTTCCGCTCAACACCTACGAGCATGACGAACTGGAGGAGGAGCGGCGCCTTTTTTATGTAGCCATGACGAGGGCGAAGGAGAAGATATTTCTTTCGTGGGCGCGTTCGCGCTACCAGTACGGGCAGCCCCAGCAGTGTCTGCGTTCGATGTTCGTCGCTGAAATAGATGCCTCGATCGTCCGTACCGAAAGCGGCGAGCTGCTTTCCGGGCGCGGTTCCGCCGAGAGGGCCTCTTCGGCGGGCGTCGCGCCTTCAAGAGGCTTTCAGCCGGGGGGAGCACCCCGGCAGGCCGGCCTTCAGGCGCCACGGCAGGAGAAGAAGCCTGTCGCGAACGGGCTTCGGGCAGGCACTCTGGTGCACCATGCCCTGTTCGGTCCCGGCATGGTTCTGGAGCTGCACGGCTCCGGATCGGCGGCAAAGGTGAAAATCAGGTTCCGTTCGGCCGGCGACAAGACGCTGATGGTGCAGTATGCCAATCTGAAAATTGTCGGTTAGACCGCCGGCACAATGAAGGGCCGCTCTTTTCTTTATAGGGGCGGCAGGAAAAGAGAGCCGGCCCTGAAAAAAAGTATGAAGAGCATAAACCGTTGAGCAGCATGAAAATCCTTTTCGGGGTACAGGGAACGGGAAACGGCCATATCAGCCGCAGCAGGGAGCTGGTCGCAAAACTCAGGGAGGAGGGCCATGAGCTGGAGGTGATCATCAGCGGCAGAAAGAAGGAAGAGCTGAAAGAGATCGATGTTTTTGAGCCTTACCGGGTGATGAAGGGGCTAACGCTGGTGACCTACAGGGGCCGGATGAACTATATGGAGACCATGTTCCAGCTCGATTTCGCAAGGCTCATGAACGATGTGCTCACGCTCGATACTTCCGGCCTGGACCTGATCATCACCGATTTCGAGCCGATTACCTCGATGGTTGCCAAAATCCGCAATATTCCAAGCGTAGGGTTCGGCCACCAGTACGCCTTCCGTTTCAATATCCCTTTTGTAAAAGGGAACCTGTTCGAGCGCTACACCCTGCTGAACTTCGCGCCGGCCCGTTACAATGCGGGACTGCACTGGAGCCATTTCAACCAGCCGATCTTTCCGCCGGTCATTCCGGCCAGCCTGTACGCCCGGCGGACGGTTGACGTCCTGCCGGCCAAGGTTCTGGTCTACCTGCCTTTCGAGGAGGTTGACGATGTCACCGAACTCGTCCGTCCGTTCGGCCGGTACGAGTTTTACATCTACGGAAAGGTGAAGAGCGATTCCGACGAAGGCCATCTGCACTACAGGAGTTACTCGCGTGAAGGGTTTCTGCGCGATCTGATGGAGTGTAACGGCGTTGTCTGCAATGCGGGCTTCGAGCTTCCCGGCGAGGCGCTGCATCTCGGCAAAAAGCTTCTGCTCAGGCCTCTCGACGGGCAGATAGAGCAGGAGTCGAATGCACTCGCCATGGTCGAGCTGCAGTACGGCATGGCCATGCATTCCCTTGACGGGGCGGTGCTTGCCGATTGGCTGCAGCTGCCCGGACGCGAGCCGCTTAACTACTCCCGTACGGTCGATTATATTGCCGAATGGATCGGCAGCGGCGACTGGGACGGGCTTTCCCGGTACACGGAAGCCGCATGGAAGGAAACATTCTGAAGCAAGAGAAACGCATGAGGTGCCAATGAATTTCAGGGATATCGTTACCCGCAGCCGGAGCTACCGGCGCTTTGACGCCGCCTGCCGGCTGGACGGGGATCAGCTTGCCGCCCTGGTCGAACTTGCCTGTTACGTGCCCTCTTCGAGAAACCTGCAGCCGCTGAAATATGTCGCCGTCTCGGACTCCCGGGAGTGCGCGGAGGTGTTCGAATGCCTTTCGTGGGCAGGCTATCTCGACGACTGGCAGGGCCCTCCCGAGCATGAACGGCCTGCGGCATACCTGGTCATGCTCCGTGACCTCGAAATCAGTTCCGGTGCGGCCTGCGACTGCGGCATTGCCGCACAGACCATTCTGCTCGGAGCGACCTCGATGGGCTTCGGGGGGTGCATGGTGGCTTCGGTCGAACGCGACCGTCTTTGCGCTTTGCTGAACATTCCCGCCCGTTATGCAATCGAATTCGTGCTTGCACTGGGCAGGCCCGTCGAACCCGTCGTGATCGAGCAGATGGAGGTGGCCAGCGATGTTCGGTACTACAGGGACCCTCACGGCATTCACCATGTTCCGAAAAGAACCGTCGGTGAGGTTCTCTTGCAGTTCCGGTAACCGGCCCCGTCCAGTCAAAACAGCCATGATCGATATAGGAGAACTGCTCAGAGCCTATCGGGAGGGGTACTTTCCCATGTCGGACCCTTCTGATGAAAAGGTCTACTGGTGCCAGCCGCACTTCAGGGCAGTCGTGCCGCTCGACGACTACCGCCCCTCCCGCGATGTCCGGCGCATTCTGCGCCGCAACGATTACCGGGTACGGTTCAACACCGATTTCGAAGGGGTGATCCGGGCCTGTGCCGCTCCCCGGAAAAACGAAAGCGAAAGCGAAACCTGGATTTCCCGGGAGATCGCCGATACCTACCTGAAGCTGCACCGGCTCGGTATCGCGCACAGCGTCGAGAGCTGGTATGGCGAAGAGCTGGCCGGAGGGCTATACGGAATCGCCATTGGAGGAGCCTTTTTCGGAGAGTCGATGTTTTACCGCCGTTCCTATGCATCCCAGATCGCTTTCGACCGGCTGGTAAGGCATCTGCAGCAGAAAGGGTTTCTCCTGCTCGACGCGCAGATCATGAACCCGCATCTGCAGAAGCTCGGAGCAGTGGACGTTCCTCATGAAGAGTATATGCAGATGCTCTCCCAAGCGCTCCTTAAAAAGATTCGTTTTCTATGAAAGGGAAAAATGGTACCTTCATAAATATCGTATTTTTAAAGAACTGTGAGCTTTATCAAGGGGAGTGCTGTCTATGCTGTCCAGAGACTTAACGGAAAACCAGTCTCAGCCGAGGGTGATCATCTATTCAGGAAAGGGAGGAACGGGTAAAACCACGATTTCAGCGTCCACTGCCGTTGCCCTGGCCCGGCAGAACAAGAAAGTGCTCATCATGTCTTCCGATCCCGCGCATTCGCTTTCCGACGTTTTCAATACCCAGATCAGCCGGAACGACCCCCAGAAAATCGAGAACAACCTCTACGGCCTCGAGGTCGATACGATCTACGAGCTGAAAAAGAACATGTCGGGGTTCCAGAAATTCGTTTCCAATTCCTATCAGAACAAGGGTATAGACAGCGGCATGGCTTCGGAGCTGACCACCCAGCCCGGTCTCGACGAGATTTTCGCGCTCAGCCGGCTTGTCGACGAGGCCCAGTCGGGCAGATGGGACGCAGTGGTGCTCGATACCTCGCCGACGGGCAATACCCTGAGGCTTCTTGCCTATCCTGAAATCATCATTGGCGGCAACATGGGCAAGCAGTTCTTCAAGCTTTACAAGAGCATGTCCTCCCTGGCCCGGCCCCTGAGCGGCAATTCCATTCCCGATGAGGATTTCTTCAACGAGGTGAATGTGCTGCTCAAGCAGATGGAGGATATCAACAAGTTCATTCTCAGTCCGGAGGTCACCTTCCGGCTGGTGCTCAATCCTGAAAAACTCTCGATTCTCGAGACCAAGCGGGCCTATACCTTCGTTCACCTTTACGGCATCAATATCGACGGTATCGTCATCAACAAAATTCTGCCGACATCGAGAACCGTCGGCGAGTATTTCGAATTCTGGAGCGATCTGCACAGCAAGTACCTGATGGAGATCGACAACTCCTTCTATCCGACTCCGGTGTTCCGCTGCAACCTGCAGCGAACCGAACCGATAGGCTCCGATGCGCTTTATGAGATCAGCAAACTGGTGTTCGGAGAGCAGATCCCCGACAAGATTTTCTACTCCGGCAAGAATTTCTGGATCGAAAGCCTCAAGAACGCCGTAACGGAGGATCACCGCGAAGTTCTCTGCATCAGGATCCCGTTCCTCAAGGATGCCGAAGATGTCAAGGTCGAGCGGATGGGTACCGACATCGTGGTCACCGTCGACCGGGCACAGCGGATCATTACGCTGCCGCGGGCGCTCTACAGTCTCGAACTCGAGAAGTATATCCGTGAGGACAGCCTTCTCAGGGTAGTTTTCAGGGAGGTGCCTGTCGAGAAGGAGGAGATAGAGCTCAGCGTGAACAAAAACGTACTCGACAAGCTTCGTTCAATGAGAAGACTGAAGATATAGGTGCCCTCCGGAGAGGTTGCCCTCCGGTAAAAATTACCGGGAAACTGTTTAGCTTTTCAAGGGAATCTTGTATCTTCTTGGTTTAAATTGTCGAACTAACGGGAAATTCACCCCAAATTTTTGTTAAAGAATCAGCTTGCATCATGTCCGATAAAACGCACTATGGTTTACTGAAAGGAAAAAAAGGAATTGTCTTCGGTCCGCTTGATGAAAGCAGTATCGGCTGGCAGATTGCGCTTCACGCACACCGTGAAGGAGCTGAAATCGCCATTTCTAACGTTGCAACTGCCCTGCGTTTCGGCAATATCGACGAACTTGCATCACTCTGCGGAAACGCTCCGGTTCTCGTGTGCGACGCTTCGAAAAACGAGGATGTCGATGCCTGCTTCAGGGAGCTGAAAGAGAAGATCGGCGCTGTTGACTTTATCGTGCATTCCATCGGCATGTCGCAGAACATCCGCAAGCAGCTTCCCTACGAGGATCTCAACTACGAGTGGTTCATGAGAACTCTCGACGTTTCAGGGCTTTCGCTGCACAGGCTCGTCGCCTATGCGCTCAAAAACGACGCGATCAACGACGGCGCGAGCATTCTTGCGCTCTCCTACATCGCATCCCAGCGGAACTACTGGACCTATTCGGATATGGGCGACGCGAAATCGCTGCTTGAGTCCATCGTCCGCAGTTTCGGGCCGAGGCTTGCAAAGCGCGGTATCCGCATCAATACGATTTCCCAGAGCCCCACATACACCAAAGCCGGCAGCGGTATTCCCGGTTTCGAGAAAATGTACGAGTACAGCGACCTCATGTCGCCTCTTGGAAATGCTTCCGCGGAGGAGTGTGCCGAATATACCATGACCCTGCTCAGTGATCTTTCCAGGAAGGTCACCATGCAGAACCTTTTCCACGATGGCGGCTACAGTTCCATGGGGGCGACCATTCCCATGATCAAGCTTGCCCATGAGGTTCTCAACGACAGCGAACTCGCCTCAAAAGTTGGTCTTGAAGATTTCAAGCCGTCGGCAGAGGGTTAGGTTCTGCTGCATTGTTCCCTTTTTTCATGAAATACGTTTAAGCCCTCTCCAGAGAGACGGGCTTATGTTTCCCTGCCTTTGTCCGCAAAGGCTTACAGACTGTTGCTGCAGGATGCCTCTCGGGGTTTCCTGCCTTCCGGTCATCGGCACCGGGCTTCCGGGCGTTTACGACACGCTCCCGTGCCGGTCACGGTAGCCGTTGCTGAAGTAGTGTGTTCAGTACCATTATACCAAGAGAAAGTAAAGCGCATTCCGTTTGACATGCTCATGCGGAGAGGCTTCTTTATGCCGGCAGTTCATGTCGGCAGGTTTTCTTTTTTTTCGTTTAACCGTCTTTTCATACAACACATACAACTATAAAACAACAGCTGACAATGGCAACAACCGCAAAAATCATTTACACGAAAATCGATGAGGCTCCCGCTCTGGCGACCTATTCGCTTCTCCCGGTTATCCAGGCTTTCACCAGAGGAACCGGCGTCGAGGTGGAGACAAGGGATATTTCACTTGCCGGACGGATCATTGCGACTTTTCCCGACAATCTCACCGACGACCAGAAAATTTCCGACCAGCTTGCCGAGCTCGGTGAACTGGCCCTGAAGCCCGAAGCGAATATTATCAAGCTTCCCAATATCAGCGCCTCGATTCCCCAGCTCAAAGCTGCCATCGCGGAGCTGCAGGATCAGGGTTACAAGGTTCCCGACTATCCGGAAGCACCGGCAAACGACAGCGAGAAGGAGATTCAGAACCGCTATGCGAAAGTGCTCGGCAGTGCTGTAAACCCTGTGCTGCGTGAGGGCAACTCCGATCGCCGCGCACCGCTTTCGGTGAAACAGTATGCCAAAAAGAACCCCCACAGGATGGGCGCATGGAGCAGCGACTCGAAATCGCATGTTGCGCACATGCAGGCAGGCGATTTCTACGGCAGCGAGAAATCCCTGACTGTCGGAGCCCCTGCCAGCGTTCGTATCGAGTTTGTAGACGGCACCGGCAACGTCAGGGTGCTCAAGGAGAAAACCGCCCTGCTTGCTGGTGAAGTTATCGACACGGCCGTGATGAACGTTCGTTCACTGCGTCAGTTTTTCGCCGACCAGATCGCCGATGCCCGCCAGTCCGGCATTCTCCTGTCGCTCCATCTGAAAGCGACCATGATGAAGGTTTCCGATCCGGTTATGTTCGGTCATGCGGTTACGGTGTTCTTCAAGGATGTTTTCGAGAAACATGCTGCCGTCATCCGGGAGCTCGGCGTGAACGTCAACAACGGACTCGGCGATCTTTACGCCAAAATCCAGAATCTTCCTGAAGCACAGCGCGCTGAAATAGAGGCAGATATTCAGGCGGTCTACCCGACCCGTCCGGCACTCGCCATGGTCGATTCCGACAAGGGCATCACCAACCTCCATGTGCCCAACGATATCATCGTTGATGCCTCGATGCCCGTCGTCATTCGCGACTCCGGCAAGATGTGGGGTCCCGACGGGCAGCTTCACGATACCAAAGCCATGATTCCCGACCGCTGCTACGCCACCATGTATCAGGCGATGGTCGAGGATTGCCGGAAAAACGGCGCCTTCGATCCTGCCTCGATCGGCAGTGTGCCGAACGTCGGCCTGATGGCCCAGAAAGCCGAGGAGTACGGCTCGCACGACAAAACCTTCATGGCTCCGGGCAACGGCTCGATCCGCGTTGTTGATGCATCAGGCGCCGTTCTCATGGAACAGAAGGTCGAAGAGGGCGACATTTTCAGAATGTGCCAGGTCAAGGACGCTCCGGTTCGCGACTGGGTGAAGCTCGCCGTCAACCGTGCCAGGGCAACCGGCGCTCCCGCCGTATTCTGGCTCGACAGCAACCGCGCACACGACCGCGAGATCATCGCCAAGGTAAATGAGTACCTGAAAGACCACGATACCACCGGCCTCGAGATCTGTGTTCTTCATCCGGTCGAAGCGATGAAATTCACGCTCGAACGGTTCAGGGCCGGCAACGACACTATTTCCGTGACCGGCAACGTGCTCCGCGACTATCTGACCGATCTTTTCCCGATCATCGAGCTCGGCACCAGCGCGAAAATGCTCTCGATCGTACCGCTCATGCAGGGCGGCGGCCTGTTCGAAACCGGAGCAGGCGGTTCCGCTCCGAAGCACGTGCAGCAGTTCCAGAAAGAGGGCTACCTTCGCTGGGACTCTCTCGGCGAATTCTCGGCGCTTGCCGCATCGCTGGAGCACCTTGCCAAAGCGTTCAGCAACAGCAAGGCGCAGGTGCTTGCCGACACGCTCGATCAGGCTATCGGCAAATTCCTCGACAACCGTAAATCGCCTGCCCGTAAAGTCGGTCAGATCGATAACCGCGGAAGCCACTTCTATCTGGCGCTCTACTGGGCCGAAGCCGTTGCCGCACAGAGCACCGAGCCGGAGCTTCAGGCCCGTTTTTCGGGAGTTGCCAAGCAGCTTGCCGAGAGCGAGGCCAAGATCAACGAAGAGCTGATCGCAGCCCAGGGCAGCCCGGTCGATATGGGAGGCTACTACCACCCGAACGACGAGCTGACCCGCAATGCCATGCGTCCGAGCGCTACGTTCAATGCGATTATCGACGCGCTGTAAGGTAATCGGATAAAATCTGTTGCGATGATCGATGGCTTCGTTGGGCGATGCTCGAAATCCTCATGTACTGCGTGTACACTCCGGTTTCTGCGCTTCGTCCGCCTTGCCCTCGATCATCTCACGACGATTTTATTGCCGATTGCATGTATACCGAAAAAAACAGCGAAGCCCGGTTAACTCCGGGCTTCGCTGTTTTTTTTGTAGTATCCGACCGATCGGATCGATCGGACGGGTCACTCCCTTTCTTCTGGCTCTTCAGCCCAGGCATAGATAAAGCCCCCCTTTCCGAGCCGCAGGGCCACCTCGTCGATCGCTTCCCTTGACACCACGAAACAGCCGTTGCTTCTGCCGATTCTGGGCCCTTCCAAGGTGACGAGGTTCAGGAGAATATAGTGCAGCGACACATAGCCGGCGGAGTGCAGCACGATATCGCGCCGGAATGCGTTGTCGTTGCGTCCCGGTTCCAGCCCTTCGAGCCGAAGCGCCGTTCCGTGATCGCCGCGGTAGCGATGGAGTACTCGAAAGAGTCCCAGACTACTCATGTTCGATTCGGGTGTGTCTGAAAAACGTCGGGCGTACAGTTCGCCGGATCTCTTGCCGTGCGCTACCCGGTAGTAGCGCTGTTCGCCCGTTTTCAGGTCGATGACGGCCATGCGTTTCAGCCAGGATGGTTTCGAGTAGTCTGCGACGGCGAGCGTGCGGGGGCGCTCCTCCGGATTTGCTCTCCGGTAGGCGTCGAGTGCAGCATATGCCGCCCGGAAGGCTTCGGGCGATACCTTTTCGGGAAGCAGGAGCAATCCTGCTGAGAGGATCATCACTACTGCGGCCAGCAGGCCTGCGTATGCGATGATTGTACCTTTTCGGGGCATGGTTTCGAGATCCCTATACGGTTGTTCTGACAAATGTTCCGTTCCGGAACTCTTCGAAAGCCTGGCGCAGCTCTTCACGGGTGTTCATGACGATCGGCCCGTGCCATGCGACCGGCTCGTTGAGCGGGTTGCCGGAAATCAGGAGAATACGCAGCGGATCGTTTTCGGTAGTGATGGTGATGCTCTCTCCGTCGCCGAAGAGCACAAGGGTTTCATTTTCAGGCAGAGCGGAGGAGTTCATGTCGAAATAACTGACACCTTCGGTGTCGTAGCCGAAGGGTTCCTTCTGATTGCAGAACAGCCCTTTTCCTGCAATGACGTAGGCGAACGCTTTGCGGCCTGCGGGAATCCTGTGGGCATGGCTCACGCCTGGCGGCAGGGTGATGTCGAGATACTCGGGGTCGATGGCAATGCCGGTGACCGGCCCCAGGGTATCATCGACTCTGCCACAGATGACACGGATCTCCCCTCCGTTATCAAGATGGAGCACGGGAATTTCCGACGATTTGACGTCGCGGTAGCGGGGCGGCGTCATTTTTTCCGATGCAGGCAGGTTCGCCCAGAGCTGGAAGCCGGCAAGCGCTCCGCGCTCATTGCCGAAAGGCATCTCTTCGTGGATGATGCCGCTGCCGGCAGTCATCCACTGGACCCAACCGCCCGAAACGACGCCCGTGTTGCCCATGCTGTCG
>Ga0105105_10000495_pt1 | contig 17936 bp, 15 predicted proteins | sample PPLLaktember2015_4_FD_79108 | JGI IMG/M metagenome (GOLD analysis project Ga0105105, IMG submission 79108) | Freshwater sediment microbial communities from Prairie Pothole Lake near Jamestown, North Dakota, USA - PPLs Lake P8 Core (1) Depth... | ecosystem: Environmental > Aquatic > Freshwater >...
GCCGGCGGGCACTTCACCGACCACGTCAACCCCGCCTCCCTCGAAGTCCTGACGGACTGCCGCCTCGAACCCGGACTTGCGGCCGCAAGGCCCGAAACCCCCTACCAGTTCGAGCGCCTGGGCTACTTCTGCGCGGATGCACGGGATTCTCGGCCGGAGAGCCTGGTCTTCAACCGCTCCGTGACCCTGCGGGACACCTGGGCCAAGATCGTCAAAAAGGAAGCGGGGGGCAAAAAGCCGAAATAGGGGATGGGAGCGGTCCCGTCATTTGGAGGGCTACTGGCGAGGTTCTTCAACCCGGGTCTTGATCACCCGCTGTCATCACAAGACGCAAACAGGTATCGGACAAGTCCTCCAGCTTGTTTTGCACAACATCCCAGATAATCGGCAGACTAATACCCTTCTTCTTACCGCTTCGATAATATCGTCCAGATAAAGCCGATAATCGTTTATACATAACGAACTTCTTTTTCAATGATCGGCTTCAGCCTGGGTTTCAAGGCATCCTTTAGAACCAAATCTCCTTCACGGCCTATTATTTCCTCCAACAGAAACTTCAAATCCATGTAATGGTCAAATGTTGGCTCATTCAATTCAACCAAGATGTCAACATCGCTTTGCTCATTTAAACCGGTCCCTCATCGATAAAAGAGATACCCCGCCAGCAGCTTGATGTATTCATCAGCCACCTTCGTCACGTAGGTGCCGTCCCACCACCAGGGATCGGAATCCTCGGGATCGCGGTAATCCACCGGGTGGAAGTAAAAGACAAGGTCCGGATCCTGATTGGCTCGTTCGAAGGCCAGCCGCGCCCGGCGCATGTGGTAGTTGGAGCTGACGATGATGGCCGAGCAAAAATTGTTCTGCCGCATGATCTCCAAGGTCTTGCGGGCTTCGGCGAACGTCCCGCCGAGGTCCGGCCAGGACTCCGACGTGGAGCCCTCTTCGCGGCCGATCAGAACCCGATCCTCGGACAGATGGGCCTTGATTCGGTATCGTCGCACAAACCAGGGCCAGTCGAGGGCGCGGTGGCGGACCGGCAGCAGCAGCACCCGGGCTTCTTCGGCCTGCACCAGGTCAACGGCGACCAGCACTCGCTCACGGTCTTCCGCCGGCCCACCGGCCAGGACCACCGCCAAATCGGCCTTTTCGCCGAGCTGTCCCGGTTCCATGCTGAGAAAATCATTTCCCCAGACCAGGAAACCAACCACTCCGGCCACCGCCACGCCAATGCCCCCGAGCGCCCACCGATACATGCTGGACCTTCATACCCGCTGCATGCTGGAATCCGTCCCGTTCGGGACGTTCATTCCCTTCGGGCTATAGCACAGGCCCAGGCAGTCCGGCAAGCGGCTGAGTTCCAAAAGGCTTCGCCGCCTGAATCCGATGCAGCGGCATGAAGTCGCCGCTTCCGGTCGACTCGGAATCAACGGGGGGAATTGCCGCGGACTTCATCCTTGATCCGCTTGACGTGGCCGCGCCCGAGGCCCTTGACCTCGCAGCCGAGTTCGAAGTAGCGGCGGATCTGATCGTCGTCGAGGATGCCGAAGCAGTCCACCACGGCGACCGGCTTGCCTGCCATCTTCACGACCGCATCCGGGTCGATGCTCAAGAAGACTTCATGGCGCACTGCGAAGACGACCGCGTCGGCGCCCATTAGGGTGGTTGCCATCTCCCGGTGCATTCGCAGCTCCTGCAACCGGTGCTGGTTGCGGAAGAACCGCGAGAGCGAGTGCCCAGGAGCGGGGTAAGTGTCCTGTTTCTCGAACTCCCACCAGTGCTTCAGATAGGGATCGTAGACCTCGACGTCGGCCCCCATCTCGGCGAGCTTGCGCACGACGACCTCCGAGCCGGAGTAGCGCGTGTCGCCCACGTCCTCGCGGTAGGAAGCGCCGAGGAGCGCCACCCTTGAGGCGGCGACGATCTTGCCCATGTTGCGCAGCGCATCCCGTACGAGCTGTGCGACGTGCATGCCGCGGGTATCGTTGATGTCGATCGCCGCAGGAGTGATCTTGAAGATTTCGTCGTTGAATCCCATCAGCGTATGATAGGACCATAACCCAAGTCCGCCGTCCTTGGGCAGGCAGTAGCCTCCGATACCGGGGCCGGGGAACATGATGTTCGAGTGCGTCGGCCGCACCTTGATGGCCTTGAGGACCTTGACGATGTCCACCCCGTTGCGCTCGGCGAAGACGCTCCACTCGTGCATGAAGGCCAGGATCGCGGCCCGGTAGGAGTTCTCGACGATCTTGCAGGTCTCGCTCTCGAGCGGCCGGTCGAGCACCGTGAGGGGAAATTTTTCGACGTTGAGGACTTCACTCAGGAACGCGACCACCCGCTTCCTCGCCTCCGGGTTGACTCCGCTGCAGACCCGCCAGAAATCGCGGATGGAGGCGACATAGTTGCGGCCCGGCATCACGCGCTCGAAGGAGTGGGCCAGGAGCGGCTCGCGGTCTCCGAGCCCGCGGCGCTCGAACTCCTTCTTGACGATCGGGTAGGCCACGTACTCGGTGGTACCGGGCGGAACCGTTGTCTCGATCAGCACCATGCAGTCCGGCCCGATCTTCTCTCCGATGATCTTCAGGCACTCCTCCAGGGCCTGAATGTCGGCGCGGCCCTGGCGGACATTTCCGAAAGTGTCCTTGTGGTAGTCGCACTGCACGTCCACGACCACGACATCGGCCAGCGCCAGCACGTCGTAGGTGAAGGTGGCCGTGAGGGTCTTCTTCTCCAGGACGCAGCGGCGGATCATGCGCGCCACCTCGGGGTCATCGGCCTCCACCGGCGCAACCCCGCGGTTGAGATAGGCGATCTTCCAGAAGGAACGCCGCGAGGGGCGCTGCATGCCGATGACGAATTTGCTCGGCTGACCCTGCGCATCGACGGCATCGGCTACGACGCCGGCCATGACCGCACCGACGAACCCGACCCCCATCACGACGACGATCTCCCGGCCCATTCGGCGCTGTTGACCCACGGCACGCTGCAGCCGTTTGAATTCCTTCGCATAGTCGGCTTCGGACGGAAGCGGAAACTTCGCGTTGTTCGGGCATACGGACACCAACGCCGGGGAAGGTTCGGTCTTGGTTTGTGAAGCAGGTTTGGTTTTCGAACGCGGCATATCTTTTCCTTTCTCAAGCGGATTTTTTAAAGGAAGATACAACGCCGGCCCGCCCGATGCTGAAATAGTCAAACCCCAGGCCGGCTGTGAAATCAGGATCGTAGAGATTGCGGCCATCGAAAATGACCGGTATTCTTAGGAGGTCTCTCATCCGGTTGAAATCCGGATTGCGGAACTGGTTCCAGTCCGTCACGACGGCCAGCGCATCGGCCCCTTCCAGGGCTTCGTATTGATTCTCACAAATATGGACCAGTGGATTGGCGGATAGAAGGCTATTTGCGCGACCGCCGGCTGCAGGGTCGAACGCCTTCACCGCCATGCCCGCGTCCGTCAGTTCGCGGATGGTTTCCAGCGAAGAGGCCTCGCGCATGTCATCCGTGTTCGCCTTGAAGGCAAGCCCCCAGAGCGCCAGCACCCGTCCGTTGACGCCGCCGAGCGCTGAAAAATAGCCGATGATCTTCCGGCCCAGAACCTGCTTCTGCCGGCGGTTGACCGCATCCACGGCGGAAATGAGTTCCGGCTCGTAGTCGCTGTCGCGCGCCGTAGTGATCAGCGCCTGGACATCCTTCGGAAAGCACGATCCACCGTAGCCCATTCCCGGGTAGATGAAGTGATGACCGATGCGGTGGTCGGCTCCGATCCCGCGGCGGACTGCGCCCACGTCGGCCCCCACTCGTTCACATATGTTGGCGATTTCATTTATGAACGATATCTTGGTGGCCAGCATGCAGTTGGCCGCGTACTTGGTCATTTCGGCGCTGCGCACATCCATTACGATCATTTTGTCACGGCTTCGCGCAAACGGAGCATAAAGGGTTTCCAACAGCTTGGCGGTGCGCACGTTATCGGTTCCGACGATGATCCGGTCGGGTTTCATGAAATCGCTGACCGCATCGCCCTCCTTGAGGAATTCGGGGTTTGAAACCACATCGAACTCCAGCCGCATTCCGCGTTGTTCGGTCTGTTCGCGGATGATCCGCTGCACTTCGTCGGCGGTACCCACCGGCACGGTCGATTTGTTGACGATGATCTTGTATTCGCTGATAACCGCCCCGATCTGGCGGGCCACTTCCCGCACCTGCGAAAGGTCGCAGGAACCGTCATCCCGCGGCGGAGTGCCCACGCAATTGAAAATAAAAAGGGCGCTTTCCATGCTTTCTTTCAGATCGACGGAAAACTTCAGCCGGCTTTCGGCGATGTTGCGTTTGACCAGCGGTTCGAGGCCGGGTTCAAAGATGTGCACGACGCCCTGCTTCAGGCCCTCGACGATTTCCGGATTGCTGTCCACACAAACGATGTCATTTCCCATTTCTGCCAGGCAGGCCGCCGTTACCAGGCCCACATACCCTGTTCCTACAATGCAGATGTTCATAAGCCCTCGTCTGTTCGCTCGGCGCTCCGATTTGAGGCGCGAGGAAGCTTAATCAACAAGAAATATAATTTGTTATCATACCACCTCAAGGTGCAAATTGCCAACGTCCCAAAGAACCTATTCCCTGAAAATAGCACTTTTTTCTTGATTTATATTTGAAAATTGGCGACAAGATGATTATCGGAATCGGGGCGGCTTGCGTTCAGAAATGAATGTCCAGCCGGCTTGTTACGAAATCACCGGCACCCAGACATTTTCGGCTCCGCGTCGAAAAGCTCGGTGCATCCCATCACGGTATGCGGCGTTATTCCGGTTTGGATGTTTGGCTGCGTCGCTATGGAGGAGAACAGATACCGGGATCTAAAAGGGGTGATTTCGAACTTCCTGCAAGCGTTTAAAGGGGCACATCGGACTATTGCGGATTTAAAGCGGTGGTGAGGGGCTCTGGCAGGTTGCTTGATCCACCGATCCTGAAAACGTCACGGTTGCCTCGCAGCTGCGGGAATTCAAAAGCCGGTTAAAGCCGCCCCGTTTTCGTTTTTTTAAGGCCCATTCTTTTTGCCATCCCCATGCAGCGTCGCCGCTTTTCAGCTGGAAAATCAATCCCCGGCCTTCCGCGCCCCTCTGATCCTTCAGAAGACGATTCCCACATAGCCCACGAAGCTCTCTCCCGGACTGCGGTCGTGGCTGGTCGCATAGCTGATCGACTCCGCCTCCCCGGCTCCAAGGTGCCGACCGGCCTCGATAGCCGTCGCCGCCGCTCCCGGACAGCAGGCGTTCTGGTTTTCTAGCGCCTCGGTCAGCAGCCGCTTGGGATCGAGGTCCAACATGGCTTCGATGATCCGCCGGTCATTTTCCTGCTTCACCCAGGCGACTGCGGAAGGCCCGCTCCCGTGGCGAGTGAACCCATAGTTGCTGCCGTAATGGGTGAGATCGGTTGAACCGATGACCTTGAGCGTGAGACCCAGCTGCCGGGCGGCATCGACGACCGCTTTCCCGATGGCCAGGGAGGCGTCAGTGGGAGGAACCCCCAGCGCCAGAATAGTTGCCTTGGGAAAGAAATATTTGACGAACGGCAGCTGCAGCTCGATCGTGTTGTCCTGAGTAAAACGGTCTACGGTTTCCAGACGGAAGGGGAATTGATGTGCCAGCACGCCGGCCAGCTCCTCGGCAACCGGCAGGGCGCCGAACGGGGTTTCCCATGCACCCTTCGGCATCATGATGCTCGGGGAGGACGGCGAAAGATGCATGCCGAACAGCACCAAGACATCCGGAGACGGCCCTTCGGCAGTTTTTAGGAAATAAAGAACGTTGCAGGCGATGTTCCCTGAAAAATACCACCCGGCATGCGGCAGAATGCCCCCCACGAGCCGGCGGAGGCGCGGAGGTCGGATTCCGCCCCTTTCGACGAATGCTCGAATCTCCCGCTCGCATTCGGGAGCGCGGGCGGGATACCAACTGCCGGCGAACACTGCGCGCCTGACTGGGGAAGTCATCGAGTGTTCCTAGCGGGCTCCGGCAATTCGAAATGTTCACTTTCGAGCGATGTCGACCGCCCCGGACCGGCCACCGTCGGGCCGAGTTGAGGTGGAAACTGAATTTCCGGAGAGCTGGAGACACTCTAGATCAGACCCGCTAGCAAGTCAACCCCTCTGATGGAGGCCTTTAAATTGCCGCCGCGATGGTTAAGTTTGACATACGAATGCCAACACGAGGGAGGACCGTATGTGGGAATACACGGACAAAGTAAAGGATCATTTTCTTAACCCGCGCAACGTCGGGGTGATCCAGGACGCAGATGGGGTGGGCGAGGTCGGCTCCATCGCCTGCGGCGACGCCCTGACCTTTTATTTCAAGCTCGATGACAGCGGCAAGATCCAGGCGGCCAAGTTCCAGACCTTCGGCTGTGCCAGCGCCATCGCCTCTTCTTCGGCCCTGACCGAAATGGTAATCGGCAAGACGCTCGATGAAGCGGCCCGGATCACCAACGACGACATCGCCCGCTTCCTGGGCGGATTGCCCAAAGAGAAGATGCACTGCTCGGTCATGGGACGCGAAGCGCTCGAGAAGGCCATCGCCTGCCATCGCGGCGAGCCCGCCAAGATCGTCGAGGGCGAGATCGTCTGCGAGTGCTTCGGGGTGACGGACCGGGACATCGAACGCGTGGTCCGCGAGAACCAGCTCAAGACCATCGAGGACGTGACCGACTACGTCAAGGCCGGCGGCGGCTGCGGCAAGTGCCATGACCGGATCCAGGAAATCATCGATCAGGTGCTCGGCGGTAAGCGGCTGGAGCCGATCCGGCCGAAGGCGCTCACCAACCTCCAAAAGATCCGGTTGATCGAGGACAGCATCGAGCGCGAGATCAATCCCACCCTCAAGAAGGACGCCGGACACCTGGAACTGGTGGACCTGGACGGCAACCGTGTGATCGTGCGCATGAAGGGCACCTGCGCCACCTGCGCCCGGTCGCACGTCACGCTCAAACACTATGTGGAGTCCAGGCTGCGGGAACTCGTCGCCCCCGATCTGGTGGTTGAGGAGGTGCAGTGATGCCGGTGACCTATTTGGACAACAACGCGACTACCCAGGTGGATCCCCAGGTCCTTGAGGCGATGCTGCCCTATTTCTCCGAATACTACGGCAACCCATCCAGCATGCACGCTTTCGGCGGCGGGGTCGCCGCCAGAATCCAGCATGCCCGCGAGCAGGTCGCGGAGCTGATCGGCGCCTCGCCCGATGAGGTTATTTTCACCAGCTGCGGCACCGAGAGCGACGGGACGGCGATTCGGGCGGCCATCGAGTCCTATCCGGCAAAACGGCATATTGTGACCTCGCGGGTCGAGCATCCGGCCGTCAAGAACCTGTTCGAAACCCTCTCGAAAAAAGGCTATCGAACGACGTTCGTGCCGGTGGATCACGAGGGCCGGCTCGATCTCGATTACCTTTATGACAGCCTGACTGACGACACGGCCGTGGTGAGCCTGATGTGGGCGAACAACGAGACCGGCGTGATCTTCCCCATCGAGGAAATATCTCGCAGCGTCAAGGAACGGGGCATCGTCTTTCACACCGATGCGGTGCAAACAGCAGGCAAGATCCCCATCGATGTGGGCCGGACCGGGGTGGACATGCTCTCGCTGTCCGGCCACAAGTTCCACGCCCCCAAAGGCATCGGCGTGCTCTACCTTCGCAAAGGGACCCGGTTCTCGCCGTTCATGATCGGCGGACACCAGGAAAAGGGCCGTCGGGGCGGAACCGAAAATACGGCCGCCATCATCGGCCTGGGCAAGGCGGCCGAGTTGGCCCGTCGTCACCTCGCCGCCGGATCCTACCGCTGCGTGGATGAACTGCGCGATCACCTGGAACGCGAGATTCTCAAGCGGGTTCCCCGCACCCTGGTCAATGGAGACCGGACCCAACGGCTGCCGAACACCACCAGCCTCGCCTTCGAATTCGTGGAGGGCGAGTCCATCCTGCTCATGCTGAATGAGCACGGAATCTGTGCGTCCTCCGGATCGGCCTGCACCTCGGGTTCGCTTGAGCCTTCACATGTGCTGCGGGCCATGGGAGTGCCGTTCACCGCGGCCCACGGTTCGATCCGCTTCAGCCTGAGCCGCTACACCACGAGGTCGGAAATCGACTGGGTCCTGGAGAAGCTGCCGCCGATCATCGCTCGGCTGAGGGAGATGTCCCCGTTCTGGAAAGGCGCGGAGGTGGCCGCGCAGAGCGCGTAGTTGAAAGCTGACAGCTCATAGCTGATGGTTGATAAAAGAAAGAGCGCGGGACCACCGGAGTCTTCCCGCGCTCTTTGGATTGCGGTTGCCTTCAGCTTGGAGCTTTCAGCTTGGAGCTGACTCGTTCCCTTAGCCACCCGACCCACGCCTCCATGCCTTCACCGCTGCGGGCCGAGATTTCGAAAACCGGCATGCCCGGATGCACCTGGTGAATGTAGCCGACGGCCTGGGCCTTGTCGTAATCGAGGTAGGGCAGCAGGTCGATCTTGTTGAGCAGGGCCGCATCGCACAGCCGGAACATGGCCGGGTATTTCACCGGCTTGTCCTCACCCTCGGTCACGCTCAGAACCACCACCCGCGCATCCTCGCCGATGTCGAACTCCGCCGGGCACACCAGGTTGCCCACGTTCTCGATGATCAGCAGATCGATGGCGCCCAGGTCGATGGCATCCGCGGCTTTCTCTATGACGTGGGCCGCCAGATGGCAGTCGCCGCCGAAGGCGTCGGTATTGACCTGGACCACCGGGGCGCCGGTGACCGCGAGCCGGTCGGCATCGTGGGTGGTGGACACGTCTCCCACGATCACCGCAGACCGGATCTCCGGCATGATCCGCTCCAGCGTTTTCTGCAACGTCGTCGTCTTGCCGGAGCCGGGGGAGCTCATGACATTGATAACGAAGACTCCTTTCTCGGCAAATCGGCGCCGGTTCTGCTCCGCCATGCGCTCATTGACGGCCAGTACGCGGGTGACGACCTTGACCTCGCGGGTGACTTTTTTATCCTCCACCGGTTTCATGGCTTTCCCCTTGAGCGATTTCAATCGAAACGATGTCCAGCTCCCGACCGGAGAGGATCTCCAGCGCGCCGCTTTGACAGCCCGGACAGGTGAAGGCCGGCTCGGCGATGGTCCAGCGCGCATCGCAATCCTTGCACCGCGCGAGGACGGGGGTCTCCTCGATGGCGAGCTCCGCGCCTGCCAGCGGGGTGTCCTTGGAAACGATATCGAAGCAGAACCTCAGACTGTCCGGCACCACCGCCGCAAGCTTGCCGATTTTCAAATTGACGCGCTCGATCCGGGCGGATCGCAAGTCCGGGGGAATCGAGGCGACGGCGATGTCGATGATCTGCAGCGCGATGCCCATTTCGTGCATGCGAATAGGTCCTATAGGTCTTATCGGACCTATCAGGCAAACACCTTCTTGCAAAGCTCCCCGAACGTGCCGAGGTTCTCGCAGACGTGGATGCCGGCGGCTTTCATGGCGTCGATCTTCGCCTGAGCGGTGCCGGATCCGCCGCTGATGATAGCGCCCGCGTGCCCCATCCGGCGGCCCGGAGGAGCCGTGAGCCCCGCGATGAAGCCGACCACCGGCTTGGTCATTCGGGCCTTGATGAATTCAGCGGCCGTCTCTTCGGCGCTGCCCCCGATCTCGCCGACCATGACGACCCCTTGGGTGGCCGGATCCTTTTCAAAGGCCGACAGGCAGTCGACGAAGTGGGTCCCGTTGACGGGATCGCCGCCGATGCCGATGCAGGTGGTCTGGCCGATCCCCTGCCGCGTCAGTTGGTGCACTACTTCGTACGTCAAGGTCCCGGACCGCGACACCACACCGATGGGACCGCCGGGCGTGTGGATGGGGGCCGGCATGATGCCGATCTTGGCTTCGCCGGGAGTGATGATGCCGGGGCAGTTGGGGCCGATCAGCCTCACCGGTCGGCCGTCGAGGTAGTTCTTGACCTTCATCATGTCCAGGATCGGAATGCCCTCGGTGATCGCCACGATGCAGCGGATGCCCGCATCGGCTGCTTCCATGATGGCGTCGGCGGCAAAAGCCGGCGGCACGAAGATCAGGCTGCAATCCGCGCCGGTCCTGGATACGGCATCGACCACCGTGCTGAAGATCGGAATGCCGTCCATGTCCTGGCCGGCCTTGCCCGGTGTGACCCCGGCGACGACCCGGGTACCGTAGGCCACGCAGTTCCGGGTGTGGAACTGGCCTTCTTTGCCGGTGATGCCCTGCACAACCACCCGCGTGTCTTTGTTGACGAAGATACTCATGCTTTTCTCCTTACTTCACGATCTCCGCCACCTTCCGGGCAGCATCTTTGAGGTCGGCGGCTGTGATCAGATTCAGGCCCGACTCGGCCAGGATGCGCCGGCCCTCCTCGACGTTGGTGCCTTCCATGCGCACCACGACCGGCACCTGGATCCCCGTCTTCGTGGCGGCCTCGACCACTCCCCGCGCCAGGGTGTCGCAGCGCAGAATCCCGCCGAAAATATTGATGAGGATGCCCTTCACGTTCTTGTCCGAGAGAATGATGCGAAATCCGTTTTCCACCATCTCGGCGCTGGCGCCGCCGCCCACGTCCAGAAAGTTGGCCGGTTCGGCGCCGGCATGCTTGATGATGTCCATGGTGGCCATGGCCAGCCCGGCTCCGTTGACCATGTTGCCCACGTTGCCTTCGAGGTTGATGTAATTCAAGTTGTACTTGGAAGCCTCGACCTCCAGCGGGTTCTCCTCGTCAAGGTCGCGTAACTCGAGGATGTCCTTGTGCCGGAAGAGCGCGTTGTCGTCCAACGTGATCTTCGCGTCCAGCGCGATGACGGCCTCCTCGGTCGTGAGGACCAGCGGGTTGATCTCCACCAGCGAGCAGTCATATTCCACGAACAGCCGGTAGAGATTCTGGATCATGGGCATGAAATTCTTGGCGGCCGCCGGCGGCAGGTTGAGACCGAAGGCCAGCTGGCGGCAATGGAATGCCTGCAGGCCGAGCAGAGGGTTTACGAAGGACTTGATGATTTTTTCAGGGCTGCGGGCGGCCACTTCCTCGATATCCATACCGCCGGCTTCGCTGGCCATGATCACGATCTTGGCGGTCGCCCGGTCGGGAACGATGCTGAGGTAAAGTTCCTTGGCGATGTTCAATCCCTGCTCCACCAGCAGTTTGCGCACCAAGCGGCCCTCGGGACCGGTCTGGTGGGTGACGAGGGTCATACCCAGGATCCCGCCGGCGGCCTGCTGCACCTCCTCCTCCGAGCGCGCCAGCTTCACCCCGCCGCCCTTGCCTCGGCCGCCGGCATGGATCTGAGCTTTGACGACCACCGGCCATCCGCCGAGCCCGGCCGCAACCTTCCGAGCCTCCTCGACGCTGAAAGCGACCCCGCCCTCGGGCACGGGGATACGGTATTTCCTGAACAGCTCCTTGGCCTGGTATTCGTGGATTTTCATCGCGCTATCCCACCACCGCTAGAACGTCGCCCTTCTTCACCGAATCGCCGCTGCCGAAATGGAGGGCCTTGACGGTGCCGGTCGCCGGCGCCGGCAGGGCGTTTTCCATTTTCATGGCTTCCAGGATCATCAGGGTCTCGCCCTCCTTCACCGGGTCGCCGACATTCTTCAGGTATTTGACGACCATGCCCGGCATCGGTGCGGCGAGGGGAGTGCCCTTGGTGTCAGCCGCCGACTGGGGCGCCTCGGTTTTGGGTGCCTCCGCAGTCGCAGGCGCCGCCGCCGGGGCGGCAGCCGGAGCAGGGGCCGGGGCGGCAGCCGGCATGACAACCGGCGCCGCCATCGGACGCGCATAGCTTACCATCGGGGCGCCGCCGATCGCATCCACCCCGACATCGAAATACTCGCCGTCTACGAACACGTTGAATTTGCGCAAATTTTCACTCTGTGTCGGCGCTGTTTTCTGGGGTTTTTCGACCAGCAGACCGGCCTTGGCCTTGCGGACCCGCTCGTCCTCAGCGCGCACTTCTTCCATCGTGCGCGCCTTGGTCTCGGCCGGCGCGGCCTCCTTGCCGTGCTTCCACTTGAGGAACTTCAGGCCGGTGACCGGATAGAGGGCATAGATCAGAACGTCGTCGATATCCTTGGCCAGGCCTTTGGTGGCCTCCTTGGCCTTCTCCAGCTCGGGCTCGAGCACCGAGGCCGCGCGCGCGGTGATGGGCTTCTCCCCGCGCGAATAGCCCTTGAGGGCCTTCTTCTGAACGTCGGAATTGATGGCAACGGCGGTCTTGCCGTAGAGGCCGTAGCACAGGTCCTTGACCTGGTCGGTGATCATCTTGTAGCGCTCGTCCTTGGTATCGAAGAGCACATTGTTGACGGTCTGGACCCCCACGATCTGGCTCGTGGGGGTAACGAGCGGGATCTGCCCGAGGTCCTTGCGAACCTTCGGCAGTTCGGCGAAGACGTCGTCGATCCGCTCCACAGCGTCCATCTGCTTGAGCTGGTTGACCAGGTTGGAGAGCATGCCGCCCGGGGTCTGGTGCAGCAGGACGTTGATGTCGATGATCGACATCTTGGTGTCGTCGAGCAGGTGCTTGTACTTGGGCATGACCTCCTTCTCGAGCACGTCGTTGATCTTGGCCAGCAGCTTGATGTCGAAACCGATGTCGCGGTTGGTGCCGAGCAGGGTCATGACCAGCGGTTCGATGGCCGCATGCGCCGTGCGATAGGCATAGGGTGCCATCACGGTGTCGATGATGTCGACCCCCGCCTCGACCGCCTTGAGCATGGAGAGCGCCGACATGCCCGAGGTGAAGTGGCTGTGGAGATGGATCGGCGGCTTGACGGCTTTCTTCAGGGCCGCGACCAGCTCGAAGGCGTCGTAGGGCGCGATCAGGCCGGCCATGTCCTTGATGCAGATGGTGTCGGCCCCCATGGCCTCCAGATCCTTGGCCTTCTTCACGTAGTAATCGATGTTGTAGACCTCCCCGCCCAGGCGCGGCTCGGTCAGCGTATAGCAGATGCAGCCCTGGAAGTGCTTGCCGGCGGCCTTGATGGCCGGCACGACGATTTCGAAGTTGCGGTAGTCGTTCAGCGCGTCGAAGGTGCGGAAGATATCCATCCCGTTGGCCGCCGCGCGCTCGACGAAAACCTTGGCCACGTCATCGGCGTAGTTGCGGTAGCCCACCAGGTTCTGGCCGCGCAGCAGCATCGAAAAGGGGGTCTTCTTGATGTACTTCTTCAGGGTGCGGATGCGCTCCCAGGGGTCCTCGTTCAAAAAGCGGTGCATGGTGTCGAAGGTCGCGCCGCCCCAGACCTCCATGGCCCAGAATCCAACCTGGTCCATCATCTCGGCCACCGGCAGCATGTCCTCGGTACGGCCCCGCGTGGCAAAAAGCGACTGGTGCCCATCGCGCAGCGAGAGGTCTTCGATCTTGACGGGGTTCTCGGCTTTCGGCCGTTTGGGGTCGTAGTTCATCTTGGTCATCTTCACGGCGATCTCTTTATTCATCTCCAGGGTCTCCTTTTATGATTTCACAAAAAACGGTCGGTTCATGTCATGCGGCTGAAGGTGCGCAACTGCATCAGATTGCGCAGCTGCATCTGGGTCTGGCGCCCGTTCAGAGCCCACAGCTTCGGCCCAACGGACGCGGCCGGCGCCGCGTCCGCCGCCGCGAGCTGCAGCGCGGCCATCTCCTCTTCCGCCTTCAAATACTCCATCACCGCGGCGATGGCAGCGGTAATTTTCTTCTGAGTGTCGGTCATATCGTCCTCGCAAGATGCTCGATGCTGGATGCTGGATACTGGATGAAGGCAAGGTTTATCGAGTATCCAGTATCGCGCGAAGCGCCCATCCAGTATCCTTTTCGATGATGGCTCTGAAAATAGTACAACTTCCCAAACTCTTCCCTTGCTACATGGGGATGTTTCCGTGCTTCTTGGGTGGCCGCAGCTCGCGTTTGGCGCACAGGGTCTCCAGGGCGTCGATCAACCTTGGCCGGGTTTCGCTTGGCACGATCACGGCGTCGATGTAGCCGCGGCTGGCGGCGACATAAGGGTTGGAAAATAGGTTCTCGTATTCCTGGATCTTCTCTTTGCGTTTGGCGCCCGGATCGGCCGCCTCGGTGATCTCCTTGCGGTGGATGATGTTGGCTGCACCCTCGGCCCCCATGACGGCGATCTCCGCCGTGGGCCAGGCGAACGCCATGTCCGCACCCAGGTCCCGCGAACACATCGCGAGGTAGGAGCCGCCGTAGTCCTTGCGGGTCACCAGCAGCAGCTTGGGCACCGTGGCCTCGGAATAACACCACAGCAGCTTGGCGCCGTGGCGGATGATGCCGCCCCACTCCTGGTTGCTGCCGGGCAGGTAGCCGGGAACGTCGGCGATGGTGAGCATGGGAATGTTGAAGGCGTCGCAGAAGCGGATGAAGCGGGTCGCCTTGTCCGAGGCGTTGATGTCCAGACACCCGGCCAGGTTCTTGGGCTGGTTGGCGATGATCCCGATGGTGCGGCCGTTCAGCCGCGCAAAGCTCACGATGATGTTCTGGGCGAAAAACTGGTGCGGCTCGAAGAACTCGCCGTTGTCGACGATGGCCCGGATCACTTCCTTCATGTCGTAAGCCTTGCCGGGCTGATCGGGGATGATGCGGTCCAGTTCCGGCGCCGTGCGGCGCGGGTCGTCGCCGGCGGCGACGACGGGCGGGTCCTCCATGTTGTTCGCCGGCAGAAAGGAGAGCAGCCGTTTGATCTGCGCGATGCAGTCGGCGTCGCTCTCACAGGCGAAATGCGCCACCCCGCTTTTTTCGTTATGGGCCTTGGCGCCGCCCAGAGCCTCGAAGCTGATCTCCTCGCCCGTGACGGCCTTGATGACCTCGGGGCCGGTGATGAACATGTAGCTCGTGTTCTTGACCATGAAAACGTAGTCGGTCATGGCCGGCGAGTAGACCGCTCCGCCCGCGGTCGGCCCCATGATGGCCGAGATTTGCGGGATGACGCCGGAGGAGGCCGAGTTGCGGAAAAAAATCTGGCCGTAGCCGGACAGGGCGTCGACCCCCTCCTGGATGCGGGCCCCGCCGGAGTCGTTCATGCCGACGAAGGGAACCCCGGCCTTGAGGGCCAGGTCCATGGCTTTGCAGATTTTCCTGGAATGCATTTCGCCGAGGCTGCCGGCGCGCGAGGTGAAATCCTGGGAGAAGGCGAACACCGGCCGGCCCTCCACCCGCCCGTGGCCGGTGATGACCCCGTCGGAGGAAATTTCCACCTTCTCCATGCCGAAATTGGCGCAGCGATGGGTGACGAACATGTCCAGCTCGCGGAACGTGCCGGGGTCGAAGAGCAGGTTCAGACGCTCCCGCGCGGTGAGCTTGCCCTTTTCCTTGTGCTGGGCCACGGCCTTGTCGCCGCCCATCTTGAGCAGCCTGGCCTCGCGGGCCTTCAGGTCCTTGATTTTGTCCTCGGTGATGCCCATATCTGCCACTCCTTTCCTGGAGGTTGTTTAAAAATTTAAATAGATCCTATTCGCAGCATTTATTGTCAAGTAAAAAAAGCAGCTTGTCGGCGGCGGCGGTAGGGGCCAAGGCGCCCCGCTCAACCTCGCGCAGCATTCGCGGCAACTGCTTCTTGATGTCCGGCTGGCGGACGAAGCGCTCCTTCAGGCCTTCATCGACCAGCGACCACATCCAGTCCACGGCTTGGCGCCGGCGCTTTTCCTCCAGTTCATGCGACGCGGAGAACACCTCGCGGTGCCGGAGGACGGTCTCCCAGATCGTATCCATGCCGGTCATCTCGCGGGCGCTGCAGGTAAGCACCGGCGGCGTCCAGCGGGGCGAGGCGGGCTGCAGCAGGTGCAGGGCCAGCTCAAAAATCTTGGCGGCCTTGCGCGCCGGGCCCAGGTTTTCGCCGTCCGCCTTGTTGACCGCCAACGCATCGGCTAGCTCCAGGATGCCTTTCTTGAGCCCCTGCAGCTCATCGCCGGCCCCCGCCAGCAGGAGTACCAGAAAGAAATCCACCATGGAGGCCACGGTGGTCTCGGACTGGCCGACGCCCACGGTTTCGACGATGATCACGTCGTAGCCCGCCGCCTCGCATACCAGCATGGTCTCGCGGGTCTTGCGCGCCACCCCCCCCAGGGTGCCCCCGGAGGGCGACGGCCGGATGAAGGCGCACGGCTCGATGGAAAGCTTCTCCATGCGGGTCTTGTCGGCCATGACGCTGCCCCCGCTGCGGGCGCTGCTGGGGTCTACGGCCAGCACGGCCACCCGGTGGCCTGCGCGGACGAGCATGGTCCCGAAACCTTCGATGAAGGTGCTCTTGCCCACCCCCGGGACGCCGGTGATCCCCAGCCGCACGCCGGCGCCGGTCCGGGGCAGGAGCGCACCCAACATCCGCCGCGCTGCCTCTTGGTGGGTCGCCAGTGCGCTTTCGATCAGGGTGATGGCCTTGGACAGCATGCGGCGGTCGCCGGCCAACACGCCGTCGATGTAAGTTTGCGGGTCAATCGGTTTCATTTGATCGGGGAAAAAGGTTTGCCCGTTGGCCCGTGCGCCCGTTGGCCCGTAAAAAAATCATCTTTAATCCTTAAACGGGCTAACGGGTTAACGGGTCCACGGGTCAACGCTTTTCAAGCGCATTGAGCACCTGGTTGGCCGAATCGGTCACGGGCGTGCCGGGGCCGAAGACGCAGCTCGCCCCGGCGGCGTAAAGGGGATCGTAGTCCTTGGGTGGAATGATTCCGCCCACCACCACCAGAATATCCTCGCCGCCTTCCTGCTTGAGCGCCTGCACCAGCTCGGGCACCAGAGTCTTGTGGCCCGCCGCCAGGGTGGAGATGCCTACGACGTGCACGTCGTTTTCGACCGCCATGCGCGCGGCCTCCGCCGGCGTCTGGAACATCGGACCGATGTCCACGTCGAAGCCCAGATCGGCGAACCCGGAGGCGATCACCTTCATGCCCCGGTCGTGGCCGTCCTGGCCCATTTTGGCGACCAGAATCCGCGGCCGGCGGCCCTCGCGGTCCTTGAACTGATCGGTGCGCTGGCGCAGGGTCTGGATGATTTCGCTGTCTCCGTATTCGGCCGCGTAGATCCCGGACACGCAGCGCGTGGTGGCCACGAAACGGCCGAAGACCTTTTCCAGGGCGTCGGAGACCTCGCCCACCGTCGCCCGCGCGCGAATGGCGGAAATGCTGAGTTCCAGCAGGTTGGCGCCGCTTTCGGCGCCCCGGGTGAGGGCCTCCAGCGCCCGCCCGACGGCGGCGTTGTCGCGCCGGGCCTTGATCTCCTTGAGCCGCGCGATCTGCTCGTCGCGCACGCTCGCCGGCACCTCCAAGACGTCCAGGCTCACGTCCTCCTTGATCTGGTACTTGTTCACGCCGACAATGACGTCCAGGCCCTGGTCGATGCGCGCCTGGCGCCGGGCGGCGGCCTCCTCGATCCGCAGCTTGGGCATGCCCGTCTCGATGGCCTTGGACATCCCGCCCAGCTCTTCCACCTCCTGGATGATCTTCCAGCATTCGCGGATGATGCCGTCGGTCAGCGCCTCCACATAATAGGAGCCCGCCAGCGGATCAACGACCCGGCAGACCTGAGACTCCTCCTGCACGATGAGCTGGGTGTTGCGGGCGACGCGCGCCGAGAGGTCGGTGGGCAGCCCGACCGCCTCGTCGAAGGAGTTGGTATGCAGGGACTGGGTGCCGCCCAACACCGCCGAAAGGCATTCCAGGGTGGTGCGGATGATGTTGTTGTAGGGATCCTGGGCCGTCAGGCTCCAACCGGACGTCTGGCAGTGGGTGCGCAGCATGGGGGACTGGGGGTCCTTGGGGTTGAACCGGCTCATGAGCCGGTGCCACAGGAACCGCGCCGCCCGCAGCATGGCGATGTCCATGAAGAAATTCATGCCGATGCCGAAGAAAAAGGACAGCCGCGGCGCGAACTGGTCGATGCCGAGGCCCGCCTTGAGCGCGGCCTGGACGTACTCCAGCC
>Ga0105105_10000496_pt1 | contig 17928 bp, 13 predicted proteins | sample PPLLaktember2015_4_FD_79108 | JGI IMG/M metagenome (GOLD analysis project Ga0105105, IMG submission 79108) | Freshwater sediment microbial communities from Prairie Pothole Lake near Jamestown, North Dakota, USA - PPLs Lake P8 Core (1) Depth... | ecosystem: Environmental > Aquatic > Freshwater >...
CAATTGGAATCCATCGGCGGCGCGCTCGGGCTGCCCCAGCGCTTTGTGTTCGAAATCAACCTCGCGCTGGATGAGCTCTTCACCAACATCATCTCCTACGGGTTCAACGACCGCAGCGAGCACGCGATCCAGGTCTGCATCGCCGCGGACGACGGCATGCTGACCATCACCGTGGAGGATGACGGAATCCCGTTCAACCCGATTGCGCGGGCGGAACCCCGTATGCCCGCCACCATCGAGGATTGCACGATCGGCGGCCTGGGGATCTACCTGATCAAGAACCTCATGGACGATGTCTGTTACCAGCGCAGCCAAGACAAAAATATCCTAACCCTCAAAAAAAGAATCGAAACGGTCTGAGCGATTATACCCGGCAACACGGTTACAGGAGGAGTTTCATGGATATCGTTGAAGAAAAACAGGGGGTGATCCACACCTTCAAAATCAAGGGCCGCCTGGATTCGAACACGTCTCAAGAGTTCGAGAAGCGCATCTTTGACGTGATCACGGACGGCACGAAAAACGTCATCATCGACTTCAAGGATCTGGATTACATCTCCAGCGCCGGCTTGCGGGTTATCCTGAAAGCCACCAAGGCCCTGAAACGAGAGGACGGCAAGATCATGCTGTGCGCCATGCAGGATTACGTGAAGGAGGTGTTCGAGATCGCCGGCTTCGACTCCTTCCTGCCGATTGTGCCCACCCTGGACGACGCCCGCCGGGCACTGTGAAGACCGAGCCGGCACACACCCCCGCGCGCCAAGGCCCGGTTCAATGCAGGCCGAGGAGTCCGCGCCGGCCGAGTTCCCGAACAAACTGCGTGACCGCGATCTCCGCCTCTCTGGCCTCCAGCTGATGCGCGGCGGCAAACGCCGCGACGATCCGCCGCAGGCTGCGCTCACCGTCGATCATGCCCCACACGGCCGTACCCAGCGCGTCCAACTGGAGTTTCCCGTCACGTGGGGCGGCCGCATCTTTCCCAAGAAATCGTACCAGCCTCGCCACCCAGGGGTGCTGCGCCACGGGGTAATGCACCACCACCTCGCCGCTTTCCAGGTGCGACTCCCGGACGTGCCGGTTCTTGACCGGCGTGCAGCCGAGCGCATCATCGCGGCTGATGAGCGCCCGGCGGCCTGTTTTCCTCGGCCAACCCATATCCACCCCGCACGGTTTCCATCACGGCCGGATCGATCGCGAACCGGCCTGCCACCACGATGCCGAGAATCCGGTTCCGGGCCGGGACATGCCAGATGCGCGCCGCCCGGACGGGGCGCAGTCCCAGGGATGCCGCCAGCCGCCGCGCACAGCCGTCGGTCCGCTCACGCCCCTCCACCTCCGGCTGGCCCTCCACGGCCGTGGCCCGGAACTCCATCCTGTCGAGGCCGGCCACCGTCTCGGCGAAACGGCTGAGGTCGCGGTCCCCGAGCAGCACCGCCGCCGGGGCCCAGCGGAAGAGGCCGATGGTCTGGCGCCGGTCGCGGAACTCCAGGAAGAACCGACCGGCCTCAAACCGGTGCCGGGCCAGTGCGAAGCCGCTCGGCAGCAGGGCTCGAATGTCGTAGACGGCCCACGCCACGCGGCCGTCGTCGCGATGGTCCCGCAGGCTCGCCAGAACTGCGACCGCCTGGCCGGCGGCCCCGCGTCGCCCGGGAGGCTGAAAAAACTGGATCACGCTCGCCGTGCGGCAAGCAGGGCAGTGGAGGATGGCGCCGACGGCGGCCTCGGAGCCTGCCTCCCAGGCAAACCCCGTGCACTCGAACCGGGTCAGGGCCTGCAACCAGTCCTGCGGCGGCGTCCATTCGCGCGGGGCCGCCCCGCGGGTGCGCGTCAGCTTCGAGAGCCGGCGCAGGTGGGTACTCCGTGAAAACCGCCCTTTGACCGGGCCCCACTTGATCTCCATGGCCGGGCCGGCGTCGGATTCGATCACCAGATGGCGGGGACCGATCCGGCCCGGCTCCCATGCGGCCGGAACCACAAACCGAATCCCGTTCCAGGCGATCTCTTTGCCGTTTGCGGGCGTCATGCCGCCGTCATTTCGGAAGATAACGGTCCCACCCGGAAACACCTGGCTTCAGGGCCAGACCCCCCCGGCGGTGCTTGAATTTCTCCCCCTGCTCCGTCGCCTTTTTCTGGTAGCAGCGCGCATCTTCCTCCAGCGCGCTCAGCAGGGTGAGTTTCAAGGCGTTGCCCATCTTTTCGTCTTCATCCATCGCGTTGTGCTGCAGAATCATGCTGACCCGGTTGCTGGATGGGTCGGTGAAGGCCCATTTCCAGCCGATCACGTTTTGGAAAGGATCGCCGCGGTATTCATCCGGCTCGCCGAACGCTTTTTTAAATCGGCCGATCAGCTCGTCGAAAAATGCACGGCTGCTATCGGCATATTTCAGCTTGATGCGCACGACGGGGTGGTCTTTCTGGCAGGTACCATAGGAGACGAGGCCGGTCTTGAAACCCTCGATGGGCCGGGTCTCCACTTCGTAGAGGTTCTCCGCGTAACGCACCGGCAGCGCGGTCTCCATGACGACGATACCGGCGAAATTCCGGATCGGCTGACCGAGCGTGACGCCGGCGACGGTGCGGGGCGCCTCAGCGCCCCCGGCGACGGCGGCACTCATGAAAATGACGACACATCCCACTGCAACCAGAGTTGTTCTCATACGGTCTCCCTGCATGGATTGCGCCGCTGATGGCACGTTGACCGGCGTTCCACTGCACCATCATATTGCGGCAAACACGAATTTGCAATGCCTCGATGATTTGCCGAAGAGCAGTAGATATCCGATACTATCTCAAGACTTGGTTGACCCGACAACCCTGCCAACCTGAACCAAATCTGCAATTTCTTAAACCGGCACCTTTGCTCTGTTAATCCCAATCCCCTTCTGCCTGAGTCAGGATTCGACACTAGGCACGCTATGTGAACCTCAAACCGCCCCAGGATTCGTTTGATTTAATGCGGCGAGCCGGCCGGCGCCGACAGGAGGCGAACGATCTGGGCGATCGCCTCGGCGCCCGTCAGAATGCTGCCGTGGTCCTCGTCGAAGCCGTAGATCCGCCGGGCCTCGCGCTGCGCCCGCATGTCCAGCTGGCTCGAAATCTCGACCGTCCCGTCGTTGTTCTCGAGAAAAAAACGGCAGTCGCCCCGGTAGCTGAACAAGAGGTCGTAGGTCACGAACTCGGGCAGATGGCGTGCGAAGAGCGACCGGATGAAGGGGCTGTCGGGCACCATGTCGTACCAGCTCGGCACGACCGCGGGCGCCCGCCGCACGCCCTTGGCGGTCAGCCTGTGGCCGTTCCACGGGCTGCTGATCGAGACGAATTGCCTGACGACATCCAGCCGGCTCTCGTACGCATTCTTCAGTATGAAGTCACGGGCGACCAGTCCCCCCATGCTGTGCGCGACCACGTGGAGCTTCCGGAACCCTAATTCGCGGTGGAGCTCGGCGACCATCCAGTTGAGCGCCGCGGCATTCTTGTCGAGCGGCAGCCCGGAAGGGTAGTAGTAGAACCAGGGCTGGAAACGATCCGGGTCCAACCGGTCGACGATGTCCTTCCAGCCGTGCGGGGTCCCCAGGGCACCGTGGACGAACAGCACCGGGATCTTGCCCGGGTCGAACGGCTCCCGGAAGAAGAGGCTGAATCCGATCTCGCGAATGAAGGTCAACGGCCGCCAGTAGCCCATGTTCCCGTAGTCCAGCGAGAAGATTGGGTCGTCGAGATCGGCGATCTGCCCCGCCCTCACGATCGAGCTGCCGAGCGCTTCCACCGGGAGAGAGACCGTCTCCGGGAAAACACCCGGCGGGGGCGCCGACGCGTTCAGGCGGATGTCGAGCCCGCCCAGGGTCGCCGGGGACGAGTCCGTGACGACGACGGCGTCGGGCATGCCGTAATAGCCGTTCGGCTCCGTCCCGTCCCAGGCCAGGTCGTTGTCCAGGTCTTCGAAGGCGAACAGGTAGAACGTGCCAATCGGCACCTTGACCACGAATTTCCCAACCGCGGAGTCCAACAGGGTGCCGTTCACAATCTTGAGGCCGTCGGGGCTCTGCCGGTACAGGACCAGAACCACATTCGCCTCCGGCCGAACCTGGTCGAGGACCCGGCCGGTCAGGACGCGGGCGTGCTTCATCTCGCGCAGCTCGTTCCGCAGTGTGGTGAACATGCAGCCCTGCAGCACGACCAGCCCTCCCAGCAACAGAACCTGGACAATACGATTCATGCGGACCATGGCCGATTCCTCCGATTCGGGGTTGAAGCCGCGCGGAGAGATGCCACCGCCAATCCGCCGGCTCTTTCGTGAGGGGTTCCATATTCATTGCGGCAGACCTCGGGCAGGTTCTTGACCGCGTTGAGGACGTTGATGGGGTACATGCCATTCATGAAGACGTTGATGTCCATGAGTTGGCTCCTCCGTTTGTTTAAAAACGGTGTCTCAGGCCGTGATCCGGCGTTGCGCAGTTTTTTGTAAATGCACACATATCATGATATGCTGCGCTCTGTATAGAATCCGCACCCTAAGGGTGCGGATTCTATACTTCCTCCAAACGCAAAAAAACGGCCAGTAGTTGAGCTTCCCGAGGCAACGTTCACCCTGCGGCCTCTTCCACTTCTAGTAGGGCAACCGGCCCAGGGATTTTAGGATGAGGGTGACACCCATGGCGAACATGCCGGTCAAACCCATCCCGCAGGAGAAGCCCGCCAGCAGCACCGGCGCGTACTGCCGCCACATGGCGCCGTAACGCTTGAGGAAGAAGAAGCGGCCGAGCAGTGCCCCGACCACTTCGAGGATCAGGCCGTGGGGCATGCTCTGCCCCAGCCCGCGCACCATGCCGTAGACCAGCATGATCGGCAGGCCGAAGAGGGTGAGCACGACGTAGGTGACGATACCGAGCATCGTCCCGGCTCCGACATAGGCCCAGTTCAAGGCCTGGAAGAAAAGCGAGTTGCCTTCCAGGGTGGAGGTCTGCATGAGCAGCGAGTTCAGGGCCTGCAGGTGCCAGAGCTCCTGGGCGAAGGGATAGGCGCCGGAGGGGATCGGGGCCAGGCGCCAGATGAACTGCGAAAACAACAGGCTCGCGATCATCACGACCGGGAAAACCACGATCTCGGACTTGATGATGCCGCGGATGCTGGTGCCGGTCAGTTCGATCTCCCGGAAACTCACGGTAGCGCTGCCGTAGTTGTGGATAGGAATCGGCGCGTACCAGATCTCGATCCCCTGGTAGCCGAAGTATTTCGCCCCGGCGATGAAGCTTGCCTCCCGCACCAGGGGCAGGCTCACGAACTGGCCGGCGATGCCTTCCATGCGGGCCGTGACGTAAGAGATGACCGGGGTGTAGATGAACCCGTAGATTAGAAAGAAGGCGACCGGAAAATTAGGGACCAGCCACACGCACAACAGCACGTAGGAGAGCGTCGAACAGATGTAGATCCCGATCGAGATCCAGAAATTGAAGTCCCCCCTTCCCGGCGGCGGCCGGAAGAGGTCCCGCAAGCTGCCGCGTGCCCCCGCCTCGCTGCGCCGGAAGGATCGCGCCACGTGCCAGAAGCCGATCGCGGCAATGGCCAATCCCAAACCGATACTGAAGCTCAGGTAGAAATCGAAGCTGTTGGCAAACACCGTTTCCACCGTCCGCATGCCCGGATGCCAGCGGTTCAGAATGCCGTGGTGGTAGAGGATGGGGTTGGCCACGACGGTGATGATGAGCCCGGCGAGACCGCCCATGACCGCCCAGAACGGCAGAACCATGCCGATGAAGACCAGGCCGAGGTCGAGTTGGATGCCGGTGGCGACCGCAGGCAGCCAGTCCTCGGTCTGGATGGTGAGCTCGACCCACGGGATCGGGATCATCCGGATGGGCTCCATGAGAAACAGCCCGGAGAGGGCCGGCAGCAGCACATAGACACCGCCGAAGGCAAGGCCGATGACCCCGCCGATCGAGAACACCCGCCACTTCCAGCTCTTCTCCCGCTCCTCGGTCGTTTCGGCCAGCGCCATCGTCCCCAGGGCGGCGACCGGCGCCATGGGGAAGGGCAGCTTCTCGACGTCGGAGGTGATCCGGTACAGGGCGTAGCCCAGGCCGAACTGGTCGATGCGGGTGATGATCTGGGTGCCGATCAAGAGCAGGATCGGGATGAGCCAGTCGCTGTGAAAAAGGGTGCGATCCAGCAGGGCGGAGGATTCCAGCGACGGGGCCACCCACAGCGGGATGAACTCGGTCAACCCCAGCATGCGCGCCGCGTCCGACTGAACGAGGTACTGGTTCCACAGCAGCCCCTGGAACGGGGTGTGCATCGCCGCCCCCGCCATGTAGTAGAGCAGGAAGATCTCCTGCTGCTTCATTCCGCTGTAGGAGCGCCGGGCGAGTTCGGCGAAGAGGATGATGGTCACCCAGCGCGCCGCCGGGCCGATGCCGGTGCCGATGACGAGCTGCAGGTACATGCTGCCGGGCATCATCAGGAAGCCGATGAAGACGGCCCCGACGACGGTCTTCCAGTCGAAGCCCTCCTCGAAATGCGTGGGCGGCTTCAACAAATCCCGAAATTCCTGGAGTTCCTTGTCTTCTTTCATAAGTTCAGCTTGAAGCTCGAGGCTCGAAGCTCAAAGGCGGATGATATGGCTTAATACAACTTCCCTCCCCACTCGCACCAACCGAAGAGATAACAGCCCATGTTTGGCTTTCAGCTTCCAGCTTCGAGCTTCAAGCCCGCTTAATCGGGCAGCACCAGATAGCTCGCATAGCTGAACAGCCCGTAGATGGCCCAGGAGCCGGCCATGAAAAAATCGCCGATGATCAGGCCGATGAAAAAGTAACTCAGCTTCTTGAACAAAGCCACCCCGCCGTAGCGCAGGCACAGGGCATTGCAGAGCCAGCCCACGAAGAAGCTGAACCAGAGGATCCACATCGCCGAGCTGTAGGCGGTGAGGTACCCGATCGGGTGGATCGGCCACCAGAAGAAGCGGTGGTAGCAGACGACCAGCACCAGCATGACGGCCGCCCCCGCGGCAGAGAAGATCGTCACCCACTTGCTGGACTCGGCCGGGGCCTCGATCAGGCTGAGAACCCCCTCGTAGACCGACACGGTGGTCCGCGTCGCCCACTCCGTCTCGAGCTCGCGCGCGCCGAACTTGTAGCACACCGAGAGCATGGCGAGAAAGGAAATCACGACGCCGGCCGTCAGGGCCACGGCAATGCCGACCATCACCAGACGGTTGTTGCGGATGCCGTCGGTGATCTTGCGGGCATGCAGCAGCGAGGGCATCAAAGACTCGCGCAGGTCCAGAAACAGCATCTTCTGCACCACGGCGGCGACCACCAGCCCGGCCTGGGTCATGAACTGCGACCCGAAGAGGGCGGTCACGGCGTCGAGTGGGGCCGCGGTGAGCGTAAAATAGGTGATGCCGCCCTGGCAGATGACCCGTGTCGCCACCAGGGTGTAAAGGAAGAAAAACACCGGCACGAGGAGCGCGGCCGTCAGCGGGAGCCCGAAGTGCTGACACCAGAACGCAATCCCGAACCCCCCGATGACGAAACCCCAGAAGGCGAAGCGGGTCGGAATCCACTCGGCGGCCGGGTCGTCGTCCGGCCGAAGGCCTGCGGCCTTGAGGATCGTGTCCAGGAAATGAAACCGCGCCACCCAGGCGAGAAACAGGAAAAACACGATGTAGGCGCCGATCATCTGGGTCTCCTCCGGCCGCGAGAGCGTGGGCCCGAAGGTCACCCCCAGTGCTGCCGCGGGGATGTTGACGCCCAGAACGCTGAGCAGGCCGATCAGCAGGGCCCCCGCGGCATAGAAGAACCAGAAGGAGAAGGAGATCTGCTTGGAGGTCAGGAAGGCAAAGCCGATGAAGGCCGGGTAGATGTAGATCTTCAGCTTGTAGAAGCCCGAGAAAAGTCCGACCTTGGGGAAATACGTCCCCGCCAGGATCAGCGTCGGAATCGACGGGATGGACGGGTTGTAGAAGCTCAGTCCGTTGAGCAGGTGCAGGCCGATCGGGATCAGCAGGCCGGCGACCAGGTAACGGTTGGCGAAGAGCTGCCCCAGCCGGTTATCGTCGAGGCTCTCCTGCATCAGGATCGGTACCCGCAGCAGCGGGAAGTTCATGCGCTCGTTGCACAGGGGCTGACGGCCCAGGAGGCTGACGGTGCATACCATCACGAGGTAGCACATCAGGATGAAGCCGATCCAGCCGAGCAGCGGACCTGCCCAGGCCCCCCACGGGATCTGCTGCAGCACCTCCACCCAGCCCATCTGCCGGGAGCCCTCCAGCCCGTTGTAGAAGCCGTCGATCGCCTCTATGCTCTGGGGGTACCAGTTCGCGGGCAGCAGGGGCTGCAGCACCTCGGCCCAGCGGTTCTCCGCCGTGGCGAAGTAAAACGGGACGGTCAGGTTGAAAAAAAAGGTGCGGGTGAGCCCGGTCCAGGCGATTCCGGACAAGAGCATCATCAGGGCCCACGTCACGAGCAGCTCCCGGCCGGTGAGCAACCGGTGCTTTTTGAACACCGCCCGCAGCAGCGCCGTCAGGATCATCATCCACACCAGGATGTAGAACGGCGCCAGCGGGAAGTACCCGCCCCCCAGCGGCGTGCCCTGGCGGTAGGCGTTGTTGAAGGGCGTGATGGCGCAGATCAGAAGGGCCAGCAGGATCCCCAGGATCACGGATCGCAGGCGGATCCGCTCCCCGGTGCCGTGCCGTCTCTCGGCTGTTTCCGGTTTCGGGTCGACGTGGGTCATCTCGTTTCCGTCCCGCCGCGGGTTCATGCCGGTGCCTCCGACGTCTTGTCCGGGGCGGAGCCCACAGCGCCATCCGCCGCCAGCCCCTGCTGCTCGCGGACGTCGGCGAGCAGCCGTTCATAGGACAGCTTGGCCTCCTCATCCAGCGAGCGCCAGACCAGAAGCTGCCGGCGGATGCGGTGCAGAAAGCCCTTGTTGATGCGATGCCAGGCGTTGGACTCCCCGGATTCCCGCGTCAGGCGCACGTGGATCTCGAGACGCCCCGCCTGCTCCGGGGACGGCTTGAACTTGAGATCCACCACCTGCATGATTCCGAAATCGAACGGCGCCAGCCACACCCGGCTTTTCAGCTGCAGGCACTCGGAAAACTCGCAGGCCGCCTCCGGGCAGTCGTCGTCCCGGCCGGCGAGGCCGGTGGCGGTCTCACAGGCAAAGGCGAGCGCGATGTCGGAGGTGGAAAACAGCCCCTGGGCGACATCGGTGTGCCCATCGAAGTAATCGTAGAGATACCCGCCGACGCTCACGTGCTCCCGGTAGGTCATCAGGAACGGGAAGACCAGATCGAGCGTGTTGGCCCGGGCGGGCGGCAGGGTCCAGGACCGGTTCACGTCGGGGATGGCGATCTGGCCGGCCACCCTCGACGGGTAGATCACCGACACCAGCACCACCACGATGACGAGCATCATGGCGGCGACACCGGAAAGCGAGGAGTAATTCACCGTGATCCCGGCCCAGAGGGCGGTCTCGGAGAAGAGTTTGGCCGAGGTCTGGGCCAGCAGGTACCCGAACACGACGCTCAGCACCGCGAAGGCGAGCGCCTCGGCGATGAACAGGAACGAGACGTGGGAGGGTGCGAGCCCCACGGACGTGTAGACGGCAATCTCCCGCTTGCGTTCGTAGACGCTGCCGATCATGGTGTTGAGCACGATGAAGACGGAAATGGCGAGGGGGACAATGATGTTGGGGACCCCGCTGTAGCTCATGGCATCGCTGGCGTTGTAGAGGAAGGTCCCGCCCGGCTCGCCGCTGAACAGGGCCAGCCCGAAACGGTCCACCAGCTTCTGGGCGGTCGCCTGCACCGCCTCCTGGGAGTCGGTCCGGATGGCCACGGCCTTCAGACGGCCGCCGGCGGCGAGCAGTGTCGGATACGGGACGATCACGGTCAGGTCGGCGGCGGTGTGCTGGTAGCGGCTCTGGAACTCCCGCACGTCCTCCCCGGACTCGAGCGCGTCGACCTCCTCCTCGGTCATCTCGGCCGACATCTCGCGCGGGAAGGTGACCGGGGTCAGGGGCTCGCCGTCCAGGTCCTGGCGGTCCTGAAGCTTCTTCGCCGAGAAGACGCCTACGACAGCAAACCGCATCCCCCACAGCAAAACCGTGTGCCCCTCCGGCCGCCGGGGGTCGATCCCCAGGTTGGCAGCCATGCGATCCGGCAGCAGCACGGAGAGCCGGTCGGCTTCCGTGAACCAGCGCCCGCCCTCGAGGATCGCGTCCATGCCGGAGACGCGGCTTTCGGCGGCGGAAAGTCCCATCATCCCCTGGGCCTCGATAACCCGGCCGTCGGCGCGCAGGGGGACGAAGGTCGTGCGGGCCCGGTCCGGCCCTTCCAGCCACGCCCGCGGGACGACGGTGCCCGTGCCGGCAAAGGTGCTGGTGATGACACCCAGGGCCTCGGAGGGCAGGTCCGTCCAGCCCGCGTTTTTCAGGAGGAATCCGTAATAGGGCACGTGCGCGTCGTAGAGGATGCGGGCATGGTGCCGCAGGGATTTGACCGAGGTGAAGCTCATGATCGTGAACGTCAGAATGACGAGGGTGGTGCAGGTGAGCGCCGTGCGCAGGCGCCGCCGGCGCAGGTTGCTCACCCCGAGCATGAAGGCCGCCACGAAGGCTTTCCAGCGCCCGATCTCGCCGCCCTGGGCGCTGCGCGCCCGGGGCTGGAGGCTGGCGATTTCCTGCTCGAAGCGGAAGAAGATGATCAGCGTCACGACCAGGGACAGCCCCATGATGAGAAAAGCAAGGATCACCACCATGGGGCTGTAGGCCAGCTGGAAGGCCGGGTGCACGTTGTAGATCAGGGCGATGAGCAGCACCAGAATGCCGCTGAAGGCGGCGATGCGCTTGTAGATATTGGCGTAGGCGAACAGCAGCCGCTCCAGGCAGAAGGCGAACGGCACGAACAGCGCAATATAGAACAGCACGCCGTAGAGGACGTCCTTCTGGGTCCTGTCCACGTCGTCGTACACGCGCGCGGCCAGGGCCCAGGAACTGGCGCCGGCCTCGGAAAACCGGTCGTACTGCCGGGCCTGGAGGGCCGCCGCGGCCGCCTGCAGGTCGGCGACCCCCTGCTGCTGGAGGCTGCGGATGCGCTCGTTGAAGATGCCGCGCGCCTCGAGATTGGCGATACGCGGCCCGAGCAAGGCCCACATGTCGCGGGCCACCCGGTACTCGGTGCGGTGCAGGAGAGGGAAGTCCTCCACCTCGTAACCTACTCCGGTCGGATTTTTCTCCGAAGCGTTGATGAGAACCAGCTTGCGCCGCAGCGGCGTGTCCGAGAGGGTCAGCTTGAGGGGGGTTCCGGGCTCGAGGAAAACGGTGCTGATGGCGGATGACCAGGTGTCGAGCCGGCTCATGAACCAGTGCAGGGGTTCGGCCTCCCGGCGGCCGTCGATCACGTCCGCCTTGGACAGGTGCCGGAACGTTCGGGGCTCGAACAGGTTGTACAAGGTCGTCCCCGTCCCGGCGAACATGACGAGGTCGGTCTCCATGAACCGGCGGTTCATCTTCACCCGGTAGGCGTCCTTGCCGGTGAGTTTCTTGTCGATGGCCCAGACGGCGTTGCCGCTCTCCTCATCGAAGCGGTAGGCCTCCAGGACCACCTTGTCAAAGCTGTGGGTCTTGTCGGCGACCCCCTTCAGGTTGAAACGGCCCCGCGTGTCCACCATGACGTGAAACCGCGACGGCCCCTGATAGCAGAGCACGACCGTCCCCGGTGCCGGTTTGTCGGCGAAAAGCTCGCCGTGCCGCAGGAACTTGGCCCGGCCGGCGACGGACGAGAAGCCGTTGCGCGGGGACTCCTCCTCGCGCAGTTTCGGCGCCCGGCCGAGGTGGCCGATGAGCCCACAGACGACCGCGCTCTGCCGGGCGGCGAAAGCGGTGTCGACCTTTCCGGGGAGATCGCCCGGTGTACCCCAGGACGCGCGGGCATCCGCCGTGGTGACGAAGGTCAGGCCGTGGGTGCCGGCGAGAGCGGTCACCTCCCCGCCCAAGGCCGGGCGGTCGAGGAAATAGCTCTGCCAGGGGCGCATCCGGCTGGGCCGCAGCGTGTCTTTGTACATCCCGCCGGCGCTGAGCTCCCGCTCGACACCGGCCGCACCGGCCTTCAAGACCTCCTCGATCTGGCTGTAGGCGGGCACGCGGTTGATCCGGGGCCGCAGGGGGTAGAGCCAGCCGGTGTTGAAAGCGCCAAAACCGTCCCCGTGGCTGGAAAGATGCAGGGATACCGTGGCGGCGACCTCGTAGTCCTGGACGCTGCTGCGCAGGGCGGCGGCACTTTCCACCAGCCGCAGCTGAACGCGCGCATCCGCGAGCATGGCCTCCTGGTCCGCACGCGCCTTCGCCGCCACCTGCTGGAGAACCCGGCGCTCGTCGGCGGCAAGCCCCTGGAACGAGGCACGCCACATCAGCCGCCGCAGCATCTGGCGCTCGGCGGTGAGCTGGTGGATCTGCACCGGGTCCCGGCCATGCGCGTCGAGCCGCAGTTTCATGAGGCGGCGCGAAATGATGTCCCCGTCGGTCTTGAGACGCTCGTCGATCGCCGCCTTCAGCAGAACCTCGGGGCTCTCGCCGCCGGCCTCGTCGGCAGCCGCGGCCGTTTCCGCCGCCGGCCGGTCGTCAAAGGTGGCACTTCGGAGGGCCTGCAGCGTCAATCGGCCTTTTTTCAGGTACCGCTGCAGTTCGTTGCGGGCGTCGCGCAGGTCCCGAGAGCGCGCGCTGAAACTCCACACCAGCTCGCGCAGGCCGGCAAGCGTCTGGGCGTGGCCGGAGGTGGCGACCAGCAGCACGGTCCGCTCCGGTGGATTCTCCTTGAGGTGCCGCGCCACCTGGAGCAAGGTGGCCGCACCGACGGCCTCGTCGGCGCCGGGGGACTTTCCGGCCACGTGGGCCGTGCTGTCGTAAAACGCCTCCACCAGGAGCAGTTCCTTTTTACGTTCCGGGGAGGTGCCGGGAATGAGACAGGTGATGTTCTCCGAGATCGCATTCTCCCAGACCGCCTGGGACGTAAGCCGCACCGCTCCGGCGAGCTCCCCCTCCGGCGCCGACTCGAAGTCGCCGAAGGCCTCCCGCAGGGCCTGCACCGGCATCCAGAAGCGCGGAAACTGGACCGGTGAAAGCTCAAACTTCTCCTCGAAATCCATTCGGGTGGATTGCCCGCGGTCCACATAGATCAGGGCGCTCGCCCCCAGGTTAGCCGCCCGAAGCCAGTTCTTGGCGGAGTCGAGCTCCATCAGCAGGACCGCCCCCTCGATCACCTTGCCGTTGAGACGGGCAAGTGTTCCATCCCCGGCGTAGACGAGCGGACCTGTAATCCCCGGGGGGGTGATGGCCTGTGGCGTGATGGCGTTGCCCGCCAGGGGGTTGAGGGGCATGGTCAGGCCGCGCTCCGGGACTGTAAGGCTGCTGGCGGTGTGCCGGATGACGGGCACGGCAAACTGGTGGGATGCGACGGCCCCGAGCCCCAACTGGGCGAGCGTCTCCTTGATGAAACCGGCTGCCCGCGCGTTGCCCGGGGTGCCGGTGCTGCGGTCACCGAAGGCGGCGAAGGAGGCGATCTGCTGCTGGAAATCGGCGGCAGCCGCCCGGTGGGGAGCGCCGGCCAGGATCCCGACCAGCAGGATCAGGATGGCCCAGCGTGCGTGCGCCGCCTGAAACCGATCCGGCGTATGTGAGCTTCCCGGCCTCATCCGCGCTCAGTCCCGCACCCCGATCCGCCCGATGGAAATCGAGAGCTCCTCGCGATTCTCGATCTTATCGACCCGGCCGTCCCGGATCCAGACCACCCGGTCGGACACGTTGAGCATCTTGAAGTCGTGTGTCGCCGCGATGACGGTCACGCGCCGCTCCTGGCTCAGCCGCTTCAACAGGGCGATGACCTCCTCGCCCGTGGTCAGATCCAGGTTGCCCGTGGGCTCGTCCGCCAGGATGATGGCAGGGTCGTTGGCCAGGGCGCGCGCGATGGCCACCCGCTGCTGCTGGCCGCCGGAGAGCTCGAAGGGCTTGTGGCTGTGGCGGTCCGATAGCCCCACCTGCTCCAGGAGTTTCATCCCTTTCTGCACGGCGGCCTCGCCGTTCATCCCCGCAAAGATCATCGGCAGGGTCACGTTTTCCAGGGCGGTCATGACCTGGATGATATTGAAGGTCTGGAAGATGTAGCCGATCTTGCGGCAGCGCAGCCAGGCAAGCTCATAGGCGTCGAGCTGGGCGATGTCGACCTCGTCGATGAACACCTTGCCGGTGGTCGGCTTGTCCAGGCCGCCGATCATATTGAAGAGCGTGCTCTTGCCCGACCCCGAGGGGCCCATGATGGAGAGGTAGTCTCCCCGCGCGATTTCCAGGTCGACACCCTTCAAGGCCTGGACCTCGATCTTGCCCAGCTTGAACGATTTGGTGACGTTGACGACCCGGACAACCTGGCTGACTTCCGGCATGCGATACTCCTCCGTAACGACTCAGGTGTTCAGGCTGAAGGCTGAAGGGCAATAATGATCGCGCATCTCTTTTCCTGCAGTCTATCCACCTTCAGCCTATTCCACCTGAGTTCTCACACTCCTCAGCTGAAAACTAAATGCAAGGACCACCGGCGGGTCCTGGGCTTTGAGCGTCGAGCGTGTTCATTGCTCCACCCGCATGGCTTCCACCGGCTGCATCCGGGCGGCCACCCAGGCCGGGTACAACACACCCAGCAGGCTGAGCAGCACCCCGATGGCGGTGGCCTCGGCCAGGGACGCCGCGACACCGGCCACCGAGACCAGCTGCACGGCTGCAAGGCCGAAGCGCACAAGCCCCCCGGCCAGCGCGAACAGCGTGCCGGCCAGCGCGCCGACCGCGGCTCCCGCCAGCCCCTGCATGCCGGCTTCGAGGATGAACAGCCTCAGGACGAACCGGTCGAGCGCTCCCAGGCATTTCATGGTGCCGATCTCCCGGAAGCGTTCGGTCACCGCCATGAGCTGGGCGTTCACGATGCCCACGACACAAACGAGCAGCGACAGGATGATGATCCAGCGCTGCTTGGGATTGCTCGCCACGTTGGTGTCCTGGGGGGCCAGGTCATACCCGGAACGGATGAGGTCCTGGCGCAGCTCGGGTTTCCCGCTGGCCAGCATGCCGTTGGCGACATCGTTGCTCACATCGACGAAGCTCAGGAACGACACCGCCAGCACGAGGCTCAGGGTGGTGATCAGGGCCCGGAAAAATCGCACCCGGATGCTCTTATAGGCGATTTCCACCGACTTGCCGAAAGGCAGAACCACCAGCCGGTGCTCGCGGGTCGAGTTTTCGGGGGTATCGGAAAAGATGCGCTCTTGCATGATTCCAACTCATCTGTCAGCCGAAGGGCAGCGGCCCCCCGCTTTTTCTGTCCTGAAACGCGATACCACACTGGACTGGTCAAGTAAACAGGACTGATTCTCGGAAAGAGAAGCGGCACTATCCGGCCTTTTTTCCGGTTGCGATACCTCTTTTGCGATTGTTCGCTCCCCTTGCTTCCTCACGCCGCCTGCTCGGCGTTGCGGGCCTGTTTACGGCAGCGTTCGCATAGCGTCCCCTTGATGTCCCCGGCGGCGAAGCGTCGTCTCATATCCGTGTAGCGCTCGCCGTACCAGATGTCCGCGAGCGGGGTGGTTTTCAGATCCCCCATCACCGTGTGTTGCTCCCAGTCCGCGCAGCACATGACCATTCGCCCATCGTGCAGGACATAGATTTGCTCCATCAGCCGGCGGCACCAGTCAAAGGGGCCAAGCGCCCTGACGCCGAGAGCCGTCTCGCGAATGGTGCCGTGGTCGGCGCGATTTTCCACGGGTTCGATGATCAGTTTGATCTCCCGTTCCTGCCAGTATTTCTGTATGGCCGGTATCTCGTAGTGGTTGTGAACAGAGTCGACCACCACGATTTCGAGTTTGGGTCTTTTGTAGCCTCCCTTGGCTTTGAGTTCGAGGAAGCGGTCGATGTTGCGCAGGGTCTTCGCGAGCCGGAGGTGCATGATGTCCCAATACCGGTCGGCGTTCAGGCTTTGAACGGAAATTTTGAGCTTGTCCAGGCCCGAATCCAGCAAGCCTTGCGCCATGCGCTCGGTCAGAAGCCCGCCGTGGCTGGTGGTCTTGGTGTATTGGGGTTTACGGATGCGCCGGCTGACGTAGGCGACCCGCTGGGGGAGCTCGCGGTCCAGCATCGGTTCGTTCATCAGGTAGAGGGTGTAGCGCTGGACTCCCAGCTCCAGGCACTGGTCGACCACGGACCGGTAAAGGTCCCACTCCATCCGGCGGCCCAGCGGAATGTGCCGCTTCGTCTTCCGGTTCGGGCAGAAGATACAGTCGGCATTGCAGCCCGTGACCGTCTGGATCTGCACATGGTCGGGTTTCGAAGGGATATCGCGTTCTCCCGCGGGCGGTGAAGAGCTGCTTTTCATAAAGTGTCGTCGGCTCGTAGCATCGGATGTGGAAAGCTCTTATTCGACGCGTGCAAGGTCAGTTTCAAGAGCGCCGGATGCTGGTTTGAAGGTTGCGTCCGCCCGCGATCCAGCGCGCGGTGTTGGCGGCTCCGCACAGATCGATGTCGGCAGCGGGCCGGGCCGTTTGTGCGAGCGCCCGGCCCATGAGGACGGCGAGCCGCGGCGGCTCGAGGTCGCGGTCAGCGAGCACCCGCAGGGCGCCCATGCCGGCCAGACGCTCGGAGCGCAGCCGCTGCTCGCGGTTCTGGGCAAAAGGCCACACCAGCGCCGGCACCCGCGCGGCCAGTAGATTCATGCTGGTGTTGTAGCCCGCCATGCTCACCGACAGGTCGGCTGCCGCCAGGTAATCGAGGAAGTCGGGTGTAAAGCGCTGGATGTCCACCCGGGGGCCGGCCCATGCGGTGAGGCGTGCCACATCGGCCTCAGGCATGAAGGGCCCGGTGAACACGACCAGCCGGGCCGCCCCGCCCGGCCCCAGCCGAAGGAAGGCCTGGACGGCGGCTTCCAGGACGGGCAGACCCACGCTGCCGCCGCCGGCGCTGGCGACGATCAATTTCTCCGTCTCGGCCAGTCTCAGCCGGCTGCGGATCCGCGGCCGTCCGTCCGGCGCCGGAGCGGGTGTTACGAACCCGGTGTAGACCACCGGAGGCCGGATGTCCCCCAGGCGGCCGAAGGTCTCTTCAAGCGCCACCAGCTTCGGGTCGGCGTGCACCAGCACCGCGTCGAAATGGCGGTTGAGCACCGCCACGACCCGGGCCTCGTGCTCCGCGGGCATCCGCTTCTCGACCAGGATGTCCCGCACGCTGCAGACGACCCCGCAGGCCCGGCCGCCATCGGCAATGGCCTTCAGCACCGGGTCGATCTCGAACCGGAAGGCCTTGCGCCCGAACGGATACAGCTCGACCACGAACAGCTCGGGCCTTTCGGCTTCAAACAACGCGAGGAGACGCGCCTGACGCACCCGTTTGACCGTCTCGATGTCATCGCCGGGAGCTGCCAGGAACTGCTTGAACTCCGGGTCCATGCCGAGCTCGGGGAGGCGCAGCTCGCGGACGTGGCCCGGGAGCTGCACCTCGAACCGCGGCCCGCCGGTGACCAGGATCACCTCGTGACCGGCGAGCGCCCGGCAGATCTCCAGGCTGCGGAAAAAGTGCCCCACACCGAGCACATGCTGGCAGTAGAATACGATCTTCATGCCCATCAACCTTAAACACGAACGCCTGCAGACTCAAGGGGTAGAGGCATCCGGGGAGGTGTTTGCACCGGCGGCGGCCTGCCCCAGAGCGTCAATATCCGTCCGGCCGATGAGACGCGGGTCCTTGGCGGAGCGCGCGGCGTAGAATTCTCGAAAACCGAAGGAGGCGAGCACATCGATCAGCCGGGAGGAGTACTCGTTGAAGGGGAAGCAGTAGGCGTCCGGCACCCGAATGCGATGGCGTTCGAACCAGTTCAGGCACAGCTCCGTGTCGCGC
>Ga0105105_10000497_pt1 | contig 17894 bp, 11 predicted proteins | sample PPLLaktember2015_4_FD_79108 | JGI IMG/M metagenome (GOLD analysis project Ga0105105, IMG submission 79108) | Freshwater sediment microbial communities from Prairie Pothole Lake near Jamestown, North Dakota, USA - PPLs Lake P8 Core (1) Depth... | ecosystem: Environmental > Aquatic > Freshwater >...
ACGGTATCTCCATCGACGCCTTGTCGGACTCCACCGTCAGCAGGCTCTGCTCGGTCTTCACCGCATCGCCCGGCTTCACCAGCAGCTCGATCACCTCGACGTCGGCGAAATCGCCGATGTCTGGCACCTTCAGTTCGATCGTGGCCATCGCGTGGGGCGTCCCTCAGGCGTAGTGCGGATTGTTCTTGTCGGGATCGATCCCGTACTTCTTGATCGCCTCGGCCAGCACCTTGGGCTTGACCGACTTCTCGTCGGCGAGCGCACGCAGCGCGGCCAGCACGACGAACGTGCGGTCGACCTCGAAATGCTCGCGCAGCTTGGCGCGGAAGTCCGAGCGGCCGAAGCCGTCCGTGCCCAGCACCTTGTACGCGCGGCCCTTCGGCACGAACGGCCGGATCTGGTCGGCGAACAGCTTCATGTAGTCGGTCGAGGCGATCACGGGGCCGCCGTGGCCGTCGAGCTGCGCGGTGACATACGGCACCTTCTGGGTCTCGCCCGGATGCAGCAGGTTCCAGCGCTCGCAGTCGAGACCTTCACGGCGCAGCTCGGTGAAGCTCGTCACCGACCAGACGTCCGCGGCCACGCCCCAGTCCTTCTCGAGCAGGTCGGCCGCGGCGAGCACCTCGCGCAGGATCGATCCGCTGCCGAGCAGCTGCACGCGGTTCTTGTTGCCCGCGTCGCCTTCGCGCAGCAGGTACATGCCCTTGACGATGCCGGACTCCGAGCCCGGCTTGAGGCCCGGATGCGCGTAGTTCTCGTTCAGCAGCGTCAGGTAGTAGAAGACGTTCTCCTGGTTGCCGACCATCCGGCGCAGGCCGTCCTGGATGATGACCGCGACCTCGTGGGCGAAGGTCGGGTCGTAGGACACGCAGTTCGGGATCGTCGAGGACAGGACGTGGCTGTGACCGTCCTCGTGCTGCAGACCCTCGCCGTTCAGCGTGGTCCGGCCCGAGGTGCCGCCGAGCAGGAAGCCCCGGGCCTGCATGTCGCCGGCCGCCCAGGCCAGGTCGCCGATGCGCTGGAAGCCGAACATCGAGTAGTAGATGTAGAACGGCACCATGATGCGGTCGTTCGTGGAGTACGAGGTCGCCGCCGCGATCCAGGACGAGAACGCGCCCGCCTCGTTGATGCCCTCCTCCAGGATCTGGCCCTTCTTGTCCTCCCGGTAGTACATCACCTGGTCCTTGTCGACCGGGGTGTACTTCTGGCCTTCCGGCGCATAGATGCCGAGCTGCCGGAACATGCCCTCCATGCCGAAGGTCCGCGCCTCGTCGGGCACGATCGGCACGATGCGCTCGCCGAGCGACTTGTCGCGGATCAGCGCGGTGAGCACCCGCACGAACGCTTGGGTCGTCGAGATCTCGCGGCCTTCGGCGGTCGGCTCGAGCACGGCCTTGAAGGCGTCGAGCGAGGGCACCTCGAACTTCTCGCTCGCGACGCGCCGACGCTGCGGCAGCGACCCGCCGAGCGCCTGGCGGCGCTCGTGCATGTAGCGCATCTCCGGCGCGTCGTCGGACGGCTTGAAGAACGGCAGCTCGTCGAGCTTGTCGTCGGGGATGGGGATGTTGAAGCGGTCCCGGAACTCCCGGATCGCCTGGGTGTCGAGCTTCTTGAGCTGGTGGGTCGGATTCTTCGCCTCGCCGATCCGGCCCATGCCGTAGCCCTTGACCGTCTTGGCGAGCACGACCGTCGGCTGACCGCGGTGGTTGACGGCGGCGTGGAAGGTCGCGAACACCTTGTGCGGGTCGTGGCCGCCCCGGTTCAGGCGCCAGATGTCGTCGTCGGTCATCCGCGACACCATCTCGAGCAGCTTCGGATGCTTCCCGAAGAAATGCTTGCGCACGAAGGCGCCGTCGTTGGCCTTGTAGGTCTGGTACTCGCCGTCGACGGTCTCCTCCATCACGCGCTGCAGGATGCCGTCCTTGTCGCGCGCGAGCAGCGGATCCCAGTAGGAGCCCCAGATCAGCTTCAGCACGTTCCAGCCGGACCCCCGGAACTCGCCTTCGAGCTCCTGGATGATCTTGCCGTTGCCGCGGACCGGACCGTCGAGTCGCTGCAGGTTGCAGTTGACGACGAACACCAGGTTGTCGAGCTTCTCGCGCGCGGCCAGGCCGATCGCGCCGAGCGACTCCGGTTCGTCCATCTCGCCGTCGCCGCAGAACACCCAGACCTTGCGGTTGGACGTGTCGGCGATGCCGCGAGCGTGCAGGTACTTGAGGAAGCGCGCCTGGTAGATGGCCATCAGCGGGCCGAGGCCCATCGACACCGTCGGGAACTGCCAGAAGTCCGGCATGAGCTTCGGGTGCGGATACGAGGACAGGCCGCGGCCGTCGACCTCCTGCCGGAAGCTGTTGAGCTGGTCCTCGTTCAGCCGGCCCTCGAGGTAGGCCCGGCCGTAGATGCCGGGTGCCGAATGCCCCTGGAAATAGACGAGGTCACCGCCGTGCCCTTCGTGGGGCGCATGCCAGAAGTGGTTCATGCCCGCGCCGATCATCGTGGCGAGCGAGGCGAACGAGGCGATGTGGCCGCCGAGGTCGCCGCCGTCGGCCGGGGCGAGACGGTTGGCCCGGACCACCATGGCCATCGCGTTCCAGCGCACGTAGGAGCGGATGCGCTCCTCGAACTCGGCGTTGCCCGGGCTGCGCGCCTCGAGCTGCACCGGGATCGTGTTCACATAGGCGGTGTTCGCGGAGAACGGGATGAACGCGCCGCTGCGGCGCGCCTTCTCGACCAGTCGCTCCAGCAGGAAGTGGGCGCGTTCGGGGCCTTGCCGGTCGAGCACCGCTTCGAGGGCGTCCAGCCACTCCTGCGTCTCGAGCGAATCCGGGTCGTTGGCCGCAGGCGTGTTAGGCACCGCTGACATCGTGTGTCTCCTCGGGTAAGTCCGCCGATTCTAGGAAGCGCCTCCGTGAAAGTCCATCAAAATTTTCGGATGAAGAAACCCTTTTTCGTATCGTGATATTCGCTGGAGAAATGGCGGGGCGGATCCCGGCATTTCCTGCGCCCTCCCCTGCGCCCTGCGGCAGGCGCACCACAGGTCGTGCAGCAGACGCGGCACAGGCCGCCGGCGGGCCGCGAACCGGCTTTCGAGGGCCACCGAGACGACCGGCGACGGCAACGCCGACCGTCGCGCCCTGGCCCGCGAACAGGCCGCGCGCCCTGGTTTCCCTCCGGTCCCGGTCCGTGCTATAGTCCGTGGCTGTGCGCCCGTAGCTCAGTTGGATAGAGTACTTGGCTACGAACCAAGGGGTCGTGGGTTCGAATCCTGCCGGGCGCGCCACCGCTTCAGTTACACAGTCGTCTGCTTCGTAGTCGAGCGCTTGTCACCTCACGGTGGCAGGCGCTTTTCTTTTCGGGCGCCCCGGTCGAGCACGGGCGGCGTGCGTGCCGCGTCCGCCAGCATGGCGGCGTCCTACCCGGCTGCAGCCGTCGCCGGGCTGTGGCGCGCTCGGGCGCCGGGCGAAGATCGGGACATGCTCCGCGACCCCGATCCGCACGCTCGCCGGGCGGCCGGCGCCGCCGACGGACCGCCCCCGAGCGCCCCGCCGCTCGACCCGCCCTCGCCGCACGCGCGGCTCTCGGCGATCGTGGCCTTCGTGGTGGTCACCGGGATCCTCCATTTCGGGCGTGACGTGCTGATCCCGCTCGCGCTGTCCGTGCTGCTCGCGTTCCTGCTCACGCCCGCGGTGCGCAATGCGGAGCGTCTGGGCCTGAACCGACCGATCGCGAGCACCGTCGTCGCGGCGCTGGCACTGGCGGTGGTGACGGCCGTCCTGTGGCTGACGACGACCCAGCTGCTGAGCCTCGCGGCGAGTCTGCCCGAGTACAGGCAGAACATCCGGGCGAAGGTCGGTGCGCTGCGGGCGACGTCCGACTCCGGCTTCGGCAAGGTCGTGAGCGCGCTCAAGGAGATCGGCGCCGAGGCGAGCGGCAAGGATGGGAGCGGGAAGGACGGGGCCGGGGAAAACACCGGATACGGCGGCACTGGAGACAGGGGCACCACAGCGACGGGTCGATCCGGCCCGGAGTCCGCCGCGACGGCGGCCGGCGAAACCGGCCGCGAAACCGGCCGCGAAACCGGCAGCGAAACCGGCAGCGAAACCGACGTTGGAGCGGGCGACGCCGCTCGCGGGCGGGACCGCGACGCCCCGCGGTCGGGGGCGCGGCTGGAGCGGGACGACCGTCCCGTGCCGGTGACCATCGAGGATCGACCGCTCGGGCCGCTCGAGTTGCTCAGGGACTTCACCTCGCCCCTGGTCGGCCCGCTCTCGACCGGCGCCGCGGTGATCCTCTTCACGTTCGTGATGCTGCTCAAGCGCGAGGACCTGCGCGACCGCCTGATCCGGCTCGTCGGATATGCCGACCTCAACCGGACGACGCAGGTGATGGAGCAGGCGGGCGACAGGGTGAGCCGCTACCTGCGGATGCAGCTCGTCGTGAACGTGAGCTACGGCATCCCGGTGGGCATCGCGCTCTACCTGCTGGGCGTTCCCAATGCGGCTTTGTGGGGGCTGCTCGCGACGGTGCTGCGCTTCATCCCGTACATCGGCCCGTGGATCGCGGCGGCCTTCCCGGTGGCGCTCGCATTCGCGATCTCGGACGGCTGGACGCTCGTGCTGTGGATCGTCGGTGTGTTCGTGGTGCTCGAACTGCTGAGCAACAACGTGCTCGAGCCCTGGCTGTACGGATCGAGCACCGGGCTGTCGGTCCTGGCGATCCTGGTGGCCGCCGTCTTCTGGACCTGGCTGTGGGGCGTGCCCGGGCTGCTGCTGTCGACGCCGCTGACGGTCTGCCTGTTCGTGCTCGGGCGATATGTCCCCGGACTGTCCTTTCTCGAGGTGATGCTCGGCGACGAGCCGGTGCTGTCGCCGCTGGACCGCTTCTACCAGCGCCTCCTCGCGATGGACACCGAGGAGGTGACCGATCTCGCCGACGACTGCATGACCGCGCATGGCCGCGACGGCCTCTATGCCGAACTGCTCGTCCCCGCGCTCCAGCTCGCCGAGCGCGACCGTCACCGTCGGATGCTGACGGACGAGCGCTCGCGCTGGATCCACGACACGGTTCGCCGCCTCATCGAGTCCGTGGCGGTGGCGGAGCCGGGCGAGGAGGCTTCAAAGGGTGTCGGCGCCCGGGCAGTCGACGACTCGCCCGAGATCTGTGTGCTCTGCGCGCACGACACCGCGGACGAACTGGTGGGGACGATGCTGGTCGACACGCTGCATGCGGCGGGCATGCGGACGCGGCTGCTGGGCGCCTCGCTGCTCACCTCCGAACGGGTCGAACAGGCGACGGCACTCGCGCCGACGCACCTCTGCATCTCGGCGTTGCCGCCGGGTGCCGTGCTCCAGTCGGGCGCGCTCTGCAGACGGTTGCGGGCACGGCTGCCGGAGGCCCGCATCGTCGTGGCGCTGTGGCATGCCGAAGGCGACGTCGGACGGGCAACGCAGCGCCTGCTCGCCGCGGGGGCGACGACCGTCGTGACGACGATCAACGCTGCGATCAACGCGCTGGCGTCGGCCACCCCGCCCGGGCACGGCCCCGCCCCTCCGACGGAGCAGGCGCCGAAGCCCTGAGGCCACCACCGCCGCGCGTCGGCTCGCGCAGGGCGACCCCGGCGCCTCGGGCATCGGGCGTGCGGACGCGCAACGGTCCCGGCGTGCCGCCGATCGGATGCCGGCCGCCGAGCATCCCTCCGCGTCGTCCGTCCGACCTCCAAAGTGGATCTGGCGGGTTTTCCCGGCCAGTTTCACGGAGCGACACACTCTCGTGACGATCAAGCTTCGCCGTGAATTCAGCGCCGCCTCGACAGGCGGCTCCGCCCGGGCCGGCCCGCCGGGTCTCGGTTCCGGAGAAGCCCGATGAAGTTCCGACACAAGGTGTGGTCGTTGCCGCTGGTGACGCTGCTGGTGTTCACCGCAGGACTCGGCGTGTCCTTGATCAACGCCCGCCAGACCGGCTCGATCATCCAGCAGCTCGGCCGGGTCGAGTACCAGTTCTTCGTGCGGCTGCAGGCCGTCGCCACCCAGTTCACCGCGATCCAGGAATCCCTCAAGGGCGCGGTCGCCGCCGGCGACAAGGCGGCCCTCGCCGACATCGACGGTCGCGCGACGAAGCTGCGTGCGGTGCTCGTCGAGATCGGCGACCTGCACGGCAAGCGCGACGTCGCGGAGACGCTGAGCCGACAGTTCGACGGCTGGATCGTGCCGGCCCGTCAGGCCGCCGCGATCATGATGGGTGCGGCCGAGGGCGACCCGACGGCCGCGATCGCCGCGATGCAGTCGACGCAGGCCAGCCTGAGCCAAGCGCTCGACGAGACCCGAGAGGCGGCCGGTCGCGGCAACGAGGCGAGCCTCGTGGCGGCCCAGGACACGCTCGACCGCGGACTGATGCTCAATCTGGCGACCGCGCTGGCCAGCATCGCGACGCTCGCGGTGCTGTCGCTGCTGGTGATCCGCGCGATCGAGCGCGGCCTCGGCGGCGACCCCGAGTACGCCGTCCGCGTGCTCAACCAGATGGCGGCCGGCGACCTCAGCGGAAAGATCCGCTGCGCACCGAACGACACCACCAGCCTGCTGCACGCGGCCCGGACGCTGCAGGCGACGCTGGCGCGCATCGTCACCGACACCCGGCGCAGCGCCGACGAGGTGACCCGTGCCGCCCGCGAGCTGGCCGCCGGAAACGCCGATCTCTCGACCCGCACCGAAGGCCAGGCGGGCCGGCTGGCCGAGACCGCCGGCAGCGTCGGGGAACTGTCGGAGCGCACCCGCGAGAACACCGCCAGCGCCCGCGAGGCCGCGCGGCTGGCCGGGGCGACGTCCGACAGCGCCGAGCGCGGCGGCGCGGCCGTAGCGGAGATCGTCCGGACCATGTCGTCCATCAACGAGAGCGGCCGCCGGGTCGCGGAGATCATCGGCCTGATCGACGGGATCGCGTTCCAGACCAACATCCTCGCGCTCAACGCTGCGGTCGAGGCGGCCCGCGCCGGCGAGCAGGGCCGCGGCTTCGCGGTCGTCGCCAGCGAGGTGCGCAGCCTCGCGCAGCGCAGCGCCGAGGCCGCCAAGCAGATCTCGGGACTGATCGGCGATTCGGTGCAGCGCGTCGACGACGGCTCGCGGCAGGTCGCCGCGGCCGGCGCGCTGATGGACGAGATCGTCCAGGGCATCCGCAGCGTCAACCAGTACGTCGCGCAGATCTCCGAGGCGTCCGTCGAGCAGGACAACGGCATCACGACGCTGAACGGAACGATCGGGGACATCGAGCGCGCCACCCAGCAGAACGCCGCGCTCGTCGAGCAGGCCTCGGCGGCGACGCTGTCGCTCGAGAACCAGGCCGGCGAGCTGGGCCGGATGATCGCCGTCTTCCGCACCGAGGCGACGGCCTGAGCGCCCCCGGGCTCGGCCGACACCACGTCCGCACCGCATCCCTACCGCACGCCCTCCCCCGCACGTCCTCCCTCCTTTCCCCGCCCGTACCTCAACGAGGTCCACCATGAAACGTCCGTCACTCCTCCGCGGCGCAGCCGCCGCCCTCGCCAGCCTGACGCTCGCGGGCGGTGCCGCCCATGCCGCCGAGTTCGGCAACATCACCATCAACGGCTACGGCAACCAGTCCTTCATCCGGACCACCGACAACGCCTGGCTCGGCGCCGACAGCAGCGGCTCCTTCAAGGACAACGTCTTCGCGCTGGTGGTCACCGCCAAGCTCGACGAGCGCTCGAAGATCTGGTCGCAGCTCGCGTCGATCAGCGGCTCCTCGATCGACGTCCACTGGTTCTACGTCGACCGGACCTTCGGCGACCAGCTCACGCTGCGCGCCGGCAAGGTGCTCGCGCCGCTCGGCTTCTACAACGAGTACATCGACGCCCGCTTCCTGCAGCAGTCGACCATCCTGCCGCTGCTCTACCAGCCGGACACCGACCTCGTCGACGAGGCCTACGGCGGCCTCGGCGGCACCTGGTCGACGTCGCTCGGCGGGGGCAAGGTGGACGTCGACCTGTACGGCGGCCAGATCGTCGAGCACGCGGCCGTCGCGGCCCTGCAGAAGCAGAAGGGGCTGATCGGTGCGCGGATCGACTGGCGCACGCCGATCGACGGCCTGCGGCTGATGCTGTCGGCCTCGACGAAGAAGCAGCTCACGATCGGCGACCCGGACGACACCACCAAGACCTCGATGATCGTGTCGGCGGGCTACGACGTCGGCCCGCTCGAACTCAAGGCCGAGTTCGGCCACATCAAGAACTCGATGGGCGGGACGGACTCGACGACCAGCGTGGGCTACCTGCAGGCCGGCTACTCGCTGACCGACAACTGGATCCCGTTCGCGCGCTACGACATGCTGCGCGCCCCGGGGTACGACAGTGCGGACGCCTCGACCTACCAGAACACCCTCGCGCTCGGCATCACCTACCGGGTGAACGCGAACCTCGCGTTCAGGCTCGAGAACCACTTCAACACCGGCTACGGCGCCGCCGCGCTGTCCGGCGAGACCGCGGCGGGCCAGGGCCAGAAGACCTGGCAGATGCTGGCCGCCAGCGTCGCGTTCATCTTCTGACGACGGAGCATCGACCATGACTCATTCATTCAAGCGGCTGCTGGCCGCGGTGGCGATCACGGGCGCGACGCTCTCGTCCGCGATGGCGGCCGACGTCGTCGTGATCGGCAACAAGGACAACGCGAACGCGGTCGACAAGGCCTTCCTCGCCAAGGCCTTCACCGGCGAGGCCCGCGCCTGGCCCGACGGCGGCGCGATCGCCGCGCTCGACCAGGGTGACGACAACCCGACCCGTGCCGCGTTCTACACCTCGGTCGTCGGACGCAGCGCGGCCCAGGTCAAGGCGGCCTGGGCACAGCTCGTCTTCAGCGGCAAGGCGACGCCGCCGAAGGTCATCGACGGCGACGCCGAGGTCAAGAAGGCCGTGGCCGCGAACAAGCTCGCGGTCGGCTACATCAAGCCCTCGAGCGTCGACGACTCGGTCAAGGTGCTGCTGAAGTAGGCGCTGCAGCCAGGTCCGCATCGGGCAGACCCGACCGGTCGTCGACCGGTCGGCCGCGCGCCTGCCGGACGTCACGGTTGACGCGGCGTCCGGCGGACGCCGTCGGATGGCGCGGTGCAACTTTCCGGCTCGGCGGGGGCACGGCGATAATCGCCCGATGGACATCCTCGCCACCGCACGCACGCTCGCACCCGGGATCCGCGTCCGAGCCGACGAGATCGAGCGCAACCGCAGTCTCCCGGCCGACCTCGCCGTCACGCTGGCGCGCGCCGGGCTGTTCCGGACCCTGCTCCCGCGCCGGTTCGGCGGCCTGGAATGCGAGCCGTCGATCGCGCTCGCCACGATGGAGGCGATCGGCGAGGCGGATGCGTCGGCGGGCTGGTGCACGATGATCGGCGCGACCGCGGCGATGTCCGCCGCCTGGCTCGATCCCGCGATCGCGGCGGCGGTGCATGCATCGCCGGAGACGGTCACCGGCGGGGTGTTCGCACCGATCGGCCGCGCGGTGGTCGACGGCGACGACTACATCGTCAGCGGCCGCTGGCCGTGGTTCTCGGGTCATGCGCACTGCGCGTGGCTGTCGGCAGGCTGCACGGTCGTCGAGGACGGCCGCACGCGCATGCTGCCCAACGGGATGCCGGATGCACGGATGGTCTTCTTCCCCGCGGACGCGGGCATCCGGCTCGACGGCTGGCACGTCGCCGGCCTGCAGGGCACCGGCAGCGGCGAAGTCGCGCTCGAGGGCCTGCGCGTGCCGCGCGCGCGCTCGGTCTCGCTGGTGACGGACGCGCCGCGCGAGGACGGGCCGCTCTATCGGATGCCGCCCTTCGGCCTGCTCGCCCAGGGCATCGCTGCGGTCATGCTCGGCAATGCCCGCGGTGCGATCGACGACCTGGTGGCGCTCGCCGGGACGAAGACGCCCGGCGGGAGCCGGCGCACGCTCGCCGAGCGCGCCGGCGCCCAGGCCGAGCTCGCCCGTGCGGAGGCGTCGCTGCGCTCGGCACGCGCCTATTGCGCCGACGCGGTCGGGCAGGCCTGGCGGCTCGCCTGCGCGGGTGATGCGCCGGATCTGCGCGCCCGCGCGGCGCTGAGGCTGTCGGCCACCACGGCGACGCGCGCGGCCGCCGACGTGACGCGTGCGATGCACGACCTCGGCGGCGGATCCTCGGTCTACCTCACGAGCCCGCTGCAGCGGCGCTTTCGCGACGCGCACGTCGGCACGCAGCACGCGATGGTGTCGGCCTCGACCCTCGAGCTCGCCGGCCGCGTGCTGATGGGCCTGCCGACGGACGCGACCCTGCTCTGAGGGGTCATTCGGGCCGCTCGAGCGCGGGCCTGCCCTCGTCTTGCACCGGCGCGACGCCGGAGGTCTCGGGCGCCCCGGGCACCGGCACACCGGTCCATCCGGCGCCGAGCGCGACGCGTCGCGCATGCGGCGCGGCTGCGAAGCGCGAACCATCCTGGATCACGGCCCGCGCCAGCGCGGCGGTGTCGCCCCCGACCCGCAGGGCCTCGACGCGACAGGCGGCCAGCAGCACCGGGACGACCAGGGCGGGCAGCCTCGCCGCCGACAGCGTGGACAGCCCGGTGACGGCGGCGACCTCGCCGGCCAGGCGTGCGAGCGCGGCCACGCCGAACAGCCCGACCGCCGCAGCGGACCCGTCGCCGAGCGTCGCGCCGCAGGCGCTCGGCGGGACGCCGAACGGATCGTCGAAGGCGGGTCGGCCCGCATCGAAGGGGCCGCCCAGCGCCTCGTCGCGCAGCCGAGCCGCGCCGAACGGACTCGATGCGAGCACCGCGGCCCCCCCGGCGACCACCCGCGCCGTGAGGTCGAGCGCGGCACGGGTCGCACCGGCCCGCTCGCCCAGGTAGCTGCCGATGCGGGGGGCGGCGGCCATGAGCATGCCGTTGCGGCGCAGGGCATCGAGCGGACGTGCAGGGGGCGTCATGACGGGCGGGGTGCATCGGACATGCACCGAGTGTCGCGAGGACGCCCGCCCCCGGCTTGACAGCCGCGGCCACCCGTCGTGCCGGATGCGCCCGCCCGGACCGTCGTCAGTCGAGCGGTCGCAGCCCGAGCATGACCGGGACGTGGGGATCGATCGCGAGCTGCCAGCGCTGCACGACCGGCACCGGGCGGCCGTCGCGCCGGCCCGGCAGGAAGACCAGTCCCTCGAACGCCGCCCGCAGCGCCTGCTGGAGCGCCCGCCCGGGCGCGGAGCCGGTGTCGTCGGTCTGCAGGCCGATCCCGTCGGTCTGCACCTCGACGTCGGCGAGACGACCATCGCTGCCGATGCGCAGCGACACGCGGGCCCGAACGGTGTGGGCCACCCGACGGGCGAGGTCGTCGAGATCGTCGGGCGCGACGAGGAACTGCGGCGGCTCGTCCACCTCCCAGACCTCGAACCAGGGGGCAGCGACCGGCGCCGACGCCGCCGCGGGGGCGGCCGGGCGGGCCGCCGCGGAGGCCGTCTCGGAGCTAGCCTCGGCGGTCGACTCGGCGGCACTCGGCAGCGCTCGGACCGCAGCCGTCCGGGCCGCGAGCGGCATACCGACGACGACAGCGTCGCCCGCGCGGCCGGAAGGCTCCGCTGCCGCCGGCGAAGCCCTCGACGGGACGACCCAGGTCACCCGCGGGGCGGGCGGTCCGGACACCGGACCCCGTGGCGACTCGATCGCCCGCCACGCCCCCCAGTGCAGCCCCGCCGACGCCACGAGCATCGCCACCGTCCGGATCGCCGCGCCCCGCCCCGTCGCCACGACCGGACTCACAGCCCGCCGTCGGTGACCTCGCGCCAGTTCATCGAGCGCGGGTTGAGATAGCGGACATAGCCCTGCGTGAGCCTGAGCTCGCCGTACTGGCCGGTGACGACCGCCCGGATGTTGCCGTCGACCCTCACCAGGCGCAGACCGACGACCCCGGTCTGCGGATTGATCGACGTGATGCGCGTCGGCGTCGGCGTCGACAGCGTGGCCGGGTCGTACAGCTGGCTCTGTCCGGTCTCGACGTTGGCCGCGTAGATCCGCGAGCCGCCCGCCGGCGCGCAGGGGTTGCTGCCGTCCGGGATCGAGCCGAGCCAGGAGACCTTGCCGAGATCGGTGTCGGCCGGATCGACGACGACGCGCTCGCCGCCGTTGGGCAGATCGAAGTACCAGCCGCCCGGGCGGCCCGCGTCCTTGACGATCGGCGTGAGCAGCGTCGCGTTCGGCACCATCGCGCCACGCTGGATGGGGAACGACAGGGCCGGCGGCCGAGTGGCGTCGCTCCAGGCCTTCAGGCGCGTGCCGTCGCGCAGCGCGTAGAACGTCTGGCGGCTGGCGTTGTACAGGTCCGACTGACCGAGCATGCGGCCGGTGCCGACGAACACGTACCGGTTGCGGGTGAGCGGCGCGGCGCGCACCACCGGGCCGGAGGTCACCGGCTGGGCCGCCCCGCCGCTGTCGCGCAGCCGGGCGAACAGCGTCGGCGCCGGCACCGAGCCCGCGCCGTCGAAGCTCCAGCGCCAGACGTTGCCGAGCAGGTCGCCGCCATAGACCTCGGTGATGGTGCCGTCGCCGCTGTCGGGCGCGTAGGCGGTGACCTGCGCGAGGCCGGACGGCGCACCCGCCGTCCCGGCGCCGGTGCCGATCTTCTGCAGGAGCGCGCCGGTGCGCACGTCGACCACGTACAGGAAGCCCTGCCCCCGGCGGGAGACGTCGCCGCGCAGGTTGTTGTGGCCCGAGGTGAGCAGCACCACCCAGCCCCATCGCCGCGTCTTGACGACCTGCGGCGCGCCGTACGAGTAGCCCATGTCGGGATCGGTGAACTCCCACAGCACCCGGCCGGCGGCCTGGGCCTCGGTGGCGAAGTCGTCCGGGTCGGTCACGTCCAGCGCGAAGAAGCCCATCCCGCCCTTGCCGAGGCCGCCGACCAGCACGGTGCGCCAGTCGGGCGCGCCCGTGCCGCCCGAGGTCCGGCCGAAATCGACGTCCCCGACCCAGGGCGTGGCGTTCACGTAGTTGCGGTGCACGTAGTCGACGTCGGCCAGGGCCCGCAGCCCGTCGACGTCCGGCCCGGTCGGGCCCGCGTAGACGAACGACGGCACGTAGGCGAACAGCTCGGTGCCGCCCGTGGTGGAGGCCCCGTCGATGGACGCATCGATCGCGTGCAGCATCCCGTCGTTGGCGCCCACGTACAGCACGCCGCGGCGCGACTGCCAGCGCGACCGGAACGCCTCGTAGCCGGGGTTCCACGCCTCGCTCAGGCGGCCCTGGGGGGCACCGACGTAGCGGGCCTCGGAGTCGACCACGTCGCCCAGCACCGACGGGCGCACCGCATTGGTCGCGTCGTCGCGCCGGATCCGCAGGCGCAGCGAGGTGACGTCCTGCCGGCCACGCAGCCATTCGAGCACGTCGCTGGCGCCGAGCGCGGCCTGCTGAGGCCCGGTGAGCGCATTCCAGCGGAACGGCACGCCGCCGCCGAACGAGGGGGCGCCCGGCGCGAGGTCGGACGCCATGGTGACGATGCGCCGTCCGCTGTTCCAGTCCTGCGCGGCGATCTTCTCGGCCGCATCCCAGATGCGCACCGCGGAAATGTCGCCGGAGGCGGCATCGAAGCCGCCGTAGCGGAACGCCGCGACGGTGCCCGACCAGGTGCTCGGGTCGTAGGTGACCCGATAGAGCCCGGTGTCGGTCTGCAGCTCGATGGAGCGGGTCGAGACGCCGACCCCGGCGCTCGAGGCGATCTCGGCGCGGATCGAGCGGAACGCGCTGCGCAGGCCCTCCACCAGCGCCTCGGGCGTGCCCGCCTCGAAGTACGTGTCCGGCAGCTGGTCGGCATTGCGGTCCCAGACGTCCTTCACGTCGATCGTGCCGTCACGGTTCTCGTCGGCGATCGCGTCGCTCGCATCGAGCCGGCCGTTGCCGTTCACGTCGCGAAAGCCCCCGTACTTGGCGGCGATCCACAGCTGGTTGCGCCGCCTGGGATCGCTGCGCGCGACACCCGTCCCCCAGCTGCCGGCCTCGCGCACGTCGACGAAGTAGGTCCGCACGGTCTGCTTGCCGCGGGTCTGCACGCGCGCGTCGTCCGGCCGGATGTCGCGCGTGTTCGCCCAGTAGGCGAGCGAGGCGAGGTACGCCGAGCCGTTGCAGCAGTTGACCGAACCCGACGTCAGCGGTCCGCCGCTGGCGTTCAGCAGCTGCACGCCCTCGTTCGCCAGCTCGCTGGCGATGATCTCGCTCAGCAGCGAGACGACGTTGTAGCCCGCATCCGGATTCGACGGCTGGGCCGCCGACTCGCTGTCGGTCGCCGAGTTGCCGGGCAGGCGCTTGTCCTTGTGGGTGTTCGCATCGGAGATGCCGACGATGAAGTTCTTCGGACACCACTCGCTCACCTGCGTGAAGCCCTCCGGCGGCGCGAGCGGATCGTCCCAGTCGGTGATCACCGGAAAGCCGTCGACCTTGACGCCGGCGCTGCCCGCGGTCAGGCCCATGGCGCTGTACTCGGGGGTGGGTCCGATGTTGCGGAAGTACCGCAGCGACTCGTAGACCATCTCGCTGACCGGATCGTGGCTCTTGTAGCCGTTGCGGCGCCCGAAGCGGTTCAGGTACTGGATCACGCCGCTCTGCGCGACTTCGTCCGCGCCCGACAGCCCGTAGGTCCCGTTGGTGGACGCCGCGTCGCCCGCGTCGGGGTTCGTGAGGTAGATGCCGGTCTGGGGATCCCACTCGCGGGCGGCATTCGACCGGGTGCCGTTGCCGCCGAGCTCGGGCGCCTCGGGTCCGACGAACTTCATCCTCGAACGCAGCACGCCGCCGTCGCGCAGCGGGCTGCCGTCGAGCAGGTAGCCCATCGCGCCGAAGCGCACCGCGAGGGCGTTGTCCTGGATCAGGCCGGTGGGCTTGAGGATCGCCCGCTCGGCGCCCGGGCCGGTGCCCGGACTCGTGTAGGTCGTGCACGGGGTGGCCGATTCGGGCAGAGCCGGGTCGCACACCCGGACGCGCACCTGCATGTCCTCGACGTCATCGGTGAGGCCGGCGTTGGAGGCCGCCCGCATCGAGATGTTCCGCCCCTGGACACCGATGTAGAGCTCGGCGCCGGTGTAGGGCGATACCGAGGACGGCGAGACCACCGGGATCGTCGAGAAGGCCCTGCCGATCCGCTTGACCGGAAACTGGGCGGTGCCGCCGGTACCGTCGTGACGGGCCTTCTGCAGCACGGTCAGGTCCTCGGTGTCGATCGCCCGGTCGCCGCCGGTCATCGCCCAGCGGAAGATGTCGATCGTCTGGCTGGTCGCCCAGTTGAGGAAGTTGCCGCTCCACAGGCCCGAACACGTCGCCGTCGAACCGGCGGGCTGCTCCGTGTAGCGCACCGCCGGGTCGTAGCCCGAGGTCGCCGAGACCGGCACGAAGTACGCCAGGCCGGCCTCGTACCGATAGCACTTGAACGGATCGAAGTTCCCGATGTAGGGCAGCGATCGCTGCGAGCGGTACAGCGGATTGCCGGCATTGGCCGCGTTCGCGCGGGCGGCGCGTTCGGGCGGCGTGAAGTAGCAGACCGAGACGCCCGCGTCCCGCCCGGGACAACCGTTGACCGCCTCGTCGTTGTACGCCTGGACGTTGCCCGTCGGCCACTCGACCGACAGGTCGAGCATCACGTTGGCCGGCACGTTCTGCGCGACCCGCGCCGGCTGGTCGGAAAGGTCGGTCGGACCGGTCTGCGCCGCCAGCATCGGCGCCCAGACGGCGAATCCGAGCCCGAGCGCCCAGGCGGCGCGGGCCAGGAGCGAACGTCGGATTCGGTTCAGCGCGGTTTCGGAGGCGGGCATGACGGCACCTGTGACGGATCTGCGGTGATGCGGCCGGGGCGGCGAGGCCCCGTCATTCCATCGGCAACGAGAAGGTCGCCTGCGAGAACGCCTCGACGCCGCGCGGCCCGGTCGTGCGGGCCGACACCCGGAAGACGGGCGCGAAGGGCGACGAGACGCTGGTGCAGCGCGAGCAGGTGTCGGGCGCACGGGCGCCCGACAGCACGCAGTGGGTGTCGGCGGCGGGCTCCTCGAGCGAACACAGCCGGTCGATGACGTAGACGGTGGTCATGCCCTCGCCCGAGGCGACGGCGCTCGAGGCGGCGACCGCGCCGAAGGCCGCTGCGTAGGCGGCGGTGTCGCGCAGCACCAGCGGGACGCCCTGGGCATCGGTCGGCAGCGCCGTCGCGCGATACGGCAGGCCGCTGGCGAGGGCGAGCGCATCGGTGGTCGTGTTCGAGAGCGCTCGGAAGTGCCGGCCCGCGACGTCCTCGAACTCGCGCATCGCGCGCCGCACCGCCAGCTCGTTGCGGTTGACCGCATCGCGCTGGAAGGAGACGTTGCGCGCCAGCAGCGTCGAGGTGTCGACCGACTTCATCAGACCGACCGCCGCGAGCGCCATCGCGACCAGCATCACCAGCGCGATCGGCAGCACCGAGCCGCGCAGCCTCGTCGACGTCATGGCGGGGCTCATCCGCAGGTCCCGGGCGCCGGCAGTCCGGCGGCGCGGCGCTCCTCGGCGCACAGCGCGATCCACTGGTTGCGCAGCGGGATCACCAGGTCCACCACCTGCCTCGCGAAGCGTCGCTCGGCGGTCGGCACCGTGACGCGGACCTGCAGCGGCGTGGCTAGGTCGCCGAACATCACGAGCTCGGCGGGGCCCTCGACCGACGACGGTTCGGAGGCGCGCATCACCAGCGCGAGCCGGATCGACTTGACCTGCAGCACGCCCGCGCCCCCGGCGAGCATCGATGCCGCGTCGAACCCCGCGGTGCCGGGCACCACCCAGCGGTCGACGACGTTGTCGTTGGCGACGCCCCCGGTGCCGTCGTCCACGCCGTAGAGCACCTGCAGGTTCTCGACGTTCTCCGCCTGCACCGTGGGGACGGCGAGACCGCTGGTCCGGAGCACGTCGTACTGGACCAGCGTGCCGCCGACGACGCCGTACATGGCGATGGAGGGCGTGCCGCCCAGGTCGATCACGGCGTAGTCGCGGTCCGGAGCGAGCGTCGAGAAGCCGCCCGGTGCGTTGTAGCCCGAGCCCGGCACGCCGGTCGGCACCGCGCGGGGCGCCGGCACGCCGGGCACCGTCGCGAAGCCGGCCGCCACCTGGCCGATCCGGCACGGCGCGATCGCGGCCATGTCGGCCATCAGCAGCAGGTTGCCCGCCCCCAGTCCCACCGAGGTGGCCAGGTCGATGCGGGTGTCGTCGACGATCGACGCCGGCGTGGGTGCGGGCCCGGCCCCTCCGCGGGCCGCCATGACCAGGATCGCATCGGGCGCCGCGCCGCCGCCGTCGATCACCACGATCGGCGCCAGCGGCAGCGCGACCGGGAACGCCTCGAACGGGGCGGGCCACGCCGCGGCGGGCAGCAGCCTCGAGCCGTCGAACCAGGCCTCCAGCCCGCAGCCCCAGAGGGTCGGACCGTGCTGCAGCCCGGCCCCCGCCATCCGCAGGTCGCGCATCATCCGCCACGACGCGATCGTGCCGCCCTGATGCGCGTCCGCCGCGCCGGAGGTCGTCCGGCGGTGTGCCTCGCTCTGGATGAAGACCTGCGCGATCACCACCGAGGCGAGCAGCCCGATCGTCAGGCCGAGCATCAGCTCGACGATCGAGAAGCCGTTCGGAACGGTCCGGGGCGGGAGGGGCTGGCGGTGGCGGTGGCGGTGGCGCATCGGATCGCTCAGTCGTAGAGGGCCGAGACGGTCACGTGCTGGTGCGGAACGGAGACCGACACCGAATCGCCGGAGAGCGTCCGCTGGCGCTCGCGCGGGAGGGCCCAGGTGATCTCGATGCGGACGGTGTTCGCGTCGGCACCGACCACGCCGAAGCGGGCGGTGGCGGCCGCACCCGGCAGGCCGGTGCCCGGGGCCAGCAGGCGGCCGTTCAGCCA
>Ga0105105_10000498_pt1 | contig 17889 bp, 17 predicted proteins | sample PPLLaktember2015_4_FD_79108 | JGI IMG/M metagenome (GOLD analysis project Ga0105105, IMG submission 79108) | Freshwater sediment microbial communities from Prairie Pothole Lake near Jamestown, North Dakota, USA - PPLs Lake P8 Core (1) Depth... | ecosystem: Environmental > Aquatic > Freshwater >...
CTTCTTCAAAATTGCATAAGGGGAAAGAGCTTTAATTTTTTCAAAAGCTTCTGGTAAAGGTTTATATTTGGTTGGGTCAATTGAAAGCAAAACTTTATCTGGAGTTAATGTAAATGATAAATCTTTAAAGTGGATAGATGTTAGAATATCTTCATTTGATAACCGATCAGATATTACTATTCCATCCTCATAATTGTTTCCATAATATACCATAACTCCAGTTAATAAATTTCTGCCAATATTAATTCCACCATTTTTGCAGAAATTGCTCTCTGCTAAAATATCACCAGCTTTAAATTTATCACCCTCTTTAACATAAACAGTTAAGAAATCCATATGCTCAACATATATTTTTCTATAACTTATGTTAAAGATATCTGTTGTTTTATCATCATATATAACTAAGATATTATCATTATCAACAAATACCACACTACCATCTTTCTTTGCTCTCTTAATAAATTGTGTAAAATCTGTATAAAGATTTTCACAACCAGATCTAATCAGTGGAATGTCAAATTCTTTTAACATGATTGCCTGTCTCATTTGAGATGAGGACATTTGCAATCTAGTTTGGTCATCATTTTTCAAAAAAGGAACCATTGATACTGGAATAGAAAATGGTTGCTTTTCACAAATTGAATCTGTGAATTTCATATTATCATCAATATCAACATTAGCAACTAAATTCTGTAAAACTCCACAGTTATCTCTATCAGGAGTATCAACCGGGCATACTCTTCCAAACATTGTAGGGCATATATCTCTTAAATGCTTGGGGATATTTTCTCTTTTAAAACCACCTGGGCCAAGAAGACTGCTTCTTGACAACATGGTTAATTCATGAATTGGATTAATGGAAAAATCAAATTGAACTATATCTGAAACATTGCACTCTGATAAAATTTGAGTTGAGTTAATATTGAACTTTGGTTGTCTTGCTGTTCTATTTGAAACGCATAAATCAAAAATAATTTTGGATATTTTACCAAGAACAATATACTCAAAACAACGAACTCTTTTATTTGTAAATAGAGTATCGTCTAAATACCCTGTCTTTAAGATATCAATTAACTCCTCTATAACTGTTGGTTTGGTTAGAAACCTTGCTGTCATTATATCAACTTTAGGAATTAAATTGAGGGCATATAAAATATCTTCGCCTTTAGACTTTGCAGCATACTTAGAATAAGTTCTTCCTAATTCTAAAATGAAATCATCTTGAGTTTGACCTTTAGATTCATCAAGATATAATTTAATATCACCTCTTAAAATCTCATATAAGTTATCGCTTGTTTTATCAATCTTTTTAGTAGTCTCAAAAATTTTGATACATTCAGCGGGGCCATAATATGCCAATAACAATAATGAGAAATCAACTTTTTTGCTTAAGAAAGTAATCTTAATGGATGGAGTTTCTTTTTCTTTTAAAACCATAAGGGTTGCAACATTACTTCTAAACTTGATGCTCTCTCCCCTTGTTACAACTGGAATATCAAATAGCTGAAACAATGGAATTTTTCTTCTTCCATTAATGTATATATAATTGTTATCAATTAATTTTGGGATAAACATGCTTAAATCAATCTCATGTGTTCCCTTTTTAATCTTAAGAACTAATGTCTGTTTAATTGTTTTTGATAATTCACCTGATGAAAATCTTGAATCTTTTAAATCAATTTCTGTTATTGTAAACCCAATTTCTTCAACGGGTTTTACAATTTCTCTAACACTTTCAAGAAGTTGTTCGTAATCTCTTTGACGAAAGGTGAAGATATTCCAATCTTCATTTATGACTTTTAGATTTGGGTTTATTATGTTCAATTTTTCCTCCATTGAAGTTTTTCACTGTTTCATTATAAGTTTCATCTAATTTCTTTAATAGAACATCATCTTCTAAATAATATGCAGTATGCTCTTTTTCAAAACAATTATATAATAGTTGAAGTAACCGGAGGTCCGGATATGTTTTCCAGACCTCCCGTACTCTTGCTAAAATTTTATCTATTCTTTCTGGATCTCTCATGTTATTTTTTCGCCCTTTAGTATCTTATCCATTATTCCAGAGTAGCGCCCTTCATATAAAATACCTTGGAGAATGGCTCGCTTTGGATTTGAAAATGCCATTGCCAAAATCCAAGATTCCTGATTTGGTACAGATTGGATTGAATAATAATCTGGAGTTGTTGTTGAGCGATCTTTTAACAGTCTCCATTTCTTATATTCTTTCCACATCAATTGTGCAACAACACATTCATAATGAACATGATAAATATCTTTATCATATACCTCAAATAATTTAGCAACTATATCAACATAATCTCTTCCTTTGAATTTATGAAGAAGATCTGATACTGCTGCTAGATCACCAATGATATCTTTTTGTTTCATCATATTTGCTTCTTGATCAGTCTGACCTTTTATAATAGCTGCACCAGATGTATGGAAAGTTCTTAATACTAATTGAGTTCCTCGCTCACCCAATGTTTGTGCAGCAATGATTCCAATGAATCTGCTGTTAAGACTCTTGTATAAATCCCCATAACACTTATGACATATTTTTGGATTTTTACAAAGGATTGGGCTTCTAACATAAATTTTCTTTCCAACATTTGCTAAACAATTTTCTGGAGTAATCAAAGCTAATTCTTTTCCTACTTCCATATACTTGTTAACTAACATTTTTGCTTTTCTAACACTGGTGACATCTACTTCTAATAGATCAGTTGTTCCGCAATCTTCTATTTCATCAATTTGTAAATTAGCGCATGTGAATATTAGTTTTCTAGAAAGATATCCAGAGATACCTGTATTCAAAGCTACATCTAGAAGACCTTTTCTACAACCATATGTTGAATAGAAAAATTCCTCTTGATTTAAACCTTCTAATAATGAATGTTTAATTGGTAATGGAAGAATTTCTCCATCGAAGTTTGAGATAAATCCTCTTGTCAAAATCAATTGTTTGACCTGATCCCAAGAACCTCTAGCTCCAGAATCAATTGTTTTTGAGTATTTAAAATTCTTTCTCAATGTTTCAACTATGTTTTTATCTGATACTGCAACTAATTGTTTTCTTAGATCATTCCCTTCAAATAACTTATCACGCATTTCTGTTGCACCAGCAACTTCACAATCTTCCAGAGACATTGTGCAACCATAAATTGTTGCGTATTTAAAACCAAGTCGTTTAACATTATCAAGAACCCTAACTGCTACTTCTTTAGGGTATTTATTTTTAATGTCTGATAAGATTTGTATTAGTCTCTTTTTATCAACAGGGCGGGCAGCAATTGGGTAATCAGGTGGTAGCTGTTTCTGAAACTCTGCTAAACCCCAAGGCAATTTAACTCCATTAAAATCTACTTCCTCATTAAATTCTTTAAGGTCAGATGTTAAGAAGTAAACTCCTAAAACAATATCTTGACTTGGCGTTGTAGTCAAACTTTCATTTGAAGGACTACTTAAATTAGATGAAATACAAATCTTTTCTCGAACTTCTTTCTTTGATTCTTCTGTTATTGGAACATAAACTGCCATCTGATCTCCGTCGAAATCAGCATTGAATGGTGAGCAAACCAATGGGTGAATCTTTATTACTTGATCACCTGTTACTTTAATTTTAAATCCAAGCATTCCTAATCTGTGTAGTGATGGTTGTCTATTCAGAATGCAATATTCTCCATCTGTTATTTCTTCACAAATTTTATATAAAGCATGATTGTTGGTATCAATACATAGATCAACATAATCAATTGCTTTATTCAATAACTTAAATTTTCCAAGCTCAATAATTCTCTTCGCTACAGGAAGTTTAAAAATTTCTAATATCATTAAATAAGGGAGTTTACACTCATCTAAATTTAATGTTGGGTCAGGAGTAATAACAGCTCGACCAGAGAAATCAATTCTTTTACCAAGAATGTTTCCTCTAATCAACCCTTCTTTTTTAGCCATCTTTTCAAGAATACGAACATATAATTCATTTATTTCTTTTTGAAGTTGTTTATAGTAAGTATAATAAATACTTTTATCTTTAGACACATCAACAACTGTATCTTTCATAATTTGTTTCTTGGTCAATATTTGAATATAATATCTATTTATCTTATCCATCAACTGACGATTTTCTCCTGCTCCTTTTGATGTTGGTCTTAGATCAGGAGGGAGAACAATTATTTTATCTAATAATAAACTATCAATGTTATCAATTACAATTTTCCATTCTTCCTTGCCTTCTGATAACATATCCTCAGAAATAGTTTTAACTAGAACTTCAATTGCTTCAACACGATCAAATCTCTTTGCATCTTTAGGGATTGCCCCATCATCTTGAGTAATTATGTATTCATCATCTGTAATACATAAAATACTTTTATCATTTCTCATTAAATCATCTAACATTTTCTTTAAATTTTTTCCACCAATATCAACTAATAAATCATAAAATAATGGGTTTACAACTTTTAATGGAAGAATGATTTTAGCGAATCGTTTTCTTCTTTCATCGCTATTAACTATATCAACTCCACACTCAGAACATTTTCCTCCATTTTTTGATACCCCATGATATATACCACATTGACATGTGTAGTTTCTTATGGGTCCAAAAATTTGTTCAGAGAATAAACCCTTAGGATGAAACTTTCTTTTCCCAAATGTTTTTAGAGAGGTGACTTCCTCTAGGTTTTCACAAAATTTTTCATAACTAAGAATTTTTGGCATTCACTACTCCTTAATCTTAAATTTGTCTACTAAAAACATTCCTAACTCATAGAAGTGCTGTTTAACTTTATTTGCTATTAATAAATCAATATCTGGTAATAATTGCTGCACTATATACTTTATTTCATCAGCAGATATTTCTGTTTCTTTATCTTTTAAAGCGCCTTTGACAATTCTTAGAACTTCTAACTCTAGTGGAGATTTCACACTAATAGTTTGATGTTCATTCGTTGCCTTTTTCTTTTTTGACATTTATTCTCCTGCGGGGTCTTCCCTTTATTTTTTTCTTTAAAGATTCTACATTTTCATCTATCAAACTATTGACAGATCTAGAACCTTTTTTAACCATCACATCTGATGTCTTCCCCAAAATAGATTTAAACGTATTAGTTATTTCATCAATAACTTCACTAGCAAATTGTTGAAGTTCTTCATCAAACAAACTAGACTTTTTTCTTTTGGTCATTAAAGATTGTCACCTCACTTTGTGTATTCGATTTCATCCCAAGGAGTGAAATAGCAGTTGTCTAAATTGAAACAACTCAAAATTGATTCAATCATAATAATTGTATTCTTTGTTAACGATAATGATCTCATTCTATGAGGAAAACATAGATTTTTATTTACAGGATTTACATTTGGATGAGGACTTCTTACTTTAATCAAATCTATCTTTTTATTTACAGTTTTTATTTCAATTTCATTTATGATAAATTTTGAATGAAGATCAACTATCCTATACATTTCATTTTTATAAATAAGTTTATCTGGAATGATGATTCGTTTTATTGATTCAGTTAAAACCTTCATTATGCTGCTCCAGTTTCAGGTATTAACTCAATATAAAACATCTGCCCTTCTTTATATGTTGAAATTACAAAATGATTAAATCCACACATTGCTTGTGATACACATAACAAATTTTCTATAATATCTTTGGTAGATCTTAATTGATTCATAGGAATAGTTCTTTGTGAAATTGGTGTTGCTCTATTTCCCATAATCACTTGAACTTCTGATTTTTTATTTGACTCAATTATTGGGTGGATTTGTTGTGGTAAATTAATAAATTTTCCATCATCATTATCATAAATAACATCACATTTATTTTCAAGATGTTTTACATAATCTAATTCATACTTTTGCACAGATTGATATTTCATTAAATTACTAATCGTGCCAGTTGAAATTAACATTGAAACAATAGATGACGCATATCTTAAATCATCTTTTGTCAACATTTCTAAATACTTACCTTCTTGTGGGGTTTTATATATAACATTTTTTCTTGCATCAACTATAAGATATCTAGATGAAATATACAATCTTGCATCAATTACTTTTCCTCTATCGTATGTATAATCTCTACAATCAAAAATTATATCACACTTTGGTATTTGAATTTTATTTTCTATGTACATTTCTTTAAATGAAATGATTGTTTTATCTGGAGTTTTATGCTTTATTATTTCAACTAATGCATCAGTTTTTGATGCACCAACATCAACTGCTCTATAGATACTATTAGATAAATTCTTTCTTTCAACTTTATCATGATCAATAATAACTATAGTTTCTACTTGATCGAGGTTTGAAACAGCTTCAACTACATAACCACCAAGAGTACCAAGACCAATTACAGCGATACTTTTAAAATTCACAATTTCTATTCTCCTAATTCCGAAGGGGGAAGTCTAATATTCCTTCCCCCTTCCATTCTTTTATTCCCTTATAAGCTATTAATATAATTGACTTCAATTGCCCCAGCTGGTTTTGGCCTGAACTGAGATTTATATTTGAAGTCTTTATTTGCCAATTGAATTGGATATAGTGATGGGATATCAAACCTAATAAGTTTGCCTGTACCATGATCTTCAATTTTAATGTTTTTGGTAATTGTTTTTAACTCAGGTAAAATATTATCTCTGAAGTTTACTCTATCTTCAGCTTTTTTGATCTTCATTTCTTTTCGAACAAGAAATGTGTGTCTGTTTCTTGTCTTAATTCTATAATTATTGTCACGGTTTAAAAGAGCTTTCATCGCTCTTCCAAACGCTTTACTCTTTCCTTTACCCTTTATATAAACATCCCCAACAGAACAAATAGCAACACCACGTGCTTCAATCTGTTTAGTTGTAGTGTTAATGAATAAACAGGTGGTATAAACATTTTGTAAAAGAGGAGTTCTTTTTGTATAAATAAAAACTTTATCAACTCCATGCTTCTCCAACAACTTCTTTACGCTTTCTTCCATTTTAAGCCTCTTTAGTTTTGTTTGGGAGAAGCCCAAACTGAGGCTTCTCCCTTAATATTATACTAGCAACCCTTGCGTCCAGCTGGCTTCAAGAACTCCAGATTGTCCCCATTCTTCAGGACATAATCCGGAGACACTTCTTTGCCATTCACCAGACCGGTTGACAGCTTGTCCACGTTCAGAACTTCGCGTAGGAACTCGCCGACTGCTGAAACAGTGCGACCAACGACAGGGAAATTCCCTGAGGTAGCTCCGCAAGATACGTGGATGCTGGTTGAAATGCGTTCGCCGCGTGATGCATTTGGTTTGGCAATAACGCTTTCCGCCTCAAATTCCAGACCCGTCATTGGGCCAGCTGCTACCTTTGTGCCAACTGATGCCTTGGCAGCTTTGGTTCCATACTTCGCCAGGATCGCATCAATAACAACGTCCTTGGTCTTCTTTGAATAACCAGGCATATCCAACTCATACGCACACATTTCCTTCAATTCTTTAGCTGTCATGCCTTCTAGTTGATCGCGAGTGTAAGCCATTTGAAAAATTCTCCTATTCAGTTTTTAGAGTTCTTGATTTGGAATCTGCGGTCATTGTTGTAATGTCAAAGTAGACCTCAGACTTTAAAAATTTACCACGAATAATGGCATTGTAAAATGCCCAGCACATTATAGTTGCGACTCCGAGATTTGTAAAATACAATTGTGGTGCAGAATTTGACAATTCTTCGCACGACATCTCGGTTGGTAACTTATCAGTAGGGTTCTGAATTTCTGGATGATATGCACATATGTCAGGAGTAAGATCTTGTCCTTCTCTTCTAGCATATAATTGCACATTACCATCTTCAAATTCATTACCACCAGATATCAAAGTAATGTCTTTCAGGTTTTTACAGTAATTAGAAATTATTTTTCTGGTTTTGTGATTGTCTACACACATAAAAACAATACTTCCATCTTTAATAAAATTTCCTACATTGGCTTCTGTAATAAATGCATTTTCAGAAGTGAATCTCATTCTGGGAAACTTCATTTGAAGTTCAAGCTCTTTGACTTCGGCTTTACTCCCAATCTCTGAGAACTCCTGTCTTGCATAATTCTTCATTTCATATGTGTCACCATCTATTAATAAAATCTTTGAATTAATATCTCTTGAATAATTTAAAAATCTTGCTAATCGTTCGATTAGTATAGTCCCGACTCCACCTAGTCCAACTACTACAATTTGATGGTCAGGCATTTCCCTTGCCTCCAAATACTCTTCTAAACATATTCTTTAAAACACTTTTGGGTAGAGGAGTATTAGGCGTAAATCTTTCTTGAATAGGCACAGTCCCTATTTCTGGGTCGGGAATTCTTTCAATAGTTTTTTCCTGTTCTTTCATATCAGCAATTGCTTCACGAACTTTTCCTGAATTTGCTTCGGAAGCTGCTTGTTGTGTTGCCGCAAATTCAGGATCAAGAAATTCTCCTGAATCGGCAGATGATTGAGCATGAAGATCATCCTCTTTAGAATATTCTTCTGTACTCTTTATTTCTGCATAGCAAAATGGGCATTCAACTTGAGAATCAAATTTATTGAATGTTGTTCCACATTTTATACATTTATGAAATGTTGAATCTTTCTTTACATCAACCTGTCTAATATTTCTAGTTATTACTCTTTGAGCTACAGGAGTAAATTTATCAACAACTCCAAAATCTTCTATCTCTTCTAAGTTGTCAGCACTTTTACATCTTGGGCATACTGTTATTTCAGCATCATCATCTTCTGGAACAGTAATATTACATTTGGTACACTTATACCAAATATCAATATCCTCTTCTTGAATTTTAAAATCACGGTATTTACAATGGACACATGGAGCCTCGCCATTATTTATAACTATAGGACCGGATGATTGACCAGGAAGATTTTGTTGAACGCCTGGGGTTTGCCCTCTGTCTTTCCAATAACTGGAATCAAAATGACTACCCCAACCCATTCCTTCCCAATCACCCCCACCATATGCATCCCACCATTCATCCCCAATAAGATATGGATTATTTGGAATATTTGGATTGACTCTATGTTGATGATTGCCTCTCCAATTATATGTATGTGTCCCTTTCTCAACTAGGGTTAACCATGCGTCAGGAAATTTTCTTTTCCCAGCTGGGATTGTAAATAAATATCTAGTGTCATCTTTCCAAGATGAATATGCTGGAGTGTGAACATAACCAGCACCCCGATGTTGAAATCCAGGAATATCTCTTACTAGAGCTCCATTTACAATTCTATATACTTGTTTTCCTGTAGCTGGTTCTTGTTTTGCAGGATTGTGAATAACTGGTGCGGTAGTATGTTTTTTAGCCTCAATTTCTTTAATAATTCCAGATGCATAATCTTCTGGTGGGACAACAACTCTATGAGCATTTGCAACAATACATGCTGTTATACTAGGATTGTCAGATGCAACATGCCCAATTGTAATATGAAGACCATCAAAATTCATTTCATCATTCACATCTGTTCCCGAATGAAATGCAGAGAAATTAGCATGACTATGAACAGTTCCAACCATTGTGAAACCTTCCATAACAATACCACGATCATACTCTGCACCTGCGGATGTTACTTTTTGATGGGGAGGAACAATTCTATATTTCTTTTCAGCTTCATTATAGAAAAGTAATACAACTGCTTCTGATTGATGAGCTGCATATACAGCTTTAAAGAATTCATAAATTCTACCAAACTCAACTGCAGGAATCTTTTTAATGTTCATTTTTGCAGTTGGTTGAATGGATTGAAGGATTGAAATTTCTTTTACAGGAGCAATACTTTCCATCACTCCTAATTTTTTCTTTAAATAAATTCCATCCTTCGCTATAATATAACAGACATCATCAGTTGGTAATGGTTTTTCACCATCGTGTAAATAAACATTAAACATTCACAAAACTCCTTGGTTCATTAGGGATAAGAAATGGGGAATAATCACACCTTGTAAATCCACCATGGAAATTTGGATATCCATTTACTGTCCCCATTTCTGTTAATTGCCCAGAAGTCAAGCGGGGATTAGGAATACCATCTAATAAAGTATGAGTTGTTAGCTTACCATCTAATGCATATGAATCTGCATAACTGATTAAATATTCAACTGGAGTTACTCTAAATTGTTTTCCAGGCATTTGGCTCCAAACAAACCAACCGCCACTTGTAATAACATCTGTAACTCCTTGAATAATATCACCTGGTTGATATTTAATTTTAGAAATATCAATTGGGGCGTGTTGTAGCTTATCCCATTTTTTAGTTTTATATTTTACAAGTTCAAAAGTCTCTAAATCGCTAAACCACAATGTTTGGCAATTAGAGCATAGAACTAGAGGTTCCTGTGTTCCTCCATCAATAATAAAACCAATGATAATATTTACATCTTTCTTTGGAAAGCCTGAAACTCTACTACTACCCTTACTAATTATTTTAGTTCCGGCCTTAATCCCATTAATTTCATTTACTATTTTTCTAACTTTTCCAACATTCATAATACCAGTGTTTGTATTAAAATATTCAACCTGGCTTACTTTGTTATTTTTATCAGTTAGAATAAAGAAAATTTTCCCAATATCATTATCAACTTTAAATCCTACAATAGTTTTTACCATTAACATCTCTAATGGATTTCTCCAATCGACTGCTATAACCTTTTCACCAATGCTAAAATTTATATTTGAATCATAAGATTCAGAAACAAATGTATCATTAATAATAAAATGCTTTTCCGCCTCTGTAATTTTTAAATTCTGGCTTTTATAATTTTTCTCAACCCCAATTCCATATGGGGTATAGAAAACTGTATTAGCTGGTTGGGTTGGGTTAGTCCCACTCCTTAACATCAATACTCGTTTTCCACATCTAAATGATGGAGATGTAGATATTTTAAATTCACTTTTATCAAGAATAGAATATCTTTTTGGTTTATCAATATTATTGATGGCAAGGGGTAGAGCTTGATCCCCAATTACGCGATCAGTACATCTAAACATAGCTATCATATTTCCAGATGAATTAATATCAATTCCATCATACTTTACTAAACTTGCATGAAATAAAGGAATATTTTCTGATCCTCTTATAAATAAATACTTTTCTTTTAATTTTAATTTTTTCCCACAGATTTCTGGTTCTTTAATATCAAATATTTCACCTTCTAAATTTTCAACTATATGGAAATCATTACCAATTTTTGCTTGATGCCCATACTGTCTTCCCTGTCTAATAAATTGAACTTTACCATAAGAGTCTCCAGATAATCTTTTAATTTTAATAATATCATTTGGTTTAATTTCTACGCCATTTTTCATTGTTGCGGTATTTGCATATCTTGCTGCTTCAATTTGATCAAATATATATTTTGAAGTCTTCTTAGTAAATTTGTAAATTAAAACCTTTTTATCTTCACGATGTAATTCTATATATCTGATATTCTCAGAAGTTCCCATTCCAATGAATGAGTTTATAAATAATTTTCTACCTTTGGAGTCACAAATTTGATCACCTACATGCAGAAATAAATCTTTATCATTATGGGTGATATAAATTCCTTGAGCAATATCATACATAAGCTCTTGCTTAACTTTTGATCCCGGAAATAAAACTTCTGTCTTTCCTGTAGAAATAGGTCTAACAAATACTTCTTCTAGTTCCTTAAATGAGATTTGCTCACCAGAAGTAGCGTGTGCATGATCTTTTAACTTTCTTATTTCTTCGGTCAAATTATTTTTCCATTTTACCCATGGAATATCATAAATAAACATAGGATCTTTTTGTGACATTAATGACCATTCAAAATAATTATTAACTATTGGAACATCTTTATATGCTGTAATATTATAAGTATAATCAACATTAAATACAGCATTCCAGAATACATTTTGTGCATTCTCAACTGCATGATTTAATGAGTTACATTTTTTGTTTACCCCATCACCAAAACAAATATATTGATCACTTGAAATATTTGGCAATGGAATTTTTAATAGATAATCAGCAAGACCTGTAAGTCTTGATACTCTACCATATACTTCTCCACATGAAACTGTATTCCCTTGAATATATAAAAGGAAAATCAAATATGGAAGAGCCACATTAAATCTATATGGTCTCTTATCAAGGAATGTAACAGGGTATTCCTCATCCGTTATTTTACCAGCAGCAAGAAGACTAGTTCTCCTGGATTCTAAACTAGCATCAACCATAATAGTTCTTTTACATGGAGGGTCCTCAATTACAACTAAATATCCTCTATTTAATTTTTCAATATATCTGCAATTTGGGGGAAGAACATTTGGGGTTACCAGAAAGCTTTTTGTTAGCTTCTGAAAATAATCGCTTGTGGTTAAACTTCTTCTTTCAATAGATGGGATTGATACATCGGTATCTAGTTCAGAACTTGATAATGACTTACGTGGGTAATCACTAATTAAAGACATTGCATAGTTTGAATTAATTCTAATTTCTCTTTGTGGTAGTAAAACAACTTTTTCTTCGCTCATTAAATTCCTCTTAAGAACTTATACTGCCTTGCGTAAGCAGCTAAGATTTTTTCAGGTTTATCCTCAAGAATTTCCCATACCTTACTTTTCTTATATGACAGTTCATCCAATTTCTTTTTAGTATATTCATTTTTATTAATAACGTATAATACTGTAATAAATTGAACTGGGCCTTCTCTTTCAAGAGTTAAGAAAGCAATTTCATTTTGTATTCTTCCTGGAACTTCCAGAGCAAGAAATATATTTGGGCCTTTTGGTAATAAATCAAAATGTTTTACTTTGTTTCCTTCTTCTTTATATATTTGATCACAAATTTTTTTAATCATTTCTGCAAAATCATCAGTTTTCATTCCAGCTAAAAGTTCTTCAATTATTGTCATTATTTCTTCACTTCCTTCTTAATGAAATAGATCTTTTCTTTACTTTGCACATATTCTAATTTACTGAATGGAATTGATCTCCATCCTTTAGCATCGAGATCATAAACATGAATAATCTCATTCTTTTGAAGTAGCTTTAAAATCTTTTCAATATTAACCTGTTTTGGTCTATCAGGAACTGGAATTTTATTAAAGTCAAGCGTGCATCTCATTATTCTTTCAAGACCATTTTGTTTGATAAATTTAACCACTACTACTTTTTCATCATAGATTTTCTTCCAGCATTGTAGAGCAGTTGTTAAAACATTAGGATCGAATTGTTGCTCTGGCATATTACTCTCCTTGTCGTCTGCTTAAATGAACTAACTCTGCTGCAGTCGACTCTTCTTTATCAATAATTTTACTCATTAATAAACATGTATGGTTACAAAGTTCACAATAATTTTTCTTATCTTCAACTATAGCTTCTCTAACCATAAGCGATAAACAAAAATCATTCTCTCTATCAATCATGTCAACTGCCATAATTGTTGGAGTTAAAACTCCCCTTATTCTAAGACATAATCTTAAAGATCCATCTGCATCAATTGAAATGTTGTGAACATTCTTTTCTAATTCACAATCCATATTTGATGGTAAAATATTTAAGGTTGCTGGGAGTAAGACTTCTTTCATATGTATATTAAAATTGCTTTTCAAAAGAGAGTCCATTACATCTTTGGCATCTTCTTTTGTTACTAAAAGTTTAGGGTCTTTTATGTTGGAGAAATCGTAAAACTTGTTTTTCGCAATATCAATAAAAGTAATATCACTATTAATTTCATTTTTACTAAGATGTTCAACTAATTTATAAAGATATTGCAAATTGCTTTTCATTACAGTTATTTCTGCAACAACATCTTTAACCTTTCCTTTTGCCTGTATCTCTTTTAATTTTGCTAGTCCTTCAAGACTTTTAGTTACTCTTTGTAATTTCATAGAACTAATTTCTTCATCAGTAATTGGATCAACTGAACTTGTAAACCCTTGAATATAATCTGTCTTATCAAACAAATTTTTAATAAGAGATTGAATCTCAGGAGTGTTGTTGCTAATGATTGTATAGTAAATATCATTATCATTACAATGATTTATAACATGATGAAGACCATCAAACAGCATTGGCTCACCACCATATAATATATGAAATGCGTCTGGATTATGTGCTTTTATCATATCAAGAACTTCAATAACATATTGATATGACATTTGATTTTTCATATAATGACCAATGCTAGGATACTGAGCTGGCATTTCAGGATAATTTCTTACTATAGCACAATAATCACATTTGAGATTACACTTGCGAGTTAATAACCAATTTACGATTCTTATTTTATCCATTTATTCATACTCCGCGTCGATTATTTCTAAACCTAATCTTTTAAATATAGAGTGTGCATCATCTGTATCGCTTCTTTCAACTTTGGCATAATAAACATATTTTCCTGAGTTAAAAAGATCCAATATTTTCTGATACCATTCTTTATTAAGTTCCCAAAAATTTTTAGGCCCTGTAACTAAATCACACCAATCACATTTTTTGTTCTGTGTAAAAGAAATTATATCTTCTTTAGTAGAGAAAAATATAAATTTAGTTTCATGTGAATGAGGAAGTCTTACATCTTTAGGATTTAACATTTTATTTGATACCAAAATAAAACTAGATGATGAACTGTTGGTCACAAAATCAGTTTTTAGTCTCATAAGCTATCCGTTTGAATTACTCTATCTCTCCAAGAGATTTCAAAGTCATCACACACCTCACGGTCTACTGCAACATAACATATAATAGATCCTTCATTAATATGCTCAAGCCATTCATTATATCTACTTTGATTTATGTTAATAAAACGAGGCCCTCCAGGAAGTCTTGCCCAATCCAGAGGGCCATCGTTTGTATGCTCATCTAACTGTTTCTTAGTTTCAAAAATGTAATGAAATCTAACCCCTTCATTTCCTGCGTCTTCATGTTGGTCTAATTTTTTTACAAATTCTTTTAGACCATCTAATTCATCGGGGTCTATTACAACAACGTATCCAACAGATGAGCTGTTTGTTACAAAATCAGTTCTTATCTTCATCTAAATGCTAATACCTCATCAGCTTCTAGCTGTTCCTGATGTGTGTGGGAAATCAAACAAATTGTTTTCCCCATTTTTAGTTTCTGTAACACCTTTGAAACAAAGGTAACATTTTCATCATCTAATGCATCGAATATCTCATCGAACAGTAGAATATTAAATTTAACATCTTGAATGCTTGATTGTAAATCCCCAAGTGTTAATATTGTACAGATATCAATTAATCTAGTTTGTCCGCCAGATAACTGTATTCTTGAATTTGCTTTTGTGTAACTATCAACAACTCTAACTGAAATTTTATCCCTCATCTCACCAGCTTTTGTTTCAGCTAAAGTGTCAAACGAAACTACATATCTTCCATTTGTAATTAAATCAAGATACTCTGAAACTTTTCTATTCATAAATGGGATTGATTCATCAATTAACATTGACGGTATCCCACTTTGTGAAAATCCTGATTTCCAGAATGATAAAACTTTTTCTTTCTTTTCAAATAGTTTAATATGATCTTTTATTTGATCTAAAGATGTTAAATGTGCATTTAATTTTCTTTGATATGCATGTAGTTGAGTGTTATCATAATCTTCTTTTTCTCTAATCTTAATCTCATTTTGAGATGCTAAAATTTGATTTTCAATATTTCTAATAGTCTTTTGAATATTATCTCTTTGTTGAAGTCTTTCTTGTGTTACTCCTAATTCACCAAGGAGATGTTTTTGAGTTCTTAATAACTCTTCTCTTTCTTTTTGTTTGTTATCTTCAATCTCTTGTTTTTTATCTACAAATATCTTTTGGATGCTTGATATTGCAGATGCTAATCTTTGCTCTCCAGCAGAAATATTGGTAGCACATATATTTTGAACTTGTTGAATATTCATTTTAATTTCATTTAATCTATGGGTATAAATCTGTTTTAGATCTTTTATTTTGTTTCTTATTGTTTCTATTTCAACAGAATGATCCTCAATATCAGTTTCATTCTTTCTAATTTGCTCTAGATAATATTCGCATTTTTCATTTAAATATTTACATGCACAATCATCAACTTCTCTTTCACATAATGGACAGGTTTTTGCATCTGAATTAGCCACTCCATTTATTGAATTTACTCTTTCCTGGAATGATTCATTCAACCCTTTCCATCTACTTATCTTTGTTTCATTTGAAGCTATCTCTAAATCAAACCCTTTTAGTTTGCTATTAAATTCATCTTTAAATTTACTCTCATCATCTTTAAACTCATTAATCGTTTTGTTAGCTTCATTTGTAGTATCTCTTTTAAACTCAGATAGCTTTTCTCTTATTTCTGCTAACTTTTGATTTTTTGAACTTTCAAGCTCTGAAGTTTGACCTTGATACTTTGCATCAATTGTTTTTAAAGAAGTTGATATAGATCCAATTTGTTCATTTATTTTTCTTATCTTTTCATCTAAGTCATCAGTAAGAAACAATTGAAGATCAGCATTCCATTTTTCTAATAATCTTTTATTTGTTTCAATTGATTCATTGATCTCTTTTATTCTTTTCTTTATTTCTTCATAAAACTTTTTAGAAGCTTCTTCTAATATTTTTATTTGATTAACCGCATCGGAAGCTAATTCACTTTCAAGAAAATATCTTCTTTTTGATTCTTCCGTTTGTCTTAATATTTCTTTTAATTTTTCATCAGATTTTTTATAGTAATCAAGATAAATTTCTAAGTTAAGAATTTTTCTAAAGATTTCTTTCTTATCTGAATCAATCAAATCTGTAAAAAAGTTTTTAACCTTTTGTCCAAACATGATTGTATTCATAAATGTTTTAGATGGGCAAACAATCTTTTCAATTTCTGGTAATACTTCCAATTGCCCCTTCTTAATATCGGAACCATTCTTATTTATAATGACCGTATTCCCAAGCTTAACATATTTATGATACCTGGTCATAATATACTGGTCATCATTTACTTTAAACTTGACCCATGTTTTACAATTTTTACCAACCGTATTATTAACTACATCATCTCCCTTTGCACCTTTGCTAGTAGTTCCGAAAAGAGTAAAAGGGATTGCATCAAGACACATTGTCTTACCAATTCCATTTGGGCCTGTGATTAATATTAACTTGTCAGAAGAAAATTGTAAAATCATTTCTTGAATATATGGCCCGTAATTTTGCATTCCTACTTCTTGAAATATTACATTCCTCATCTTATTCTCCTACCTCATTAATGATCTCAAGAGCTGCATCCATATACAAAGGGTAATCATCCTGCGGTATTTCTTGAATTTCTAAATACTTAATAATTTTATCCCTCTGACTCATTGAACTACTGATACCCCGAGCTGTTATATCTCTTTCAGACTTATCAACAACATTAAACTCTTCCATAGCTTTACCAAGATCAATCTTTTCTGTTGTGATAAGCTTAACATAATTACCTGAATCTTTTTGTTTTTGAGCTTCTTTTAATGCATCCTTCTTATTCTCGTTTGTAACGGATATTTCGATATGCTGTCGATAGCCCCTAATGGGTATACTGATTACATCAAGTGTATCCGTATCAACGATTAGAAACCGTTTCTGATCGCCTTTCTCGCCCCAATCCAATTGTATTAATGATCCTGAGTAATATAATTTAAAAGAATCATTTATAAACTCTTGGGGTTTATGATAGTGGCCTAACAATACTAATTGATATCTATTGACTAAATCTTTTAAAGCTAAATCTGAAACCATACTCATTCCAGAATTAACTACAGCTTCGTTTAAACCAAAATGTGAAATCAATATTCTACTGCTATATTTTTTAACATTCTGGGTTACGTTATATGAATAAGGAATGAAAATTATATCTTCATCATTTAACTTATATACTTCTTTAAAAC
>Ga0105105_10000500_pt1 | contig 17883 bp, 16 predicted proteins | sample PPLLaktember2015_4_FD_79108 | JGI IMG/M metagenome (GOLD analysis project Ga0105105, IMG submission 79108) | Freshwater sediment microbial communities from Prairie Pothole Lake near Jamestown, North Dakota, USA - PPLs Lake P8 Core (1) Depth... | ecosystem: Environmental > Aquatic > Freshwater >...
GAGGGGTTGGCCGACAGCATCAGCGCGACGACGCCCGAGACCTGCGGCGTGCTCGCCGACGTGCCGCTGAAGTCTTCCCGGTAGGCACCGCGAATGGTGGTGGTGACGACGTTCTTGGTGTCGCCGGACGACGGCGCACAGACGAGCAGGTTCGCGCCCGGCTCGCCGTACCACGGCTTGCGGCCGGTGTTGTCGACCGCGCAGACCGCGATCGTGCCGAACCGGTTGACGAAACCGTCGAAGTTCGCGTTGTCGCTGACGCACTTGCCGGCACCATCGGTGGCGAAGCAGCCGCCGTTCCCGCCGGGGAAGACATAGATGGCGCCCCGTCCGCCGCGCCCGGTCTCGATGCCGCTGCGGATCGCGGCGGTGACCGATGGCGCCGCGGCATGGAGCGCACCGTCGGTGTCCGACGCGCCCCAGCTGTTCTGATAGATGGCGTTGTCGGCCGCATCGCGGACCAGGGCATCGACGATGTCGGCGTCCTGCTTCGTGACCAGGGCGTCGAAGGCGACCAGCGATGCGCGCGGGGCGACGCCGGCGCCGCCCAGGGTGTTGTCGTCGCGTCCGAGCACGAGCCCGGCGACCGCGGTGCCGTGGACTTCCTCGGATTCGGGATTCAGCGCATCGGGCGCCTTGCACGGCAGCGGCCAGACGCTGCCGCGGTTCCCCGTCCGGTAGCTGCGGCTCGCGCCGTCGACCAGGTTCGGCAGCAGGTCGGCGTGCACGACCTCGATCGCATCGTCGATGACCGCGACCCGCACGCCCTCCCCGCGGGTCGTGCCCCAGACGTCGATGGCGCGCAGGTCCTCGCCCGGCAGGCCGCCCGACTGTCCGATGTTCCGCAGGTGCCACTGCTGCGCGAGCAGGGGGTCGGTGCCGTTGAGGACGGGCGATCGGGTCAGGGTGTAGACCAGGTCGCAGCCGGGGCCGGCCGAGACCGTCTTCGGGTCGACGGTGCTGCCACTGGACCCGGATCCGCCGCCGCATCCGGCCAGGAGCATCGCGGTCGCCACGGCGGCGCTCCGCGGGATCATGGCCAGTGCCCGGAGGGCGGACGCCGCCGGGCACGAGACGTGCGGGGATTCGAAAAAGACGCTTCTCGGAGACATTGCGGCCGAGTTTAACCTCAAAGGGGTCTGCGGCCGGGCCGTTCCGGCCGGCCGGTGCGGGCGGGCGAACCACTGTGCAACACACTTCGGCCGCCTGAGCGGGCAGTGCGACCGCTTTTATGGAGCGGCGGCCGACGACCCGCCGGTCCGATGCGTGGCGCGCACGGACCCGCCGGGGTCAACCGGCGGTCAGGCGCTCCAGGCCGCGGTACAGGTCCGCGATCAGGTCGTCCGGATGCTCGAGGCCGACCGACAGGCGCACGAGGTTCGGCTCGATCCCGGCCTGTCGCATGCCCGACTCGTCCAGCGTGCCGGCCCACATCGCGGCCGCATGCACGATCAGCGACTCGACGCCGCCCAGGCTCACCGCATGCTGGGCCAGCCGCAGTCCGGCCACGAAGCGGGCGGTGCCGTCGTACCCGGCGCGAAGGCGCAGTCCCATCACGCCGCCGAAGCCGCTCATCTGGCGCAGCGCGAGCGCGTGCTGCGGATGGGAGGCCAGCCCCGGGTAGGACACGGCCTCGACCGCCGGGTGCGTGGCGAGCGCCCGGGCGACCGCGAGCGCGCTGGCGTTGATGCGATGGACGCGGACCGACAGCGTGCGCAGCCCCCGGAGCAGCAGCCAGGCATCCATCGGCGACAGCGTCGCGCCGAGCACGATCTGGGTCGACCAGAGCCGTTCGATCGTCGCCTCGTCGCCGACCACGACCCCGGCGGTGAGGTCGTGGTGGCCGCCGAGGTACTTGGTCGCGCTGTGCACGACGAGGTCCGCGCCGAGCGCGAGCGGCTTCTGGTTCAGCGGCGTGGCGAAGGTGTTGTCGACCACCACGGTCGCGCCCGCCGCATGCGCGAGCGTCGCGACCGCGGCGAGGTCGGTCAGGCTGCAGTCCGGATTGGTCGGCGATTCGAGCATGACCATCTTCGCCGGACGCTCGAGCGCCCGCGCGAACGCGCCGGTGTCGGTCTGGTCGACGAACTCGGCGGTCACGCCGAATCGCCCCAGGAGCTCCGACAGCAGCTTCGTCGTGCCCATGTAGTGGTTGCGCTGCGCGACGACCCGGTCGCCCTGCGCGAGCAGTCCGAGCGCCACCGTCGAGATCGCGCCCATCCCGCTCGCCGCGACGAGGCCGGTCGCCCCGCCCTCGAGGTCGGCCACGATGCGGGCGACACGTCGGTGCAGCGGATTGCCGTAGCGCGTGTAGTAGCGCTCGTGCATCGGTTCGGAGGCCATGCGCGCGAAGGTCTGCGCATCCTCGGCGGTGAACGTCGCGGACCACGGGATCGCGGGCGTGACCGAGGTCCCGTCGTGCAGCGGATCGTCGGCGTGCAGCAGGATCGAATCGGGATGCAGGGGCGGCGCGGGGTTCATCTGGGGTCGGTGGTGCCGGATGGGCCATCATTGTGCCCCCGTGGGCTAACTGCCCCGAAACCCGCGTGTCAAGGGCGTCGCTGTGCGAAAATTCGCCCGGCGGTAGGCTGAGCGCCCCCATGTCTGTAGAATCGCGCCCTTGATCGGGTTGGGAGGGAGAGGCCTCGGCCTTCGTCGCCGCTCGACAAACAGACACTACCCGCACGAGACACCCATTTCCGAGAGATCGACGGAGGTCGCTAATGAACAAGAGTGAACTGATCGAGACCGTGTCCGCAGAAGCGGACATCAGCAAGGCTGCCGCCGAACGTGCGCTCAACGCCATCGTCGCGGCGGTCGAGAAGGCCGTCACCAAGGGCGACCGCGTGACCCTCGTCGGTTTCGGAACGTTCTTCTCCAGCAAGCGCGCCGCACGGACCGGCAAGAATCCGCGCACCGGCGAGAAGATCAAGATCGCCGCAGCCACCGTTCCTAAGTTCTCAGCCGGTGCCGCCTTCAAGGCCGCCGTGAACAAGAAGAAGGCTAAGTAACGCCCCTGTGCCGGCCGCCAGGCGCGGACCGAGCGAATGCAGCAGACGCCCCCACGGGGGCGTTGTCGTTTCTGGCCTCGACGTCGACGTCGGCGTCGACCGGCGCCGAAGGGGGGCTCGCCTCAGGCGAGCCGCAGCGCCAGCACTCCCGCCACGATCGACGCCGCGCCGGCCCAGCGCATCGCACCGATGCGCTCCCGCAGCAGCCCGCGCGCGATCAGCAGCGCGAACAGCACCGAGGTCTCGCGAAGGGCCGCGACCAGCGCCACCGGCGCGCGCGTCATCGCCCACAGCGCGATCCCGTAGGCGAGCATCGATGCGACGCCGGCGAGCAGCGGCTCCAGGCCACGCTCGCGACCGTACTCGAGCAGCGCGCGGCCGCGGCGCAGCGCGACGACGCAGGCCATCACGGGTCCCTGCACCAGTGCGAGCCACGCCACGTAGGACCAGGGCGTGGGGGCGGCCCGCGCACCGGTCGAGTCGATCAGGGTGTAGGCGACGATGGTCGCGGCGGTGAGCAGCGCCCAGCCGAGCGAGCGGCGTCGCGCGTCGCGGTCGAGATCGCGCGCGCGTGCCAGGCCGATCGCGAGCACGCCCGCACAGACAGTCGCGATGCCGACCCAGGCGAGCGCCGCGGGCCGTTCGCCCAGCACGACCACGCCCAGCAATGCGGTGAAGATCGGCGCGCTGCCGCGCATCACGGGGTAGACGAAGCTCAGGTCACCGTTGCGGTAGGCGGCCGCGAGCGCGTGGTAGTACACGCAGTGCACCGCCGTCGACGCTGCGAGGCAGATCGCCGCCGTCGCGCCGGGCCAGGGCAGCAGCGTCACCGCCACCAGCGCGGGCAGCGCGACCCAGGCGTGGATCAGCGTGGTCTCGAGCAGCGGATCGCGGCCGTGCTTGACGAGGGCGTTCCAGCCCGCGTGGACGGCGGCCGCGAACAGCACGGCGAGCGTGACGTCCCAGCTCAACGCGTCGGATCCGGCATCGGGCGATTCGACACCGGCGCGCGCGCGGCTGTCAACGCGGCATGCCGGGGCGTGGCGCGTCGTGCGCGGTACCATCGGGCCCGCACGGCAGGACGACCACAGCACGGCGTCACCACGGAGAGCTCGGATGCAGACGCAGGGGGCAGGGAGCGGCGCGGGCCAGGGCGTGATCGCGATCGACTGGGGCTCGTCGCGGCTGCGTGCCTGGCTGATCGACGCCGACGGGACGATCCGCGATCGACGCGCCAGCGACCACGGCGCGATCGGCCTGCCGGCTGCGCGCTTCGACGCGGTGCTGGCCGAGACGGTCGGCGACTGGGCGGCCGCCCGCCCCGCCGCGCCGCTGCTGGCCTGCGGGATGGTCGGCGCGCGCGGCGCGTGGGTCGAGGCGCCCTACGTCGACCTGCCGGCCGGTGTCGATGCGATCCGCGACCGGCTGGTCGCGGTGCCCACGTCGCTCGGTCGGCCGCTGTCGATCGTCGGCGGCCTGCGCACGCGCGAGCCGGACGTGCTGCGTGGCGAGGAGACGCAGGCGCTGGGCACCGGCCTGTCCGACGGCCTGCTGTGCATGCCCGGCACCCATGCCAAGTGGCTGCGCTTGCGCGGCGGCGTGGTCGACGCCTTCGGCACCTGGTTCACCGGCGAGCTCTACGAGCTGCTCGGCTCGCACGGCAGCCTGGCGAAGGCCTTCGGCGAGACCGCGCCGCTCGACGAGTCGGCGTTCGATGCCGGCGTCGCCCGCGCGCTCGAGCCCGACGCCGATGCGAGCTGGCTGCACGTGCTGTTCACGTTCCGTTCGCGCGTGGTGGGACAGGGCTCGCCGGGCGCCGCGGAGCGCTCGCGACTCTCGGGCTGGCTGCTCGGCACGGAGCTCAGGCAGGCGCTGGCCGGTCCGTTCGGCGCGCCCGACGCGGACCGCGGCCTGCCGCTGGTGCTGGTGGCCGACCCCCGGCTCGCCGGCCTCTACGAACGGACGCTGCCGGCGGTGCGCGAGGCGTTGGAGCCGGCGCTTCGCGAGCGGCTGCCCGCTGCATTCGTGCGGGCCGATGCGGACTGCGCGGCGCGCGGGCTGTACCGGATCGCGACCGGCGCGTGAGGGCTGCATCGACCGGCGCACCGGCGCACCGGCGCTTCGTCGGCCTGCCGCGCGTCAGCGCGGGCCGGGTTCGTCCGCGTCGAGCAGACGGTCGACGCGGGCCAGTCGCGCGTCGACGTCCTCGCCGGACGGCACGGCGGCTGCGGCTCGCGGCCGGCGACTCATCCGGAAGATCACGCCGGCGCCCAATGCGAGCAGCACCGCCGGGCCCGCCCACAGCGCGAGATTGCGCGCCGACAGCACCGGCCGGTAGAGCACGAACTCGCCGTAGCGGTCGACGAGGTGCGACTTGATCTGCGCGTCGTCCTTGCCCGAGGCCATCTGGCGCAGCACCTCGTTGCGCAGGTCGATGGCGAGGTCGGCGTTGGAGTCGGCGAGCGTCTGGTTCTGGCAGACCAGGCAGCGCAGCTCGGTCGCGAGATGACGGAAGCGATCGCTGCGCAGCAGCTGCTCTTCCTGCTCGGGCGGGACGCCCGACGGTGCGGCGCGGGTCTGCGCGGGCACCGCGAGCGAGGTCGCGAGCAGCAGCGCGCCGAGCGCCGCGCGCAGCGCGCCCGACGCCGTGAGCGCGATCCGGCCAGCGCCGGGCGCGCTGCGGGACGGGCTCATTTCGACAGCTCCCGGACCAGTGGCATCAGCTTGCCGCTCACGACCTCGGGCGTCAGCGGGCCGACATGCTTGAAGCGGATCGTGCCGGTCCGGTCGACGAGGAAGGTCTCGGGCACGCCGTAGACCCCGTAGTCGAACGCGACGCTGCCGGTGCGGTCGGCCACGACCACGGTGTACGGGTCGCCGTGCTTGGCGAGCCAGCCGCCGGCCGCGCGCGGCTCGTCCTTGTAGTTGAACCCGACGATCGGCAGGGTGCCCTGCTTGGACATCTGCACGAGCAGCGGATGCTCGACCAGGCAGGGCACGCACCACGACGCGAACACGTTGAGCAGCCAGACCTTGCCCGCCATCGCCTGCGGCGTCCACGTCTGCTCGGGCTGCGCGAGCTGCGGCAGCGTGAACGTCGGCGCAGGCTTGCCGATCAGGGGCGACGGAATCTCGCGCGGGTCCTTGGACAGGCCGCGCAGCAGGAACGCCGCGAGCACGGCGAACAGCACCGCCGGCACCACGAACTTGAGCGAGCGCATCGGCGCGGGATCCCGTTCAGGCCGCGGCGCCGACGCGGCGCGAGGCGGACTCGGCCGCGCGGGCCGTGCGGTAGCGGCGGTCGGAGATCGCCACGAAGCCGCCGATGGCCATCATGAAGCAGCCCGCCCAGATCCAGTCGACGAACGGCTTCACCCAGGTCTTCACCGTCCAGCGGCCGTCGGGCAGCTGCTCGCCCAGCGACACGTACAGGTCCCGCGTGAAGCCGGAGTCGATCGCGGCCTCGGTCATCACCGACTGCGTGGTGCTGTAGAAGCGCTTCTCGGGCAGCAGGTCGAACAGCACGCGGCCGTCCTTGGAGACCTGGATCCGGGCCTGCGCGGCGCGGTAGTTGGGCCCGGCGATCTCCTGCATGTCGAGCAGGCGCAGCTCGTAGTCGCGGACCTTCACCGTCTGGCCCGGCCCGAGTGCGGCGTCGACCTCGATGTCGAGGGTCTTCACGCCGGCCACCCCGATGCAGAAGACACCGACGCCGGCGTGCGCGACGATCATGCCCCAGAAGCCGCCCGGCAATGCCCGGATCCGGGCCGGCCACGTCGGTGCCTTGACCTGCGAGGCGCGGTCGATCACCGCGACCACGCTCGCCACCAGCAGCCACAGCCCGAGGAAGATGCCGGTGGCGAAGGCGATGGCGCCGAGCGTCGTGCCGCCCTGGGTGCCGCCGAAGCGCCCGGAGGTCGACACGAAGCCGATGGTCGCGAGCACCGCCACCGCGAACGCCCATTTCAGCCGCTTCGCGAGTTCGGGCACGGGGGCGTCGCGCCACCGCGCGATCGGGCCGACGCCCATCAGGAAGGCGGCCGGCGCCATCACCGGGAAGAAGACCGCCTCGAAGTACGGCGGGCCCACCGAGATCTTGCCGAGCCCGAGCGTGTCGAGCACCAGCGGATACATCGTGCCGAGCAGCACCGAGCCCGCGGCGGTCGCCATCAGCACGTTGTTGGCGAGCAGGTAGCCTTCGCGCGAGCTGCCCCGGAATGCGACCGGCGCGAGGTTGCCGGCGATGCCGGGGCCCCGGATGGCGAACAGCACCAGCGAGCTGCCGACCACCGCGACCAGGAACCCGAGGATGAAGACGCCGCGGGTCGGGTCGGTCGCGAAGGCATGGACCGAGGTGAGCACGCCGGAGCGCACGAGGAAGGTGCCGAGCAGCGACAGGCTGAACGCGGCGATCGCGAGCAGCAGCGTCCAGGCCTTGAAGGCGCCGCGGCGCTCGGTGACGATCAGGGAGTGGATCAGCGCGGTGCCGACCAGCCACGGCATGAACGAGGCGTTCTCGACCGGATCCCAGAACCACCAGCCGCCCCAGCCGAGCTCGTAGTAGGCCCACGCGCTGCCGAGCGCGATGCCCATCGTGAGGAAGCACCAGGCGGCGGTGGTCCAGGGGCGCGCCCACCGCGTCCAGGCGGCGTCGACGCGGCCGCCGAGCATCGCCGCGATGGCGAACGCGAAGGCCACCGAGAAGCCGACGTAGCCCATGTAGAGCATCGGCGGGTGGATCACCATCCCCGGGTCCTGCAGCAGCGGGTTCAGGTCGCGGCCGTCGGGCGGCGGCGGGAACTGGCGCAGGAACGGGTTGGAGGTGAACAGCATGAACGCCAGGAACCCGACCGCGATCAGGCCGAGCACGCCGATCACGCGGGCCCGGAACGCCGGCGGCAGGCCGCCGCCGAGACCGTTGACCGCGGCGGTCCAGCCGGCGAGCATCAGCGCCCACATCAGCAGCGAGCCCTCGTGCGAGCCCCAGGAGGCGGCGATGCGGTAGGCCGTGGGCAGCTGCGTGTTCGAGTTGTTGGCGACGTTCACGATCGTGAAGTCGTTGCCGACGAACGAGGTCGCGAGCGCGACGAAGGCCAGCACCACCAGCGCGAACTGGGCGTTGGCCGCGTTGAAGCCGGTCCGCATCCAGGCCATGTCGGCGCGGGCGGCGCCGAGCAGGCCGCCGATCGACTGCACCAGCGAAACCGCCAGGGCCAGCCACAGCGCGAAGTGTCCGAGTTCACCGATCATTGCGTCTTCACCGTGCCCGACTGCATCGGATGGCCCGCCTGCTTGAGCGCCTCGGCGGCCTCGGGCGGCATGTAGTTCTCGTCGTGCTTGGCCAGCACTTCGGAGGCCTTGAACACCCCGTCCGCGCCGATCGTGCCCTGTGCGACCACGCCCTTGCCCTCCTTGAAGAGGTCGGGGAGCGTGCCGCGGTAGACCACCGGGATCGCCTGCGCGTTGTCGGTGACCTTGAAGCGCACGTCGATGCCTTCACGCTGCAGGCTGCCCGGCTCGACCAGCCCGCCGACCCGGAAGGCGCGCCCCTGCGGCGCCTCGTTGCGCGAGACCTGGGTCGGCGTGAAGAAGAAGACGATGTTCGACGACAGGGCGTACAGCACGAGGCCGATCGCGGTCGCGAGGACCGTCAGGCCGACGGCGATCCAGGCGAATCGCTTCTGGCGGGGCGTCAGGCCGCGCGGTGCGGGGGAGGTGCTTGCATTCATCGGTGTGCTGCGTCCGATTTCGGTGGTGCGGTAGGGGGCGGAGCCGTGCGGGACGAAGGGCGCGCGGCGTTCACACGCCGAGCCCGTCCTCGTCGAATTCGCGCTCGCGGCGCACCCGCGCGATCGCGCGGCGCCGGCGCTGCATCAGCGCGACGATCTCGACGACGAGCGCCACCGCGGTCAGACCGTAGGCGGCGCCGATGAAGGTCCAGTGCAGGTCGGTCATCGTGGGTTGCGCTCGGGTTCGGGTCGGTTGGGGTGGGTCGCGGGTCAGGCGAACAACTGACGCACCCAGCGCGCGTGCCGTTCCCGCTCGAGGATGATCGATTGCACCCGGTGCAGGGACGCCGCGATGGTGTACATCCAGGCGGCGAGGCTCATCAGCAGCATGCCGGTGAGCATCGTCGCCGCCATCTTCGGCGCCGCGGTCAGGCTCACGCTCGCCCCCTGGTGCAGCGTGTTCCACCACTTCACCGAGAAGTAGATGATCGGCACGTTGACCACGCCGACCAGCAGCAGCAGCGCCCCGGCGCGATCGGCCCGCTGCTCGTCCTCGATCGCCGCGACCAGCGCGATGTAGCCGATGTAGAGGAACAGCAGGATGAGCGTGGAAGTGAGCCGCGCGTCCCAGACCCAGTAGGTGCCCCAGGTCGGCCGGCCCCAGATCGCGCCGGTCCACAGCGAGATCGCGGCCATCAGCGCGCCGGTGGGCGCGAGCGCCCGGCACATCATCGCCGACAGGCGGGTGCGGAAGCCGAGCGTGAGGACCGCGTAGCCGGCCATCACCAGGTAGGTGAACATGGCCATCCAGGCCGACGGGACATGGATGAAGATGATCCGGTAGACCTCGCCCTGCTGGAAATCCTCGGGGGCGATGCCGAAGCCGACGTACAGGCCGGCCGCGGCCAGCGCGGCCGCGAGCGCGGCGAACCACGGCACGAGTCGCCCGGCGAGCGGGTAGAAGGTCTGGGGGGCGGCGAAGCGGAAGGCGTTCATGCGGGGTCGGGTCATCATTCGACCGAGATGCGCAGCGCCTGGGCGGCCACGGGCGGCGCGGCGAGCGCGACCACGAGCATACCAGCGGCGAGGAGCGCGAGATGGGCCGCCGGCGACAGGCCCGAGACCTGGGCCTCGACCGCGCCGGCCCCGAACACCAGCACCGGCACGTAGAGCGGCAGGCACAGCAGCGTGACCAGGGTCGGACCGGCCTTCAGGCCGAGGGTGAGGGCGCCGGCGATCGCCCCGAGCCCCAGGAGGGTCGGCGTGCCCAGCACGAGCGAGGCCAGCATGGTCGGCAGCGCGTGCATCGGCAGCGAGAACGCGACCGCCAGCACCGGGGTCAGCACGATCAGCGGCAGGCCGGTGACCAGCCAGGCCGCGATCAGCTTGCCCGCCACCACCATCGGCAGCGGTCGGCCGCTCGCGATCATCGCGTCGAGGGTGCCGTCGGTGTGGTCGTGCTCGAACAGCCTGGGCAGGGCGAGCAGGGTCGCGAGCAGCGCCGCGACCCAGATCACGCCCGGGCCGATCCGCGTGAGCCACTCGCGCTGCGGGCCGACCGCGAGCGGGAACATCGAGCAGGCGAGCGCGAAGAAGCCGAGCACGTTGAGCGCGTCGCCGCGTCGGCGCATCGCGAGCCTGAGGTCGCGCCGCAGGGCCCAGGCGAGGGTGCCGAGCTCGGTCACGCAGCGGCTCCCGCGGCCTGTGCCTCGCGCGCCTCGCCGCGTCGCGGCGCGAAGTCGTCGAGCCGCAGCTCGTCGATCCGTCCGGTGTCGGGCGCGACCGGCAGGTGCGTGGCGACGATCGCGGCGCCGCCGCGCGCCAGATGCTCGGCGAGCATGCGGGCGAGCAGCACGCCGCCCTCGGCATCGAGCGCGGCGCTCGGCTCGTCCATCAGCCACAGCGGGCGTGCCGGCACCCGCAGCGCGAGCGCGAAGCGCGCGAGCGAGAGCCGCTGGCGCTGGCCCTGCGACAGCCGCCGCGTCTCGATGTCGCGCTGGCGGGCCAGTCCGACCGAGGCGAGCGCCTCGCGCAGCACGGACTCGTCGGCGGGCCCGGCCGTGCCGTCGAGCGCGGCCGACAGCGCGAGGTTCTCGAGCGCCGTCAGCTCGCCCTTGGCGCCGCTGGCATGACCCTGGTAGAGCGCGCCGGCGCACAGCGCGCGCGGCCGCAGCGGCGGCGCCGAGGCGGACGTGCCGGAGAACAGCGTGCCGGCCGCGAGCGGCGCCAGACCGAGCAGGCCGCGCAGCAGGCTGCTCTTGCCCGAGCCGTTGGGGCCCAGCAGCCGCAGCAATCCGCCTGCACCGAGCGTGAACGACAGGTTCGTGAAGAGCCTGCGCTCGCCGCGCGACAGCGCGAGGCCCTCGGCCCGCAGGCCGCCGAAGGCCGCCGGCGTCACTCCACCACCGTGTCGATCAGCACCCGCAGCCCGGTCGCTCCGGGCTTGACCGGCTGCGAGGCGCCCTGCAGGTCGCCGGTCCGGGCGGCGGCTTCGCCGCTGCGCGAGACCCGCGCCAGGACGATCACCTGCGTGCCCGCGGGTACCGCCGAGAGCCGCGCCATCGGGCTCATCGCCAGCGCGTCGTCGAGCGTGAACTCGAGCGGCAGGTCGCTGCCGCGGGCGCGCAGCACCGCGACCGGCGGGCCCGCGGGGCGCCCCTCGGCGTCGAGCGTGCGGGCGACGACGAAGACCGTCGCGCCCGGGTCGACGCGGTCGGCGATCCGGCGCTCGATGTCGATCCGCCCGCGCAGGGCGGCGGCCTTCGAGGCGGCCGGATCGGCCGGCACGGCGGCGGTGCCCCCTGCCGGACCGACGCCGGCCTGCCCGCCGGGTGCCGCGGGCGCGCCGCCGGCCATGGGTGGCCCGCTCTGCGGGTCCCGGCCGTCGCCGGGGGCCGCCGGCCGTGCCGCGACCTGGGGCGGCCGCCCCGCCTGCAGGTCGGCCACGAAGCCGGCCACCTGCTTCGCCTGGTCGGAGTCGGGCGGCAGCACCTCGAGCAGCCGCTTCCAGAGGACGATCGCGGCCGGATAGTCGTTGCGGCCGACTTCGTAGGCGCCGGCCAGCGCGAGCGCCTTCGGGTTGCGCGCATCGAGCGCGAGCGCCTCGCGGATCAGCGCGATGGGGCGGCCCTCGAGCACCGCGCCCTGGGTCTGCGCGAGCGCGTCGGCGAAATCGACGCGGACCTGCGCGTCCTGCGGGGCGAGCGCCATCGCGCGCTCGTAGGCCTCGCGTGCGTCGTCGGGGCGGCCGCGGGCGAGTTCGGCACGCCCGAGCAGCCGCCAGGCGTCGAGATCCTTGGGCTCGCGGGCGAGTCGGCTGCGCAGGTCCACCACCAGTTCGTCGAGCGATGCCGGCTCGCGCGGACCGGCGGCGAACTCGGGCGACACCGATTCGGGTGCGCCGGACAGCAGGTACAGGCCGAAGGTCGGCACGACCAGCACGGCCGCCAGCGCGGCGGCCGCCCAGGGCTTGCGGGGTACGACGGGCGGCTGCGGTGGCGCGGCCGGGGCGGCCGGGGCGGCGGCGAGCTCGTCATCGGCCTGCGCGGCGAACTCGGCCAGCGCGGCGCGCCGCTCGGGTGCGTCGGCGGGCAGGTGCGCGAGTGCCGTCTCGAGCTCGCGACGGCGGTCCCGCAGCACCGAGCGCGACACCGTGGCGGCGTCGGCCGCGACCGCTGCCGGCGCGGGTCGGCGCAGCAGCGGCCACAGCACGTAGGCGCCGACGAGGACGGCCACGAGCAGCAGCAGGGCGAGCAGAAGGATCGGTGCGGTCACGGGACGGTCGGGGACGCGAGGTCCTGGCGCGTGGACAACCCCGCATTGTCCCATGGAGCGGACCCGGACCGCCGAACGGCCGGATGACGCCGAGGTGACCGCGGTGCAATCCGGGGCCCCGGCGGCCCCCCCGTCACGGCTGCGGCAGCGCGCGGGCCTGCGCCAGCCGCAGCAGCGCCGCCGAGACCAGCCCCGCGCCGAGCAGCACCCACAGCCCGAGCCCGTAGTCGCCGGTGGCGCTCCAGAGGGACGCGAGCAGGATCGGCCCCGCGGCCCGGGCGAGGGCCGCCGCGGGCTGCTGCAGGCCGCTCAGCGCCGCGACCCGTTCCCGGCTCACGTACTGCGCGATCGAGGTCGCCTTGACGATGGTGATCAGACCGTTGCCGATGCCGTAGCACGCGGCGAACGCGAGTGCGGCGACGACGCTGCCGCCCCCGGCGAGCAGCAGCGCGATCGCCGCGGGCAGCAGCAGCGGGACCAGGCGGTCGAAGCGCCGCGGGTCGATGCGGCCCTCGAACACGAACAGCACCACGCGACCGAGCACCTGCATCGCCCCGATGCTGGCCGGGATCGCGACCGCCCACGCCGCGGGCACGCCGCGCTCGCGCATCAGCGGCACCATGTGCGCCGACAGCGCGGACGTGAAGGCCATGAAGCCGACGAGGAACGCGGTGATCAGCAGGAACGCGGGCGAGGTGGCGAGCGCACGCAGCGTCGGCGCATCGCCCGCCGCGCCCGCGGTCGTCCGGGCCCGTCCGGGCGGTTCGCCGGCGAGCATCGTGAGGTGGATCGGGAGGCACAGCAGCAGGTGTAGCCCGGCCAGCACCTCGCAGGCCCTGCGCCAGCCGAATGCGTCGATGAGCCAGGCCGACAGCGGGATGAAGACGGTCGACGCGAGCCCGCCCAGGAAGGTCATCGCGATCAGCGAGCGCCGGTAGTCGTCCGGCCAGCGCCGGATCAGGATGGCGAACGCCGGCTCGTAGAGGATGGCGGCGGTGGCCGCCCCGATGGCGATCCACACCGCGTACAGGCCGACGACCCCTTCGATCCGCGCGAGCACGAGCAGCATGGCGCCGGCCAGCAGCGAGCCGCCCGACATCACCGCCCGGCCGTGCCCGGCGTCGATCCAGCGCCCGACCTGCACGCCCGCCACGCCCCCGGCCAGCAGCGCGGCGCTGAACGCCCCGCTGACCTCGACGCGGTTGAGCCCGAGGTCGGCCTCGAGCGCGGGCATCAGCAGCGAGAAGGTGTAGTAGAGGCTGCCCCACGACACCAGCTGGGCGAGCGACATCGCCGCGACCCAGCCGGTGCGGGGGTCCATCACCGGACCGCTCAGCCGGCGAGGGACACGCGGCCCTCGAGCGGGTAGGCCGGATCGTTGTAGCCGGGCGTGGACGGATGGCCGGGAGAGACCATGCCGTCGATCAGCGCCTCGTCTTCCGCGGTGAAGGCGAAGCCGGCGCCGTCGAGGTACTCGCGCATCTGCTCGAGGGTGCGCGGCCCGACGATGGCGGACGTCACGAACGCGTTGTTGAGCACCCAGGCGACCGCGAACTGCGAGGGCGTGGCGCCCCGCGCGCGCGCGTGCTCGGCGATCCGCTGGGCGAGCACCAGCGACTCCTCGCGCCACTCCGTCTGCATGATGCGGCGATCGCCGCGGGCCGCCCTCGAGTCCGCCGGCGGCGCCTCGCCCGGCAGGTACTTGCCGGCCAGCACGCCGCGGGCGATGGGCGAGTAGGGCGCCACGCCGATGCCGTAGCGGCCGCAGGCGGGCAGGGTCTCGACCTCGGGCATCCGGTTGAAGGCGTTGTAGTACGGCTGGCAGACCGCGGGCGCGGGGATGCCCGCCTCGCGGCACAGCGCGACGATCTCGGCGATCCGCCAGGCGCGGTGGTTCGAGACGCCGAGGTAGCGGACCTTGCCGGCGCGGATCGCGTCGGCGACGCCGGCGATGGTCTCGTCGAGCGGCGTGTGCGGGTCTTCCCGGTGCAGGTACCAGATGTCGACGTGGTCGGTGCCGAGGCGCTCCAGCGATGCGTCGATCGCACGGGCGAGCCAGCGTCGCGACAGTCCGCGCGCGTTGCGGTCCTCGCTCATCGCGTTGCCGACCTTGGTGGCGAGCACCCAGTGGTTGCGGTCCGAGGCGATGGCCCGGCCGGTGATCCGCTCCGACTCGCCGAGCGTGTAGACGTCGGCGGTGTCGATGAAGTTCACGCCCGCGTCACGACAGGCGGCGACGATCTCGACGGCGTCCGTCTCGGTGGTGCGGTCGCCGAACATCATGGTGCCGAGGCACAGCGTCGACACCGACACCCCGCTGCGGCCGAGCTTGCGGTACTGCATGACGCATTCTCCTGATGGTGGCCGGCGCGCCGCGCGGCCCGGCCGTCATTGTCCTATGAAGCGAAGCGGGCACGGCACTTGCCTGCTTCGGGCCCGTCCCGTTTTTCAAGGTAGGCGAGGCGTTGCGGGTATCCTGTCTTCCTGACCGCTTGCCGGGAGCCTGACGTGCTGAGGACCCTGTTCTGGCGATTCGCGCTTCCCGTCCTCGTGACCCTGTCCGTCGGCGCCTGGATCGCGGTGCCGTATGTCGAGCGGATGCTGACCGAGTGGTTCCGCACCGACGTCGAGATGCGGGCGAAGGTGGTGATGAACACCATGGGCGAGACGCTGCCCACGCTCCTCGACCGGTCCGAACTGCCGCGGCTCCGGCGCTTCCTCGCGAAGGTCACCGAGGACGAGCGCCTGCTCGCCGTGCTCGCCTGCCGTCCGGACGGCCAGACGCTCTACCAGACCGACCGGACGCCGTCGCAGGTCTCGTGCGCGTCCGGCACGGCGTCGAGCGAGCCTGCCAGCCGCGTGCTGCGCACGCCGCAGGGCGCGGTGCACGTCGCGCGCTACGACCTGCAGGCCGCCGACGGTCAGCCGGCGGTGGTCCTGCTGGTGCACGACATGTCGTTCGTCGACCGGCGCTACACCAAGGCGCGCGACTACCTGATCGCGTTCGGCGTGATGTCGGCGGTGGTGCTCGCGCTGCTGTCGGTCTTCGCGGCGTGGCTGCTGCTGCGGCGCTGGGGCACGCTGCTCGTGCGCGACATCCGCGGCCGCCGCTTCCTCGACGACGCCGAGGGGCACTCCAGCGCGCCGATCCTCTCCCAGGTGCGCCAGGTGCTGCGCGAGATCGAGAACGACCAGCGGCTGGAGATCGACTACCGCGAGAACTGGACGCCGAACGCGCTCGCGCACGTCGTGCGCCAGAGTCTCGATTCGCCGCAGATGATCGTCGTCTCCAACCGCGAGCCGTACATCCACAACCGCGGCCCCGACGGCAAGCCGGTGGTGCAGGTGCCGGCCAGCGGCATGGTGACCGCGCTCGAGCCGATCATCCGCGCGTGCTCGGGCGTCTGGGTCGCGCACGGCTCGGGCAGCGCCGACCGCGAGGTGGTCGACCTGCACGACCGGGTCAGCGTGCCGCCGTCCGACCCGGCCTACACGCTGCGCCGGGTGTGGCTCAACGAGGAGGAGGAGAACGGCTTCTACTTCGGCTTCTCCAACGAGGGCCTCTGGCCGCTGTGCCACCTGGCCTACGTGCGCCCGTCCTTCCGCGAGACCGACTGGCGGCAGTACCAGGCGGTCAACCGCAAGTTCGCCGACGTCGTGCTCAAGGAGGCCCGCACCGACCATCCGGTGGTCTTCGTGCAGGACTACCACTTCGCGCTGCTGCCCGCGATGGTGCGCCAGCGCATCCCCGGCGCCACCGTCGTGCTGTTCTGGCACATCCCATGGCCGAACGCCGAGACCTTCGGCGTGTGTCCGTGGAAGGAGGAACTGCTGACCGGCATGCTGCGGGCCGACATCCTCGGGTTCCACACGCGCTACCACTGCCAGAACTTCCTCGAGACGGTGGACCGGTACGTCGAGTGCCACATCGATCGCGAGCACATGACCGTGACCGTCCAGGGCCACGTCTGCCGGGTCGCGCCGTACCCGATCTCGATCGAGTGGCCGCCGCGCTGGCTCGAAGGCCTGCCGCCGGCCGAGGACTGCGCGCGCGCGGTGCGTCAGCGCTTCGGGCTCGCCGACGACGTGCGGATCGGCGTCGGCGTGGAGCGCTGGGACTTCACCAAGGGGATCGTCGAGCGCTTCCTCGCGGTCGAGCAGCTGCTCGAGCAGGATCCCTCGTGGCGCGGCCGGATCACGCTGCTGCAGGTGGCCGCGCCCACGCGCAGCAAGCTGCCCGCGTACCGACTGCTCAAGCAGGAGACCGAGGAGACCGCGGCGCGGATCAACCAGACCTACGGCACCGAGACCTGGAAGCCGATCGTGCTGATCGGCGAGCACCAGGAGCCGACACAGGTCTTCGAGCTGTACCGCGCCGCCGACTTCTGCCTGGTGAACAGCCTGCACGACGGCATGAACCTCGTGGCCAAGGAGTTCGTCGCGGCGCGCGACGACCACGACGGCGTGCTGATCCTCTCCACGTTCGCCGGTGCCTCGCGCGAGCTGATCGAGGCGCTGCTGGTGAATCCGTACGACATCTCCGAGACCGCGTCCGCGATCCGGCAGGCACTGCGCATGGACCGCGACGAGCGCCGCGAGCGGATGCGGCTGATGCGCCGCACGGTGAAGGAGAACAACGTCTACCGCTGGGCCGGTCGGATGCTGATGGACGCCGCGCGCGTGCGGCAGCGCCAGCAGCTGCGCATGCGGACCGAGGCGAAGGCCAAGTCGCGGCGGGACATGGCGGCCTGAGTCACGCGGTGACGCCGTCCGCCGCCCGCACGCCCCACCACAGCGCCTCCTCGAACACCGAATAGCCCGACAGGTCGGCGTGCGCGAAGCGCAGCGCGCCCTGCGCCGAGCGCAGCGCGAGCAGTCGGGCGTCGGTGAGGAAGCCGGGCGCGGGTGCGGCCATGCCGTGCCCCCGCACGGTGACGTGCACCCCTGCCACGTGCCGCCACACCCGCGGCCCGTAGGCCCGCTCGAGATCCGCACCGACCAGGTCGAGCCAGGCGCGCCCCGCGGGCGGGCCGGGCGCGTCGACCAGCCGTTCGAGCTCGCCGAGCGCATCGCGGTCGGCGGGCGTGTACACGCGGTAGGCGCTCAGGACGGTCGGCGCGCCGAGGTCGAGACCGATGCGCTGGTGGCCGGCGTTCACGAAGCCGAGCGCGGCGCTGCCGTGCACGACGTTGTCCCAGGCGAGCTCGTCCTCGCCGCCGGTCTGCGGCTCGTCCGGGGGGCGTCGGAACACGACGTTGGCGACGGTCCAGGGCGCGCGTCTCGCCGGCCCGGCGTCCTTCGACAGCTCGGGCACCATCCGGGCGGCGATCGAGAGCGGCGCGGCGAGCACCACGCGGCGGGCGTTCAGC
>Ga0105105_10000501_pt1 | contig 17879 bp, 25 predicted proteins | sample PPLLaktember2015_4_FD_79108 | JGI IMG/M metagenome (GOLD analysis project Ga0105105, IMG submission 79108) | Freshwater sediment microbial communities from Prairie Pothole Lake near Jamestown, North Dakota, USA - PPLs Lake P8 Core (1) Depth... | ecosystem: Environmental > Aquatic > Freshwater >...
AAGATACGTCAGATTCGCCTCACGAAGGACCCTTCGGGAACAGTCGATGACGTTTTCATCTCTGCTTCCGCGACCAAGCACGATCGCAAGCAGCTCAGCATCAGAGAGCACCTCAGGACCACTGCGTTTCAGGCGCGCCCCCGGTCTCTCAAACCATGGCATCTCACGAATATTCATAACTTTTTTTCTCCCAGACTTTTTACAATAGACCTAAGAAAATGAATTATGTAATCATTCTTATATTTTTTGATTTAATTCACTGAAATCTATAAGAATCGATGTATAAAAAGAAAATCAGGTCACAAGGCTCCGCATTCCAACAATATCAGTGAAAGACACGGTGCAGCCATTCACCTTCATCTGGCCATGCTTCCCTTGATAGGTGACAACAAGGGCGACTTTAGGATGGTACATCTCGATAAACGACCGAAGGCCTCGTTCGATCTTCCCAGGCTCCGCATGGAGTTTCACCTCAAGGGGAATGACACCAGAGGGTTTCTCGACGATGAAATCAACCTCAGTTTTTGTCTTCGTCCGCCAGTACTTCGGAACCACCCCAGCTTTCAGAAGCTCAGAACACACATAGTTTTCAAAGACCTTCCCTTCAGGTTCAGTGGTAAAATTTTTCGCAATACTGTTCCGTAACCCGGTATCGATGAAATAGACTTTCGGTTGTTTCACAATCTCTTTGAGCTTGTTGGTAAAATAGGGGTTCACCCGTACGATGAAATAGCTTTTCTCCATAGCATCAAGATACTTCTTGATCGTTTGAAACGATATCGCAAGGGAACTTGACAGGTTCTCATAGGAAAGGATGTTACCGATACCAAGTGCAAGGTATTTTGCACAGTTCTCCAGAGTGCGTATGTCATCGATAGAGAACGTCTGTGCAACATCTTTCAGGAGCATCGTTTCATATAAATCGCGCAGAATGGTGTTTTTCATTTCTTTATCGGTGGTTAACACGACTTTGGGGTATCCCCCATATTGGATATGTTCCCATATCATCCGTTGCGTAATCGCTGATGTCATTGTCTTCTGACCCTTTGCCACGAGAAATTCTTCATACGAAAACGGGTACAATCGTACAATGGAGATCCTTCCGACAAGATAGGAGAGGATCTCTTTTGCGAGAATGACTTCTGAGGAAGAGGTAATCCAGAGTTTTCGACCGGAATCAACAAGGTATTTTAGCTTACGTCCCGCATCCTTGCATGATTGGACTTCATCAAGGACGGCGAGGTCGTTTCCTTCGAGGTACTGCTGATCGAATTTTTTCACGTCATCATCAAATAACGAGCGTACATCGGGGTCATCAAAGAGGACATAGGTGGATTTCGCATGCTCCATCTGTTTTTTAAGAAAGGTGGTTTTTCCTGCTTGACGCGCGCCAACGACAGCGACCATGGAATAACTGGTGACGATTTTATCAAACGGTTTCTTTATCTCGCGTTCAACATACATACTACTATCTTTATACGCATCCTCTATTTATAATTTACTAAAATTGAAATGTAGTTCAATAATAGTTATACTAAAATTAATATGTAGTTTAATAAAAGTAAGTATAAACGATTGATCTTTTTAGAAGATACCACCTATTTCAAACCACGGCATCTCCCAGACTTTTACAATAGACTTAGGAAAAATGAATTATTTAATCCTTCTTATATTTTTTGATTTTTTAAGAGAGAATACGGAGAAGAGCTCCAGTTCTCTTTTACATCTATAATAACAGGGAGATAAATAGTTTCAACGACCCTTGCTGATTCCTTATAAGGATGGAACACCCTGCGATGTGTATGAATTATGGGAGGTTGAGAAAAATGTTTAAATATATGAATTATATAAACTTATATAATAAGCAGGTGCGACATGACCACCATACTCCATTCTCCAACACTCGATTCCATACTCATGGTTGAGGAGGCGCTCCAGCACATGAACTACCCAAAGAAAACAGAACTCTGGAAAGCGTTGCCGAAGAAGATGATGTACCAGACCTTCTGCCTCATCATCGACTACCTCGAGCAATCAGGAAAACTCCTCATGGATAAAGATGGAAGGATCGTCTGGACCTGGAACCCAACCATGATCAAAAAGATACAGAGATCCGGAGTCAAACTCAGATGAACAAGAAACCTGTGTATGTAGCGTTCGCCAATAAAAAAATCGAACAGGATCTCGAAAGACAAAAAGAAGAAAAATTTAGGAAAAAAATATAAAGAATAGAAGATATAGGAGAAATGGTCATGAAAAAGAAAGAGAATACGAAAAAACACGAAGGCACCTGGGTACTCCTCAACAAAAAGAGAAAAGTACTGTATAGAAGCGATAATGTTGCTGACGTTTTTCGAAAAGGGCAAGAATATCCTCATGGCACGGTAATCATCGAACAGAGATTCGAACCAGGAACATGTTTCTTCTGAGATTATGCCACATTCCCCTCTTTTAAAATTCAATTTTACCTACGACAATCGCTTTGGAGTCCCTCTGATACCAATAACTTTTCTGCATAAGGACGGCCTACAGACGCAGCTCTTAAACAACGCGATTCTAGACTCAGGAGCTTACGAAATAACTATTCCAAAATCTTTGGCGGATATGTTAGGATTAGAATTAAGACCGCGCTCGAACCCAGTGCATACCGCAGGTGGACTAACTGAAGGAAGCACAGCAACAATTAACTTTTTACTTGGACGAGGTGGGAGATTTGTACATTACTCAAATGTAGATATCTGTGTGATGAAACAATGCCCTGCGGTTCTTATAGGCATCCGCCCTCTCTTCGAAGATTATTCCGTTACCATTATGGCACATCAGCACAGATGCATTCTTGAGCCGAAAGAATAATCTTCTTTTTTTAAATCTGGTGAAAGTGTGAATGTCGATAAAAAAGGACTATCATCACTCATACAAAGTGTATGAAAAGAAATCGAATGGATTGAGATAATCTACGCAGGCATGGTCGGAAGTGCTCTTGTCACCCTGAGAAGTCGAGATATTGATGTCATAGTTGTCACAAGTTCGACACCGGAAGGTCCATCGCTAATTCATCTACAACGAATCTCGTTACTCGCTTTTTCGAAGGATTGGTTGAAGTATGAAAAACATCTGGAAAAACCCACCGGACTCGTACCATCCATCTTGTTCAAGTCTCTAGAGTTATCTGAGCCACTCTTTAGAAATAAGAAGGATCTTGATATTCCGAAAATCCAGGTATGTAAACCAGACTGGATCAACCTTGAAATAAAAAAGGACAGATACAAAAATCGTGATAAGAAGAACTATCTTGTTGCTTTGTTATTTGAAAAGCTACTAGTAACATCACCAGATCTAGCTAAATATACGTTCAACAACATCGATATGGCAAACAACCTTGGGGAAAAGCAGCTAGCCAACGATTTATTAAAAATCTATAACAAGGTACAATCATAAAATTATGAGAAATACCACTGCTCTATTCCTCCTTTATTATTTACCAAAATTGAATTATAAGGTAAGAATAGTAATAAAGTCATAGAACGTCCTCCTGCATCATATTTTTAAAAGACCACATGTTTCTGTAATGTAACGTTAGGGAGGTGATAAAAGGAAAAATAGTAGAAACGAAAAAATTGTCAAAGTCACCTGTGATTGCTGCGGAACAGAGATTGAATGCCCTGAAGAAATGATGAAAACATCAAAGAAACACCTCTGTTACTCCTGTTTTCAAGATCCCAAGAACTACAGCACATTCACCGAAGAGGAGCGACGAAACGTCCATGTCGACATCCCCATGGAGAACATCACTGATACCGTCGCTGATAAACTTGCATCAACCATGGTCAAAGAAACATTCCCTGACATCTGGTCTCAGAAAAAAGACGAGTTCAAAGCATTCTCCAAGAAAGAGTTGGCAGAGGAGATGTTTGGCGCTGGCGTCTATCTCGGGGCACAGGCCGTCATGGATTCCTTTGAAGAGATGAAGGAACAAGAACAGAAAATGAAAAACAAAGCTAAACGATAATTCGCACAGGGTGCGCAGGCGTACAAACGATTGACAAGGATTGGATTTTTCCTCACCATTCCATCCTTTTTTTCTTCCATCTCTTCTGACAAACACCATACGCAGATGCGGTTCATTTTCTCTTTGTCCAAAAGACCTGCAAGAACCTTCATATAAGAAGAAAACGTTTAAGAGAACAAAGGATGGAAACCTATGAAGAAGATCCCCTGTCTGTGTATCCTGCTGATCAGTCTATTGGTTTCAGGCTCTGCGACCGCATGCACTGGTTTTATGTCCTCGGATGATCAACAGGTGCTCCTGGGGAACAACGAAGACTGGCTCTACCCAGAAGCATACCTCTGGTTTTATCCCTCCCAGCCCAACAGGTACGCCAGGATGTACATCAAATGCATCTATCCTATTCCATCGAACCCTGAGTATCTGTCTTGTTTTGCTGGCATCAACGAACACGGGTTATGTTATGATGTCTTCCTGCACCCATCCCTTAAACCAGTCAACTCATCCCAGAAACCAGAATTCCAAGGAGACCTGATGGCGTACTGCCTCGAGAAATGCGAAACAGTTAACGAAGTCCTCGCACGCTTCAACCAGTATAACCTGGAGTTCATGGAGGACATCCAATATCTTGTCGTCGATGCGACCGGTGCTTCCGTCATCATCGAAGGAGACACCATCATCCCAAAACAGGGAACCTACCAGGTGGTGACGAACTTCTTACAATCACACCCTGAACATGGCTGGTACCCCTGCTGGCGATATGACACAGCAGTACGCATGCTAGAAAACATGACAGAGCCAACCGTCGAGTCCTTCAGGGACATCTGTGCAGCAACCCATCAAGAAGGCATGTACCCGACGATCTATTCCTATGTCTTTGATATCACAGCAGGATTCATCCACCTGTATCATTACTACGACTATGATACGGTTGTGACGCTGAATCTCACCGAGGAGCTCAGCCTTGGCGTGCATTCATACTTTCTCCCCGGGCTCTTCGAACCAGAAGACAACCAACCACCACGCACCCCTGACAGACCCAGCGGTCCGACCAACGGCAGAATCCGTGTTCCTCACGATTACACCAGTAGTTCATCTGACCCTGATACTAATGTGATGTACTATCTGTTTGACTGGGGCGATGGCACGACCAGCAGCTGGGTCAAACAACAGGACAACGGAGATGGACTTGCATCACACACATGGGACCGACAGGGAACTTATGAGGTTAAAGTAAAAGCAAAAGACATCTACGGACAAGAGAGCAACTGGTCAGATCCTCTCCCGATCACCATGCCAAAAAACCTCTGGTTTGAACCACCATTCCCGTTCCTATGTCGCATCATTCATCTTATCAGAGCACTGCTGGAACACTAAAAAAGACACGATGAAACTCGTCCTGCTCGTCACCTTGAGTCTTTTCTTTTTGCCTCATTTAATAAAAATATTAGATGTTATCACATGACCAGAAAGGGATATAGGGAAAGGATACGAAACATTCCGAAAAAGACCACTATTCAGAAAAATGATTTCGAAGAAGTATCCTTGAAAAACCTGTTTTCATTCATAAAAGAATTTTATATTCTCAGACAATAAATATTTAAACTTTAGGAGAGTTGTCTTTAAGGAGAAAAACCTGCTCTGAAATCAGATCTCACTAGCATGAACCTATCATTACGATATTCAAGGATGAAATCATGAAACAGACGATATACACCAAAATGATGGTACTAACAGTAAGTTGTTTTTTCCTTTCGATGATTGTCCCTTCTCAACCCATCACCACTCCCCGGGATATGAAAACACCGTCTCTGCCGTTCGATAGGGACGAAGGTCATTTCCTGTACACCCCCATCTATGGGACGACGACGTATCTTATCAATGAAACCGGTGTCGTCGACCACACCTGGCAGAGCACCTATCTGCCGAATCTTGACTCTTACATGCTGGATAACGGTACCATCCTTCTTTCTCTCTACTCAGGCAACGGTGGACTCCAAAAAATCGCATATGACGGCACCATCCTGTGGACGTATCATTACACGGGAGACGGCAGCTACGCAAGCCATGATGTCGTCCCACTCCCTAACGGCGATGTCATTATGATTATGCAAGCAATCAAATCACGAGCCTCAGCAATCCAGGCTGGACGTGACCCGAACAACCTTGGTGATAATTTTCTCCCAGACTTTCTCATCCAAATCCATCAGACAGGACCAACGAGTGGTGAGATTGTCTGGGAATGGTACCTCTGGGATCATCTCGTCCAGGATTTCGATCCTAGCAAAGATAACTACGGTGATGTCAGTGAGTCTCCTGAACTGGTCGACATCAACTTTGGTGAATACTTCTGCGGTGACTGGATTCATATGAACTCCGTGGATTACCACCCGAAATTCGATCAGATTCTCATGAGCGCCCATAACTTTAATGAAATCTGGATCATCGACCATAGCACCACCACAGAGGAGGCAGCAAGCCATGAGGGTGGACGATACAATCATGGTGGTGATCTCTTGTACCGATGGGGCAATCCACAAGCCTATGATTGCGCTTTTCCATCTGATGAGAAATTATATTTCCAGCATCAGGCCACCTGGATTAAACCTGGTCTGCCTGGCGCAGGACATATCCTTGTCTTCTCCAATGGCAACAACCGTCCTGGTGGCGCTTGTTCGACCATTGATGAATTCACCCCAGATGTCAACAACAACACCGGTGAATACCATCTCCATCCTGATGGCACCTACGGTCCGTATGATTTAACCTGGCAATACCAAATTCCAAACGAGTACTACTCAGATATTTGGAGTGGCGTGCAACGCATGATCAACGGCGATTCTTTCATCTGCTCAGGCATCACAGGGGCCTTCATTCAAGTCACCCCGGAGAAGCAAATTGTCTGGGTCTATGTCAACCCCCATCCACCCTATGAATGGAACGCGGTGTACCGGACCGAATACATCCCCCCAATCATCCCACCTCCGCCACAGCCAATCCCTGACCTTGAATGCAGAGGGAATCTCTCCTGGTCAAACATCAAACCAGGGGCGACCGTATATGGCAATTTCCAGGTGATGAACAGGGGTGATAACTGTTCGCTGCTGAACTGGACCGTGAATAACACCTTGACGTGGGGAACCTGGACGTTTTCTCGCACCTCTGGTTCGAACCTCAGCCCAGAACAAGGGCCGGTGACCGTGGATGTACACGTCGTCATCCCAAAGGAGAAAAACACGATGTTCCAAGGGAACCTCACGATTCAGAACAAGAACAACGCTTCAGATATCGTGACAATCCCCGTGACACTCACGACCACATCCAGTGATTCCGATACTATCCCATTCCAATCATTCTGGCAGAGGATCTTTGAACGCTTCCCCTCTGCATTCCCTATCCTCCGACATCTCCTCGGATACTGACGAATCAGAGACAGTCTGCTTCAAATCTTTATCTTCCCTTTTACAATTGGATAAAACTCAGGTATAAACAAAATAACCGTACCAAGGATCAAACTAATACCCACCAGGTACAACGGATGGGAAGCACCAGTGAGGTATTCTTCAGGAGTATGAGAAGATCCATGGTAATCCTGTGCAAACAATCCGATGACAAAAAGAATCACGCCACTTGCTATGAGAGATGTAAGAATGAGATTTGAACTTGAAAATGGTATCTCATCCTCTATTTGTTTACATTTTTCTTATAAAATTCCATCATGTGGATAATCTGACTACTGATGGGTCTGTGTTCCTTTTTCGCTAATTTTTTCAGTTGTCCGATTTCGTCTACATGAAGACTTATTGTTGTTCTTTTTATCATAGGTTTCTCCCCCTGGTTATTATTAGGTTTTTTTAACAAATGAATATTATGCAAAGTTAATTAATGTGCATATAATTTATATACATTTTTGCATAACTATAAATACTATTATGCGATACTTTAATTCTGGATTGTAAAAGTGTCATGGAAACACAACAATTCAGCAACCGAGAAAAAACAAATAATATTAGGGAATGAAGGTTTCTTTTTGAATACCGCTATCAACATTATCTTCCAAACCTTCATGTCTCTAAAAAAAAATTTTTTCTTAAAAAACACTGCAGTGATTATTGAAAAGTATGAAGCGGGATTATTTTTCTTTGTAATGTTTTCTATAAATTTCCATCATGTGAACGATCTGACGACTGATAGGTCGATGTTCTTCTTTAGCTAATTCCTTTAGTTGTTTGATTTCGCTTTCTTTGAGACTTATTGTTGTTCGTTTAACCATCGGTATCGCTTCAGGCATATTCTCTATTCATTTTTAAATATTTCTAAATAATAATGTATAATAATGAATCTTTTTTACATATAATTATTAACTTATGCATACATTTAAATACCATTATGCAATACGTATACCGATGATTGTTGGGGGGCTTGAATACGATTCAAGTCAACAATCTTAAGTACTCGCATAAAAAAACTAAGGGATGAAAGATGCTCTTTTAGAATATGATCCCATATAATAGAACTCTCCTCTCCAAAAAAATCTCCTCACCATCTCCATCCCTTCCCATCCCTCCGACGTTATACAATTCAGATACACAAAATAATATACAAGTTCACACGAAGAACAATCAATGGGTCTTCATATCAAGGCTTCTTCAACGCTTCTTTTTTGAATAATTCGCATATTCATCCTCTTCTTCCTTTTCTTCGTCTTCTTCTTCGTCGAGGATTTCATCCTTTTGTATTCTTTTATTTTCTTCCATCTGCTCCTTATCGCATTTTTTTCGCTTTGTTATTCGTCTTTTTAGTCCTTTTCTACTCGGTTCGTCTCCGTCTTTAGGATATTTTTCATCGTTCATTTATGTCCCTCGCCTCAAATCGAAAATCGGACTCATTTAGGCGTATCCCTTATTATGCGCTTTTGTATAGTGTATATGCAGCGCCCTTTTTGTCTTAAAGGATTTACCACAATGTTCACATTTTGGCATATATTATACCTCCACCTTATTATTTCATAACAATTGCTTCTTTAAAAACCTATATATCATAAACCAAACTCATGTTTTATGTGTACAAAACAAACTAAACAATATTTCGGTTTCTCCCAAGATGAGGTAGTTTTTTCGAATGTTCTTCTGCAGTATGTTTTATTAATTCCCCTTTTTTTCTAAAAAATTTCCCACATTGCGGACATTGCAACATACTCTTTCCGTCCTAAATTACATTTTCAAAACATTTCCGTCCTTAAAAACATATCCGTAGAAACACTTGTTTTATGCTACCCGATAACAGAGAAAAGAAACGAAAAAAAGAGATGGCGGAGATGAGTATCCTAATCTACCCTATACTTTCTTTTTTTTATGGGCTCCTTTTTATGGTATTTACAAACAAATACTGGTATTTGTTCACCTTTATTTTTTAATTCCTCCGCCCCTGCATAAAAGAGTGGGATTTCGTTTTTCATTTTATAACCACTTGCACGACACAATCCTTCACCAACATAAACTCCGGAGTATTCAAAATATTTACAGTCTCTACACATATATTCCTTTATACTTCCAATCCTCATGGTGTCACGTCTCCTTAATAGTTATACCATGTCGCTTTTTACGTTTTTTCCGTCCCCAATCGCCATTCAGAAGATACTTTCTCAGATGGCTTTTCTAGGCAACACCACAACAATCGTCACCCCCGATTTAATGATTACAATTACCCTTACGGCCCAACAGAGCCTTCTTTTTCACCCCCCCTCCACCTCCCGCAAAAAATCCCTCTCAGCCAAAAATTCGAAGACCATATTGAGGAATTTAAAAGAAAACAATATAAGATACATTACTTTTACATCATTACTTCCATTTAACAGAGGAGATTGAAATGAATCCGCAAAATGAAATCATTATCGATGAAGTAAAGAGTGACCCCTCAGAGGAAAAAGAACTTAAAAAATATCTAAAATTATTAAATGGGGAGACAGTTGAATTCAAGGGTAAAATATTCAACTTCTCTGGACAATTGGTGAAGCAAAATCATGGACTGGTTCTGCTGTCTAATCAGCGTTTAATATTTCTTCTTCATCACGCCTTAGGTTCAGAGCAACTTATGTATATCCCGTTTGCTAGGATAACCAAGGCGAGTTTTTCTTCTGCGAAAGGTCTACGGTCCGGTAGGAAAGCGATAGAAATTATGTTTGGCGATCAATCAATAAATTTTGGGATTGCTGCATTTCTTGGTCGGACGAGTAATAAAGAAACATCGGGTCTTTTTGAAGAGTTAAAAAAGAAATTGCCAAGTCAAATCATTAGTGGATAATCTTCTTCTTTTTTCGATCTTTTCCCCAGATTGGACTGCCCATTTCATTTTACGGTTGTGATTTTCTCGTATAACTTTTCCAATATCATGTGACTGAATTTGTCATCATCAAGAAATATGTACTCTTTCGGATCGCTAAGAGTAGTAACAAGCTGTTCTTGCGCGGGATTCTGATTAAAGTATTTGTTTTTAATCCATTGCCCAAAGTTAAAATGATCTATATTCCGAAAATCATCGTTTGACATTTCTTTTATTGTTTCTTGGTATTCCAATGATAGCACCTGTAAGATGTCATTAATGATTTCATCTATTGTCGAATATCCAACTTCCATTTTCTCAGTTATTTTTATTCCCCCGCATCCGTACAACATAGATTATGAGATTCGCCATACAATCTAATCTTTTTTTTTTTTATCATCAATCAATCTTTGTGCAAAATAACCCAATTACTTTTTTTTCATCGCTTAAAATCAAGTCATTTAGGCATACCCTTTATTATGTGCTTTTGTATAGTGTATATGCAGCGCCCTTTTTGTCTTAAATGATTTTCCACAATGTTCACATTTTGGCATTATCCGTTACCTCTGCTAACACTCCAGTATCAAACTTTAATACACTACTCTTTGTTTCAAATCTTGTAATATATTCATATAGTTCATAAAACCTTCATACGGATTATCATATGGGCTGAAATAGGCATGAACCGCTCCATCAGCAAGACCTTTTGTTGAACAGTAGTACAAATGATCTGACGTTTGGAGACGACGCCAAGTTTTCAGTAACCGTTCATTTCCCTTTTCCTTAAGTGTTCTCCCGATGTTTTTTAATTCATTAAAACAAGCTATTTGCATATCATTTCCAAGCCATGTTGAGACGTTCCGATCTTCATCTGCCCAAGAGATCGCATCGGGGACATCAATCTCTCCTACTGCATCGTATCGCTCCACTGCTTCGCTTACGGTCGCAAAATCAAGATTATCATGTTTGAATACTTCACCCGGGAGATGTTTAAGAAATTCGAAAATCCCGGTTTCTGTCCATTGGTGTTCCCCGAAGGTCTCATAATCCATGAACAGGTTAATAACATCGCCAAATGAGTTGGACATCCAGTTTGCGTATTTATCTGCTGTCAGAGGGAATTCTGGCCAGCTTCGTGAAGAAAACCGGAACCCGACATCGTCGCTAAGCTTGTAGTTTCTCATAAGTACTTTCATATTTACCTTTACGGGTTTGTAGACAAAGTTCGGAGAACGCCATCCTAAAATCTTATCGGCCCCTTCGGTGATAATCCCTTTGTATCCTAACTCGGCGATTTTTCTTGCTATACGGTTATCATAGATTGTTTCCGTGTTTCTGAACATCTTCGGTTGATAGTTAAATATTCTTTTGATCATCTGACGATGCATGTGCACTTGTTTTTCGAACTCATCCAGATCATCATACAAACTTGAAAGTGAATGATAATAGGTCTCCTCAAGGAGATCGACAGCACCGGTGGCGAACAGGTCTTTAAAACTCTCAAGAACTGAAGGCATGTACCGTTCGCAATATTCAATGAATGTCCCTGTTAAACTAAATGAGACTCGAAATTTACCATCGTATTTATTGATTAAATTTAGCAATATTTTATTTGTTGGAAGATAACATTTTTTTGCTACTTTTTCAAAAATTTCTTTGTTTAGTTTCTGATTAAAATATTCAGAAGATCGATCATGGTTTGCACCTATGTTGAATACCGTAAAACGATTTAATCTCATTGGTTGATGTACTTCGAAATAGAGACAGATTGATGGCATTATATGTCCTCCTTATAAACGTCGATTCTTTGACCTTTGGGGGTCAGTATCTCTTACTACTGTGCTGCTCATAACATATATCATACACAATTTTTTACCAAATTTTTCTTTCTAAAAAACGAGATTTAGACGATTTAGTCGTCCTTGATAGTTCGTTTATCTCACTTTCTTAGTTTTCATTTTTTGAGTAAACGTTAAGTATTTGGCCTTGGGAATATGGACCTGAATACAAAGTTTGAAATCGTTTGCAATTCTAACGGTCGTTTTACTGGTTCGTTGATCTTCATTAAGTTCACCTGTCCTTCCCGAAGTCTGTCGGATGACAATAGTATGCAGTAGGCAGTATATATTGTTATATACAACAGCATATAAATGTGTAACATTGTTACATGTTTGTGTAAAACATGGAAAAACATATACAAATGAACACCACTTTCACCAAGGAAGAAGAGCACATCTATAGCGGACAACTCGCGCACATGACGAATTTTTACAGAGGACAGAATACTCCAAGCAGGATGAGGTAAAAGACATGAAATATATTTTTAAACGAAACGCTAACATTTTTCAGGGAGACGACATTACCATTCATTATACGACAGGTGACAATGACTTAGAAATTATTGCTTTTTGTCCATCATGTTTAGAGAAATATCTGGAGAAAACAACGGGAAATATCACGAAAACCTATTGATTTTATCACACGTATACAATAACAATGAATTTAAAACGTATACTCATTATCTCAGCAGTGGTAAACGAGGAAAAAAGTATGACCGAAGACACAACAAAAAAAAGTAAATCTGATGAAAACGTAATCTATGTTGGAAAGAAACCTCCGATGAGCTATGTCCTAGCAGTAGTCACACAGTTCAACACGACTGGTTCAGATGAAGTCATCATCAAGGCAAGAGGTCGATCGATAAGTACAGCAGTCGACACCGCGGAAATCGTAAGAAACCGATTTGTAACTGATGCTAAAATAAAGGAAATCAAAATTAGCACAGAGAGCGTCACCAACGAAGAAGGCAGAAACTCCAACGTATCCTCAATTGAAATCTGTTTAACGAAAAAGAAAAGCGAATAAAGCAGAACAAAACCACACACCCACATCTACTCTTCGTTTTTTTTTCCCGCTCATCGCTACGTTTTCAAGAAATGATCTCTACAACACCCCCTGCTAAAAAAAAAAGGGACAGTACTTAGTGGAGGAGCCCTAACGAAGAAAGCTCCTTTGATAATTTTTCTACGGCTATCGACACATCCTCCATCTTTCGAGCACCGGCACAGACAATTTTACCAGAACCGAACAGCAACATAGCCACCCGGGGTTCTTTTATCCTATAGACCAGCCCAGGGAACTGCTCAGGCTCATATTCTACATTTTCTAAACCAAGAGAGACCGCTACTTCACTCAGATTAAGCTCTCCGTTCAAGTCAGCAGTAGCGACGATATTCTGAATGACGATGCCAAGGTCCTTGTAGACCTCCACGCCAAGCTTCCTGAGCTTCTCTGCAATGATATCAATCGTTGTCCTGACGTCCTCAATGGTTTTCGCACCAGTACAATTCGCCTTGCCGCTGCGAAACAACAAAGTCGCAGTCTTCGGACTGCTCAGCCGATACACAAGTCCAGGGAACTGCTCAGGCTCATATTCAGCATCATCCCATGATTGTGCGATGACATCAAGATCTAACTTCTCTGCAAAGGAGGTAGAAGCCACAATATTTTGTACATTTATTTCTATCATAGCGTATCACTTTCCTTGAAATAGTGCAACACCACCGTTTCTAGGACGCAAAACACAGAACAAGTCTCTCTATTAAAAGAGTTCTCTTTTTGAATACCGACGGAATAATTTGTTTTTACCACGTTTTTGTCTAGGAACCGCCCCTTTTGTTTTTTAATAAATAGTTGTTCTTATAAAAGAACAAACGTTATGTGTTATGGTATGAGACTCGAGGGCGGCAAAAAATATGAAACAAAAAAATGTGTATAAGTTGGATGAAGAGGAGGGAAAAGCCATTCAATTGTTCGTCAATCTAGGGATGCCAAAAAATCTTGCTAAAACGTTATTATACGTTTCACAATTTGATGAATGCAGGTGCGCTGATGTCGAACAAGGCACCGACATGCGTCAACCTGAAGTCAGTGTCGCCATGCAGGAGCTACGCAGAAGAGGATGGGTGAAAAAGCAGGACTTTAAACAGAAAGGAAAAGGCAGGCCTATTCATATCTATAAACCTACCACACAGTTATCTGACATACTGAATGTCTTTGAGCAGGAAAAATTAAAAGAAGTTGAAAATGTTAAAAATGATATAACGGCACTTAAAGAGATCATCGAAAATAGATAATAGTCATCAGGATGTCTTGTGAAAGACAAGCACCCCTATCGATAACATTTCCTCGCATCCAAAGGATTGACACGGTCTTATTTTTTTGAGAATTATGGGTAGGGAAACATCTGAAGAAAAAGGCAACGTCCTTGGATGAGATAGGTCTCATTGACTTTCTGCACGCTGCCAAAGAAGACAAACGCGTTAAACCGCTCAGGTCCCGTATAATTCCATTCTTGCCATTGAGAATGAGAGAGCTTCGGAAACCAGATATACACATAGGAATCAGCGGTAATGAACTCAAAGGGGAAGTTCAACCGAAAACCTCTTGCGAAGGTTTTCATACTAGATGAGCAGACGCCCACTGCGTAGAATTTTGTCATAAAAAGAAGCTGATCATGAGGCCTCAGCAACGTTCTATGATGTATCTGATTCTCTTCAGAAGGGTTATCACCAAGCCTCTTTGCCTCCATTGAAGAAATAAGAGTGACTCCAACAAACACCAATACGATCCCAATCGCGAACCATTTCCTTTTCATAATTTTTCCCAGTATACTATTTTTAATACTGTTGTACTATAAAAAACATATCTATTGGAAGAACAACAAGACCACTGTTTAGTGCTGCATCATTTTTCCTAAAACATACAGGGTTCCTCTTTTTTATTACTGTATTTCCTTAAGAAACAAAAAAGATGACAACACTCAAAGAGAATATAGGTCGGCTAGTGCCGGTTACTCAAAGAAATAGATTTAAATAAACCATCCCCCTATTTTCTCCTATTGTTGTAAAAAAAAAAGGGGACATTTATCATGAAGAAGACACAAATCAAAATGTTAGCAATCGTCAGCATCCTTCTCTTCTGTGCAGGGACGCTGACACCACTGCAAGCGACCATGGCACAAGACCAACCAACACGACCAGCACCAAGCGCAACCATTGACCAACGAATCTCCCTGGTGATGAGACTGTCCGGATTCTCCGCCCTTTCCACCTGCGTCATCAAAGACGACCAGATCATCTGGTCCAACGCCTACGGATACTACGACCGGGAAGAGAAAAAACCAGCGGCCACAGACACCATCTATGTCTTAGCATCCATTACCAAAACCGTTGTCGGCACCGCACTCATGCAGCTCTACGACCAGGGGCTATTCGGTCTGGATGACGACGTCAACCTCTACTTGCCCTTCGAACTGCGAAACCCGCACTACCCTGAAGATCCCATCACCATCCGCATGCTGCTCTCCCATACCTCAAGCCTGAACACCAATAACCAGAATCAATACTACTGGATGAACTTCTCAGGTGACCCCCCGTTTGATTTCTTCCCAGAACCCTACCTCAGGGAGTTCCTCTTACCGGGCGGAATCTACTACGACCCCAGCGTCTGGAGCGACAAATACAGGCCAGGCGAAAAAGCGATGTACGCCAACGTCGGTTTTGACCTCATCTCCTATCTTGTCGAATTACTCTCAGGGGAACCTTTCCTTGACTACTGCGACACCCATCTCTTCACACCCTTGGACATGCCCAACACCGGTTTCAATCTCTCCAGACTAGACATCGAACACGTCGCAATCCCATACCAACGGTACGCCGGGAAATACCATCAGATCAACGAACTCACCTTCATGTTCGGGGACATCACACCACCAGAGAAATACTGGCGAGGACGGTTCTACCCCGCAGGAGGATTATATTCGACGGTCACTGACCTTTCTCACTTCCTCATCATGCACATGAACGAAGGAGTCTACAACGGCACACAGATCGTAACAAAACAGACTGTCGACCTCATGCATCAGATACCAGCAGACAACGACATCGGCTATGGTCTTGCCTGGATGCAGACTATCATCAGCCCACGTCTCATCGCAACAGGCCATGGGGGAGACCTCCCCGGGGCTGACACCTATATGTTATATAATCAGACAGAAGACATCGGCATCATCTATTTTGCGAATGGGAACCCGTATTATTCCCTTACTTTATTCAAGGGGCTGTTCAGCGTTCAATATCTCCTGTATTCCTTGTTCACAAAAGAAACAACAGTCACCGGGGAGAAGCAACAATGGTTCACCTTCTCAACGGACCTGCTGTCCCAACGATCTTTTATTCCTGCCTCATTCCTTTCTTTCCCATGAATCATCCCAGAGAAAACAATGAATCTCTCCTTACTTAAACATTCATAATGATATTTTGTACAAAACAAGCAGATACCGACTCTTCTGTTCTGTCATTCTTCGGATGTACGGATGCAGATGTCGTCTTAAACGAGGTTGTAACATCCAATACGATATCTGAGGGTTTCCTCAGAGGAACTCTTTTATCTCTAAAGAAAACATAGACGAACAAAAAAGGAACATAGACCTAAAAAAAAAAACCTTGACGCGGTGAAAACCGATGCTTCCTTTCTCCTACATATACTCAATGAGTTCCTTCACATGAGGATTCTTCATTCCCATTTTCCGGACAGATACAAGAGTCTCCAAGATAGAATACTCCTTAATATATTTATGAAATCTCTCAAACGTCAAATCGACATACTTTTTTGCAGAAATAATATCGGGAGCATAAAAAGTTATTACCCAATCAGCGACCCCATGGGTGAAATAAATATTCTCAACTACTACTAAACCAGAGGGAAAATCATCGATCTTTTTAAAAATTATTTCTTTTCGGACATCTTGATCAAAAGCTGTACTATTCCTTTTCAACAAAACCATGAAGTGCTTCAGATTTCTTGCATGCTCATCTGCGACAGTAGTATACCCCCAAATGATGTTTTTTTCCTCCAAATGTTTGACGATCCTCCAGACCTTCTGCCGAGAAAACCCACATTGCTTCGCAATTCCATCAATACTTTCCTTTGCATTATGCTCCAAGATATCCAAGACCTGTGATTCATCCTCTGTGATAGTTTCATCACTATTTTCGGTCATAATCCTTACCATCCATCTCATTTAAAGGCATCAAATATGTCTTTTTGTAAGAATTCCTTGCTTAAAAACATATGCTCTGAACGAAAATGGGTACTAAGTGTTCAATATCATCCAAAAACAGTGATATAAATCAGAGGAATCTTCCTAAGGAAGGATTCGTAAGACGCCCTTCTTTTTTCTCCCTTTTATTCTTTATCTCATCAAGAGAATCTACGGCAAGAATATAAAAGAAAACACCAGCAATCAGAAGCATAAGACCTACTAATTTCATGAGAAAACCCCAATTCATATCAAAGAAAATAGCTCCAGTAACAATAAGAATGATTCCGATGATTACTTCTACTTCCTTCATGACCTCTCCAATTGAATGTTGGGGAATGATTGTATATAAAGTTATCCTGTTATTCTGTCAAAAAAAAAAAAAAAAAAAAAAAATTATTCTACTACACACCCTTCAATCCCACAAAAAACCAAAAAAAAAAAAAAAAA
>Ga0105105_10000503_pt1 | contig 17804 bp, 16 predicted proteins | sample PPLLaktember2015_4_FD_79108 | JGI IMG/M metagenome (GOLD analysis project Ga0105105, IMG submission 79108) | Freshwater sediment microbial communities from Prairie Pothole Lake near Jamestown, North Dakota, USA - PPLs Lake P8 Core (1) Depth... | ecosystem: Environmental > Aquatic > Freshwater >...
AGAACCATGACGGCCGGTATGGCGAGCAGCACATCGGCCAACCGCATGAATACGGCGTCCGACCAGCCGCCGGTCCAGGCCGCCGCCACCCCGATGAGGACCGCCAGCACCAGGGCCAGGCCGCCGGCCGCCATGCCGAAAGCCGCGGTGTTGCGCAGGCCGTAGAGCAGCTCGGCCAGGATGTCCATTCCGCCGTCGTTGACGCCCAGCCAGTGGGCGGCCGAGGGCGGAGCCAGGGGGACGAAGGACATGTCGTGGGGGTCGTAAGGCGCTGCCAGGGGACCGAGCATCACGGCCAGCCCCAGCAACAGGGCCAGCCCCAGACCGCTGAGGAACCACGGATCGGATTGGAGTTTGCCGAACGGGTCAACGTGCATGGGCCACTCGCGGATCGATATAGCCGTAAACCCTGTCCAGGGCCACGTTGACTGCCAGAACCATCAGCGAGGAGAAAAGGACGATGCCCTGGATCAGGGGCAGGTCCCGCTTGGCAATGGCGTTGAACAAAAGGGTCCCCAGGCCGGGGTAGGAGTGGATCGTTTCCACCACCAGGGCGCCGGTGACCATGAAGGCGATGCGCAGGCCGAATCGCGTTACCATGGGCAGCAGCGCGTTGCGGGCCGCGTGGCCGTACCGCACCCGAAGGGGCGGCAGCCCCTTTGCCCGGGCGGTTTGGACAAAGGGCTCGCCCAGCACCATCACCATGCTCGCCCGGGTGAGCAGGAAATTGCCCGGCAAATAGGCCAGCACCAGGGTGGCCAGCGGCAACGCCAGGTGGTGCAGCACGTCCAGCATCCAGGACCAGAGGCTCAGGCGGGCATAGACGGTCTGGGCCCCGGAGGCGGGGAACCAGCCCGCATGCAGGGCAAAGACCAGCAGCAGAGCCACGCCGGTCGCGATCTCGGGCAGGCCCTCCAGGACGGTCATCAGCCCGACCGCGGCTTTTTCCGCCCGACCGCCGCGCCGCCAGGCCGCTTCCACTCCGGCCCAAAACCCCAGGGCCATGGACAGCGCGTGGGCGCTTCCCGCGAGCAGCAGGGTCCACGGCAGAGCCTCCAGGATCAGCCGGGAAACCGGGGTCAGGAAGGCGAAGGAATAGCCCCAGTCCAGACGCAGAAGACCGAGCAGGTACTGCCCGAAGTCCGGCCGCTGGGAATACCACGCCCGGAGCTGGGCATCCTGTTCGGCCGTCAGGGTGACGTGCGAGCTGGCGAACATGGCCGTGACGAAGTCCCCGGGCAGAAGGGCCGGCAGCCGGTAGCTGAGGTAGATCAGCACCGCCGCCCCCAGCAGGTAGACGGCGATGCCGGTCCAGCGTTTGTTCCATTCCCCGCTAAGCACGTTACGCCCATCCACGAAGACTATCTCAACAGCGCCATCTTGTTCTGCGGGATCGGCACCCCTTTGCTGATCCCGCCTCTGGTGAAGAACCACTGGATTCCCTTTTGGGGATTGTACGCTGCCATGGATTGGGGATGATAGAGCGGAATAGCCGGCAGGTCCTCGGCATGGAATACCTGAATGCGCTGCACCAGCAGCTTGCGTTTGACGACGTCCATCTCCGGTATCTGGGCGTCCAGCAGACGGGCCAGTTCGAGATTGGCGTCGTAGCGGGCGCTGTTGACCGAGCCGGCGCCGAACTGGCTGGAAATCATCTCGTTTAAAATGCGGGCGTCCCCGGAAATGCCGCCGTGGCCGGAAACGGCCAGGTCGAACCCCCAGTTTTTCACCTTGCTGTCCGTGGTGGCCTGCTCCAGGTTGACCAGATCGACCACTAGGCCGACGGCTTCGAGCTGCTTCTTGATGACTTCCCCGTCGCGGTCCGCGACACTCTGACCGCCCACCGTGATGTGGGAAGAAAGCAGTTCCACTTTCAGCGGACGCCCTTCGCGCTGAAGTATCCCGTCCGCGCCCTTCGTATAGCCCAGCCCGGCAATCAAGGCCCGGGCCTTTTCCGGATCGTGGGCGTAAACCGGGGTGTCGGGGTTGTACATTTCGTGGTCCAGAGAGAGCAGGCCGTAGGAGGCCGGCGTGCCGAACCCCCGCTGGGACCGGTCGATGATCTCCTGCCGGTTGAGGGCATGCGCCAGTGCTTGGCGGAAGCGCCGGTCGTCGAAAGGCGGCTTTTTGTGGTTGATCATCAGCTTTTTCACCCAGCCGCGCTCGTCCTGAATGATGGCCATGCCCTTTTGGCGCAGGGGCTCGGCCATTTCGGGCTGGATGTTGGCGAGATCCACCTCTCCGGTGGCCAGGGAGACCAGGGGTTTGCCCGAGCGCACGTAAATGAGGCGTTCGGCCCTGGGCCGGCCCAGATGATGGTCGGCGAACGCCTCGTAGAGATAGGTGCCCTGGGCTTTGTTGAAGTCCTTGAACCGGTAAGGGCCGCTGCCGATAAAAGCCTCCGGGGCGTCGAAAGCCTGCGGTTGGTCCACTTTTTCCCAGATGTGGCGGGGCAGAATGGGCATGGTGCCGCCCACGTCCGAGATAAAGGGGGCGTAGGGTTTCGTCAGGCGGATGACGACCTGGTGCGGGCCTTTGGCCTCGGCCCGGTCCACATGATCCAGAGAGATCCAGCCGTAGGGATGCTTCTTGAAATAGCTGATGGTGAACACGACATCGTCGGCCGTGACCGCTCGGCCGTCATGCCACTTGGCCTTGGGATGGAGCTCGAAGGCAAAGGCCAGGATCTTTGGATAAAAAGACCAGGTGCGCGCGAGGCCCGGCACATAGCCGTTTTCATCCTTCCACACCAGGGTGTCGAACACCCAGCTCATGCGCACATAGCCCGGCCCGCGCGGGTAGTGGCGAAACGCGTTGGGATAGCCCCAGTCGCCGGTGGTGTCGGCAATGCGGATTTCGGAAATTTGAGCCGCCGCCGGAACGGACAGCGCCAGCACGAGCCAGATGGCCATCAGGGTCTTACGCATGAAAGTTTCTCCTCATCACGGTGGAAACGCGCCGGCCCGCATCGGGCCAGCGCGAAAAAAAAAGCCGCAACGGCAACCCTGCCGTCACGGCCTTCATGAACCGAATTGAATATTAATTGATGATGCGATCAGCTACTACGCGGAAACCTTCTTGGCCTCCATTGGTTCAACCTGATAGATAAAAAACGCTTTCCTGTCAATAGATCAACTTTCCTTGTCTTGAATGCGTTGCTGCAAGCGCCTGCACAACGGTGGCAGTTGCTTTCTTCTGTATTGAAATTTATTATCTGCGAATCATCCCAGCCGAACGGAAAAAGAGCGCGCAAGAGTGTCGAGCATGTCACGAGCGAAGAATGCCTTTGAGATTTTTCAACTGCTGGAGAAGTCCAACTGCGGCAACTGCGGGGAGAAGACCTGCCTGGCGTTCGCCGGAGCGGTGTTCAAGGGGCAGCGCCGGCTGAGCGAATGCGTGCGGCTGGACCCGGTGGTTGCCGCCCGGTTTTCCGAAGATTCAGGGACGGAGAATGCTCCCGAGGCCGAAGGTGCCGCCCATTTTGATCAGCTGAAGAAGGCGATCACTCAAACCGACCTGGCCCTGGCCGCCGAACGCGTCGGCGCCCGTTTTGCCGGCGGCCGCCTGACCCTTAAAGTGCTCGGCAAGGATTTCAGCGTGGACCGCCACGGCGGTTTCCATGCCGACATCCATGTGAACCACTGGGTGGCCATCCCCTTTCTGAGCCATGTGCTTTACGGCAAGGGCCGGCCGCCGGCGGGGCGCTGGGTCCCCTTCCGCGAGCTGAAAGGCGGCCGCGAAGGCTACCCCCTGTTCCGCAAACGCTGCGAGGAGCCTTTAAAGCGGGTGGCCGACATCTATACACCCCTTTTCGACGACATGGTCCATCTCTTCGGCGGAAGACAGGTGGAGCGGCAGTTCGAATCCGACATCTCCGTGGTGCTGCACCCGCTGCCGCTCGTTCCGATCATGGTCTGTTACTGGCGGCCGGATGAGGGAATGCAATCCAGTTTGAACATCTTCTTCGATGAGACGGCCAACGAAAACCTCGACATCGGTGCCGTGTTCGCGCTCGGCTCCGGCTTGGCGCAGATGTTCACCAAACTCGCTCAACGGCACGGCTGAAAAAATACGGTCCCCTGGAGCGGACGTTTGGAAGCAATCCTGCGGAGCTCAAGAGGCGCTGCGAAGCGCTGGGCGGGATTCCCGCTGCCGAAGACTTCCCGTACGAGGCCGCCGTGCGCCTGCCCGCTCTGCCCAAAATTCCGATTCTCCTGCTCTTCAACGGCGCCGACGAGGAATTCCCTGCTCGATGTGCCATGCTATTTGAGCGGCGCGCGGAGAAATACCTGGACATGGAATGCCTGGCTATAGCCGGATGGGCGCTTTCCGCGTACCTTCTGGACGCCCCCCCAATGGGGTTCCCTGTGACGCGGCGACAGCGGACCCCGCTGTGATCGCGTGCAATTGAAATGGCCTCATACGTGCTGCGCAATTGGATCGGTATGTTCATCTCCAGCCGCTGGAAATTCGAGTGGCGCTACTGGCGCGGGAACACGCCGTGGGACACGAACATCACCCCGCCCGAGGTGATGGAGTTCATTGCCGCTGCGCCGCCCGGCAAAGCGCTCGACCTCGGATGCGGCACCGGCACCAACGCGATCACGCTCGCGCGCCACGGCTGGCAGGCGACCGGGGTCGACTTCGCCCCCAAGGCCATCCGAGCCGCCCGCCGCAAAGCCAAGCAGGCAGGGTTTAAGATCGATTTCCACTGCGCCGATGCCTCCAACCTCGGAATGCTCCACGGCCCCTTTGACTACGTCCTGGACATCGGCTGCCTGTTCACCTTGAATGAAAACCAAAGAATCGGGTACGCCCGCGAGCTGGCCCGGCTGCTGCGGCCGCAGGGAGATTACATGCTCTACGCCTGGATGCCGCGGCCATGGAAGGGAGACGTCTGGGGGATTTCGACCGACGCAGTCGAATCCCTCCTGAGCGATGCATTGGTGCGCACCCGCCTGGTGATCGGCAAGGAAAAGGGCCATCCCTCTGCCTGGTACTGGTATCGACGGCGAAATCCCCGCATAGCAGACCTGCTAAAGCCTCTGCCCTCTTGACTTCGCACACCAACCTCGCTATTCGAAATCGAGAACGGCCGCAAGAAGCGGCTACTGCCCCTATCGCTGCCGGGCCGGGTTGAGGCATTCACGCACGGATTGCTTTCAATTCCAACTAGCCATAACAGAAATAGAAAAACTCTCCGGCCACGAACACCTCGGCGTTCATCCCCCAACCCGTAACATCAAAAAGATACGATAGCTTTCCGTTGACTAAAATGTAGTTGTCCACTTCGGTCGTGTTTTCGGTATTCAATCGCCGGGCCTGGGAACCGGTATAGAAATCGCTCACCTATTGGCAGTCCAGGCTGAGTTTGAAGTGCTTCAGGAACGGCCAATTCAGGCCGGCGCTGGCAGTGAATTCCGGCGCGTAGGGCAGGTCGGACGGGTCCGATTCCAGATATGTCACCCCGCCGAACAGAGCCAGATTCTTCAGCGGCTGGAGGGTCAGGGTAGCCTCGACGCCCTTGATTTGATACTTTTCGACATTCTCGTAGGCCGGCGGAGGCGGAACAATGACATAACGGTCTTTGCCGTTATCGTAAAAGAAGGTGAGATCCGCCATGGCCAACTACCCGAAACGTTGCTTGACCTACCGAGACTTGCTGGGCTTCTGCGTCTTGCGGGCCGATTTAATGCCCTTGATGCACATCGTACATTCGCCGGGATGCTTTGGGTCGGATTTGCAGAAACGGGCAAATGAGTCGAGCCACTCCCCGCCCGCACGGGGGCAGGTGTGAATGTATTCGATAAAGCACACCAGGCGCTCCACGGTTTTGGGGTCGATCACGTGCTCCATGCGGCAGGCGGTGGCTTCCGCTGTGGGTTCGTCGATCTGCAGCACGTTGAGCAGAAAATCCTTCAGTACCCGGTGCCGGTGGACGATCTCTTCGGCAACCTTTTTCCCCGTTTCGGTCAGTGTAATGAACGTATAGGGCTGATAATTAATCAGCCCCTTTTCCTCCAGGCTTTTCAGAGCACCCGTCACCGATCCTCTTTGAATCTGGAGTCGGTCCGCAATGTCCTTGGCTCTGGCTACTTTCTGTAATTCCTCGAGCTCAAAAATGACCTCCAGATAGCCCTGCAGACTTTCGGAAAGTTCATTGGTTTCCATAACGTATCGCCTCCCGGCTGGAAAAATATCGTAACTTATATCCTGAATGACATGATGAGTCAATCATAAAAAGTGCTTGACATAAATTTTAAGTTAGGCTTACCATACTTTTAATCGTGAAATAAATTAGAATTGAGAGGTGACCGTCTAATGCCCCGCTTGAACCTGCGCCGAATGAATGAGAATCAGACCGGCGTCGCCGCCGCCGTCAAGGGCAATGGCGAGCTCGGCCGGCGAATCCGCGACATGGGTCTTGTCCCCGGAACCGAAATCGCCGTCAGCGGCCGCGCCCCGCTCTACGACCCGGTGGCTTTGCGCCTGTTGGGCTTCACCCTGACCCTTCGCAACAACGAGGCCGATTTCATCGAAGTGGATGTGGAGGACTGACATGGAAGCAACCATTGCCCTGGCCGGCAACCCCAATTCCGGCAAAAGCACCCTGTTCAATGCCCTGACCGGCGCCCGCCAGCATGTGGGCAACTACCCCGGGGTCACGGTCGAGAAAAAAGAAGGCCGCTGCCAGCGCAACGGTCTCCAATTCAACATCGTCGACCTGCCGGGGACCTACTCGCTCACGGCCTACTCCCCGGAGGAGGTCGTCGCCCGGGATTTCCTGGTCAATGAAAAACCGCAGCTCGTGATCGACATCGTCGATGCCGCCAACCTGGAGCGCAACCTCTACCTGGCCATTCAGTTCATGGAGCTGGGCATTCCCGTCTGCATCGCCCTGAACATGATCGATGTGGCCGAAAAGGGGGGGGTGAAAATCGACACCGCGAAGCTCTCCGCCCTGCTGGGCGCCCCGGTGGTTCCGACCATCGCCCGCAGCGGAAAGGGCAAGGATGAACTCATGGATTCGACCGCAGCTCTCATTCAGGCCGGAAAGGCGTCTCAGCCGCTCGCGATCTCCTACGGAAGTGACGTGGACCGGACGATCGACGAGCTCACCCCGAAAATCGAGGCGGCCGGGTTCCTGGCTGGGAGATATCCCGCTCGCTGGGTGGCGCTGAAATACCTCGAAAACGACGAGCAGATCCGCAGCCTCGGCCGACTGGCCGACCCGAAGCTTGCCGGGGAACTGGAGGCCGCCGGCGGCCGGCTCAGCGCGCATCTTCAGGAAACCGCCGACACCTATCCCGAGATGATGATCGCCGATCACCGCTACGGATTCATCCAATCCGTTCTCAAGCAGGGGGTGGTCACCTACCAGCAGGATCTGAGCCGGCTCTTTCTCTCCGACAAAATCGACAAGGTGGTGACCCAGCGGTTCCTCGGGCCGCTGATCATGGCTGTGGTCGTCTGGGCGCTGTACCACTTCACCTTCAGTCTGAGCGAAGCGCCGGTCGCCTGGGTGGAGGGGTTTTTCGAGTGGCTGGGCCGACTGGCTGAGACCTACATGGCCGACGGGTTGCTCAAATCGCTCTTGAAATCCGGCATCATTGACGGTGTCGGCGGGGTGCTCGGGTTCACTCCGCTGATCATGTTCATGTTTTTCAGCATATCCCTGCTGGAGGACTCCGGTTATCTCGCGCGGGTGGCCTACATGCTGGACCGGGTCTTCAGGATGTTCGGCCTGCACGGCAGCTCCGTAATGGCTTTCATCGTATCCGGCGGCATCGCCGGCGGCTGCGCCGTGCCGGGGGTCATGGCCACCCGGACGCTCAAGTCGCCGCGCGAGCGGTTGGCCACGTTGCTGACGGCCCTAAGCCTGATCGTGTTCACCATCTTCTACGCCCCCTGTTTCGTGGCCGTTGTCTGCATTACCCGTGAGGCCGGCTCGTGGAAGTGGGGGGCCTTCTCGATGGTTTTCAACACGGTCCTGGCTTTCCTTCTCTCCCTGCTGGTCTACCAGATTGGTTCAGCCCTCGGCTTGTAAGGAGGAATTTGTGGATACAATCTTGGCTCTCGCCATAGTGGTTTTCGCGGGGGCATACATCGTTTACAGCTGCTTTCAAAAATTTGTGAAAAATCCAACTCTAAAAGCCAGTTGCACCGGTTGCTGTTCGGGATGCGGAGGTGCTTTGTCAGGTGAAGGCAGCAAGCAACGAATGGATAAGCGGCAATAAATAGCCCGGCCGGCAATCAAAATTTACGCAGCTTATATCTCGCGCTCCTGCGGTCGGTTTCCGGCAGCTTTGGAATAATGCCCCTCGCATCATCGCTTAGATATTTTGCTATTGACAGCAAGATTTACTTCGGACTATTGAAGCCAGCAAGGTGCCGTTACGGCTTAATAGGGAATCCCGTGCAATCCGGGAGCGGTCCCGCCGCTGTAACCCCGCCCTTTAGAGAAAAAAAGGGAACCTGTTTGGCTATTTTAGGCCACTTTCCCGCATCAACGGGATGGGAAGGCTGCTGAACGGGCGGGGGAGCCAGAAGACCTGCCTTAAACCATATTGCCGTGCTTCTGCGTGGTCACAGAGGCAAGCGGGCAAATCGCTTAGGGTTAAGTGAACTGGGTGCAGCCCTTCAAGCTTCGTGCTTGAAGGGCTTTTTTATTGGGACGCTGCATGATTCTACTGCGAAAGGAGGTGGCGCATGAAAAGAGGGGTCATCATTTACACCGCCGGGGAGGCCCCGGCATCCTGGACAGAAGACAAGGAGAAGCTCGTGAAGAGTTCCGTCATCGAGGCTGAAGCTGTCGAGATCATCACCACACGAACAGGCCATTTTGATGTCTTGGACGCCTGGTGGTCGCTGAATTCGAAGGGCATGGATTACATCGAATGCAAGCTGGCGATGTTTACGGAAGACGGAGAGTTGAACGATATGGGCCGCACCCTCCGGCTGAGCGGTTAGCCGGATTTCGAAGTTGCCTGCATGCTGGGCGCCGGGTTCATTTTTTGACGACACGCCCTACTATAGGAGGTTTGAAAATGATCACCAATCTCAGTTCAAGAGTTCTATTTTCGGTTATTTTTTGCATTATGGTTCCATCCCTGGTTCTGGCCGCTCACGGCGACGGGTCGAAAAAGGAGGATAAAACGGCCATCATCCTGGCAAGTTTCGGGACTACGGTGCCGTCCGGGGTGGAATCGATCGTCAACATCCAGAAAAAGATCCAGGAGGCCTACCCAGGAGTTCCCGTCAAAATCACCTTCACTTCCAACATCATCCGATCGGTGTGGAAGGAGCGGCAGGCCGAAGCCAAGAAATGGCTCGCAGGGGGGATCCCAGAGGAGATTCTTTACGTCAAGAACATCATCTATACGTTCGGCGACCTTTTAGAGGAAGGATACCGGAATATCATCGTCCAACCGACCCATATCTTCTTCATGGAGCAATCCCATGACCTGGCGCGGTATGTGGATGCCATGCGCTCGATCCGGACGATGAAAGACAAGTGGAAGCCGTTTGCCAAAATCGCCCTGGGCCGGCCCGCGCTCGGTACGGTCGGACCGCGCTACGACTATACCAAAGACATGGAAAAGGCACTGGAAACCCTGGCCGACGACGTGGAGCTTGCCCGCCGGGAGAAGGCCGCCCTGGTCTACATGGGTCACGGCAACGAGCACTGGCCTTCGGGCATCTACGCCGAGGCGCAGAAGATGATGCAGGAGCGTTACCCGGACGTGAAGACCTACATCGGTGTGGTCGAGGGCTATCCCGGGATCGACGAGGTGGTGGAGGCGCTGGCCGAGGCAAAATCCAAATCCAAGACCCGCAAGGTCGTGTTGAAGCCTTTCATGATCGTAGCCGGCGACCACGCGCTCAACGACATGGCCGGGGACGACGAGGACTCCTGGAAAAGCGTGCTGAGCGCCAAAAAGTACCAGGTCATCCCAGTGCTGAAGGGCCTGGGGTCCACGATGCCTTCGCGCGGATCTTTGTAAACCATGTCCGCGATGCGGCCAAAGAAGCTGGGATCTCTTTGCAGTGATTGAGCAGGCAGAGGGGCGCCGAATCTTAATCACGGCACTCCTCTTTAATTCGGAAGACATCGGTGATGAATAGAATCTTGGAAGATTCTTAACCAATTGCTCTTCAGAACGGCCGGATATCATCCTGGAGATAAGAGAAACCTGGATGGGCTGCTGTGCCGATGCCCTTTGCTCGATGCCTTCTTTACCCTCGATAGTGGCGGTAGTCGACGGCGTGCTGATGCGCCTTGTAGGCGAACTTGCGCACGGTGGTCTGCAGGATCCGGGCGGCGTTGGTGATGTTGCCCCGGGTGTTTTTGAGGGCGTCGATCAGCATCTCCTTTTCGAGATTGGCGACGGCCTCCTCTAAGGACAGGGCCGGAAGCGTCCCGGATTCCTGCCCGGTCTGCAGCGTTGGAGGCAGGTGGTAGCTGTGGATGACGCCCTCCTCGCAGAGCAGGACGGCGCGTTCGATGCAGTTTTCCAGCTCCCGCACGTTGCCCGGCCAATGATACTGCATGAGCATGTCGATCGCCGGGGTTGAAAAGCGGCGGATGTCCTTGTGGTTTTCCTTCGCATATTTCTCAAGGAAATAATCGGACAGCAGCAGCATGTCGGTCTTGCGTTCCCGCAGGGGCGGCATGTAAATCGGGAAGACGTTCAGGCGATAGTAGAGGTCGCCCCGGAAGGTGCCCTCGTCGACGGCCTGCTCGAGGTTTTTGTTGGTGGCCGCGATCACGCGTACGTCCACCTTGATCGTGCGCTGGCCGCCGACACGGTCGAACTCCTTTTCCTGCAGAATTCGCAGCAGGTTGGCCTGGACATCGAGATTGATCGAACCGATCTCGTCCAGGAAGATCGTGCCGCGGTGAGCCATCTCGAACTTGCCGATCTTCTGCTTGATGGCGCCGGTGAACGCCCCCTTCTCGTGGCCGAACAGCTCGCTTTCGATCAGATTCGAAGGCAGGGACGCGCAGTTCACCTTGATGAACGGGGCGCTCGCCCGCTGGCTGTTGTAATGGATCGAGTTGGCGACCAGCTCCTTCCCGGTTCCGCTCTCGCCCCGGATCAGCACGGTGGCGTTGCTGCGGCAGACCTGGGAGACCATCTGGAACACTTCGCGCATGCGGTTGCTGCTGCCGATGATGTTGCTGATGGTGTATTTGTTCTTGAGCTCGCCCTGCAGACGCCGGTTTTCATCCCGCAGGCGCTCGTTTTCCAAACGGATGGTTTCCAGCTTGATGACATGGCTGGCGATCATGGTCGCGATCACCGACAGCAAGCGCTTGCCGTCATCCAGGGCATAGGCGTCGTCGTACGGCTTGTCCACGCTGAGGGCGCCGATCACCAGGTTGCCTTTCTTGATCGGCACGCAAAAGAAAGAGATCTGGCGGGTCTGCTGGCGTTTGCGGCTGGCCGTGCGATCCAAAAACCGCGGCTCCTCGCTGATCCGCGGGATGGCCACGGCCTTTCCGGTTTCAATGACCTGGCCGGTGACCCCCTCCCCCAGCTTGTAGCGCACCCGCTCGATGGCGGAGCGGGTGATGCCGTGAGCCACCTCGATATGGATCTCGTTGCGCACGGGGTCCAGCAGGGTGATCGTGCCGCGCACCATGTCCATCGAGCTGGAAAGGATGTCCAAGACCCGGTATAATGAGCGCTTGAGATCCAGGTGTTCGTTCAAGGCCTTGGTGATCTCGTACAACAGTGTAATGTTTTCGATGCGTTCCGTTGTCTTCATTTACATTTTTGCCGATATTGAATTTATTTTTTACAATTTTGTCGAACATACCACTTCTCCAACAAATTGCAAACCTCCGATGATTCTGCACCTGGATATGGATGCCTTCTATGCCTCGGTGGAGCAGCTGGACCATCCCTGGCTAAAGGGGCGATGCGTCATCGTGGGCGGATTATCTGGCCGCGGGGTGGTCTCCGCCGCCAGCTATGAAGCCCGCCGGTTCGGGGTGCGTTCGGCCATGCCGATGTTCCAGGCGCGGCAGCTGTGCCCGCACGGCATCTTTATCCCACCGCGCATGGACCGCTACCGGACCGTGTCGCGGGAGGTTCTGGCCATTTTGCATGAGTTTTCGCCACAGGTGGAACCGGTGTCGATCGACGAGGCGTTTATGGATCTGGCGGGAACCGAAAGCCTGCACGGGCCGCCGGTCGCATTGGCGTCCGCCTTGAAAATGCGGATTACCTGCACCCTCCGGCTGACCTGCTCGATCGGCGTGGCCCCGAACCGGTTCCTTGCCAAAATCGCTTCCGATTTCAAGAAGCCGGACGGACTGACGGTGATCGAACCGGACCAGGTCGATGCGTTTATCAAAGGGCTCCCCATCGCCCGGGTGCCGGGAGTGGGGCCCAAGACACTGGCCAAGCTGACCGAGCTCAATGTTCATTTCCTCGGCGATATCCGCAAATTCTCCGAGCCGGCGCTGAAAGCGATTTTCGGCAGCTACGGCAGCCGGCTCTGCGAGCTGGCCGGCGGCAGCGACCCCACGCCGGTCACACCCGATTCCGCCATCCAGTCCGTCAGCAGCGAGTGCACCCTGGCAGAAGACACCCGCGAATATGCGGCACTGGCCCGCTGCCTGCTGCAGCAGGCCGAGGACGTTGCCGCGGCCCTTCGCCACAAGGGGGTCCGGGCGCGGACCGTGGTCCTGAAGATCAAGCACGCCGACTTCAGGCTCGTTACCCGCCGCGCGACATTCGCCCTGCCGACCCAATCTTCAAAAACGCTCTACCGGCACGCCGTTCAACTCCTGGAAGCATACCCGGAGACGCAAAAAATCCGCCTGATCGGGCTTGGCGCGACCGGATTGGTCCCCGAAGATGCCCCGCAGCAAGGAGAATTGTTCGCAGCCGTGGAACCATCCGGAGAGGAATGGGAAACCGTTGACCGGACCGTGGAGAAAATAAAAAGCAAATTCGGGGAGGGGTTGATCCGGCGAGCGTCCCTCACGGAGGATTGAGCCGCGCGAGTGCGTCCAGCAATCGGCCAACCACCTGATCCGGAGTCAATCCGTCGGTATCCACGGTGGCATCGGAATAGCTGAGGTAAAGCGGCCGGCGCTCGGCATAGAGGTTCTCGATGGTCTGGCCCGGGCCGATGACCACCCCGCGGGCGTCCACGTCGTCCAGTCGGCGCTTCAGCCGTTCGACGGAGATGTCCAGGTGAATGGCGATCCCGTTGGCTTTCAAGTGGGCCATGGCGTTCGGGTGATAGACCACGCTCCCGCCCGGCGCGATGACGTGGGATTCGACCGCCAGCGTGAGGATGTGAGCTTCTTCGATACGGCAGAACTCATCGGCGCCGTATGCCCGGATGAGTTCCTGCAGGCTGCGGCCTTCCCGCACTTGAATGAAAATATCCGTATCGATGAAGGCGAAGCCCAGGCGCTTGGCCAGGAGCACCCCGGCCGTGCTCTTGCCGGCGCCGGGCATGCCGATGAGGACGACGTTGCGGATACGGGCTAATCCTTCAGCCGGCGGCGAACGGCCACGACGCCGATCAAACCGCCTCCGAGAAGGATTACGGTCGCCGGTTCGGGAACCGGATGGTTCGGCAGGTTGCCGTTGAAAAGCTCGTTGTGAGCTTCACCCGTACCGAGCAGGGATTGGGCGATCAAATTGCCTTCGATGTGGCCATTGGAGAAGAGCACATCGGCCCAGGGGGCCAGGATACTGCCGTGAACCTCGATGCCGGCGATGTTGAGTGCGGTCGCCTCATAGAAGTTGTAAAGGATCAAGTTGTCGGGGAACAAGAAATCCGGCTGGCCGTCGTTGTTCAGGTCGTCGCCGTCCAGATTTCCGTCCATGCCGTTGAAGTAAAAACCGAACTTCTTCATTTTACCGACGTCGCCCGAAATGTTCACCAGCGTGGTTGAACCTTCGGGCACATTGATGTGAAAACCGATGTTCTTCTTGATGTCGGCGGCCGAAAGCGAAAAGATGTTCAGGTAGGGGTTGGTACCCGTCAGAAAAATCTCACCCGGCTTGATGGTGGTTTTCCCGGTTGCGCCCAGCTGTCCCCAATAGGTGGACAGGTCCTGGAGATAGGCCTGTTCCAAAGAGAAGCTGAAGGGAAGCGCCGCACCGGTTGTCAGCGACCCAAAGGCGACCGAGCTGCCGCCGTTGTTTAGGGCGATGGTGGCACTGCCGCCGACCACGATATCGCCCTTTTTGTAATCCGGTGAGCCGGAGTTGATGTCGGAAAAATAACCGACACTGCCGTTTGCCCAGGAAAGATTGCCACCGACCACCAATTCGGGATAGCGCGAATCTTTGACCTCTATCTCACTGGCCACCGACATGTTGCTGTAGGTGACGTTGCCGGCGGCGGCGACCCGCCCCTGGGAGTCCGTATTTTCTTGGAAAATATCGCCAAAAATAAACTCGTTGTAAAAGCCGGCCGTTCCAAGCACAGAGGCCCCAGCCGGAACTGTCGCCCAAAGCAGGCAAAAAAGAGCTACTATCAATCGAGAGGTGAGCCTGTTCATGACGGGTTCTCCTGAAAGAGGTTTTAATTGACGGCGTTGGGGAACGAATTCCCCGCTCTTGGCAGCGTGCTTGTTCGCGACCGGCATTTGCTTTTATATCTAGCATGCTGATTCTACAGAATAATGGCAATTATGTCCAGATTAAAATTACTTCCGGCCGACTGTAAATCAAGGGATCTCTTTCAATGCTAAATCGAATCGGATCTCGGATCGGCCCGGAGGAAGATAAACCGGCATTGCACATTGTGAGCATGCAATTCTGCATTAATATTTCCAACACATCGCGCTAAATTTCGGACCACAAAAACAAATAGATGCAGCTCCCTAATCATAATAGCATATATGTTGCGCAAAATTTAGCTTGACACACAATATGTAGTATGTCAGAATAAAATCCTGCTTGTACGAAATAAAATCTTCCGTTTCTACCCATCCGGTGAATCAGGAGACGTTTCAATCAGACTGCGACATTATCCGCTTATTCGCTTTGACATTGAGGAGTGCATCCATGGGAGAACAGGGGAAATTCCTGGTTAAAAATGAGGGCCGCTTGGATTTGGCTTCCCTATCCTGGGACGACCAGTTGTTCACCGACATTCTGGTCCGGGACAACCCGATTGACGCCGATCAGGCCCTCGGCATCAGCCGTTCTCTGCGTGAAGACATCTCCAAAATGGAAGTTCAAACCATTACGCTTTCCGTCATCGAGAACATGATAGAGGACAAACTCATGGAATATGGGTTGACCAGACCGGCTCGGGTGAGATTGGACAGGTCCATTTTTAACCTGGAAGAACTGAAGCTGACCGAAAACGCGCTGGCGGTTTTAAAGAAGCGCTATCTCAAGAGGGACAGCCATGGCAAAGTAGTGGAGACTCCCGAAAAAATGTTTCGACGGGTGGCCCAGCACATCGCCAAAGCCGAGAAAAATTACGGCGCCGACGACGCCCGCGCAAAAGAGATCGAGGAGATCTTCTACAGCCTGATGACGCAGTTCGTTTTTCTCCCCAACTCGCCCACCTTGATGAATGCCGGACGGCGGCTGGGGCAACTCGCCGCTTGCTTTGTTCTGCCGGTGGAAGACACCATGGAGGGTATTTTTGGCGCCCTGCGCAACGCGGCCTTGATCCACAAGTCCGGCGGCGGCACCGGGTTTTCATTTTCCCGACTGCGGCCGAAGAACAGCAACGTCGGAACGACCGGCGGCGTGGCGTCCGGACCCGTGTCGTTCATGAAAATTTTCAACACGGCCACGGAGCAAGTGAAGCAGGGCGGCACCCGCCGCGGCGCCAATATGGCCATCCTGCGGGTCGATCATCCCGATATCATGGAGTTCATTTACAGCAAGAGCAACGGCCGGGAACTGAACAATTTCAACATTTCCGTTGGGGTGACCGATGCCTTTATGCAGGCTGCGGCGGCCAATCAGGAGTTCGACCTCATCGACCCGCGGGACAAGCAGCCGACCGGCCGCCTGAACGCCGCCGACGTCTACGAAGCATTGGTGACCCAGGCCTGGAAGACCGGGGATCCCGGCATCGTCTTCCTCGACCGAATGAACGCCGACAACCCCACCCCGGCGTTGGGGGAAATTGAGTCCACCAACCCCTGCGGCGAACAGCCGCTGCTGCCGCTGGAAGCGTGCAATCTGGGTTCCATCAATCTGGCCAAATTCGTGGTGAACTCCGACCGGGGGCCGGCGGTCGACTATCCCGCCCTCAAGGATGCCATTGCCTGGTCCATTCGTTTTCTCGACAACACGATCGACATGTCGCGGTATCCCTTGCCGGAGATCACCGAAATGGTGCGCGGCAACCGCAAGGTCGGGCTGGGGGTCATGGGCTTCGCCGACCTGCTCTACCAGCTCGGCATCCCCTACAATTCGGAGGAGGCCCTGCAGACAGCCGGCGAGGTCATGCGATTCATCCAGGAAACCTCTCACGAAACCTCTCAAACGCTCGTTGAGGAAAGAGGCGTCTTTGCCAACTGGGACCGCAGCACTTACAAGGATCGGGGAATAAAGCGCCGCAATGCGACCACCACCACCATCGCACCCACCGGCACGCTGAGTATCATCGCCGGCTGCTCAAGCGGCATCGAGCCCCTGTTCGCCTTGAGCTTCGTTCGCACCGTGATGGATAACGACAAGCTCATGGAGGTGAATCCGGTTTTCGAGAAGACAGCCAAAGAACGAGGGTTTTACAGCCCGGAGCTCATGGACCAAATCGCCCGCCAGGGAAGCATTCACGCGATAGAAGAAATCCCCGAGGATGTGCGCCGGGTGTTTGTGACCGCACACGACGTCTCGCCCGAATGGCACATCCGCATGCAGGCCGCGTTTCAGAAGTTCACCGACAACGCCGTCTCCAAAACCGTGAATCTGCCGCGGGACGCCAGGGTGGAAGACGTGCGCAAAGTCTATGATCTGGCCTTCCAGCTCGACTGCAAGGGCGTCACCATCTACCGCGATGGCAGCAAGGAGAACCAGGTGCTCTCCTTCGGCCAGAAGAAGGAAGAAACCGACCGGCTGATGGGGGCGATCCTGGACCGGCCCGAAACCCTATTCGGGTTCACCACCAAGACCAAGACCGGCTACGGCCACTTGTATGTCACCGTAACCGAGTTTGAAGGAAAACCGTTCGAAGTGTTTGCCACCATCGGCAAATCCGGCCGCTCCACCACGGCCAAGACCGAAGCCATCGGCCGACTGGTGTCGCTGGCCCTTCGGGCCGGGGTGACCGTTGATAAAATCGTGGATCAACTCAAAGGCATCGGCGGGGAGCACCCGATCTTTCAGGACGGCGGCCTAGTCTTGTCGATACCGGATGCGATCGCCCGCGTGCTGGAAAAACGCTATCTGACCGGAGAAAACGCCGCCAAGTTCCGCAAGACCGAATACAGCCTGCTGGGGGAAAAGTGCCCGGAATGCGGACAGGTGGTAAGCTTTGAAGAAGGGTGCATGATCTGCCACTTCTGCGGCTTCAACAAATGCGGTTGACGGCTTCGCTGAAAGCCCGATTTCAGCGTTGCGCGATGCCGTGGTTGCTGCGGCGTACGGCCGTACGCCTCGCAACACGGCTATTCACGCGCCTTGAAATCAGTCTTTGATCGAAGCCGTCCTCGTTCTTCCGCAGGACGCCTGCAGCACATTAAATCGTCGAGATCCTCTGCCCGACTAAAACCTGGCCCATCACACCTTCTTCAGGCAGTTCTTGCAGATTCCGTCCAGTCGGACTTCCACGGCCTTGATCTCGCCGACAAAGGAACG
>Ga0105105_10000504_pt1 | contig 17800 bp, 16 predicted proteins | sample PPLLaktember2015_4_FD_79108 | JGI IMG/M metagenome (GOLD analysis project Ga0105105, IMG submission 79108) | Freshwater sediment microbial communities from Prairie Pothole Lake near Jamestown, North Dakota, USA - PPLs Lake P8 Core (1) Depth... | ecosystem: Environmental > Aquatic > Freshwater >...
CGCATGTTTGGCGATGATGAGGCCGCAAACAAAAAAAGCCGAGAAGAGCAGAAGCACCACCAGGGCGCCGATAAAACCGTACTCCTCGCCGATGACCACAAAAACGAAATCGTTGTAGGAGAGCGGCAGATAGAGTTCCCGCTGCTTGCTCGCACCGATTCCAAGGCCGAACAGGCCGCCGTTGCCAAGCCCGATAAGCGCCTGAAGCACCTGGTAGCTCATATGTTTTTCATCGCCGCTGAAAAACGAAACCAGCCTTGCCACCCTGTACGGTGCCAGCAGCGCAAAAACGGCAGCGATCGGCGCCAGCAGAGAAACGGTTGCAAGCAGGTAACGGATGCGGACCCCGCCGATAAACATCATGGTAAAACCGATAATCGCTATGAGTGAGGCCGTGCTGAAATTCGGTTCGAGGGCAATCAGGGCGACAACGGTCATCAGAATGATGAGCAGCGGCAGATAGGTGTTGTGCAGATCCTTGATATAGGACTGCTTTTCGCTGATGAGCCTCGAGAAATGAAAGATCAGGGCATATTTTGCCAGATCCGAAACCTGGAATTTCAACGGCCCGTAGCCGATCCAGCGCGCGGCGCCGGAGTAGACGCCCACAACCTTCAGTACAAGGAGAAGCGCGAGCAGGGCGATGCTGGCGAAAAGAAAAATCTTGCTGACCTTGTGGAAAATATGGTAATCGAGCCTGGCGAAAAACGCGATGGTCACAACGCCGATGAACGAAAAAAAGAGCTGCCTCCAGAGAAAGTATTCGGAACTCGAATATTTGTTCTCTGCCCAACCGGCTCCACTGCTGTATACGACCACGATACCGATACAGATCAGGAGGGCGACAACCAGCAGCATCAGCTTGCCGGCAATGATCTCCCCCCGCGGCGCATCGGTGCCCGCCTCCGTATTGCCGGGCAGTGCGGGGCTTCCCGTTTGCATATCCCTCATCATGATCCCAGTTCGCCTGTATAGTGCTTGAAAAGTCTTCCCCGTTCCTCGAAATTCTCGAACATATCGAAACTTGCGCAGCCGGGCGAGAACAGCACGGTCTCTCCCTGCCCGGCCGTTTTCCTTGCAAGATCGACCGCCTCTTCGAGGCTTTCGGCCTGAATCGCAGGGGTTATGCCGGCAAACGAGCGCATGATCTTCTCTCTCGACTCCCCTATGGCTATTATCGCCGCAACCTTCCGGCGGACCACAGGGTCAAGAACCGAATAATCGTTTCCTTTGTCGCGCCCTCCGGCTATCAGTACGATCCTGCCGGGAACGGCGTTGAGCGCCTGAAGCAGGGCATTGATATTGGTGGCTTTCGAGTCGTTGATCCAGTCTACTCCGTCCAGGGAACGCACGAATTCCTGCCGGTGCTCGACGCCCGAGAACTCCGAGAGTGCGCTGCGAAGGGCATCCCTGCTGATGCCGAGAGAGTCGGATGCCGCAACTGCGGCAAGGGCGTTGTATATATTATGCTGGCCGCGGAAACTGCTTTTCAGAAAATCCCCGCCGCCGATGACCTGCTCGACCGTTCCGCGGTTCCAGCGGGAAATCGCTCCTTCCCCGAAGAAAAACGCTTCGGAGACCCCGCTCCGGACAACCTCCTCTCCCGAACCGAACGGCACGATCCGGAAAGGGAAAACCCGCCTCGCTGCATGGAAATGCTCCCTGAGCATCGGATCGTCATAGTTGTAAACCAGCGTGTCCGTCGGGCCCTGCGCGGCATAAATGCGGTATTTCGCGGCCGCATAGGCCGCCATGTCGCCATTGTAACGGTCAAGATGATCCGGAGTGATATTGGTGATGACGGAAACATCCGGCCTGAAGCTCACGCACCCTTCGAGCTGGTAGCTGCTCAGCTCGACAACGGCAAGGTCGCCAGGCGCCATATCTGCAGCCAGCGAGGAAAAAGGCACGCCGATGTTTCCCGCGCTGAAAGCCCTGTACCCCTTTTTCGCTCCGTCGGCTTCTGCAATGCGGTGCAGGAGCGTAGCGGTCGTGGTCTTGCCGTCCGTTCCGGTAATACCGGCGACTCTTGCCCTGCAGAACCAGCCCGCGACCTCTATCTCGCTGAAAAGAGGAAGACCCCGGCCGAGAACCTGCCGGACAACCTCTGCGGTACGGGGAATCCCCGGGCTTACGACACAGAAATCGGCCTCGGTGACCCGTCCCGAATGCCCCCCCTCCTCCCAGGCGATCCCTCGGGCGGCAAGACGTTCTTCCTCGGCGGGAGAGAGCCGGCCAAGTTCGCTCACAAACACCGTCGCTCCGCGCGCGCAAAGCAGTTCCGCCGCGGCAAGTCCGCTGCGCCTGGCGCCGATTACCGATATTTTTTTGCCTTTTACATCCATGCCGAAGCGTGTTTACCTGAGTTTCAAGGTCATGAGACTGGCCAGAAAAAACAGTATGGTTACAATCCAGAACCTGATGACGATTTTCTGTTCGGGCCACCCCTTCAACTGGAAATGATGGTGGAGGGGCGCCATGAGAAAGACCCGGCGGCCCTGGCCGAAGCGCATCCTGGTATACTTGAACCAGAGCACCTGCAGGGAAACCGAAAGCGTTTCAAGAAAGAATATTCCGGCCAGAACCGGCAGCAGAAGCTCCTGTTTGATGAGCAGCGCAATAACGGCGATGGCGCTCCCGAGAGCCAGCGACCCCGTGTCGCCCATGAACACCTCCGCAGGATTCGAATTGAACCAGAGAAACCCTACGCAGGCCATGACTATGGCCATACTCACAACGGCAATTTCACCGCCCCCCGGAATAAAGGGGATCTTGAGATACGAGGCATAGACCGCATTGCCGGCAAGGTAGGCGAAGCCCCCAAGAGCGAAAACCACGATAGCGGAACTTCCCGAGGCAAGCCCGTCGAGACCGTCGGTAAGGTTCACTGCGTTGGAAACCGCCGTGATGATAAAAATCACAACCGGAATGTAGAAGATTCCGTAATCGATGGTGAGGTTCTTGAAAAACGGCACCGTCGTAGTGGAAAGCAGCACGGAAAAAGCCGGATCGAACCAGGTGTAAAGGCCGATGAAGAGCCCGAGCGTTATCTGGCCGATGAGTTTGTACTTCGGAGAAAGCCCCCCCTTTACCTTCAGGATAACCTTCATGTAATCGTCAAGAAAGCCGATGGCTCCCATCCAGAAAACCGCGAGCATGATCAGCCAGACATGGGGGTCGTCGAAACGCGCCCACAAAAAAACCGATATCTCGATAGCGATAATGATGAGCAGGCCTCCCATGGTGGGAATATCCTTCTTCTTCCGGTGTTCCGGCGGAGCCTCCTCCTTCACGGGCTCGATAATCCGCCCCTTGAGAAAGCGGATGAATCCCGGACCGGCGACCAGGCAGATCAGCAGCGCGGTAACGGCAGCGGCACTTGCCCTGAAGGTCAGAAACTCGATAACCCCGAGACCCGGAGGGTCGAACGTATCGTTGAGGTATTTCAGCAGATAATACAGCATTATTGGTACGCTACGGTTTTGTTGATTCAGATGCCCGGTCACGACAGAGGGCGTCGGCAACCTCTTCAAGGCGCATGCCGCGCGAACCCTTGAAAAGCACCGCATCACCGGGAGCGACAACTCCGGCAAGCGCCCTGTAGAGCTCGTCGCGATTTTCGAAATGACCGCACAGACGGGAGCGGTTTTCTGTCCCGAACAATCTCGAGAGATCCCCGAAAGTAAAGAGCATGTCGATCGCGCTCTGCTGAATATACCTGCCAGTCTTTTCATGTTCAAGCTCCGCCGACCCTCCAAGCTCCAGCATATCGCCGAGAACCGCTATTTTTTTTCCGCTGCACTGCAGCTCTCCGAGCAGATCGAGAGCCAGACGCACCGAATCGGGATTGGCGTTATAGGTGTCGTTGACGATCATGACCCCGCCCGCTTCCTGAAACTCCATCCGCTTCCATCCGGAAGCCGGCTGCAGTTTTTCAAGTCCCGCTCTTATGCTGCCGAGGGAAAGCCCGAAATAGCTGCCGACGGCGGCGGCGGCCAGCGCATTGATGACATTATGCCTTCCGGTAAGCTTCAGGGCGACACGCTCGGATTCGGAACCCCAAGAGAGCCTGAAGGAGGGGCGACCGGATGCATCGAGCGTGACGTCGCTGGCGCAGGGGCCGCTTTCCGGGCACTCCTCCAGACCGTACGGCACATTTCGGGCAAGACCGGCGGCGGCACGCTTCAGCCAGGGGTCCCCGGTATTGACAAAACAGGTGCCTCCGTGCAGGTCGAGGTATTCGTAGAGTTTCGTCTCGGCGGCGGCAACGCCGTCGAGATCGTAGAGAAACTCCAGATGCTCATGGCCGATATTGGTCAGGAGGCCGTGGGTCGGCATGGCTATGGATGCCAGAAGCTCCATCTCCCCCGGGTGGTTGATGCCCATCTCGACAACGGCTATCCCGGTATCGCGCGGCATCTGCAGAAGCGTCAGGGGAACGCCGAGGTGGTTGTTCAGATTGCCGCGGCTCGTATGCACCCTGAATCCGGTACCGAGAACCGAAGCGATCAGCTCCTTTGTTGTGGTTTTTCCGTTGCTTCCCCCCACGGCGAAAACCGGAACGGAAAAGGTGCTGCGATAGGCCGAAGCCATCTGCTGCAGCCCCGAAGTCGTGTCTCCGACAACAAGATAGCGGCGTTCGGCATCTTCGGAACCGGCGGGACGCGAAGCGAACCACTCTTCCGAGACAACCGCCCACGATGCCCCCCGGGAAAACACCTCGTCGACATACCGGTGACCGTCGGTTTGCTCGCCCCGGAGCGCGACAAATATCTCCCCTCCCTCAACCTGGCGGGAGTCGATGACGACCCTGGGCTCTTCGAACAGGCACTCCCGGTTTTGCGTGCCGCCGGCAACGACCCTGCCGATCCGCTGCAGATCATCCATGCCGAGAACACCTTTCATGACGGCTCCTTTTGGGTTGTCAGGGGAGCGTTGTCCCGAAGGCTCTCCCCAAGAATTTCCTGATCGGAGAAAAAATGCTTCGTACCGGCAATTTCCTGGTAGGTTTCATGGCCTTTGCCGGCTACAAGCAGCACATCCCCCGGCTGGAGAAGGACTACGGCCGCCCTGATAGCTTCGTCCCTTCGGGCTATCCTGCGGTACCTCTTCCCCCGCACCCCGCACTCTATCTCATCGAGAATGATCTCAGGATCCTCATCCCTGGGGTTATCCGAAGTAAGAAAAACAAAATCGGCGTTTTCCGATGCGATCCGGCCCATCTCCGGCCGCTTCGTCCGGTCGCGGTTCCCCCCGCACCCGAACACCACGACAAGACGGGCATCCCGGGCCATGAGCTCCCTAAGGGCGGAAATCGCCTTTTCAAGCGCATCGGGAGTATGCGCGTAATCCACAAAGGCAGAGCGCAGGCCGAAAGGGTCCTCGACGCGCTCCATCCTTCCCGAAACCCTGAAGGGCCTCTGGAGCGCAACGGCTACCGCATCGGGCGTCAATCCCAGAGCCGAAGCGGCGGCTGCGGCTTCGAGCAGGTTCATGACGTTGTGGCTGCCGGGAAGTTCCATCCGCACGGATTTCACCGCATCGGGAAAATGGAGCTCCACCAGGGAGGAATCGACACTGCCGGCCTTCACCAAAGCCGAAAACCTTCCGGAAGCGGAGAGGGAACGCTCCGCTTCCGGGTAAAGGGTACAGCAGAACCGCATGCTCTCCGGAACGCACGACGCCATCAGGGAGGCATGCTGATCGTCACAATTGAGTACCGCAATCCCTTCAGGATCGAGCTGATCGAACAGGAGCCTTTTTGCCGAGGCATACTCCTGCATGGTATGATGAAAATCGAGATGTTCGCTGCTCAGATTGGTGAATACTGCCACTCTGAACCTGAGCGTGTGCGCCCTCCGGAGCACAAGTGCGTGAGAGGAAACCTCCATGACCGCGGCGCGGCACCCCTCCCCGATCATAAGCCGGAAGAGGGCCTGCAGCTCATGGGCTTCGGGCGTGGTGCGATCGAGCGGTATATCGCGCCCTCCGACACGGCACAGACCGGTACCGATATAGCCTGCGGGAATGCCGCAGGAGTTGAGCAGTTCCGTGATCAGCCGGGCCGTAGTGGTCTTTCCGTTGGTTCCGGTCACGCCGATGAGCAAAAGGCGGTCTGACGCATGCGCGTAAAACGCACGGGCAGCCTCCGCAAGCGCCCTTCTCGAATCGGCCACCCTGATAAAGAGCACCTCCGAAGAGAGTCTGGCGGGAAGTGTTTCGCAGATAACGGCGCAAGCTCCGTTCCGGACTGCCGTATCGATATATCGGTGACCGTCGGTAGCGAACCCCCGGACAGCGACGAAAAGCGATCCCGTAACGACATCCCGCGAATCCGCACTCAGCGAGACGACCGAAACCGCCCCGTCCTGATTTCCTGCAAGCTCCAGGAAGTCGATCTCACGGATTATTCCGCTCAGAAGAACCGGTTCCTCCGGTTTCGGAAAGTGCGATCCCGGCGTCATAAAAACGAGCGTTTCCGGGCAGTGGAGGTGAGTTTCACCCTGATGATCCTTGATTTTTCAACTTTCGAACCGGGAGCGACATTCTGAGCTTTCACCAGCCCGTCAGAACCGCCGTTCGAGTCCATTTCCAGTCCGAGCCATTTCAGAAGGCGCTCGGCATCACGCGGCGTCATCCCTTTGAGATCCGGAACCGCTACCGTTTTCGTGGAGTCAAGCACTCCCTGCTCCGGAGACCTGAACGCAAGGTTTTTCTGCAGCTCCTCGGAACAGGCAAGAATTCTCGACGAAATCCTGGAAAAAACAGGAGCCGCGACGGTTGCCGCATAATAGGCCGTTCGGGGCTCTTCGACAAGTACGATAAGCGCATAGCGCGGGGATTCAGCCGGGAAATATCCCACAAAAGAGGATACGTAGACCGGATTGGCGTAGGAGCCTCCCGATGCGCGTCTTGCCGTTCCGGTCTTGCCGGCAACGCTCATACCGGGAATTGCGGCGCTCTTTGCCGTTCCGCTGTCGACGACCGCCTTGAAATACTCCATGCCCAGATATCTTGCCGTTTCGGAGGAAACCACTTTTCTGACCTCCTCGGGCTGGTTCTCCTTCACCGTTCGCCCCTCTCCATCGACAACCCGGCGGATAATACGGGGCTTCATGAGCACGCCGCCATTGGCAACGGCAGCGTAGGCCTGCAGAATCTGCAGCGGGGTCACCATAACCTGGTAACCGTATCCCATCCACGGCAGCGTGGTACGGTCCCAGTTTTTCAGCGATCTGACCCTGCCCGACGACTCCCCGAGCAACCCGACGCCGGTCTTCGAACCGAAACCGAAACTCTTCGTATAGGCGTAAAATTTCTCACGGCCGGTCTCCATGGCTGTTTTCGCTGCAACGACGTTGCTCGAGTGCATGATGGCCTCACGGAAGGAGATATCTCCGTACGGCTCATGGTCCCTGATTCTGAGCCCGTAAAGCGGCAGCACGCCGTTGTTTGCGAAAACCCTGTCCTCGGCCTTCCTGTTGAGCACTTCGGTCGCCGTTGCCGCCATAACGATCTTGAAGGTCGAGCCGGGCTCGAAACTGTCCGTAACGGCGCGGTTGCGTGAGCGCTCCGGCGACCAGGTAACCCTGCGGTTGAGATCGAACGTCGGGTTGTTGGCCATAGCCAGAATCTCGCCTGTACGCACATCCATGACGATGCCCGTAGCGGCATTCGCCTGGAAAGTTCCTACCGCCGCCGAAAGCTCATCCTCGACGATGCTCTGGATATCGGCGTCGAGGGTCAGCTGGACCGTATGGCCTTTCCGGGGGTCCTGCTGCAGCGCGTCCGGCGCGGGATAGCGCTTTCCCGTAGCCGAGCGCTGAAACACCCTCGAACCGTCCCGGCCTTTCAGGTCACGGTCGAACTGCAGTTCAAGGCCGCTGATTCCGTTGTTCTTGCTGTCGGTCACGCCGATAACCTGTGCGGCAACGTTGAGATAGTAACGCTGCTGCTCGCGATCGAACCAGACTCCGGGAATTTTTTTCTGCATGATCGGCAGCGCCTGTACGGCAGGAACCTTGCGACCGAGCACGACCAGCCGTTTTCCCCTTCTGAGTTTTTTCAGATACTCCCTGCGGCTCTTTCCGAGATGGCGGGAAAAGAGCGACGCAATCTCCCGTGAGTTATCGAAGGTTTTCTGGTTTCCGGTCTTGCGATCGTTGACCGGCTTGCCCTTTTCATCAAAAAGCGGCGTATTCCTGACAATCTCCGGATCGGCATAAAAAGAGATCGTTTCGACCGTTTCGGCAAGCATTCTCCCGTGACGGTCGAGAATCACCCCCCGCTGCGCCTTTTCCGTCACAAGCCGGACATACTGTTTTTCCGCTTTTTCCTTGTATTTCCGGACATTGACGATCTGGATGTTCAGCAGCATGGCAACGATGCCTGCAAGAAACACAAGAAAAAACAGCACTACCAGCCCGAGACGCTTTCCGAAATCGGAATCCGAAGGCTTTTCCGGAATATCACGTCCACTCATCGCTCTGCATTGGTCATTGCTTGATCAGCCGGTTAAGGAACAAGTTCAACGGCAGGCACGCCCGATGCCTGAAGGCCCAGACGCTCGGCGTGCAGGGCAATATTATGGATGCCCAGGAGCTCGTTCACCTTGAGCTCCTGGGAGGTAATGACGCTCGAGCTCATTGCGATGCGCTCCCTGAGGGTTTCATTTGCAAGGGCCAGTTTTTTTATCGCTATGGTATTGTAGGTCTGAAAAAGAAGAATCCCGGTAACCGGCAGAAGGTACAAAAAAGTCCGTAAACGCAGGAGATCGGAAAACCTGAAATCAAAGGCCCTTGCAAACAGATCGCGAAAATATTCTCCCCTCGTACCCGACAAAACCGGTACGCTCCCCTCAAGCCGGGGACTCAGGGCGGCATCGCCTTCCGCACGGCTCTCCGGCGCAGAGGCATGGCTGTGATTTGTACTATGCAGACTCACATCGCTCTCCTTCATCAAGTTTTTCAAGAACACGAAGCCTTGCGCTTCTTGCTCTCGGGTTCATCGACACCTCCCCCTCCCCTGCAGAAACCCCCTTCCGGGTTACAACCCTGCAGCCTGCCCTTACGAGGGGTTCCCTGAGTCCCACCCCCTTGGGCCCCCAGTCGCTGCGGGATTTATCCGCAAAAAAAACCTTGACCATCCGGTCTTCAAGGGAGTGATAACTGATCACCGCAAGCCTGCCCTCCGGGCATAGCAGGGAAGCCCCCGCATCCAGCGCCTCCCGGAGCACCTCGAGCTCCCGGTTCACCTCGATTCTCAATGCCTGGAAAACACGGGAAAGGGTTTTAATCGCCCGATCCGGACGGCGCTCCCCCCCCCTGATGATGCCGGCAAGCTCTTCCGTCCGGGAAAGCGGGCCGTGCTTCTCCCGGTAATCGACAATATCGCGCGCGATACTTCTGCTTCGGGGCTCCTCTCCGTAACGGAAAAACAGCGCGGCAAGCTCGCGCTCGCTCATGGCATTGACAACATCGGCGGCACTTGTCGGGGCTGCGGAGTCCATACGCATATCGAGAGGGCCGTGGTGGATATAGCTGAAGCCCCTTTCGGGAGTATCGATCTGGGCCGATGAAACGCCCAGATCGAGCAGAATGCCGACTGCCGATGCTTCGATGCCCCTCTGGGTGCAGACCCTGCCGACAAGTTCCGCTATCCGGCTGAAATTGCCCTTCAGCACCACGGCGCTCTGTCCGAAAGGAGAAAGCTTTTCTCTGGCGGCAGCGAGCGCGCAGTCATCCTGATCGATACCGATAAGCAGCGAACCGGCACCGTAGCCTTTCCGCTGCAGCTCCTGGAGAATGGCGAGCGAATGACCGCCGCCTCCCAGGGTACCGTCAACATAAAGCCCCGGCCTCCTTACCAGCAGCTCGAGAATTTCGGCGGCAAGCACCGGCTCATGATAACTTCCGGTCATCACGGCGCTCAGAAAAATCTGCCGGCAAGCGAGGAGAAACTTCCCGCATGTTCACGAAGCAGAACCTCGAGCCGTCGGGGCTCCCAGATAACCATTTTTGAATCGGCTCCTATGATGACAACATCCTTTGTAACGCCGGCATGGTCGAGAAACTCCCGCGAAAGGGATATCCGTCCCTGCCGGTCAAGCGAAACGACATCGAGACTTTCGTAAATCAGGGTCTTCAGCAGCCGCTCGTCAGGATTGAAATCCGAAAGTCCGGCAAGCGCCTGCTTCATCTTCTGCCAGACATCCGGTTCGTACAGCTCAAGAGAACCGTCTGGTGCTTTCATCAGATATAGATATATTCCTGATGCTCCACAAGCCGGACCTGCCGGCGAAAAAGCAGGTTCCCTGCCTGAAACGGCCGCGTTTCCGGAAAAAAGATCTCTGCGGAATCTGGCAGGAATCATAAGCCGGCCCTTCTCGTCGAGGGCATGCAGTTCCTTGCCGATAAATCCAGCCATGTGGGGATATCCGATGAAACAGGTTATGCAGATTCGGATGTCCGGAACCGGTACCGGTCTACCCGGAAAACCCTGAAACAGTGAAGAACGCACTGAGGGAGAAAAAAGCTCCCACTTTTTACCATTTTTCACCACATAAAAATGTATGAAAAAGGTTACACTAAAAAAATATTTATCTCTTTTACACTGCACGGCAAATCCGGAGTCCGTGCCGCTTTCTGAGCATCACCGCCCCCCCGCTTCATGAAGATTCCCGAAACGGTAATCGACGGCTACAATCTGCTGCACAAACTCTTCCCTTCACCCGGAAGGTCGAACCTTGAAACCCTTCGAGGCAGGATGGAAGCATTGCTTCTGGAGTATCAGCGGAACCGGAAATGCCACATGAGCATTGTCTATGACGGCGGGGGATTGCGCGAATCGACTGCCGGCGGATCTCTTTGCGTGATCTATACCGCCTCGTCAAAAAGCGCCGACGCATGGATCATCGATTACGTAAAATCATTGAACACAAACAGAAAAATGGTTACTATTGTAAGTTCAGACCGTGAAGTATGCCTTTACGGAAAAGCATATGGCGCCAGAATACTCTCCTCGGAGGAGTTCGCCGCAATGCTTGAAAACAGAAGGAAACCCGGAACGGGAGCCCGTCGGGTCGCTGACCGGAAATACGGCGCAGGGTTTCTCGACTCCGGCGAGGTCGCGGCATGGAAACGGCTGTTCGAAGGCGACTGACAATGAATCCGGCGCCGGCCTCTCCGGCCGGAGAGAGGCCTGAATAACTCTTGAATATTATACTCTACAAACCGTACCCTATTATAAATGTCCGAACGTACTCTCAGCAACACCGGCAATTGGCGGGAACTCGAAGAATGGAGAAAAAAAATTGACGGCATAGACCGCCAGCTTGCCTCACTCCTGTGCGAAAGACTGCACTGTGCCAGAAACATCAGCATTCTGAAAGCAAGAATCGGCGAAGAGGTGCTGCAGCCCGAACGGGAAAAAGAGGTGCTCAGTAACGTGGTCAGCCAGGCCGACTCGCTTCAGAAAGTCAGTGCCCTGGAAAGAATCTACCACTGCATCCTCGAGGAATCCCGGCTGTTTCAGCACGAACAGAACAGCTCCACCCAGGAAGCCGGACACTGAACCCGGCCGATGAACTCATGGCGTCACCCTATTTATTTCTTCGTAAAATCCTGCCTGCCCTCATGATCCTTTCAGCGGCAGCACTGGGCGGCATACTTTTCATTCCCGGACTCAATACCGCGGAAAAAAGTACCGCTCTCAAGGTGCACAAGGGGATGGGATTCATGGAGATCGTCGGCGAAATGGAGCGCAGCGGCACCGTCAATAAAACCTGGCCGACCATTCTGACGGGAAGGATTATCCCCGGATTTCACAATATCAGACCGGGACGCTACAGCATACCCCCGGGCATGTCGAATTTCATGCTGCTCTACTATCTGCGTACCCATCCCCAGGATGAGGTGCGGATCACCATTCCCGAAGGACTTGAACAACGTGAAATAGCCCGCATCTTTTCCTCGAAACTCGACATGGACTCCTCCGCCTTCATGGCTGCCGCAGGAGCGCGCGCCTTTCTCCACCGGAACGGCATCAAAGGGCGCAGCGCCGAAGGATACCTTTTTCCCGGAACCTATCATTTCGCATGGGCAAATACACCTGAAGAGGCAGCGGCATTTCTCGTACGGCAGTTCAGAGCGTTCTATAACGACAGCCTGAAAGCCGTCGCGGCCTCGAAAGGGTTCAGCGAAACCTCCCTCTTGACTCTGGCCTCGATCGTCGAGGCCGAAACGCCCCTTGACAGTGAAAAACCTCTGGTTGCAAGCGTTTATCTGAACCGCCTGAAAAAAAACATGCGCCTCCAGGCCGATCCGACCGTACAGTACGCACTCGGAGAAGATGCCCGGCTGCTCTACTACAAGGATCTTTCGGTCGATTCCCCCTACAACACCTACCGCCATGCGGGCCTGCCTCCGGGGCCGATCTGCAATCCCGGCTCCGCATCCATTCTGGCGGTGCTCAACCCTGCCGATACTCCGTATCTCTATTTCGTGGCGACGGGCAGGGGAGGACATTATTTTGCCGAAACACTTGAGGGACACGCGGAAAATATCGAAAAATACCGAGCCGCGCGCAGTCGCAGATAAGCGCAGGGAGGCGTGTTCCGGCGATCCTGTTGCACGGAAAGAAATAAATTATATTGTATTCTGAGAGCATAGCGCTTTTCATAACCAACCTTTCAACAACAATGCAGAAAAAGACCTTGTCCGACATAGCGATCCAAGGTAAACGGGTGTTGATGCGTGTCGACTTCAACGTCCCCCTCGACGAAGACAAAAACATTACCGACGACAAGAGAATCGTTGAGGCGCTTCCCTCGATCAGAAAAGTCCTCGACAAAGGCGGACGGCTTATCCTCATGTCGCACCTCGGCCGTCCGAAAGGAAAACCCAATCCGGACTTCTCTCTTGCCCCTGCAGCGGCAAGACTCTCCCGGCTGCTCGAATGTCCGGTCGCGATGGCCGGAGACTGCATCGGAACAGAGGTCATGCAGGAGGTGCTCGCCCTGCAGGACGGCGAGGTGATCATGCTCGAAAATCTTCGATTCCACCCTGAAGAGGAGGCCAATGATCCCGATTTCGCGCGTGAGCTGGCGTCTCTTGGAGAAATTTACGTGAATGACGCATTCGGAACCGCCCACCGCGCCCATGCGTCAACCGAAGGCATCACCCGGTATATGCAGACTGCCGTAGCGGGATTTCTTATCGAAAAAGAGCTGAAATATCTCGGCAAAGCCCTTCAGGAACCCGAACGGCCCTTTGTGGCGATTCTTGGGGGATCGAAAATATCCGGCAAAATCGATGTTCTCGAAAATCTCTTCAACAAGGTCGATACCGTGCTTATCGGCGGCGCCATGATCTTCACCTTTTTCAAGGCGCAGGGGCTCGACACCGGAAACTCGCTGGTCGAAGACAACAAGCTCGAGCTGGCCCTCAGCCTGATCAGACAGGCTAAAGAAAAAAACATCAAGCTGCTGCTTCCCCGGGATGTCATCGTAGCGAAAGAGATCTCCGCAGATGCAGACAGCCGACCGGTTTCGGTCGATGCCATTCCCGAGGGAATGATCGGCGTGGATATCGGCCCTGAAACAAGAGATGCTTTCCGCCGCGAAATTCTCGGAGCCCGCACGGTGCTCTGGAACGGCCCGATGGGAGTATTCGAGATCGACCGGTTTGCCGAAGGGACCTTCGCAATTGCCGAGGCCATGTCGCAGGCCACCGCCTCCGGAGCGACCACGATCATCGGAGGAGGAGATTCCGCTGCAGCAGTTGCAAAAGCCGGACTTTCGGATCTGATGACCCATATCTCCACCGGAGGAGGGGCAAGTCTGGAGTTTCTTGAAGGAAAGGAGCTTCCCGGAATCGCCGCGCTGAACGATTAGCCGCCGGTACCCATTACATCACGATGAGATAAGCCAGTATCTGACTGAACGAAAGAGAACCGGACCGGAAGAAGAATCGAATGCCATGAGCTATCAAAATCAGCCCTTCAGCCCCGGGGGATTCCAGGTTATGCCCCCGGCCATTAAAACCATCATTCTTGCCAATGTCGCGGTTTTTCTGCTGCAGGTGCTCTTGCAGAACTCCCCTCTGGGGGGACTGATCACCGCGGCGGGTGCGCTCTGGCCCGTCGCTTCCGCAAATCAGGACGGCCTCTCTTTCCAGATCTGGCAGCCGGTCACCTACATGTTTCTGCACGGAAGCTTTGGCCATCTCTTTTTCAACATGTTCGCACTCTGGATTTTCGGTGCCGAACTTGAAAATTACTGGGGAACAAGGCAGTTCAACCTTTACTACTTCGTCTGCGGCATCGGAGCGGCATTCATCAACCTGCTGACAACCGTCGGAGACCCCTATCCAACCGTGGGGGCATCGGGAGCGATATACGGGGTGCTCCTGGCTTTCGGCATGATGTTCCCCGACCGCTACATCTTTCTGTATTTTCTCTTTCCCATCAAGGCGAAATATTTTGTTGCCGGGTACGCCTTCATCGAGTTTCTTTCAGGGCTGGGCAGCCGAACGATGGGAAGCGGCAGCAACATCGCTCACTTTGCCCATCTCGGAGGCATGCTGGTGGGCTTTGTGTATATCACCATCAGAAGACAGGGCTGGTCTTTGCCGCAATGGCCGAAACGTCCGAAGGATTCCCGTAAACAGGCCGGACAGGCAACCCTGCACCATATAGGCAAGAGCGGTGCAGCCGCTACGCAGGAGGAGGAGATCGACGCCATTCTCGACAAGATCTCCACTCAGGGCTACGAATCGCTGACCGCAGAAGAAAAAAGGAAGCTGCTGAAGGCTGGGGGAAAATGACCATGAAGGAGGGCAACCGACTGTTCGCTTCGGCTAAAAAGAAAGCCGGAACGCTGCTGAAAGATCCTGACAGGACAAAAAAACTGCTCGACGCGGCCTTCAGCCGCACCTACACTGCAAAAAACGCTTCCCCGCTCTTCTCGCTCGGCGAGAAAATACAGGCGGCCGTCCGCATGATCCGCTGCTACATACAGAAAGAGTATGTCGATATCCCCTGGCAGACCATTGTTGCCCTGACGGCGGGACTGATCTACTTCGTCTCACCTTTCGACGCTCTGGCAGACTTCATACCGCTTCTGGGTTTTGCCGATGATGCCGCCGTACTTACGGCCGTTCTGGCCTCGATCAACCAGGACCTCGAGAGGTTCCTCGCCTGGGAGCGCTCAAAACGCGACCATGCCGAAACCGCCCCCTACGAAATCATCGAGACTGACGACAGCGCCGCTCAGAAATGAGCGGTTCTCTGAAAGCAGGCGACACTTTCAATGTGTACGGTATGCGGAAACATATCGACCGGCTGAACCGAAACGAGCCTGTAACCGTCCCGGCATATCTCCCGGCCGTCTCTTGCAAGATTTGAGGGATTGCAGCTTACGTAGACAATCGTGCGCGCTCCGAGTTTCAGCATGGTTTCAAGCGCTTTCGGGTGCATGCCGGCCCGCGGAGGATCGGTTACGATCACTCCGGGAGAATCGTAGTTTTCGAGTTTCTGCAGCATGGCGTGAAAATCCTTCAGATCTGCCTGGAAAAACACGGCATTGCCGATGCCGTTGAGCGAAGCGTTGAGTGCGGCATCCCTGAGCGAGCTTTCGACAACTTCGATGCCTATCGCCTGCCGGCAGTGCCGGGCAAGATAGAGCGTAATGGTGCCGGTGCCGCAGTAGAGATCGTAGACGGTGTCCTCCCGGCCGATTCCCGCCACCTTGAGAATCTCGCTGTACAGTACCGCCGCCTGCGAGGAGTTGGTCTGAAAAAACGAATTGGCCGAAACCCTGAAATCCAGTTCCCCGAGCCGTTCACCCAGAGTACCGTCACCGGAGACCACGAACTCCTCCTCTCCTATGGCAACGGTGTTCTTTTTCGCGGTTACATTGTTCACGATGGTCATCTCCTGCCCTGGAAGCCCTGCCGCAAGGAAATCCGCATAACGCCGCATCAGATCCCGATCATGCCATGAGGTGACCAGATTGACCATAAGCCTGCCGGTATGTTCGCTCGAGCGAAGCACAAGATTCCTCAGGAAGCCGCTGTGCGCCTTGACGGCATAGGGTGCCATACCCTCTTCGAGAGCGAAGCTGCGGGTCAGACGGAGCACCTTGTTCATCGGTTCGTTGGCAAGGTAGCAGTAATCGATATCGAGCACCTTCTCGTAGTTTCCGGGAGCATGAAATCCCAGGGCAAAATCTCTGGAACGCTCGAGACGCTCCTGCGAAAGCTCTTCAGGCATGAGATAGCGGATGCTCGAACAGGAAAACTCCACCTTGTTCCGGTAATGGACAGCTGACCGGGCAGGCAGGACCGGCAGGACAGGAAGATCGGCGAACCCTCCGATATGCACAAGATCGTCGGCTACCTTCTTCTTTTTGTAACGCAACTGCGCCTCATAGGATATATGCATGAGTTTGCATCCCCCGCAAACCCCGAAATACGGGCATGGCGGCTCCACCCTGTCGGGTGAACGGGCGATAACCTCCAGGGCCTGCGCGTCGATGTAGCGCTGCTTCATCTTTCTGACAATCGCCCTGACCCGGTCTCCGGGGGCCAGCATGCCGGTGACCATGACGCTGAGGCCGCTCTCAAGGCGCCCGAAACACTGATCCCTGTCGGCAAAATCGGTAACCGTCAGTTCGATGATGTCGCCTTTTTTCAAGAAAGAGCTCTCCATACGTTTGAATAATTAATGCTTCACGGTCAGCAGCGCTGCACCGAATACCCCCGCACTGTCACCCAGCTGCGGTTTTAATAATGGAATCATGAGGCGGCTGCTGAAAAGATGCCGCTCGATCAGCGTAAGGGTCTCCCGGGAATAGAGCCTGCCGATGGCGCCAACCCCTCCGCCGATAATGCAGCAGTCCGGATCGAGAATATTGAGCACCGCAGCCAGAGCTCTGGAAAAATGAGCGGTCAGGCGGCAGAGTGTCGCGTCGGCCGCTTCATCGCTATCGGCCATTCCGGCAATCTCCCGTAAAGGCCTCGATATCCCGGTAAGCGAACAATAGTAGCGTTCGAGAGCCGGACCAGAAATAACCGTCTCGACGCACCCTCTCTTTCCGCAGTAGCAGGGCTCGCCCTCCGGCAGCAGCTCGTTATGCCCCCATTCGCCTGCAATACCGTGCGCACCGTGCAGCACCCGCCCGCCGCACACGATGCCTCCTCCCACACCGGTGCCTATAATCATACCGAAAGCCGTCCCGCCCTTCTCCCTGACGATCTCGCGACCGGCACCGAGCATCGATTCGGCAAGAACAAAACAGTTGGCGTCGTTCTCGATCACCACGTCACGCCGGAGCAGGTTCTCGATATCGCGCTTCAGATCACGCCCGTTCAGGCAGAGGGTATTGGAGTTCTTGATGAGGCCCGGAACCGTTTCATACCTGCCGGGCGTACCTATGCCGATCACCCCGGGAACCGGAAACCCGGACTCCCTCGTCACCATCGAAACCAGGTCGGCGATCCTTCCGGCAATGTGCTCGTAGCCCCCGTCCGCTTCAGTTGGAATGCGCCGCCGCACCAGCGGGCTCATCACGCTGTCGGTCAGAACGGCCTCCATTTTGGTGCCGCCGAGATCGATGCCAAGGTAACGCGCCGTCATGGCCCGGCAGGCCCCCGACCGGAGAGACAACGCGGCTGAAGCACATTCTTGAACAGCCAGGACAGCGTCAGATAGACCAGTCCAGCGCTCATGCAGCCGATCATCATGCCGGCAAGCACATCACCAGGGTAATGCACGCCAACGTAAATTCTTGAATAACCGACAG